>Ga0075426_10000819_pt1 | contig 21874 bp, 18 predicted proteins | sample SoiMethybrSBSTD5_FD_75304 | JGI IMG/M metagenome (GOLD analysis project Ga0075426, IMG submission 75304) | Bulk soil microbial communities from a Populus tree surrounding site in Tennessee, USA - Soil MetaG P. TD hybrid SBSTD5 | ecosystem: Environmental > Terrestrial > Soil > Tree plantation...
AACGATGCTGACAAACGGCCAAGGTGCATCGGGTGCCCCACTCAAGTCTTCTGTTGGCTTGACGGGGCCGTGCCACAGGTATGCAATCGGCGGATCTCCATTTCCCACTCAAGCAAAAAACGCTTGGGTGGGCCACCGGCCCGATACGGCACCTTCCAACATCTTCATCGCTGCAAGAAGGTTTGATTGGGGGAGCCGGCGCCTATGTGAACGGCGCCGTCATCCCGGTGGATGGCGGAATCACATTGTGCTGAGGCTGGTGCTCGCCGTGGAAACGTCTTCAGGCAATAGCATGTACCTTGGCCAGGCGCTCGGCAATGATGATGTAGGCGGAGGGATTAAACGCCATTCCCACGTGTGTGCCGGGAACCTCGAAGTCCACCTCGGGATTCCTGGTGACGCAGGTCTGCCAATCCACTATGCCGTCATCACGAGTAAAGATGGCCGTTTCCATGATGCCTGGCGGAATCCTGCGGCGCAGCGAATCCAGAAAATCGCAGGTGCAGCGCCCGGTGTAGCAGCCCGGCAACACCCCGGAACCGTGCTCTTCTAAAATGCGGTTGCGAACCACTTCGGCCACCCGCAGCACACTGCGATGGGCCACGGTACCGCGAAACGGAGCGGCGAGGGTAATCACGGAAGCGATGTCATCCGGCCTCTGCCCTGCCACGGAGCGGGCAATGATTCCGCCCAGGCTATGCCCGATGACATGGACCCGGCGGCCGGTCTGCTTGCGTGCTCTTGTGATGGTTTCGTTGAGGCGGCGCTGGATAAGCAGGTTCGGACATTCGGCGTTAACGCCGATGCCGGAATAATAGGGACGGTACCCGATGCGTTTCAGCCACGCATGCAGTTCCAGCAGATAGAGATCGCTGCCCAGAAAACCCGGGATAACCACTACGCCCGACTTGTCGCCGTGGGGCACACCCAGGCCGTAATAGACCGGCGTCGCATGCAGCAAAAGGAGTTCGGCGGCAAACAGCGCCTCGGTCCAGAGCGAAACTTTGGCTTCCGCCCGATCCCGTATGTGATTACGCCCCGCAGCCATGGCTCGAGATTAGAACTGCTACTTGGGCTCCAGGTTGTATGAAATAGCGGCACCAGGCCGCAAATGCGGCGGGCAGGTCACACTGCCGAGTGATGCGCCCCGAGGGCGTACTTACCGGGTACAGCCTACACCCAGTCGCAGTAAAAGACCATGCGGTCGTGCCGAGTTGCCATTCCCAAAATGGGAATAATAACGCTGGCGTATGCTTCCTTGACGCGGCACACGCCAGCGCACTTAGCGGCAGTCAGGTGGCGACGGTAGCGCTCTAAACGGCCGCCGCGCGGGCCGCTTCCCCTTTGACCGGGCGCGCGGGACGGCGTGCATGCCGCGCCGGCTTGCTTATGGGTTTATGTCCATTGCGCGGCCTGAGCATGACACCCATCAGCTCCTTCTGGGCGTCAACAAAGCTCTTCACTCCCTCCCGCGTCAGCTCTGCCAGGGGCATGAGCGGAAGCGGCCGCATCAGTTCCATGGTTTTACTCGCCGTTTTCAGATTAACGTTCATCTGGCGGCCGGCTACTTCGAACAGGCTTTTTTGCGCCTCGACGAAGGACTCCGTCGCCTGCCGTGCCAGTTCTGCCACCTCAGTTTTCTTCATCTTCTTGCCTGTTCCATTGGCGTGTTTGCTGCCGGTAGCCTTCCCGGTCTCATCTGCGATCACGTCCAGGAACCGCTTCTGGGCATGCACAAAGTTCTCCATGCCCTCGCGGGCCAGCTCAATCAGGCGCTCGCCGTCGAAGGCTTTGCCGGTTTTGGCAGCTTCCATCCAGGTGTGGGTCTGCTTGCCGGCAATCTTCAGGAATTCCTGCTGCATGTCGATGAAGGTATCCACGCTGCGCCGCAGCAGGTCGGTCATGGCAGTAGCAGGCGCGGAGCCTCCCACCCGCTCCTTCACTCCGGTCATGACGATCTTGTTCTGTTCCTGCGCCAGATTCAGCAGGACCTTCTGCGCCTCGATGAAGTTAGTTACGCCTTCGCCCGCCAGTTCGGTGAGGATGCTGGAGGGAGAATAATGCGGATCGGCCAGGCGCTCCCGCAGCAGGTGCATCACGCTGGCGTTCTGCCGCATGGCCAAGTCCAGAAGAATTCGTTGTGTGGCGAAAAAGCTGTTCACTCCCTGCTGCATCCACCCCGACAGCAGGGTAACGAAAGATGACTCCCGAGGATGAGTTGATCGGGAAGATTCAACTTTGGAAACTGCTGGCATAATCTGCCTCCCTATGCTGCATTGCAGCATCAGCTTCAGGCTAGGGCCTCCCTGCCTGCATGTCAATGGACCAAAGCGAATTTGATGGCCGCGGGCACTCGATTTGTCCCAAATTGGGATCGAATAAGCAGCGCTGTTTGTGCAGGATAGACTGAAGAATCGGCAGGTCTTTCGCACCTCAGGGGCCGAAGTCCGTGTACAGAAGCAGGGTGGATGTGCCAATATGGATCGGTGCAGAATTGTTGCGACGCACACAGGAGCAGCCAGCCGTGAAACCCGCTACGGTCATCATCAAGAAATACGGGAACCGCCGCCTGTATGACACCAGCGGCAGCCGCTACGTGAACTTGGATGACCTGGCGGCGCTCGTCCGGGAAGGCAAAGAAGTTCGAGTGGAGGATGCCAAGACGGGCAAGGATCTCACCCGCGTCACCCTGACGCAGATCATCACAGAAGATGCCAAGCAAAAGCCCACCGGCCTGCCGCTGGAGCTGTTGCGCGAGCTGATCGTGGCTTCCGACCAGGCGCGGCAGGAATTCATCATGTGGTATCTGAAGTCGGCTTTCGATACCTACCAGGCGGTACAAAGCGCGGTGCAGGACCGTATCGGCAACATGCAGTCGGCGCTGCTCTCGCCCATGGAATCCATGAAGCGTTTCCTCGGTGGAGTCTCCGGCCCGCAGCCGGCCGAAGACAAGGAAGAACTCAGCACCTTACGCCGGCGGGTGGCGCAACTGGAAGCGCGCCTGCAGAAACCTCCGAGGCGGAAACGCCGGGCGGCGCCTAAGCCGCGCGCGGGGACGCGAACTCCTCCCGCAAGGGGCGCTGCTGAACCTTCACCGTCCAATTCTTAGGCAGCGCCGCCTGGAAAACCGCCCGACGCGGCACTTTGCATCTCGGCAGGTGCTGCGCCACGTGCTCGCGAATGCCGCCTTTATTGGCCGCGCCACCCGGCTTGGCTGAACCACGGCGCAAATGTCTTCCCATCGGGAACTCCTACCACGACCGCCTGCCACCGCAGGATGAACTCAGAGGGCTGCCGCGGTGACATCCATAACAGATGCCAACGCTCTGACGACTTTCGCATCGCGGCATAGTGTCATAACACATTCACCTGATCTCTCAGCCCGGATAGCCTCAACCCAAGACTGGTGTAAAGGGGAGTCGGGACACTACTTGCAATCAGGAGCTCGGCTTTGACTCCGGTGGTGCTACGCGTCCCCAGGAACTGCAAAATCCCTGGCGGAATCGTTCCCGTTCCTCCGGCGTCATCTTCTCCCAGCGCTCCCGCATGCGGTGACGCCAGCGCCCTCCCCATCCCCCTGACCTGCGGAAGCCGCCGAAGAGAATCTTGCACAGGATGAAGAGGCCCAAGGCTTGCCAGTAGCCAATTGTTTTAAGGCCAAAGAGCGCGGGCATCAACCAGTTCCACAGGCTCATGACCACAAACCCAAACAGGGCAACAAACAGCACCACCAAGGGCAAGAACATCATTACGCGAAGAACGCGATGGGTTCTCATTTCTGTCCTCCTCCCGTTTTCACAAACTCGTCGTAGATGGCCTGCAGCCGCCGGCGCAAGTGCACCACGGCGTAATGCTTGCGCGAGAGCAAAGTGTTTACGCTCACGCCCGTACGAGCTGCGATCTCCTTGAAGCTGTATCCCTCGATTTCGTGGGCGATAAATACCTCCCGCTGCTCCATCGGCAATTCAGCCAGCGCATCCTCGAGTTCGTCAAGGAGAACGGTTAGCGCATAGGCTTCCGCGGGACCGGCATCCGGCGATGACAGCACGTCTTCCAGCAGGGGCGTCCCTCGCTCGCCGGACTCCGCCGCACCGCTGTCCAACGATCCCATCCGCTTCTTACGAAAGAAATCAATGATGCGGTTGCGGGCCACCTGAAACATCCAGGCACCCCATTGCTGTACCGGGGCCATCAGGCGAGAAGCCTCGAGCACTTCGAAGAAAACCTCTTGAAGAAGGTCTTCCGCGTCAGCTTCGTTGGGTACCCGCTTGCGGATGAAATTGCGCAACCGGGATCCTTGTTCCGCGATGATCTCGGAGATTTGCCGGTCTTGCTCGGTCATCGACGTGATGCTCGGCGGCGCATCCATCCATTCTTGTAGACGAACGGTGGGCGGAAATATTGTAGAGAATTGAATCAGCGGAAGAGGGGTGAGCGCCGCCCCGGAGCCAAAATTATGGCTGAAGGGTTCGATTTCAGGCCATGGCCGAGTGCGCCGCATGGACCGCCTGCGCGCACAGGCGACCGCCCAGGAAAAGCGTGCTCCACTGGACTCCCATCCAATCGCGGAGGGTAAGCGGCGACCCCAGGCTCGTCCAACTGGTGAGCCATCGTTGCAGGCCCTGACGCGCCATGACGGAGGCCATACCTACCTCGCCCGCGCCGAGATCGTGCTGAATACCATCCAGGGTGAACAGCACCTTGCGCAGCATGATGAGCGGAGCGGGCAGCCGAACGCCCTTAAACGCGATGTCCTCCAGCAGGTTAGTGGTGTCCACCGCTTCCGGCAGGCGGGTAAGTGGCAACTTAGCGATGAACCGCTCTACGCACTCGCGGATGATTCTGGACTGCCGCGCGCCGATTTTGCGTCTTCTGCGGCTGAGCTCCTCAATTTGTTGGCGAATGCCAACAGGATCGCGCAAAGCCGCCATCACGAACAGCAGCCCCAGGCGCCGCCGCTGCTCCCGGCTAACGCGTTCCGTCAGCGCCCAATCGAGAATGACCAACTCTCGCGTGTTGCAATCGTAGAGCAGGTTCCCGGCGTGGGGATCAGCATGGAACAACGCGTTGCTCTCGGCAGCGAATATAGGAACGGCAACGAAAGCTTCGATTAGCTGCTCGGAAAGCCGCAGCCGTTGCCATAGCGGCATGCGCCGGGCTGCGTCGGTGATTTTTTTGCCATGCTCTTCCGTGAGCGCGGTAATGTTCGACGCGCACAGCGGCCGGATCACTCGTGGCACGCGTACTCCAGGCACGCCCCGATAAAGCCGGCGCGCTTCTTCCAACGTGGCCTGCTCGCGAGCGAAGTGCACTTCATGCTGCAATAGTTGTCGAACATCGCGGAAAGTATCAGGCAGTACTCGGGGAGCGAACCCATATCCGCGATGTCTCGCGCCCAGATACTTGGCCAGTTTAGCCAGCAGCTCCATATCCTCGGCAAAGCACGCCGGGATGTACGGCTTCATCACCTTGAACACGCCCGGCTCACGCCGCTGGAGTTCGGGATTCCACCAGGTGAAGCGCACCACCGCGCTGACGCTGGCTTCCGAAAAGATTCCCGGCCTGAGCTTCACCTGGTTCTCTTTGAGACGTGGACCCAGCTCCTTGCGGACGATCCGGCGCACCTCTGCGGCGTCCATGTCGCTGATACCGTTTTCGAGTTGGGACAGGGCGCGGCGCAGCGCGGGCAGCAAGTGACGGTTGCGCGCCAGCACCTGCCCAAGTTTCTGCAGGCCGGGCACCTTGGCGATCAGCCGCAGCAGCCGCTCTTCCGTTGGAGTATTCGCGGGAAGTTGCCACTGCTCGACCAGTTTGGGCGCCAGGCGGCCCGCTGATAATGTACACACGGTGAATTGCATGGCGTCCTGGACCAGAACTCGCCAGCGCGCGTACTCTTCCGGGACCAGTTCCTCGATCGGCAGGTGCTCCACAATCCATTTTCCGGCGGCGTTGCGCAGCGCCGGGCCCGCGGGACTGTGCAGTGCCGCTGCTACCGCGCCAATCCGTTGCGCCGCAGTGGCGCCGGCGGAGAAAAAAGCGGCCTTCAGTTGCTCAGGAGACTGCGGCAAAGACAGCTCGATAGGGGATGAATCCAGCATTCTGAGGCTCCCTTGCAAACGCACATCCAAGGACGTTCAGCCCGATTCAGGCTTCGTCGGGGGCAAAGCCAAACTACAACTTCAGACTACACCCAGACTGCACCGCGTTACACCTAGTCAAGGTGGGCCAGGGCTTGCCCGGGCCCACCACGGGAACGCTAAATGACCACGTACCTGCCGGCTTCGAGCACCTTTTGCGCAATCTGCTGGCGCAACGCAACAGTGTTGTAAGGCTCGTACTTGCCCAGCCGGCGCAGCACCGCGATGTAGGAGCGCAGCATATCGCCCTCACTGACTGCCGCTATCACCTTGCGGGCAGCGCTCTCAATACGCTCCATAGCACCCGCCATGTACACCTGCGCCATAGCGATAGGGTGCGCCGCCGCTTTGTCGCCGTGTTGCGCCGCCAGTTTCTGCGCCCGCAGCAGGGCCGACTCCATGGCATAGGCCTCAATTGCTATGTTGGCTATGGCTCCCATGATTTCCTGCTGCTCCTGGATGGCCTGCATATATTTCTGCATGGCGATTCCGGCAGCGAACAGGCCCATCTTTTTGGCGTTGGCCAGCAGCTTGCGCTCGGCGGCGAACGCCCCATCTCCGCCGTCGTTCGCAGTTGGACCGCCCAGCACTTCCTCCATAAGCTTCTTAATGGCCGGCATAAAGGGCAGTTGCCCCGCCGCGGCCTTTTTCAGCAGGAAGCCCGTGATGACCAGCCGGTTAATTTCGTTCGTGCCTTCAAAAATACGGTTAACTCGCGAATCGCGATAGGCGCGTTCCGCCGGGTACTCCTCCACGAAGCCATAGCCACCGTAGACCTGAACCATCTCATCCACCACGTAATCAACGAATTCCGATCCCCACACCTTGATGATGGAGCACTCGACCGCGTATTCATCAATCATCTTGCGCACCTGGCTCATGTCGCCGGCGTGCGCCCCCTCCAGCCGCGAGATGGCCTCGTCCAGCATGCCCACCGTGCGGTACACCATGGCTTCACCGGCGAAGATCCCGGCCGCCATTTCCGCCAGCTTTTCGCGAATCAGCCCGAAATCGGCAATAACTTTGCCGAAGGCTTTTCGCTGTTTGGCGTAGCCGATGGCACTCGCGATGCAATGACGGGCGGATCCAACACAGCCGGCCCCCAGCTTGTAGCGGCCCACGTTCAGCGGATTAAAGGCAATCACGTGCCCCTTGCCGATCTCGCCCAACACGTTTTCTGCCGGTACTTTGCAGTCGCTCAACACAAGCGGACAGGTGGAGGAACCGCGAATGCCCATCTTGTGCTCTTCCGCGCCCACCGAGAACCCAGGGAAATTGCGCTCGATCAGGAAAGCCGTGAACTTCTCGCCGTTTACCTTGGCAAACACGGTAAACAGGTCAGCAAAGCCGGCGTTTGTAATCCACATTTTTTCGCCGTTGAGAATGTAGTATTTTCCGTCAGCCGACAGTTCCGCCTTGGTCCGGCAGTTCAGCGAATCAGAGGCGGACGACGACTCCGAGAGGGCAAAGGCGCCAACTATCTCGCCAGCCGCCAGGCGCGGCAGATACTTCTTCTTCTGTTCCTCCGTGCCGAAGTACACCAGAGGCAGCGTGCCGATGCAGGTGTGCGCGCCCCAGGTGGTGCTGAAGCCGCCATGCACGGCCAGGCGGTCGGCAATAATAGCCGAAGATACCTTGTCCAGTTGCGTGCCACCGTATTCTTCGGGAACGTCCACAGAACTCAATCCCAGCTCGCCCGCCTTTCTGACCAGCTCGCGGGCAACGGAGAACTCCTTGTGCTCCATTTTTTCTATGTTGGGGATGATTTCATTGGCGGCAAATTCTTCCGCCGTTTGCGCGATCAGTGCGTGCTGTTCGGTGAAATCCTCAGGCGTGAAAACATCTTCCGGCTTGCGTTCCTCCAGCAGGAAGCCGCCGCCCGCAACCTTTGTAGGTGTGGTTATCGCTGTGGCCATGTCCGTGCCTCCCTTGGACCATCTCTATGATTCTGTCTGCCTGCTCCCGTGTTCAGGCAGAAGTCTTTAGAATTTGCGCGTTCGCCTGCAGGCGGCGCATGCCACGGAGCCAGCGCTCGTAGTCGGCAGCCTTGCGGCCGAAGAATTCGGCCACTTCGGGGTGAGGCAAAATTAGAAAACGCTCCTCCGCCAGCCCCTTCACCACTTCCTCCGCCACCTGTTCCGGTTCCAGCGCGCCCTCCAGCAGGAAGGCGCCGCCGCCGAACTCGGCGCGCTTCAGCATGCCGGTGCGTACCCCCTGCGGGCACAGGGCGGAAACCTTGATACCCTGGTCGCCATGGGTAATCGAAATCCATTCCGCCAATGCCAGGGCAGCGTGCTTGGTCACCGCATAGGGCGCCGACCCAAGCTGCGTGAGCAGGCCCGCGGCCGAGACGGTCTGCAGCAGATATCCTTCATGGCGAGCCAGCATGTGCGGCAGCACCGCGCGGGCGGCATACACGTGCGCCAGCACATTCACTTCCCAACTGCGCGACCACTCCTGATCCGCCGCTTCCACTCCTCCCTTGGCGCCTATTCCGGCGTTGGAGCAGAACAGATCAATGGCCCCATAATCTTTTATGACCTGCCCTACCAGGCGGAGCACATCGGGCTCCCGCGCCACGTTGGCCGCGACAGCGATGCCGCCGGTTTCTTTGGCCACTAGCTCGGCGGCCGCAGCCTGAATATCGGCAACAATCACCGCCCTGGCGCCTTCTGCAGCAAAGCGCCGGCACAGCGCCCGGCCAATTCCGTTTCCCCCGCCCGTCACCACCGCTACTTTGTCCTTGAGCTGCATATCAGGGCTCCTCTACTCGCCAAGCGCGGCAAACGCTAGGTTCCACCGCGCTGGGGATAATGCCGAGCTTCACTTCCGCAGTTCTTCCTTGGGCTTGAGCTCACGGCCGCATAAAGGCGGATAACCCGCTCCGCCACACAGGCGAAAGCCCATTCCGGAGTTGTGGAACCCACGCTACGTGGCAGTGGTCTTTTGCGCCAGCCAATATTTCTTACGCAATTCCCGCTTCAACAGCTTCCCCGTGCCGGTCTTAGGCAGGCTGTCGAGGAACTCAATGGAATGCGGACACTTGTAATGCGACAGCCGTTCCCGGCAGAAGTCCAGCAACTCCGATTCGCTAGTGGAGGCGCCCGGCTTCAAGGCGACCAGCGCCTTGGGCACCTCGCCCCATTTTTCGTCCGGCACCGGGATGACCACCGCCTCGTAAATGCAAGGGTGCGCCGCCAGGACTTTCTCGACCTCCAGCGAGGATATATTCTCGCCGCCGCTGACGATAATGTCCTTCTTGCGGTCTACCACCAGCACGTAATTGTTCTCGTCTACAGTGGCCATGTCGCCGGTGTGGAACCAGCCGCCCCGCAGAGCCGCGTCGGTAGCTTCGGGATTTCCCCAGTAGCCTTCCATCACCACATCGCCGCGCGCAACCAGTTCGCCGATGCTGGCATTATCATGCGGCACATCGTTTCCATCTCCATCCACCACACGCAGTTCGACTCCAGGAATGGCATAGCCGGTCATTGCCTGTCCGGTATAACGCTGTTCTCCTTCCCAAGCCAGACCCGTTTTCATGGGCGAGATGGCAAGCGTGGGCGATGTCTCGGTCAAACCGTAGCCTGAGATGCATACGCATCCCAGCTTCTCCTCTACCTGCCGGACTAATGTCGGAGAGGATGCAGCTCCGCCGATAGTAATGGAGCGCAGGCTGCTCAAGTCGTACTTATCCCGTTCCGGAGAATTCACCAGGGCGGCGGCCATGGTGGGGACCAGCGCGCAGCACCATACCCTTTCGCGCTCAATCAGGCGGAAGACCTCCGCCGGGCTGAAGTGATGAATCATGACGTGGGTGCCGCCCAGCATGGTAATGGAGTGAGCGGTTCCCCAGCCATTGGCATGAAACAGCGGAATAGTGTGCAGGTGGACGGTTTCGCAACAAGTATGCCCGGCAATGGATTTCGAGGTTTGGCAGCCGGCGATTACCGTGAACGCGTGCAGGTAAATGTTACGGTGAGTCAGAGTGACGCCTTTGGGGCGATCGCTGGTGCCACTGGTGTAGAACAGCTCGGCGACAGAATCCTCGTCAATTTCTATGATGTTCCGCTGAAATGGGGCGGCATCGGCGAGGAGGCCCTCGTAATCGCTCGTTTCCATCCATGGTGCCGGGGGCTGGCCATCGAGCAGGGAGATAGTTTTGAGCGAAGGCACCGCTTGGCGAAACCCTTCCACCAAGGGCAAGAACTGTCGCTCGAAGAAGAGAAACTTTGCCCCGGCATCATTCAGGACCAGCGCAAGTTCCTGCGGCGCCAGTCGGATGTTGAGCGGTAGCAGCACGCAGCCTGCTTCCAAGACGCCATAATAGGCCTCCAGCAGGCGGTGGCAATTGGTGCTCAAAAAAGCTATACGGTCCCCGGTTGCGGCGCCCATCAGGCGCAAGGCCCCTCCCAGACGCGCAGCGCGATTCGAAAATCCCGCGTAGGTGAAGCGCTCATTGCCGCACACTACGGCTGTTTTGTTGGGAAATTGCGCGCAGGCATAGCGCAGGAAACGCAGCGGAGTTAATGGAACCTTCACGGCCTACCCCCTGCCAGTATGTAAACCGTTCCGGCCTACTGCGGCAGCATCGCGCAACGCAACTCCGACGTCAACGGGTGCTACCGTTTCTTCTCATCACTACACCATCGCAGCTCAAATTGCAGTGACGTATTCAGGCTGCGGGAAATCGCATCTGCTCCATGCCCAAATTGGAAATCCGATCCTATTAATCCTCCGAAGCTGTCCTATTCACCCAACGACCAACGCTATGATCAAAATCGCTATTCCGCTCCTATCAGGTGCAGGCAGCGCCACGATTTGCCGGCGGCGGCAACCGGTTCCCTGGCCTAGTGCTTCGACATTCATTTCTTCTACTCAGGTGCGAGTAGAGTGGTAATGGTGGGACGCAACGCAACGGAGTCAGGTCTCTTGGGACATTGATTCACCAGCGATAAGACCGGCGAGCATTCTTCTTGCGAACAGCCGGTGAAAAGAAGTACGGAGCGCTGTATGGTACGAAGGCGCAGCAAGCCACTTCCATCCCCTCCGACCTGGACCTGCCCGCATTGCCTGCATGTCCATACACCGGCTACTTTACGGCGATTGGGTTCTGGCACGCTAGAGTGTCATGCGTGCAAACGCCCTTTTGCCTCGATTCCAGATCGGGAACAGGACCCCAAGCCATGCGCACGCAACGCCTGATTGACCAGACGCTCTTTTCTGGAAAAGTCCGTCACTAGGCAGCCGTGTTGCCGCGATCAAAGGCGAGCCGTTTGTTGTGCCGAGTGGTCAGTATCAAAATCAAAAAACTGATGATTCCCATCAAATACACGCCATGGCGTGCAATCTGCAGCTTTGGATTCAGATATTTACAGTTGATTAGTTCTTTTGATTCCAGCCATAAATTATCTTAATTTCCATTTCTTGGACGGTTTCGATATGAGTAACCTTCGGGGTGAAAAATGAGACCGCAGAGTGGAAAGCGTAAGTTGCGCAATGGAGTCCTCGATAAGAGAGATTCCCACAATGAGCTCGAGTCTTTTCTGGCGCTGGATCGCGCGCTCGTGGAGCTTTTCATGCATTTCTACGATGTGCCGGGTCGCGAAAGATCGGTCTTGCGCGTACAGAATCAACGCCTCCATCGCGCGGTTAGGCGAGCGAACGTCATTAGAACCGGCAGGGCAATGCCGGGACATGCTGAAGTCCGCCAAAAGATCACCAGGGAAGCGCGGGTGGCAGGCTAAGCTGCAACGTCGTTCCATGCCGTCCGGGAGGCCGGGGGTATGTAACTCATGGCTCGCTCCGCAAGGGCAGTGATGGTAAGGCTGGGATTGACGCCGAGGTTGGCCGCTACGACGGATCCATCACAGATGTACATGTTCGTGTACCCAAAGACTCGGTGCCGGGAGTCGACCACGCCGTGCTCAGGGGAGTCGGCGATGACGCACCCCCCGATGCAGTGTGCCGTGCCTGGAATATCGAAAATGATTTCCGGAAGCATGCTCATGGCGCTTCCGCCGGCAATCTGAGCGAACTTTTTTGCAAACTCGTTCGCCAGCGGAATGTAAGTAGGAACCTTGTCGCCTCGGCTCACCAGAGCCTTGCGAAAGGGCCAGAACCAAGGGCGTTGCCAGCGCATTTCGATGTGGCCATCGAGTGCCTGCATGCAAAGCAGGACCACAGATTCCCGTGCCCAGCCCAAAGGTTGAGCCCAGCGCAGGGTCCTGATGGGGTGGCGCAGCAAAGCGCTGCCGACATTCTTCAACCAAAGCGCGATTCTCCACGGCCCCGGGCGGCCGTCGGTCAGACGAGTGGTGAGAAAACTCATGGCATCGGAACCACGGGGATAGCGGACCGCTTCGATGTGGGTGTTCTCGTCAATATAGATGCCGGAGCCAATGGCGATGCCTTGCGAAAAATCCTCGCGGCTGCCGGTCATGCGCGCGCCGATCAGCGACTCGGAATTGGTACGAACATGCTTGCCGAGCTGAAGGCTGATAGCCGGCAATGATTTTTTTTCTCGCAATCGGAAAAGCAACTCCATCGTGCCCAAGGAAGATGCGGAGAACACCACCGCGCGGCAGGTGAAGCGCTGCGGCTGATGACGAATCCATGCCGTGGATTTGATCGTATGCACCTCGTAGCCGGCGCTGCCATCGCTGGCTCCATGGAGCGGCATGACATCCACAACTCTCGTTTCCGGAAGGATCCGGGCGCCGTGTTTTTCCGCCAGATACAAATAGCTGAGGTCGAGGGTGTTCTTTGCGCCGAAGCGGCAGCCCATGATGCACCCACCGCAGGCCACGCAGGCACTTCGCTCCGGGCCTTCTCCTCCGAAGAATGGGTCGGAATAAGTGCGGCCCGGCTCTGTGCCCGGGGTCTGGAAGATGCCGACTTTCGTAGCATAAAACGTGAGTCCACAGCCGGTTGCCTCCGCAGTTCTCTTCAGCAGGTGGTCGGCAGGTCCGAGAATCGTGTTTTCCGTTACCCCCAACATGTGCGCGGCGGTTGCGTAATGTTGGGGCATCTCGGCCTTCCACTCGGATAAGTTATTCCAGGAACCCGAGTCCCACACCTTCTCCGGTGGCGCCAGCAAGGTTGCGGCATACGTAATGGACCCCCCGCCCACCGCACACCCATGGAAGATGGTGGCGTGCCGGAACCATCGCATATTGAAAAAACCGCGCAGGCCAAGACTGGGACGCCAGAACCAGCGATGAATGGACCAACTGGTGCGCGGTAAGGTCTGTGCTGTCCAACGCCGGCCCATTTCGATGACGGCAACTCTGTAGCCCTTGTCGGTAAGGCGGTGAGCTGCCACGCTGCCGCCGAAGCCGGAGCCGATCACGATAAAGTCGAAGTCGAATTGCTGGTTGCCGGGCGTCATACCAGTCCCGTTCACCGGGTTCATCGGAGACTTGGAAGCACCGCTCGCCGCTGGCAGATCTCGGGGGGAGTACACGGGGCGGTGTTATTGATTTCGCTCAGGCGTAATCGATCGGGTTCCTCTCCAGCCAGTGCTCATCGCGCACTCTGCCCAGTTTCTGCCAGGCCCCTGAAGCGGCACTGGCTGTCAAACGCCGGCTTTGCCAGGCCAGACCCACACCGAATCCGATTGCGCCAACAACTACACCGTACTCTAGTGCTCTTCCCAAAGACCTGTTCCGGTTTCTCGAATAAACGCCTAACACGCCGATGCAGGCTGCGAGGACGGCGGGTTTGAAGGCGTGCCAGGCAGATTCATCAACAAAGAGGTGAAGGGATTTTCCGTGAAGAAATCCTTCTTCTCCGGAACGCGCTCCCTGCAAGGCAGAGCGAAAAAGCTTTCGGCCGTACACAACATTTGGGGCCAACCAACTGGCGACACTCATAGCGACACCTCACTTCCTCCATGGCGATTCTGCCGCCCTTACCAGGAATCACGTTCCGTGCAGAGGTGATGTTTCAACAACAGACTACCTCTGCGCCGCGAAAAAGATGTGATGTTGGTCACGCGGATTGGCCCACTCGCAACGGGGAGGGAGTGAAACAGGAGAGTACTTCTTCCGCACCCCAAAAATGCAACCATCTTCTGATTATGCGGCGTGGCCAACCGACTTGTGGAAAGCTGTAGCCCCGGCCGGAAGCTCCTCCCCTTTAGCGGAGTGCCTTATTCCTGGCGCGGGTGCTGGTGCCGGCGCCGGGGCTGAAATGGATGAATGTGCGGTAAATGGTGGAGCAGCGTGCTTATTTTCCGCTTTCATGACCTTCTTGCCGCTGGCTGAACCGGTACCGGCAGCCTGCTGCAGTTCCAGGAAACTCTGGCGAAGCAACCGTTCGAGCCGGGCCAGATCCGGTGCGGCGTGTACGTCGCCGCTAAATCCGAAATAGGTAATGCCGTTATAGCTGAGGACGGCACAGTTGACCGTCATCTCCCCGCCGATCGGCACATAGGGGTACCAATCCAGCATCTTGTGGCCAAGCAGGTAGAGGGGGAATTGAGGTCCCTTCACGTTCGTACACACCAGATTGAAAGGTGTGATGGGCAACAGGCTGGCGAACGGTCCGGCCAGCGCTTGCAGGGGAACGGGCGTGGTTCCCGCCAAACCGCCGGCCAGGCTTACAAGATCGGCGACGTGCGCACGCTTCAAGAACTCGGTTCTCTTGTGCACCGCCGCCAGAAGCCTTACCGGATTGCGGATGCCCAGCGGTACAGTAACCGGAAGCAGTGAGATACGTGTTCCCAGGTCGCCGTGGTGGTCGTTGCCGCGAACGTTTACGGGCACCATCATCCGCAGCAAGCGTCTGTTGACCTTGTCACCGTGCATCTCGGCGTAGCGCCGGATGGTCGCGGTTATGAGGGCGAGTATCACATCGTTGTGGGTTCCTCCGCATTTCTCGCGGATACTCTTGATCTCGTCGGTCGGAATCTGCGCCCAAGCGAACTTCTGAGGCCCTCGATAGGTGTGGTTAAAGCATAACCGTTCGGTGGGTTTGGTGATTTCCGGCAAAAATTTGCCAAATTCAGCTGGCCATCCGCCAGCGGCTACGATGCTTTCGCCGGCATTCAACAGGTCTGACTGCGTTGTTAGGGCGCGCTGGATGACATCTGAGTAGGTCCGAACGCACGCCTCGAGCAGCCGCGTCAAAGGATCGCTCTGACGCCGAGGAGGGTGCGGTCGCGTCTTTTTGGCGAGTGGACGCGGCTCGGGACTGGCATCCAGCAAGACGTTCATTACTCCTATGCCTGCAATTCCATCAGCCAGACAATGATGTATGCGCGTAAGCAAGCCTGTGCGATGGCCTCGCAAGCCGTGCACCAGAGTAAAGTCCCAAAGCGGCCGCTGCCGGTCCATCACAGTGCTCAAAATCCTGCCTGCCAGAGTCTTCAGTTCGCCCTCGGTGCCTCGTTTGAGAGTTACCTCGCGGACATGATTGCGAATATCGAACTCGCTGTCGTATTCCCAGGTCGGGAGAGCGATATTCAGGGGAGGGGTTACTACCCGCTGATAGTAGCGCGGGACCGACGGAAGCTTTGATTCAATAAACCTCGTGCAATCTTCCAGCCAGATGTCTCCCTCGAATACGCTTACCGAGGCGATATTCAGGGGCATGCCTTCCCGCTCGAGATACAGGAAGAGCGCGTCCCCCCAGGAAAGCCGATCATTGATTTCACTGTCCATCATCGCTTTGACTGTCCATCATCGCAGTCCCACCACCGAAGTTTAGAGTTCGTGGACCAGGAAATGCGGTGACGCACGTCAATCACGTAAGTGATGTGCTCGAAGCTGCTTGCGAAACAGGGCTCCTGGCGGAGTGCTCCGGTGGCGGTTTGGCAAACCTCACGCTTCAGAGTGATTAGGCTCACTGTCAGATCGCTCGGCGGCATGGATACTACCTCCGGCCTTGATTTGGCCTCGGGACCGGTGGCGGTAGGTCAAAAAGGGCAATCAGATTCTTTTGCTCCTCTTTGCCGCCGTGATGTCCATCCCTCGCGAGCGCGCCACTGTACCATCCGGCAACCAGCAGGCCCACCGGCATGGAGGTAGCGGTATGACGAAAACCCTTTCAACCTCAAAGGAAGAGAGATTGGCTTACCTGGAAGGACTGGTCACTCAGGCCAGAACCGCGGCTGCCGTTTTTACGCAATGTACGCAAGAAGACGTCGATCGCATTGTTAAGCCCATGGTGCTGGCCGGAATCGGGCAAGCGCAGCATCTGGCACGGCTGGCCATTGATGAAACCCGGATTGGGGTCCTGGAAGACAAGATCCTCAAGAACATGGTAGCCACGGAATTTGTCTACAACTACATCAGAGACAAAGTGACGGTTGGGCGCATACGCGAATTTCCAGAACGTGGCCTGGTGGAAGTTGCCGAACCGATCGGAGTCATCTTCTCGCTGATACCGATTACCAATCCGACTTCAACAGTTCTCTTCAAATGCATTATGGCCATCAAGGCGCGGAATGCGGTTATTTTCAGCCCTCACCCCAGCGCCTGGCGTTGTTCCTCGGAAGCGGTACGGATCATGTATGAATCGGCTGTGAAGCATGGCGCCCCGGAAGGGGTGTTCACTTGCCTGGATTCGCACACACTCGAGGACAATGCCTACCTCATGCACCACAAAGATGTTGCCCTGATTGATGCTACCGGTGGCCCGAGCGCGGTCAAGGCTGCCTACAGCTCAGGCAAGCCAGCCTTAGGAGTAGGACCGGGTAACACGCCCGTGTATCTGGAGAAGACGGCCGATCTGAATATGGCGGTGGTGGACATCATCGTTTCCAAGACTTTTGACAATGGAACAATTTGCGCTTCCGAGCAGACGGTGGTGATTGATGACGAAATTTATGATCTCGCAATGAAGAAATTCGCCGACCTCGGGGCGCACATCTGCACCGAGAAAGAATCGGAACTGCTGGGACGAGCCTTAGTTGACCCCCAAACCGGATGCATGCAGCCCATCGCCGTTGGACAGAAAGCTGCTGATATCGCTCGTGTAGCAGGCCTTTCAGTGAAGCCCAACAGCAAGCTCCTGCTTGCACCCATTCATGGAGTAGGCCGCGAGCATCCCCTGTCGGTTGAGAAACTCTGCCCGGTGCTCTCAGTCTACCGGGCGAAGTCCGCGGATGAGGCGCTGCGGGTGTGCGTGGACGTGAATCATGCCGGCGGACTGGGGCATACGGCGGTTATTTTTTCCCGCAACGACGAGCTCATCCGCAAATTCAGCGAGGTGATCAACGCGGGCCGAATTATCGTGAACGCGCCAGGCTCAATTGGGGCATTGGGAGGCATTTATAACGACATGGTGCCGACCTTCTCTTTTGGATGTGGCACCGCCGGCGGGAACAGCACGACGGACAACATAAATGTCTATCACTATCTGAACATCAAACGCCTGGCCCGAAGGACACCCGCGCATATGTGGTTCCGAGTTCCCAATCATATTTATTTCGACCTGAACGCCGTGGAGAATTTGCGTCAGTTCCCATCGCGTTCCACCGTGATCATCACCAATCCCGCCCTGGAGCGGATCGGCCATGCCGGCATTGTGCGGCGCTGCCTTCCGCCGCAAGCTTCGGTGCACATCTCGGTGATTCCGGATGCGGAGCCGGAATTCAAGGTCATCATGCAGGGCGTGGAAGCGCTCAATGTGTATCAAGCGGACCAGATCATCGCGCTGGGGGGCGGTTCCATGATCGACGCGGCGAAAATCATGAAGCTCAAGTACGAATCACCCGAGGCTGACCTGGAAGAGCTGGCAGCTCCATTTCTGGATATTCGCAAGCGGGTGGTTCAGTACCCAACGGAAAAGACAAACCGGACGCGGTTGATTGCCATCGCGACGACCAGCGGCACGGGAAGCGAGGTTACCCCGTTTGCCGTTTTGTTCGACAAAGAGCGAGGGCGAAAGGTAACACTGGCCGACTATTCGCTCACTCCAGATGTGGCGATTGTCGATCCACAGTTTGTTATGTCCATGCCGAAGGGCCTCACCGCCGATACCGGCGTCGACTGCCTGACGCACGCCTTGGAAGCGGCGGTCTCGACCTACGCCTCACCCTACACCGATTGCAATGCCATGCAGGCGATTCGCCTGGTGTTCAAGTATTTGACCGTGGCTTATGAGCATCCGCATGACCAGGAAGCGCGCACCATGATGCACAATGCTGCCTGCATCGCGGCCATGGCGTTTTCCAATGCAGGAGTCGGGGTGAACCATGCGCTGGCCCATGCCTTCGGCGCGCGCTTCGGCGTGGCGCACGGCCGAGCGAACGCCATGATGCTGCCGCACGTGATTGCGTATAACGCGTCTACACCCACTAAATTCAGACCGTCGCCCAACCAGCGCGCCTATATTGCCCACAACAAATACGCCACCATAGCGGAGCTGCTGGGGTTGGGCGGCCACACCATCGACGAAAAGGTAAAGAGCCTGGTGGCTGCCATCGAGCAGTTGTTGAACCGGCTGGCGATGCCGCGTTCCATTGCCGCCCTGGGAATCACGAAAGAGGCATTTGAGCAGGCCCTTCCTGACTTGGTCAGCACGGCGTTTGATGATCCTTCCTGGCTAACGAATCCTCGCATGCCACTAATGAGCGAATTGGAAGAGCTATTCCGGAGCGCTTACCAGGGACGCGAGACCGCCAAGGGCACAGGTGCCGGGCAACAGGCGGCCTGAGAAAGGTCAATGAGTATGGCAACCATCGCGATACAGCTCAAGATTGAGGGAGAGCGGATAATTCCGGGGTTAGCGGAAGCCGGTGAGCGGCTGGACAGTGCTGAAGGTGAAATGATTCTGGATTTTTCTTCGGTGCGGCAACTCGATGCGAGCGCCCTGCGGGCGATGGAAAGATTAGCCGCAGCAGCTGACGATAAGAGCGTCAAGCTGGTGCTGCGAGGCACCAGCATCGACCTCTATAAAGTGCTCAAGCTGATGAAACTGGCGCCGCGATTCTCATTCGCGAGTTGAGCCAGCGCCCTTTCTCCGAATGACGAAGGCATGCGACGTTGCCGCTGAAATCAAACGCTATCCTTTGTTGCGCGAGCCTGGTGAACCCTGCTGCGTGATGCGCCTCACAGATGACGAAGCCTCACCTCACAGACCCAAGCATGTGGTGCCAAGATAATGGCGACAACGGCACACCCCCGATCAGGATGAATGGTCCGTTCCCAGGCTGCCGTTCCCGAGGAGCAATCGCCGTTTGCACCTGAGAGGTGCCGACGTTAACCAGAAGCAAACTTGTGGTCGTCGGGGCGCGCCGGTACTCCGAACCGCTCTCGAACCCGCAGGCGATTAGGCTCAGATCACGGCGGGGAGAGTTGGTCTCGAGTGCCGCAGGGCAGTTGGGTCACTCCTTCTTGCAAAACCTTACCGCAGTCCCATCCGGCCGCTGAAACGAAGAGATATTGTCCATTGTGATGGAAACCATCCAATCGCCCGCCCAAGCGACATACTGGCTGGTCCAGGGACGAGAGCTGTTCCTGGGCATCTATGTGCTGGGCAGCGCATGCTTCTTCTACATCGTCGCGAGGCGGCTGGCGCCACTTCTCCGCGGCGAACGCGATTTCCGCTTTGACCGGCCGTTGAGACGGCTGCGAAACGTGCTGCAGTTTTGGCTGGGGCAGTGGAGGCATCCACGCTACCGAGGCGCGGGAACCATACACATTTTGATTTTTGCAGGTTTCATTGTCCTGGCGACCCGTGCCTTCTGGGTTCTTGCTCTTGGAATATCCGACGGCTTTGTTATGCCCGGCCTTTCAGGCACAACGGGCCATGTGTACGGGATCGTCGCCGACTATGCCTCAACGGTCGTCTTTCTCTGCATGATGATCGCAGCCATCCGCAGGCTGGCATTCACGCCGGCGCGATACTCCGTGCCAGCAAGATACGGCAAAGGACATCCTGCGGATGCCATCTTCCTGCTGGCATTAATCGCGATCCTCATGGCGGCAGACAGCCTGTTTCAAGGCAGCAAGGCCGCCGCTTTGGCCCAGCAGGGCCGAACCGCGGAATTCCTGCCCGTTCTTTCTCTGCCGTGGATCTTTAAAAACTCTCTGCTTTCAACCCCTTTACCCACACTTCAAAGTCTGCACCTTGGCGCTTATCTGGTCCACGGCCTCACCTTTTTCTTCCTGCTCTGTTACCGGCCCTTCGGGATACAGTTCCACGTCGAAACTTCATTATTCAGCCTCTATTTTGCAAAGCTGGATCGGGGAACATTAAAGCCGGTCAGATGGGGTGTCTCAGACGAGCAATTGGGCCAGGTGAAGTCGTTCGGAGTGAAGAAATTTGAAGACTTCACCTGGAAACACATGCTCGATTTCTATTCCTGTGCGGACTGCGGGCGCTGCTCGGATAACTGTCCCGCTAACGCGGTGGGCAGGCCGCTGTCGCCAAGGTTCATCGGCATCAAGGCAAGAGACTACGCGTTCCAGCACTATCCGATGTTCGGATCTTCGGCAAATGGCAAGGCTCTAGTCGGCGACATTTATTCGGCGGATGAAATCTGGTCGTGCACCACCTGCGGCGCTTGTGAGGAAGAATGCCCGTTGCTGGTCGAATCTATCGACAAAGTCGTCGATCTCAGGCGTGGCCTAGTTGACGACGGCGATGTGCCCCAGTCTCTACAGAGGCCGTTAAAGGCACTGGAGAGCCGTGGAAATCCCTACGGCAAAATGGAAAAGAAACGAGCGGACTGGGCCGCTGCTCCACAATTCCAGCAAACCTGCGCGGTGAAAGTTCTGAACGGAAAGAGGGCCGATGCTCTGTATTTTGTGGACAGCATCACTTCCTATGATGACCGCATGCAGGCGATTGGCCGGGCTACGGCGGAGATTCTCCACCATGTGGGAGAGGATTTCGGAATTCTGGGCGCGGCCGAGAGAGACAGCGGCCACGAAGTCCGCCGCTTCGGCGAAGAGACGCTCTTCCAGGCTTTGCGGGATCACAACACGGAGGCGATCACAGCGTCCGGAGTGCGTCGGATCGTTACTGCCGACCCGCATGCCTACAACGCCCTGAAGCACGACTACAAAGACGTGCCGCCTGTAGAGCACATCAGCCAAGTGATCGCCCGGGGAGTTAAAACGGGCGCGATCAAGTTCCATCCTGTAGATAACCAAAGCGACGTATACACCTACCACGATCCCTGTTACCTGGGCAGGCACAACCATATCTACCAAGAGCCGCGCAACGTTCTCGACGCCATTCCTGGTTTGAAGCGGGTTGAAATGAGCCGCTCGCGAGACCGTTCCTTCTGCTGCGGTGGCGGCGGGCTCATGCTCTTCTACGAACCGAAAGAAGAGCAGCGCATGGGAGTCAAGAGAGTCCAGATGGCAGCCGAGGCGGGAGCGAACGTGATCGTGACGGCATGTCCCTTCTGCATGGTGAACATTGAGGATGCGATCAAGGTAGCGGGCTTGGAAGGAAAGATGACTGCCATTGATCTGGTGGAACTCACGCAACAGCAAATTGCGCAGAACGATCCCAAAGCGGCATAAGGAGGTAAGCATGGAAATTCTGGTTTGCGTGAAGCGAGTTCCCGATACGTCGGAGAACGAAATCGAGTTCAATCCCGAAGGAAACGACATCGAACGCGACGAACTGGTGTACGGCGTGAATGAGCCGGACAACTATGCGGTCGAAGAAGCGCTGCAGATCACCGCCCGGGTGGGCGGCCAAGTGACGGTGGTGACGGTTGGCGGCGAGGATGACGAGGAGGTTCTGCGCCGGGAAATGGCCATGGGCGCAAG
>Ga0075426_10000820_pt1 | contig 21874 bp, 20 predicted proteins | sample SoiMethybrSBSTD5_FD_75304 | JGI IMG/M metagenome (GOLD analysis project Ga0075426, IMG submission 75304) | Bulk soil microbial communities from a Populus tree surrounding site in Tennessee, USA - Soil MetaG P. TD hybrid SBSTD5 | ecosystem: Environmental > Terrestrial > Soil > Tree plantation...
GGCACCGACGCCAACGTCAAGGAGCTGCGGCGGCTCAAGCTGTCGGAGAAGATCGACTTCTTCTGCGGCATCACGTCGTCCGGCAACACGCCGGCGCTGGGGCCGGTGGCCGAGGAGCTGAAGTGCCTGACGATGTTCGTCGATGGGTGCACCGACTTCCTGTTCGACAAGGCGGTGCCGAACCCGCACTACGTGTTCCGGCTCACGAACATCCAGTCGGCCGACGGCATCACCACCGCGCTGGCCATCGTGCAGACGTGGCCGAAGTCGAAGCGGATCGCCCACATCCACCCCGACTATTCCTACGGCCGCAACGCGTTCGATCATCTCAAGATCGTCATGAAGAAGCTGATGCCGGGGGCGGAGATCGTCTCCGAGGGCTGGCCCAAGCTCGGCACGACGGACTTTTCCTCGCACATCACGAAGGCGCTCGCGGCGAAGCCAGACCTCATCGTGTCGTCAGTGTGGGGCGGCGATTACGTGGCGATGTACAAGCAGGCGCTGCGTTACGGCATGTTCCAGAAGGCGAAGTTCGCGACGACGCTTGCGATGGGCACGGCGCCCCACGCCATCGGCAAGGACCATCCGGAGGGCATCATCGCCGGCGTGCACAGCAACTACCACTTCACGTACCCCGGCGGCGACAAGTGGCCGCTCAACAAGACGTTCGTCGAGAAGTACCATCAGCGCTTCAACGAGTATCCGAACTTCCAGGCCGAGGGTGCATACACGGCGACGTACATGCTGAAGGCGGCGATCGAAAAAGCCAACCGCCTCGTCGGCGGCTGGCCGGATGACGACGCGATCATCGCACTGCTCGAAGGCATGATGGTCGCCGGGCCGGCGGGCTACGTGTACATCCGCCCGGACAACCACCAGGGCTACAAGGACGCGATGATCGGGTTCAGCAAGAACACCGATCAGTATCCGTTCCCGATTCTCGACCCGGCGCGGATCATCACGATTCCGATCCGCTCGATCACGGCGCCTCCCGGCTGGCCGAAGGGCGAGCCGACCTCGACGTACACCTGGATCGACAAGACCTGGCCGACGCTGAAGGCCTGAGAGCCGCACGGGGGCCGGGCAGACACCCGGCCCCCGTCGTCTGTCCGTGAAGGGTTTCGCCGCCTCACTGCTGATCGCTCTTCTGCTCGTCGCCGTCGCTGTGCACGCCGGCCACGAGCTGACGTTCTATCCGTCGTACTACCCGCACGAGATCGATGTTCGCTTCGTCTCCACCCCGGCCACCGCCGCGGCGATGCTACGCAAGAACGCGCTGCACGCGTGGGTCGGGGGTGACCCGTTTGCGCCCGCCGCGGCGCCGGCGACGGCGCGATGGATGGAATCGCTGCGCGGTTTCGTGGTGCTGACCTTTCCGCGGGCGACCGGCGCGTTTGCTGATGCTGACAGTCGTTGCGCGGCCGCCGCACAGGTCGCGCAGGCGCTCGGCTCGGGCGCGCCCTTTGTCGTGCATCCGTACGTGATCACGCCGTACCACGACGATTACGTGTTTCACGTCGATCTCGTTCAAAAAGTCCGTGAGCGGGCGGCGGGCAAGCTGCCGCGCGTGCGCGCTTCAGGCGCGCTCGCTGCGGCGGTGGCCAAGAGCCATGTGCCGACGGCCGGCCGCGACGCCGACGCGGTGCTCGAGGAGGTCGAGCTGTCGGCGCTGCTGAGTGGGCCGTCGCCGTCGACGGTGCCATGGGCGAAGAAGGGCTGGTTCCAGGCGTGGCTGTTGCAGTCGTCTCAGGCGTCACGCGCGGCGGCCGCCGACGCCTTTCGCCGACGCGTCGATGGCGACTGGCGCACGCCCGCCGAGCGCGTGAGCCTCGAGCGACGCATCGTCGCGCAGAGCGCGGCCGGCTGCGAGCGGGTTATGCTCGGCTACACGCTGCGCCGCGAGCCGATCAACGACGACTACGCCGAAGGCGTCGAGAACGTTGCCGCCGATTCGCAGGCGGGTCTCGCGTCACCGATCTTCATCCGTACCGCGAAGCTGAAGGATTTTCCGTGGAACGGCTGGCTCCGCGTCGGCGTGCCGGGCCGTCCGCGCGCCGCGTGGAATCCGATCGGCGGGTTCACCGACACGGCCGGACGTCTCGTGTGGTCGGCGGTCGGCGACGACCCGCTGCTCTTTGATCCCGACAGCGCTCGCATCATTCCCAACCGCGCGCGGCCGGTGTTGGTGAGCGAGGTGAGGGAGGTGCCGGCGGATGCGCTGCTCGCCGGCACGCTGAAGCCCGCCGGGGCCGGCGTCGCGGCGCGGACCAAGGTGCTCTACCGCGTGCTGCTGTCCAAGACTCACGACGAGCAGCGAATGACCGTCGCCGACATCGTGTATCCGTATGCGCGCGACACGCGCGAGGGCGTCGCCGCCGTGCGGGTGCTCGGCGTGCGCAAGGAAGTGAAGGACCTCGGCGACATGCAGCTGCTGTACGACGTGCCCGAGGTCGAAGTCTATCTGAGCGCCGCCGTCGATCCGGACGCGGCGCCGGCGCTGGCGCCGCCGTGGAGTCCCGTGCCGTGGCCGGTGCGGGTACTCATGGAGCAGGCATCCGCGCGCGGCATCGGCGCGTTCTCGGACCGCGAGGCCGCGCGTCGCGGCATTCCGTGGCTCGATCTCGCGCGCGATCCGAGCCAGCGCGCGGCGCTCGGCAAGCTGGCCGCGGAGCTGCAGAGTCGTGCGTTCGTGCCCGAGGCCCTGCGCGGGCTCGTGACGCCGGAGCAGGCGCGGCAGCGCTGGGCTGCGCTGCGCGAGTTCGCGCGGAGTCACGGCCACTGGCTTGTCACCGCCGGGCCGTACGTGCTCGGCAAGGTCACGCCCGAGTCCGCGTCGCTCGTCGTGTTCCGTGACTTCACGTATCCGCTCGGCGTCGGCTCGTTCGATCAGTATCCGATCCCGCTGCGGGCCTTCGTCGTGAAGACCGAGCGCCGCGCAGACAAGCTCGAGATCCAGGCAGACGTCGAAAACATCGAGAAATCGGCGCGCTCGTATAAGATCGTGCGCGAGCCATTCCGACCACAGCCAGCCAGCGAGAAGACGCGCGAGCCGCTCACTGTCCACTGGGCGGTGGTGGGGCCGGATGACGAAGTGGTGGCGGCCGGGGCCTCACGCGACGTGCAGAACGGACGCCTGATCATAGACGTCGGGGGCCGGCTCAAGCCCGGCGCCTATCGCGTGCTGCTCGCGCTGGCGCTCAACGGTAATCTCGTGAATCCGGAGGTGAAGCTGGTGCCGTGGCGCGTGCCTGAATAATGGACATCCTCCTCATTCACGTGTTCAACGCGCTGCTCTACGCCTCGGTGCTTTTCCTGATCGCCGGCGGGCTCAGCCTCATCTACGGTGTCATGCGGATCGTGAATCTCGCGCACGGCAACCTCTACGCCTTTGGCGCCTACGTGAGCGCGTGGATCATCGGCTATCTGAGCACCTCCGTCGCCGTCGGCGAGGCCGCGCGCGGCGCGCCGACGTGGGTCCTGCTCGCGCTCTTGCCTGCGGGCGCCTTCGCCGCCGCCGCCGCCGGAGCGCTGCTGGAGCCCACGTTGCTGCGGCCGTTCTACAAGCGCGCCGAGGAGTATCAGCTGCTGGTGACCTTCGGGCTGCTGATGATCATCGACGACGTGATCCGCTTTCTCTGGGGGCCCTACCCACTGTCCGCCAGCGTCCTGTTCGAGAACTTCGGCTCGCTCGCCATCGGCGACACGATCTATCCGACCTACAACTTCCTCGTCATCGCCGTCGGCGCACTGGCCGCGGTCTTTCTCTGGGCCTTCATCTATCGCACGCGCTTCGGCGTCGTGCTGCGCGCGACGTCGCAGGACATGCGGATGTCGCAGGCACTCGGCGTGAACGTCAACCGCGTCTACGTGCAGGCCTTCACGCTGGGCTGCTTCATGGCCGGCCTCGGCGGGGCCATCATCGTCCCGAGCCAGTCCGCCGTGCTCGGCATGGGCGTCGATGCGCTCATCCTGTCGTTCATCGTCGTCGTGATCGGCGGCCTCGGCAGCCTCGAAGGCGCGCTGCTCGGCGCGCTCATCGTCGGGATCGTGCGCGAGGCCGGCATCACGTGGTTCCCCGAGGTCGAGCTGGCGGTCCTCTATCTCATGGCGGCGGCCGTGCTGCTCGTGCGGCCGGCCGGCCTGTTCGGGCGCGCATGAGCACCGTCAGCACCGTCGTCATCCCGACGCGCTCGCCGATGCGGCGGCTCTGGTACGCGGCGCCGGTGCTCGTCGTGCTGCTCGCCATGCCGTGGGTGGCCGATCAGTACCAGACGATCCTCTTGGCGTACGGCCTCGTGATGGCCATCGCCGCCCTCGGCTTCAATCTGCTGCTCGGCTACACGGGACTGCTGTCGTTCGGCCACTCCGCCTATTTCGGTGTGGGCGCCTACGCGGTGGCCCTGATGGTGAAGTATCTGGACGTGACGTCGATGGAGCTGCATCTCCTCGGCGCCATCGTCGCGTCGATTCTCGTCACCGCCATCTTCGGCGTTGCCTGTGTGCGCTACACACGGATCTTCTTCGGCATCCTGACGATGGCGCTATCGCAGGTGCTGTGGAGTCTCGCGTTCAAGTTCTTCTGGGTGACGGGGGGCACCGACGGCCTGCGCGTGCCGACACCCACGCTGCTCGGCGTGGTGACCGGCAAGGGCGACAAGATCGCTTTCCTCTCGCACGCGTACTACTACTACGTGCTCGTGATGTTCCTCGTCTGCGCGGCCATCATGTGGGTGATCGTGAACTCGCCCTTCGGGCGCGCGCTCCAGGCGATCCGTGACAACGAGACGCGCGCACAGTTCATCGGGATTCCGATCTGGCGCTATCGCTGGATCGCCTTCATGCTGTCGGGCGTGTTCACGGGCGTCGCGGGCGCCTTGTGGGTGCCGCTCAACGGCCTCACCACCCCCGACATCCTGCACTGGACCTTCTCGGGCAAGATCGTCTTCATGGCCGTGCTCGGCGGATTTCGAACGTTCGTCGGCCCGATCGTCGGCGCTGTCGTCTACAACTATCTCGAGAGCTACGCCGTTGGCTACACGGTGTACTGGCAGTTCTTCCTCGGCGTGATCCTCGTGGCGCTCGTACTCTCGCTCCCCACCGGGATCGTGGGCACGATCGAACGCTTGATGACACGACGGAGGACCTCGTAATGGCGGTGTTGCTCGAGACCAAGGCCGTCGTGAAACAGTTCGGTGAATTCCGGGCGGTGGACCGCGTGGACTTCCGCGTGCAGGAGGGCGAGGTGCTGGCGCTCATCGGCTCCAACGGGGCCGGCAAGACGACGCTGGTCAACCTGATCAGCGGACTGCTGACCGCCGACGAGGGCCAGATTCTCTTCCGTGGCCAGGACGTCACCCAGCAGCCGGTCAAGGAGCGCATTCGCGCGGGAATCGCGCGGTCGTTCCAGCTGGTGAACCTGTTCGACCAGCTCAGCGCGCTCGACAACGTCGCCCTCGCCATCTTCTCTCGGCAGGGGAAGACGCGGCGATTGCTGTCGCTGGCGGACGCCGACCGCGCCGTATGGGCGGAGGCGACCGAAGTGCTCACGCTGTTTCGGCTCGACGCAAAGGCGCGCGTGCTTGCGGGCGGTCTTTCCCAGGGCGAGCGCAAGCTGCTCGACGTGGCCATCGCCTATGCGCTGAAGCCGAAGCTGCTCTTCCTCGACGAGCCGACCAGCGGCGTCAGCACGCGTGAAAAGTCGCCGATCATGGACACGATCTCGAAGGTCGTGAGATCGGAGCACATCTCCGCCGCGATCATCGAACACGACATGGACGTCGTGTTCTCGTATTCGGATCGGATCGTGGCGATGCACCAGGGCGCGATCCTGGCCGACGGCACGCCGGACGAGATTCGCCGAAACGAGCGCGTCATCACGACGCTGATCGGCACGCCGGAGCCGCAGCGGTGAGCCCGTCGAGCCCAGCGGGCGGCGGATCGGCGCCGATGCTCGAGCTGGCGAGCGTCGAGACGTATCGGGGGCCCGCCCAGATTCTCCGCTCGGTCTCGCTGTCGCTCGGCGCCGGCGAAGCGGTCTGTCTCGTCGGTCGTAACGGCGCGGGCAAGACGACGACGATCGACACGATCATGGGATTGTTGGCCCCGCGGTCTGGCGCGGTGCGATTCAGAGGCCAGGACGTCACGCGCCTGCCCGCGCACGAGCGCGCCCGACTCGGCATCGGCTACGCGCCCGAGGACTGCGGCATCTTCCCAGACCTCACCGTGGAGGAAAACTTTCAGATCACCGCGTGGTTGGGCAAGGCGCCGACGAAGACGAACGGCGCGGTCACCGACGAGCGGGTGTTCTCGATCTTTCCCGAGGTCAAGGGGCTGCTGACCCGCCGCGGGCTTCACCTGTCGGGCGGTCAAAAAAAGATGGTCGCGATCACGCGCGCGCTGACGCTGTCGCCGTCCGTGCTGCTGCTCGACGAGCCGTTCGAGGGCCTCGCGCCGGTGATCGTCACCCGCTTCATCGAGGCGGTGCGCGCGATCAAAGCGCTCGGTGTCTCCGTGCTCATCGCCGAGTCTCACGTCCAGAACGCCAGACGCATCGCCGACCGGCTCTACGCCATCGACCGTGGCGAGATCATCTTCGTCGGACGACCGGCGGAGCTGACCGGGAACGCCGAGGTGATGAAGACGCTGCACGGGTAGGACTGCCTGGGCCATCAGCATGTTGCATCCGGCCGCATTCGGTAGATGATCGTGTGGTGACCAACGACGACTTACGCGCGCTCAACGTGCGGTTGCTGGCGCTTCACTCGGCATTGCTCGACTTCGCGCGCCGGGAGTGGGAATCGACCTACGGGCCGACGAACCCGGCGCAGCTGCTTCGCCTGCTCATCGATGATCCGTACTTTGCGTGGCTTCGGCCACTTTCGGGCGCCATCGCGCAGATCGAGGAAGCCCTCGACCCACGCGCGGCGGCGGTGCACCGACGCGAGGCGGCCGACGCGAACAAATTGTTCGAAGCCGTCTACTCGCTCATCCGTTCCAGCGGCGACCCGACGTTTCATGCGAAGTACGTCGATGTGCTGCAGCGCTCGCCGGAGGCGGTCATGGCTCACGCCGACGTGGTGAAAATCCTCTCGGCACGCCGTGCTTGACTCGCTCCGACCCCCGCCGCATCATCCGTCCGCCGGGAGGTGAGCCATGACCGAATTCCGCACCCAGCTCGAGAACGCCGTGTCCGCCCGCCACAGCCGCATGAATCCGTTCACCGAGCGGTGGGTGAACGGCGAGCTGACACGCCAGCAGCTCGGCGCGTGGGTGTGCCAGCACTACCAGTACGTCTCGCAGTTCCCGCGCTGGTGCGCGGCCGTTTACGCGGAGTGCCCCGACTCGGACGCGCGTGATTTCCTGCTCGAGAACATCGTCGAAGAAGAATCGGGCACGAAGCACGTCGACCTGCTGATCCGATTCGGCGAGGCGTGCGGGGTGAGCCGCAAGGAGATCGAAAGCGCGCGCCAGCTGCCGACGACGCGGGCGCTGACGGCGTGGTGCTTCGAGACGTCGCGACAGCCCTTCCACATCGCGGCCGCCGGGCTACTCGTCGGGCTGGAATCGCAGGTGCCCGGGATCTACAAGCGCAATCTGCCGCCGCTCACCAGCAAGTACGGCTTCAACGATCACGAGGTCGAGTTCTTCGCCATTCACATCGAGGCGGACGAGGTGCACGGCGAGCGCGGCTACCAGATCGTCGAGCAGCATTCCGATACGGCGGCCAAGCGCGCGCAGGCGCTCGATCAGGTACGGCAGGCGACCGAGATGCGCTGGCAGTACATGAGCGGTCTCCACCGCGCGTACGTCTTGAAAGAGGAGATGTGAGCGAGGTTCGCCTGGGGCTCGCAGAGCTCACGCCCGGGGTGCCGCGACTGGTGGAGGCGGACGGCAAGCGCGTCGTCCTCGTTCGTATCGGCGATCGAGTCCACGCACTGAGTGATGTCTGCGTGCACCGCGGCGGACCCCTGAGCGAGGGAAAGCTGTCTGGTACTCGCCTGGCGTGCCCGTGGCACGGCTGGATGTACGACGTCCGCACCGGGCAGTGCGTGTTCCCCGGCCGTGGCGCGGCGGTGCCGTCGTACCCCGTGCGCATCGCGAACGACGAGGTCTCGGTGGAGATTTCGTGAGCGGCGTCACTCGCGATCTGGCGCGCACCTGCATCGAGCGCGGCATGAAGCGCGCTCAGGAGCTGGGCTTCAAAGTCGCCATCGCCGTCGTGGACGAAGCGGGCCATCTGGTGGTCTGTGAGCGCATGGATGGCGCGCTCTGGGTCACGCCGGAGATCGCCCGCGCCAAGGCCAATGCGGCCGCGGGATTTCGCTCCACCACGCTCGACCTCGAAGAGCGCTTCACCAAGCGCATGCTCTTTGCCGACAACGTCGCCACGCTCGGTCAATACGAGTTCGTCTTCGGCAAGGGCGGAGTCCCGCTCGTCGCCGAGGGCCGCGTCATCGGCGCCGTCGGCGTCAGTGGCGCCGTGCCGGCCGACAACGATCACGCGATCGCGGATGCCGCCGCCGGCCATCCGACCGTGCCGACCTCTCACTGAAGGAGATTCACCAATGGACGCCAAGGACCTCTTTCTGTCGCAGCATGCCGCGGTGCAGTCGGTGGCCGTCGGCGGTAACCCGGTCTCGGCGGCGGAGCGCGCCTTCGGTGGACTGAACGACGCGCAGATGCGTGTGCGGCCGCGCGAAGACCTGAACTCGCTCGCGTGGATCATGTGGCATATCGCGCGCGCCGAGGACATCATGGTGAACGCGCTCGTGGCTGGCCGCTCACAAGTCTTCGACGACGCGTGGGCCAAGCGGCTCGGGATCTCACGCCGGGATTTCGGCATCGGCATGACGTCGCCCGAAGTGACGGATCTGACGCGCACTCTCGACCTGGTCGCACTGCGCGAATATCGGGACTCCGTCGGGCGCCGCACGCGCGAGATCATCGCCGCGTTCAAGGACAGCGACTGGGGCGGCGAGATCGCGGGGCCCGCCGTGCAAAAGGCCGCGGCCGACGGCGCCTTCGGTAGCCGCGCGGAGCAGATGGTCAAGGCGTTCACCGGTCGTCCGCGGACGGCCGTGCTGAGCGGCATCGCGCTCTTTCATCCGGCGGCCCACCTCGGCGAGGCGGTGACCGTGCGCAGCGCCGGCGGCTTCGGCACCGGGATCTGATCGAGGCCAGACGCGTCTGAACTGGTTCCTGCTCTCGCTGGGCGCGGCCGTCACTCAGGCCGTCCAGTTCGCGATCGTCAAAGGCCGGGCGCAGGCGATCCCGCCGATCGTCATCGTCGCGTGGACGCAGACGGTGGCGACGCTCGCTTGGCTGGCGTATTTCGCCGTCTCCGGCCAGGCGTTTACCTGGTCGCGCGCGGCGTGGCCGGCGGTGCTCGGTTCGTCGATTCTAGTGATGGGCATGTCCACCCTGATCGCGCGCGCGAGCGCGCGCGGCGACATCTCGATCGTCGGGCCCGTCTATGCGCTCAGCCCCATCTTCACCGTCGTGCCCGACGCGGTGCTGTCGGGCACGCTGCCAAGCCCGCTCGGTTGGCTGGGTCTCGGTCTCGCCGTGGCGGGAACGTCGAGCCTTTCGAGGGGCGCCGCCAGCGGTGGCTCGCTGCGCGCGCTTTTCGCACGCCGTGACGCGCTGGACGCGCTCGGCGCGGCGGTGCTGCTCGGCTTTCTCGCGGCCGTCGACCGCTGGGGCGCGCTGGCGCTCGGGCCGCCGAGTTATCTCGTGTGCTCGCACGGCGCCACCGCCGTCTTGACGACGACGATCGCGCTCATCCGCTGCCCGCGCGGCATCGTGGCGAGCACATCGCACGCAAATCTCGTGACGGTGGTCGCGCATGGCCTGCTCGGCGTGACGGGCACCGGCATGCAGACGTCGGCGCTCACGATGGCGCCCGCCGCCTACGTCAACGCGATCCGACGGCTGTCGGCGGTCGTCGCCGTCGTGCTCGGCCGCACGCTGTTTGCCGAAGCCGACCTCGGACGGCGCATGACGGCTGCCGCGCTGGCGTGCGCCGGCGCGGCATGTCTGTTGCTGGCACACTGAGGCTTGAGGGCGCTCACGACGACATCGGCAACGAACGGGGCGTGATCTCCGTCGAGCTTCGGCGCCGCCCATCACGCTGTGGGACGAGCGCTTCCATGCGATGCTGGGCCTCGGTGAGGCGCGCGAGCGCGCCGGCGTGGTCGAGAGTGACGACGCGGCCGTTCGCGACGACCTGCTGCCCGTCGACGTAGACGTCGCGCACGGCGCGGTCGGCCGCGTGAAACACGAGCGAGCGGAGCGGGTCACGCGCCGGCATCATCCACGGGTTCTTCAGATCGACCAGCACGAAGTCGGCCTTCGCGCCGGGGGCGAGTCGTCCAATGTCGTTGCGCAGCAAGGCCGTCGCTCCGCCGACGGTTGCCGCGTGGAACACGTCGGCCATCTCGAGGCTCCGGATGTCCTCGGCGGCAATACGGCCCAGGATGGTCGCCCACCGCATCTCCTCGAGCATGTTCTGCGGCACGGTGTCGGTGCCGATCCCGAGGTTCACCCCCGCGCGGCGGTACGCGCCGAAGCTCTCGAGCGTCTGCCCGTAGCGCGCGAATGGCGTCGGGCAGTGCGCGACGCTCGTGGCCGTGTCGGCGAGAATCGGGACGTCCTTGCGCGACCACCAGTGGAGCCAGGAGTGCACGTCGACGAAGAGCGCATGCCCGAGGATCGTGCCGGGGCCCGAGAGCCCGAGTCCGTGGGCCCACTGGACCGGCGTGACACCGTGGCGGCGCACGATCTCGTAGAACTCGTTCACGCCCTGCGCGCAGTGAATGGTGAAAGGCAGCGAGCGCTCGCGCGCGGCCGCGATGCTGTCGCGCAGCAGATCCTCGGTGCATGTGTCGATCTGAGCCGGCGAGATCATGCCTGAAAGACGACCGCTCGGATGCGTCGCGAGGCTGTCGACGAGCTTCAATGCGTCGTCCATGCCGCGACGACCGGCATCCTCGTTCCATTCGTATTCGACGAGATGGGAGCGCCGCACCACCCAGCGCGCCGACGCGAACCCCGGGGCGAGCACCATGCGGAGCCCGCTCTTCGCGGCGAGGTCCACCCAGCCGGGCATGACGCGGCTCAGGTCCGCCAGCGTCGTCACGCCCGAGAGCAACAGCTCGCAGTACGCGGCCTCGCCGCACGCGAGCTTGCCCTCGTCGTCCGGCCAATAGGCCTGCGCGCGTTCGAACAGCCCCGACATGTACATCTCCGGCAGGCCGTGCTCCTCGCGAATGCCTCGATAGGAAGCTTCCCACATCGGATGCGAGTGCACGTCGACGAGCCCCGGCATCACCATGAGGCCGCGTCCGTCGACGGTGTCGTCGGCGGGTCCCGTGTAGTTGCGGCCGACGAAGCTCAGCGCGTTTCCGGAGAAGGCCACGTCCCCGTCCTGAAGGTAGGCGTGCCGCTTGGCGCCGGCGTCCCACGCGATGACCCAGTCGGCGTGGCGAATACAAGTTGTCGTCGTCATTGCGACTTTCTCCTTTCTCTCCGTCCGGAGATCATAGGCGCGGCCGTGCCGACGTGCACGTGTCGTCGCGTTCCGTCGTGACGCGGTTGCGGCGTCGCGTCGTGGTCGCTTACGATCTCGTCCCGTGACCAGCGACGACTCGCAGCCTCGGTTCACGCTCGTGCGCGGCGGTCGCGTGTTCGCGCCGGCGCTGCTCGGCGCGGCGGAGCTCCTCGTCAGCGGCGAGCGCATCCTGGCCATCGGCGAGGGTCTCGAGGCCCGCGCGAGAACGCTCGGCGCCGTTGACGTCCTCGACGCGTCGGGCATGTCGGTCGTGCCTGGGTTCATCGATCAGCACCTGCATTTCCTCGGCGGCGGCGACTTCGAAGGCCCGCTTGGCCGCGTCCCCGAGCTCCACGCCGGCATGATCACGGCCGGCGGCGTCACGACCGCGGTCGGGATCATGGGCATCGACATGGACGGCAAGACGCTGCACGCCCTGCTCGTGAAGGCGCACGAGCTGGAGCGTGTGGGCCTCACGACGTACATCTACACGGGGTCGTTCCGGATTCCGTCGCCGTATCTCACCTCCAGCGTGCGCGCGGACATCGTCCTGATCGACAAGGTCCTCGGCGTGAAGGTCGCGATCGCCGAGGACACGTATCCCAATCTGTTTCTTCCCGACTTCGCCAGGGTCGCCGGAGAAGTGCGCCTCGCGGCCGGGATGTCGGGCAAGCGCGCGGTGATCCACGCGCACATCGGACGGAATCCCAAGCGCCTGCAGCCGATCTTCGACCTGCTGGGTGAGGTCAACATTCCGGTCACGCAGATCGTCCCCACGCACGTGAACCGCCACACCCCGGACACGCTCGAGCACGCCGCGCGCTTCACGAAGCTCGGCGGCACGGTCGACCTGAGCGCGAACCTGAGCAAGCGCTCGGGCAGCATCACCGGCATGAATCCCGACGAGGCGCTGAAGCGGCTGCGGGCCGCCGGCGTTCCGATAGCGCAGGTCACGCTGTCCTCGGACGCGAACGTGTCGATGCCGGTGCTCGACTGTGACGACCATCCGGTTGGCTTGCACAACGCGCCGCCCTCTATCCTGCATCGCGAGCTCGTTCATGTGATCCGGACCAACCAGCTCGAGCTGGATCAGGCCTTACCGCTCGTCACCACGAATGTCGCCCGCGTGCTGGGCATCGAGCGCCGCAAGGGCTCGATCGCGCCCGGCCTCGACGCCGACGTCGTCTTTCTCGATCGCGATCTCGCCGTCGACACCGTCATCGCGCGCGGCCGGGTGATGGTGCGCGGCGGCGCGCCGGTCGTGAAGGGGCCATTTGAGTCATAACGCTCGACGAAAGAGCGGGCGCCTCGTCCTCTCGGGATTGACCAAACGGTACGGTGATGTCACGGCGGCCGAGCAGGTCGATCTCGACGTCGCCCCCGGCGAGTTCGTGACGCTGCTCGGGCCGAGCGGATCGGGGAAGACGACAACCTTGATGATGGTCGCCGGCTTCACGTCACCGACGGCCGGTGATATCCAAATCGACGGCCGTCCGATCACGGACGTGCCCCCGGAGCGGCGCAACATCGGAGTCGTCTTCCAGAGCTACGCGTTGTTTCCGCACATGAGCGTGGCCGACAACGTTGCCTTCCCGCTGCGCATGCGGCACGTGTCCCGACAGGTGATCACGGAGAAGGTCGCCAGCGCGCTCGAGATGGTGCGCCTGTCAGAATACGGGGCGCGCATGCCGCGACAGCTCTCGGGAGGCCAGCAGCAGCGTGTGGCGCTCGCCCGCGCGCTCGTCTTCGACCCGGAGCTGCTGCTGATGGACGAGCCGCTCGGCGCGCTGGATCGGAATCTCCGTGATCAGATGAAGGACGAGATCACGCGGCTTCACGAGACGCTCAGAATGACCGTGCTCTACGTCACCCACGACCAGGAAGAAGCCCTGACGCTGTCCGACCGCGTCGTGCTGATGCACCGCGGGCGCGTCGAGCAGGTCGGGACCGCGCAGGACCTGTATGAGCGCCCGCGGACCAGCTTCGCGGCGCAGTTCATCGGCGAGTCGAATCTGCTGCGTGGCCGTCTGGTGGTCGACCGTGGCGGAGCCTGGTTCGTGAGCGACGCGGGCGTCCGGCTTCGCGCGCCGGAGGCGACCGCTAACATGCCGAACGAACCGAGTCTGTTCTTTCTGCGACCGGAGAAGATCGTGCTCGCCGGCGACGTTGCCCACCTCGAAGAGGCCGCGAGCGCGTCGGGGACGATGGAAGGCGCGACCTACGCCGGCGACGTGACGCGCTATCGCGTGCGGGTCAGCTCGGTAGACACGTTGCTGGTGAAGGTGGCGAACAAGAGAGGAGCGGTGCGGCCGGCGCTCGGCGAGGCCGTGCGACTCGTCTGGAACGTTGACGATGCGCGGCTCCTGCCGCTCGACAAGGAGGAGGCGTGATGGTGAGGCGGCGCGAGGTACTCAAGGCGATCGGAATGACGACGGCGGCGGTGACGCTCGGGCCGTTCGTGCACGCGCGACCCGCGCGCGCGGACAAGGGTGAGCTGGTGGTCGTGACCTGGGGCGGCTCGCTCGTCAAGGCCCAGCGCAAGGCGTACTTCGAGGGATTCGAGAAAGAGACGGGGATCCGGATCAAGGACGACACGCCGCCGACTCCCGCCAAGCTCAAGACGATGGTGGACAGCGGCAACATCACGTGGGACGTCATCGAGACGGATCTCGCCGCCATCCTGACCATGCGCAAGGACAGCCTGCTCGAGCCGATCGACTACGGCAAGCTCGACAAGCGAGCGGTCGACAGCGTCTATCCCGCCACGCGCCTGCCGGACGCGGTCGGGAGCAAGATCTACTCGTTCAACATCGTCTACAACACCAAGGCGCTGCCGGCCGGCAAGCATCCCCGCACGTGGGCCGAGATGTGGGACGGGAAGAAGTTCGCGGGTGGCCGGACCATGAATTTCGGTGGCGGCGTCACACCCCAGCTCGAGATCGCGCTGCTCGCCGACGGCGTGCCGAAGGACAAGCTCTATCCGGTGGACGTTGCGCGCGCGTACGCGAGCATGGCGAAGCTCAAGCCGCTCGTGAACAAGTGGTATGGATCGCACGCCGAAGCGATCCAGCTCGTGACCTCGGGCGAATCGGCGATCGCGTGCACGGTCGGCCCGCGGGGAATGGCGGCCAAGCGGGAGGGCGCGCCGATCGACGTCGAATTCAACGAGGGCAAGCTGGCGGCGGATCACTGGTGCATCGTGAAGGGCTCTCCCAACCGGGAGGCCGGGCACGCGTTCATCAACTATGCGCTCGATCCCAAGCGCCAGGCCGCGATGTCGCGCGACGTTCCGTACGGTCCGAGCAACAAAGCGGCGATCGAGTTCCTGAAGCCGGCGGAGGCGCGCGAGCTGCCGAGCAGTCCGGAAAACGAGAAGCTGCAGTGGTGGTGGCAGGCGGCGTGGTGGGGTGAGATCGGCCCAGACGGCAAGACCAATCGCGAGCGCGAGACCGAAAAGTTCGCGCGCTGGATGGTCACCGGATAGGTGGGCGCAAAGCCCCGTTACTGGTCGGTGACGGAGGGACCGCTGGTGCTTCCCGCGGTCCTGCTGTTCACCGCCGTCTATCTGTATCCGCTGTCGCGGCTGGTCGCGTGGAGCTTCTTCACCCCGGCGCCCAGCCTGCGGCACTACCGTGCGCTGCTCGCCGAGCCGGCGTACCTGACGGCGTTCGCCAACACGGTGACCCTCAGCGTATCGGTGACGGTCACCACGCTCGTGCTCGGCTATCCCGTGGCGTATCTGATGACCACGCTGTCTCCACGCGCGCGCGCCGTCGTCCTCGCCTGCGTGCTCGTCCCGTTCTGGACGAGCATCCTCGTGCGCACGTTCGCCTGGATGGTGCTGCTCGGCCGCAACGGGCTGCTCAACGGCGCGCTCGTCGCGCTCGGGCTCGTCACGTCGCCGGTCGCGCTGATCCACAATGCCATCGGCGTGCAGATCGGCATGGTCCACGTGCTGCTGCCGCTGATGATCCTGCCGCTCTACAGCGTGATGGTACGGATCGACGCGGCGTGGCTGCGGGCGGCGCGCAGCCTTGGCGCGCCGCCGCCGCAAGTGTTCCTGCATGTCTTCCTGCCGCTGAGCCTGCCGGGGATCGGTGCCGGCTGCGCTCTCGTATTTCTCTCGTCGATCGGGTTCTTCGTGACGCCGGCGTTGCTGGGCGGCCCCAAGCAGATCACGATCGCCATGTTGATCGACCTGATGATCAACGATCTGCTGAACTGGGGACTCGGCGCGGCGCTCGCACTGATGCTGCTCGTGGTGGTCACAGTCCTGTTCGTGCTGTTCCAGCGCGCGCTTGGGCTCGATCGCGTGTGGGGCGCGGCGTGAGCCGGATCGCGCTGCGGGCGGTCGCGGGCGTCGTGCTCGCCTTTCTCCTGCTCCCGATCGTGATCATCGTGCCGACATCGTTCAGCGCTTCGGCATACATGGAGTTTCCCCCACGCGGGCTTTCGCTCCAGTGGTACAGGAACTACTTCGTGTCGCGGGCGTGGATCGAGCCGACGCTCCTGAGCATTCGCGTGGCTGCCCTGACCGCGACTCTGTCGACCATCGTCGGAACGCTGGCCGCGATCGGACTCGTCCGTGGTCGCTTTCGCGGGCGCCGCGCTCTCGAATTCTTCCTGCTGTCGCCGATGATCGTCCCGGTGATCGTGTTTGCGATCGGCTGTTACTTCCTGTTCGCCCGGCTCAAGCTGATCGACACGCCGGCTGCGCTCTATCTTTCGCACTCGATCGTCGCGACGCCGCTGGTCGTGGTCATCGTGGGCTCCGCACTCCGCACGTTCGATCGTACTCTCGAGCAGGCGGCCCGTAGCCTCGGGGCCGGCTATGCCCAGGCCCTGTGGCACGTCACGATCCCGATCTTAAGACCTGCGATTCTGTCCGCCGCAGCGTTCGCGTTTCTGACGTCCTTCGACGAAGTCGTCCTGTCCGTGTTTCTCGGCGGACCGGCGGCGATGACGCTGCCAAAGCGGATGTGGGACAACGTCCGCCACGAGATCGATCCCACCATCACGGCGGTCGCCTCGGTCTTGATCGCGGCATCGATCGTCCTGCTGACAGTCGCCGAGCTGCTTCGGCGCGCGGCCGCACCGACCTCAGTGAGTGCCGAAGGCGGGCCGGCGCACTGAGGCTTGACGAACGCCCGCAGCCGGTGCAGCGTACGCCCACGAACGACGAGTCCAGGAGGGACCCGCATGGCCAGCTACGAGATCGACATCCAGGACGTCGAGTATCTCCGCCACGGCAACACGCCGCTGCTCGCGCGGCTGCACACGCCGAAGGGTGACGGGCCCTTTCCAATGGTCGTCGAGATCCACGGCGGCGCATGGATTCGCGAGGACCGCTTCAAGGATGCGGTGATCAACGAGCCGCTCGCGAAGAGCGGCGTCATCGTCGCCGCGATCGACTTTCGCATGCCGCCTGACGGGGCGTACCCGGCCAACATGGCCGACATCAACTACGCGGTGCGCTGGCTCAAGAGCCGCGCGAGCGCGCTGCGTGGGCGGGCCGATCGTGTCGGGGTGATGGGCTCGTCCAGCGGCGGGCAGCAGGCGATGCTCGCGGCGATGCGACCGCGCGATCCGCGGTACTCGTCGATTGCGCTTCCCGCCGGCTCACCGGCGGTGGATGCCAGCGTGCAGGCGGTCGTGCTCTGCTGGCCTGTGATCGATCCGCTCGGTCGGTATCGCTACGCCAAGGGTCTCAAGGCGAGCGGCAAGCCGTACCCGGAAGTCGTCGATCGCGTGCTGCCGGGCCACGATCAGTACTGGAAGACAGAAGAGACGATGGCCGAGGGCAGTCCGGTCATTGCGCTCGAGCGCGGCGAGCGTGTCGAGATGCCGCCCGCGATTTACCTGCAGGGCACGAACGACCAGGCGCATCCTCGCGCCGACCTCGACCGCTTCGTCGCCCAGTACCGCAAGGCGGGCGGACAGGTCGACCTCGAGCTGTTCGAAGGTGAGGGGCAGGGCTACATCAGCAAGCAGCCGATGACGGACGCGGGCCGTCGCACGATCGAGAGGATCATCGAGTTCGTCCACAAACATCTCGGATGAGGGTGCGCCCGCTCACCGCGGTCGCGCTGGTCTGCGCGATGCTGTGCCTGGGCTGGGGCGCCGACGCCTCGGCCCAGGCCAAGCCCGAAGGCGAGATGCGGTGGGCGCTCTACATCACCGTCTCGCCCAGCTGGTTCGATCCCGGCGAGGTCGTCGGTCAGCTCACGCCGTTCTGGATCCTCTACGCGATGCACGACGCGCTCGTGAAGCCGATGCCCGGGAATCTCGCGGCACCGAGCCTCGCCGAGTCGTGGACGCTCAGTCCCGACGGGCGGACCTATGAGTTCAAGCTGCGCGAGAATCTGAAGTTCCACAACGGCGATCCGTTCACGGCCGAGGACGTGAAATTCTCGTTCGCGCGGGCCAAGGGCAAGCTGCTGCACGACAAGGTCAAGGACGTCGGCGTGGTATCGCCGACACGCGTGCGGTTCACGCTGCACGAGCCGTGGCCGGATTTCATGAGCTACTACGGCGGCCTCGTCAGCGGCGCGGGCTGGATCGTGCCCAAGAAATATTTCGAGCAGGTCGGCGCCGATGGCTTCAAGAAGGCGCCGGTGGGGCTCGGGCCCTACAAGTTCGTGAGCCACACGCCGGGTATCGAGCTCGTGATGGACGCGTTCGAGGGCTACTGGCGCAAGATGCCCAGCGTCAAGCGCGTCGTCTTCAAAATGGTGCCCGAGTCGACGACGCGGGTGGCGATGCTCAAGCGCGGCGAGGTGGATATCGCCTACCTCCTCGAAGCGCCGCAGGCGATCGAGCTCAAACGCGACCCGAATCTGCGTCTGGCGTTCTCGGGCGGCATCGCCGTCTTCTTCCTCGATTTCCTCGACATGTGGGATCCGAAGTCACCGTGGGCGGATCAGCGCGTGCGCCTGGCGGCCAGCCTGGCCCTCGACCGCCGCTCGCTCAGCGAGGCCGAGACACTCGGCGCGTCCAAGCCCGCAGGCAATTTCGTGCCGCGTACGTTCGAGTTCGCGCTGCCGCTCGAGCCGCACCCCTACGATCCCGCGCGGGCCAAGAAGCTTCTCGCGGAGGCGGGCTACCCGAACGGTTTCGATGCGGGCGAGTTCCACCAGTTGCCGCCGTATTTCGGCCTCGGCGAGGCGATCGTCCAGTATCTCCGCGCCGTCGGCATCCGCACGACGATGCGGCCGATGGAGCGCGCCGCATACCTGTCGGCGCTGCAGGCCAAGAAGCTGAAGGGCGTGTGCGTGTGCTCGAGCGCGCTCTACGGCAACGCCGCCTCGCGCATGTCCGAAGTGATCCCGAGCGAGGGGTCGTTCGCCTATGGTGCCTGGCCGGACGTCGACGCGCTGTACAAGCAGCAAGCGCGCGAGATCGACCGGAATAAGCGGGAGGCGCTGCTGCACCAGATCCAGCAGATCGTCTATGACCGCGTGCGCATCGCGCCGATCTTCCAGTACATCTGGCCGAGTGGCATCGGTCCGCGCGTCGAAGAGCCGGCGCTGATGCTGATCGATCCCTATCCGTGGTCGGCGCCGTTGGAAGAGGCGAGGCTGAAAAAGCGCTAGCGGCGGGTGAGGCGCGACGTCCCGAGCACGCTTGCGAGGCACATCTCGTCGGTGGTCTCGAAACCCGACGAGACGACACGCGGTGGCTTGCTCGGATTGCGGAGATTGCCCGCCGAGTTGTCGTAGACGCACTCGGCCTCGACGCGGGTCCCTGCGGGCAGCGGCATCGGCTGCGTGTAGTTGTAGCGGATCTGCCAGTCGAAGTCCCAATCGTCGATCTTCAACATCGGTTTCGTCGTCCCGTCGGGCAGGTGCGCCGTCACGGTCATCGCACGACCGAGCAGGTGCATGTGTGCGTGAACCGAGAGCGCCTCGACGTCGTCCTTCAGCGTCGTCGACGCTTTCACGATCTCGCGCTCGGCGCCGGCGGGAATGCTGAAGTTCCACGCGAAGGCGCGGACCAGCGCCAGACGACGATCAAATGGTCCCGAGGTGAAGTGAATGCCGACGCGCGTGACATCCGTCTCCGGCGTGTCGCCGGGGTTGTGATAGTGGACCTGCATCACCAGCTTCGCGCCCGGCGGAATTCCCCATGCCACCCCCGGCGGGATCTCGATCGGCGCGTATCCCGGCGCCCATCCGCCGAGGCCGCCGGAGCTGTCGAAGCGTGGTCCGCCGAAGCAGGTGTAACCGGGGCCGGGCTCGGCCTGGTCCAGTTCGACTGAGCGGCCGGTCACGTCGAGGTACGTCTGGACGTGGTGCACGACCTTGCGGTTGCCGGGCAGGACCTCGGAGGCACGGATCATCCGCCACTCGCCGGGAATGTTGATGGGCACGACGAAGCAGCGATAGATGTCTTTCGTGCGGGGCGGCACCGTGAACGGCTCTTCCATCGCGAGCACGGCCGACGGCGGGCCGAGCGTCCATCCGCTCGGAAAGCTGCGCGGAGACGGCAGATCGCGCGCCTCGCCCTCGGGCGCGCCGTCGGCGACCCAGCGGGCGATGAGTCGGATGTCGTCGTCCGAGAGGCGACGCACGCCGCTGAACTCGCCGTATCCCGGGACCGCCTTCCACGGCGGCATGTACCGCGACTCGACGGCCTCGATGATGTCGTCGCGCCGCGCGTGCGCATCCTTGTAGTTGGTCAGTGAGAACGGCGCGACTTCGCCCGGGCGGTGACACGTCTGGCAGTTGCGCTGGAAGATCCGGACGACTTGATTGTTGAAGGTCACGGGCTGGTGATCGTCGGTCGCGGCCGGGCCGAGCGCGGACTGCGACCCGGTCTGACAGGCGGAGAGCAGTAGCGCGAGAGTCACGGCGATGCGCTTCATCCCTTCATTCCTCGCCGCAGCAAGCGGCCCGGCAGCGCACCCGTGTGGTCGCCGCCGTCCACGACGACGTCCCCGTTGACGATGACAGTGGAAACGCCGACCGCGTAGCGGTGCGGGTCGTCGTACGTCGCGCGATCCGCGATGCGGTCAGCATCGAACACCGTGAGGTCGGCCCAGCAGCCTTCGCGCACCACGCCGCGGTCGGTCAGCCCGAGTGCTGCGGCGGCGGCGCCAGTGGTCTTGTGAATCGCCGCGGGCAGGCTCAGCAGCCGCAGATCACGGACGAACTGACCGAGCAGCCGGGCGTGCGTGCCGTACGAGCGCGGGTGCGGCTTGCCCTGGCTCGTCACGCCCGCCGTGGCCAGCGCATTGGCGTCCGAGCCGACGGTGACCCATGGCGAGCCGGCGATCGCGTGAACGTCAGCATCGCTCATCGACGTCACGAGAATGCGCGTCTCCCCGCGGTCGGCCACGATGAAGTCGCACACGGCGTCGAACGGATCGATTCCGCGGCGCCGGGCGAGCTCGCCGAAGGTGCGCCCCGCCTCGTCAGGCAGATTCGGCGCGACCGCAACCCGCACGGCGTCCCATGAGGGAATGCGGCCGAAGTTCGTCAGACCATCGCGGGCGATATCCGCGCGCAGACGCGCGCGCACATCGGCGCGGCCGAGTCGCTCGAGCATGGCGGCGATGCCGCCGTCCATGACCCAGCGGGGCAGGAGATTGCGTAGCGGATTACTGGCCGTGTCATACGGGTAGGCGTCGCAGTCGACGGGCACGCCGCGGCGCCGCGCGGCGGCGATCTCGTCGAGGAGCTTGGCGGCGCCACCCCAGTTGTCGACGCCCGAGAGCTTGAGGTGCGCGATCTGTACGTGCACGCCCGTTGTCTCGGCGACGGCGATCGCCTCGCGCACCGCCTCCACCACGCGGTTCGCCTCGTCGCGGATGTGCGACGAATAGGCGGCGCCGTGGCGGCGCAGCACGCGAGCGAGCGCGTGGATCTCTGCCGCATCGGCATAGGCTCCCGGGGCGGTGAAGAGGCCTGACGACAAACCCCACGCCCCCGCGGCGAGCGCCTCCGCGAGCAGACGCTCCATGGTTGCGAGCTCGGCACTCGTGAGGGCGCGGTTGTCCATCCCCGCGGTCATGAGCCGCAGCGTGTTGTGCCCGACCTGGAGAATGACGTTCACGGCGGTGGGCGGAAACGCCGCGACGTAATCGGCGAAGGTGGTCTCGCGGAACGGCAGCCACGGCGCGCTCGAGGCGAGATATTCACGCAGCAGAGGCGCCCGGCCCGGCAATGCCGGCGCCACCGAAAATCCGCAGTTGCCGACGACCTCGAGCGTGACGCCCTGACGGATCTTCGACTCGGCGCGCGGATTCAGCGGCAGGGTGAAATCGGAATGCGTGTGGATGTCGATGAACCCGGGCGCGACGATGTGACCGCGGGCGTCGATCACCCG
>Ga0075426_10000821_pt1 | contig 21854 bp, 14 predicted proteins | sample SoiMethybrSBSTD5_FD_75304 | JGI IMG/M metagenome (GOLD analysis project Ga0075426, IMG submission 75304) | Bulk soil microbial communities from a Populus tree surrounding site in Tennessee, USA - Soil MetaG P. TD hybrid SBSTD5 | ecosystem: Environmental > Terrestrial > Soil > Tree plantation...
CGTGCAACGTGTCGGCGGCGGACGCCATCGCGTCGTACTTCGCGGAAGCGCACCCGGCGACGATCGGTTCGACGGGCCAGCGCTCGTTCGGCACGGATCAGCGCGGCACGATCTTCCAGGCCACCAACGGCGCGACGTTCACCCAGGCGCTGGTGGCGGCGGCGACGAACCCGGTGCAGTAGGATCTCGCCTCGCTCGGCATCGCTCGGCGGGTTGGACCATCCAACCCGCCGTTTTTTTGTACCCTCACGCGCCGCGCGCGCGGCGCCCGCCGCTCGATGTCCTCGTTATAATGCGCGCGTCCTCACTTCGACTGGTGGTTGGCGATGAAGCATCTGAGCGCGATCGGCGGCTTGTGCATCGTCCTCGCGGCGGCGGCGTCGGGCGGCGTGTCGCGCGGCCGCGCGGCGCCAAGCGACGCGCTGGCCAACGGCGAGTGGCCGCAGTACTCCGGCGACGGCGGCGCGCGGAAATACTCGCCGCTCGATCGCATCACCAGGGCCAACGTCTCGCAGCTGCGGATCGTGTGGCGCCGTCCGCAGATCGATCCGGCGGCCGCCGCGCTGCTGCCGCCGAACGTCCGGCTGTCGAACAACTTCCGCTCGACGCCGCTGATGATCCACGGCGTCCTCTACGCGTCGAACGCGATCGGGCTGACCGAAGCGTTCGATGCCGAGACCGGCCGAACGCTGTGGGTGCAGAAGCCGGGCGGAGAGGAAGCGCGCGGCGCGTCGAGCAACCGCGGCGTCGCGTACTGGAGCGCCGGCGCCGACCAACGCATCTTCTCCTTCCGCGGCCACTCGCTGTTCGCGCTCGACGCGAAGACCGGCGAGCCGATTCCCGGCTTCGGCAACAAGGGCGCCGTCGATCTCAACGACGGGCTCGACACCACGCTCGGCCAGTGGCATTGGACCGGCGCGCCGCTCGTCGTCAAGGACGTCGTCGTGCTCGGATCGGCGATGGCGGAGCAGGATTCCGCCACGAAGAAGGAAGGGCAGCCGGGCGACGTGCGCGGCTACGACGTCCACACCGGCACGCTGCGATGGACGTTCCACGTCGTGCCGCGCGCGGACGAAGACGGCCGCGAGTCGTGGGAGGACGAGAGCTGGCGGTACACCGGAGCCGGCAACGTCTGGTCGCTGATGAGCGCCGACGACGATCTCGGCTACGTCTACCTGCCGACGACGAGCGTCACCAACGACATGTACGGCGGCCATCGCCGCGGCAACAATCTCTTCAGCGACTGCATCGTCTGCATCGACGCGCGAACCGGCCGCCGGGTCTGGCACTACCAGACCGTCCACCACGATCTCTTCGACTACGACAACCCGGCGGCGCCGATCCTCACCGACATCACGGTCGGCGGGAAGCGGATCAAGGCGCTCGTACAGGTGACGAAGCAGTCGTTCGCGTACGTGCTCGATCGCACCAGCGGCGCGCCGGTGTGGCCGATCGAGGAACGCGCCGTCCCGCAGTCCGACGTCCCCGGCGAGAAGACGTCGCCGACGCAGCCGTTTCCGACGCGGCCTCCGGCGTTCGACCGGCAGAGCGTCACCGACGACGATCTGATCGACTTCACGCCGGAGCTGCGCGCGGCGGCGCGCGAAATGGTCGGGCACTACAAGCACGGTCCGCTGTTCACGCCGCCGTCGGTCGTCAGCGACGAGCCGGACGGCACGCGGGGCACGATTCAGCTGTCCGGGAGCGTGGGCGGCGCGGACTGGACCGGCGCGGCATTCGATCCGGAGACGGCAATGCTGTACGTGCCGTCGATGACGAATCCTTTCGTCGCGAACCTGATCCCGGGGAAACCCGACGAAACGAATCTTCGCTACCGCGCCGGCGATCGCCGGCTCATTCAGCTGCCGAACGGGCTGCCGCTCACCAAGCCGCCGTACGGACGCATCACCGCGATCGATCTGAACCGCGGCGAGATCGCCTGGATGGCGCCGAACGGCGACGGCCCGCGGCACCATCCGCTGCTCGAGGATCTGCATCTGCCGCCGCTCGGGCAGGCGGTGCGCGCCGCGCCGCTCGTCACGCGGACGCTGCTGTTCGTCACCGAAGGCGACCAGGTGAACGTGCGCACGCCGCCCGGCGGAGGCGGCAGGAAGATTCGCGCGTTCGACAAGGCGACCGGAACGATCGTGTGGGAGCACGAGATGGACGCGGGATCCACCGGCACGCTGATGACCTACTTGCACAAGGGCCGTCAGTATCTCGTCGTCGCGATCGGCGGACAGAACCATCCCGCGGAGTTCGTCGCCTTCGCGCTGCCGGCCGAGCGCGCGTCGCAGGTCGGCGCGGTTCGCTGAACGGCCCGCGGGAGGAGGCGGGACCGTGGAGGATCGACACCTGCAGCGCGAGCGCTGGCGCCTGCTTCACAACGTGGCTCGCTCAACCGCACGATGACGGCGCTGCGCGCCACGTCGGTCAGGCGCGGCGGAACGCCGCGTACATCGCCGCGCCCGCGGCGAGGAGCGCGAAGCCGGCGGCGACCGAGCGGCTGTCGCGCCGCGCCATCTCCGCGTAGTCGGGCGCGCAGCGCTGCTCCGGCAGGCGCTCCGGCGGCGCGTCGGCGCCCGACCGCAGCGCGAGCGCCAGGGCGTCGGCGAGGTGGATCGCGCGGCGGCTGGTGGCCTGCGCGATCTGCTCACGGCAGCTGAAGCCGTCGGCGATCACCAGCGTCTCGTCTCCGGCGGCGCGCACGGCGGGCAGCAGCACGAGCTCGCCCACGCGGCGCGATACCTCTTCGTGGCCGCGCTCGAAGCCGAACGAGCCCGCCATGCCGCAGCAGCCCGAATCGAGCATCTCGTAGTCGAGCCCCATCGCGTCGAGGACGCGCCGCTCGGCGTCCATCTTCATGATCGCCTTCTGGTGGCAGTGCCCGTGCACGATCGCCTTGCGCCGCAGCCTCGGGATGGCGCCTGGCGGCGCGTGGCGATCGAGGAACTCGCCGAGCGTGAACGTCTGCCGCGACAGCCGCTTCGCGCGCTCGTTGGCCGGGAGCAGCTCCATCATCTCGTCGCGGAACACGGCGACGCAGCTCGGCTCGAGCCCGACGACCGGCACGCCGTCGTCTATCGAGCGCCCGAGCGCGTCGAGAATCTCCGTGAGCCGCGCTCTTGCCGTGTCGAGCATGCCGTAGTCGTACAGCGGACGGCCGCAGCAGAGCGGCTGCGCGGGGATGGTCACGCCGAACCCTGCATGTTCGAGCACGCGCACCGCCGCGATCGCGGTCTCGGGATGGAAGTGATCGTTGAAGGTGTCGGGCCAGAGGATCACGCGCGGCGCAGGCACGGCCGCCGCGCGCCGCCCGGAGAACCACCGGCGGAACGTGAACGGCGCGAAGGCGGGGATCTCGCGCTCCAGCGCCATGCCCGATGCGAGCTTCGCGATCTCGCGCAGCCCCGGCGTGTGCGTGGCGAAGTTGACGAGCCGCGGCGCGTTCGACGCGAGCCGCGCCCACTGGTGAATCCAGCCGAACGCGTACGCGCTGACGGGGCGGCGCCGCCGCTCGTAGTAATGCGACAGGAACTCCGCCTTGTAGGCCGCCATGTCGACGTTGACGGGGCAGTCGCTCCTGCAGCCCTTGCACGCGAGGCAGAGATCGAGCGCCTCCTTCACGTGATCGTCCTGCCAGCCGCCGCGGAGCGGATCGCCCTCGAGCATCTCGAAGAGGAGCCGCGCGCGCCCGCGCGTCGAGTGCATCTCCTCGCGCGTCACGCGGAAGCTCGGGCACATCGTGCCGCCCTCGAGCCGCCGGCACTCGCCGATGCCGACGCAGCGGAGCGTCGCCTTCGCGAAGCCGCCGCTCTCGTTTCGGTAGTGGAAGTGTGTGCGCAGCGCCGGCGGGTTGTAGCTGGCCCCGAGGCGGAGGTTCTCGTCGAGCCGATACGGATCGAGCACCTTGCCCGGATTCATCCGCCACTCGGGATCCCAGATCGTCTTGAAGGCGCGGAACGCCGACATCAGCTCGGGGCCGAACATCTTCGGCAGCAGCTCGCCGCGCGACTGGCCGTCGCCGTGCTCGCCCGAGAGCGATCCGCCGAGGCTCACCACCAGATCCGCCGCCGCTTCGACGAACGCTCGATACTTGCGAACGCCCTCCGCCGTCTCGAGATCGAAGTCGATGCGCGTGTGGACGCAGCCCTGGCCGAAGTGGCCGTAGAGATCGCCGTGGAGGTGATGTGTGTCGAGGAGCGCGCGGAAGCGGCGCAGATACGTGCCGAGGCGCTCGGGCGGAACCGCGCTGTCCTCCCAGCCTTCCCACGTCGGCCGATCGCGATCGACGTGCGCCGTCGCGCCGAGCCCCGCCTCGCGCACCTTCCAGACTTTCTCCTCCTCGGCCGGATCGTCGAACAGCTTGTGCGTCGGCGCGTCCGGCTGCGACTCGAGGTCGGCCAGCATGCCGCGCGCGCGCGCGTCGGCCTCTGCCCTCGACGCGCCGCCGAACTCGACGAGGAGGAATCCCTCGCCCTTCGGCAGAATGCGCAGCACGTCGGCCTCGTGGCCGATCGACTCGATGTCCTTCACCAGCTTGTCGTCCATCCCCTCGCAGCCGATCGGCCGGTGCCCCATGATCCGCGGCACGTGGTCGGCGGCTTCGTACACGCTCGGGTAGCCGAGCACGACGAGCGCGCGCGCCTTCGGGTTCGGAATCAGGCGCACGGTGGCCTCCAGCACGAGCACGCAGGTGCTCTCGCTGCCGACGATCGCCTGCGCGACGTTGAAGCCGCGTTCGGGAAGGAGCGCCGGCAGGTTGAATCCGGAGACGCGGCGCGGAATGTTCGGGATGCCGCCGCGGATCCGCTCGGCGTGCTCGTCGCGAAGGCGCCGCAGATCCCGGTAGATCTCGCCGCGGCGTCCGCCTTCTCGCACGATCGCGTCGAGCTCGTCGTCGGTCGTCGCGGCGACCGTCATGCGGAGGCCGTCGTAGGTCAGGATCTCGAGCGACTCGACGTTGTCGGAGGTGCGCGGGCCGGGGCCGTCGAACTGCGCCATCACCGAATGGACGCCGCACGAGTTGTTGCCGATCATCCCGCCGAGCGTGCAATGGTTGTGCGTCGCCGGATCGGGGCCGAACGTCAACCCGTACCGCTCCGTCTCGTGGCGCAGCGAGTCGAGCACCGTGCCCGGTTGCACGCGGGCCAGTCGCCGCTCGGGATCGACCGCGATCACGCGGTTCATGTACTTCGAGAAATCGAACACGACCGCCACGTTGCAGCACTGGCCGGCGAGGCTCGTGCCGCCGCCGCGCCCGAAGATCGGCGCGCCGTGCGCGCGGCAGATCGCGACCGCGCGCTCGACGTCCTCGCTGTCGCGCGGGATGACCACGCCAATCGGCGGCTGCCGGTAATTCGATCCGTCGGTCGCATACAGCGCGCGGCTGCCCGCGTCGAAGCGGACCTCGCCGCGGATCGAGGAGCGGAGCGTCGCCGCCAGGGCGACGGCATCGACGCGATCCGCCGCGCCGCGCGGCCGTGTCGGGCCGCCGGCATCGACGCGGGCACGATGAAGATCGACGAACGCCGGAGAGGAATCGACGCTCATGACGCGAAGCGTTCCGCGTCCGCGCGCCGGAACGCGAGCCCCAGGCCGGGCCGCGAACGGTCGGGCCGCAGCTCGCCGTCGACGGGACCGAGCACGCCGTCGAACAGCATGCGCTCGATCCGGACGTGATCGTGGAAGTACTCCAGGTTGCGCGCGCGCGACGCCGCGCAGCAGAGCGGCGCGTGGACGCTCGGCGCCGTGTGCGCCGACAGCGGCAGGCCGAAGGCGTCGGCAACCGCCGCCGCGCGCAGAAAGCCGCTCACGCCGCCGCACCGTGTCGCGTCGGCCTGCAGCACGTCGACGGCGCCGGCCTCCGCGAGGCGCCTGAAGTACTGCACGTCGTACCCGTATTCGCCGGCGGCGATATCCATGCCCGCCGGCGCGGCCTCGCGCACGAGGCGCAGCCCTTCGAGATCGTCGGACGACACCGGCTCCTCGAACCAGACGACGCCGTGCTCCACGAAGCGCTCGGCCTGGGCGAGCGCCAGCTTCGCGGAATACGCGCCGTTCGCATCGACGAAGAGCTGCGTCGCGTCGCCGATCGCCTGGCGCGCCGCGCGGACGCGCTCGGGATCCGCTGCCGGATCGCGTCCGATCTTCATCTTGACCGCGCCGAGCCCCTGGTTCGCCCAGCCCCCGAGCTGCGCCGTTAGTTGATCGAGCGAATAGGACGTGAAGCCGCCGCTCCCGTACAGCGCGATGCCGTCGCGCGCGGCACCGAGCAGCGCCACGAGCGAGACGTCGAGGAGGCGCGCCTTCAGATCCCACAGCGCGATGTCGATGGCGGAGACGGCGCACGCGGCGACGCCGGCGCGCCCGATGTTGCGCACCGCCTGCCGCATCGCGACGTAGGCGCCCTCGACGTCCATCGCGTCGCGGCCGATCACGACGTCGCCGAGCGTGGACGTCGCGACCTGCGCCGCGGCCGGCGACGCGTAGGTGTAGCCGAGGCCGTCGGTGTCGCCGGCCCTCACGCACGCGACGACGAGCGTCGTCTCGTGCCACTCGAGCGTGCCGTCGGATTCGGGCGCGTCGGTCGGGATCGTGTAGACGGCCAGCTCCATCCGATCGACTGCCGCTGATACGCCTGCGCGTCCCATCTCGCGATCCGTTCAGAGAGAGGAATCGACCGGCGCCGTGCGGCGCCGGTCGATCGGTGAGCCACCGGTCGCTTACTTGCGTCCCGTGGTCGCGCGGACGTCCTGCCGCAGCGCGCGCAGGAACGGATTGGCCGCCTCGAGCGTCGCGACCTTCTTCGTGCCGGTGACGACGTCGCGAGCGTTCACGTCGTTGCCGTACGCGCGCGCGAGCGCGTCCTTGTCGGGGCGCAGGACGCCCCCGGACAGATCGATGCCGGCGAAGACGCCGTGCGCCCGCGAGTACGACAGCATCTCGGCGGTGACCTGCGCGTCGGTCGCCGCGCTGGCCGAGCGCCCGAGCGGGCCGGCCGCCACCGACGCGTCGGCACCGAGCGACACCTTGTCCTCGAGCAGCTTGTCGACGCCGCGGCGGTTCATGACGAGCAGCACGAGATCGACTTCCTGCGCGCCGATCTGCAGACCCCAGCTGCCTTTCGCGAGCTGCATGAACACCGGGGCGCTCCAGTCGTTGGTGCGGCAGCTCATCACGCCCGACCCGTATTCGCCGCCGACGACGAACGCGGCTTTTTTCATCGACGGGATGACGATGACGCACTGCGCCTTGCCCCACAGCTCTTCCGGAATCGCCTTCTCCGTCGAGTTGCGAAGCTCGTTCAGAATCGTCGCCGCATCGTTGAGGCGCTTCACTTCATCGCGTGACGGCGTCGCGAATGCCGATGAGGCCACCATCGACAGCACACAGGCGATAACGGCTTTCTTCATGTGATCGTTTTCCTCCTCCATCCGTGAAGCTTGCAAGGGGAGCGCCCGGCGGTGCGCATGAGCTGAAGCCCGCTTACGGCTGAGGATGCGCGCCCGCGCCCGGCTCTGCGTGCGGCGTGCGCTCGTAGTTCTGGCGGAACAGGTCGATCACATTCTCGACGTCGGCATCGGTCGTCATCGGCACGGTGATCCAGCCCGAGGCGGGCAGCACATGATGCGGCCTGGCGCGGCCGGCGGCGACGAGCTGGTCGCGGACCGCGCGGGGAAACGGCAGGTCCGCAATCGTTCGATGCAGGTGACCGAGCTCGCGGCGGCCGACGCGAAACTCGATGCCGCCGAAGCGATGATCGTGCACCGTCACGCCGTCCCAGGCGGCGACGGCGTCACGCACTTTGTCGACCGGCTGAACGTCGCGTTCCATCGAATCCTCCGATCGCGATCGATCGTCGGCCTTCAAGTCCGCTTGAAGTCAAGTGGAAACCACGTCCGCAGGAGCGTAATCGTGGCGGTGATGCTGGTGCGGAAGCGGGGATTTGAACCCCGACCCGATTGCTCGGACTAGCTCCTGAGGCTAGCGCGTCTGCCGTTCCGCCACTTCCGCAGTGGTGAGAAATTGGCCGCGAGACGGAGTTATGAGTATACCCGAAGTCCTTTACGGCGCCGGCGCAGGCATCGTCGCCTTCCATCGCAGCACGACGGACGCGGTGGTCGTGTTGTCGGTCTTCTTGAACCCCGGCACCGGATCGTTCGAGTAGCGGAGCAGGTAGCCGATCTTCAGCGCGAGCCGCGAGTTCATCGCCGCCTGCGCCGTCACCTCCGCCTCCGAGCGGTACGCCGACGACGTCTTGAAATCGGGATAGAAGGTGAAGCGCTGCGTCGTGTCGCCGGCCGCGCCGAACGGAATGCGGCTGAGGAGTTGGAAGTTCCCGATCGGATCGTTGAGGTTCTGTCCGACCAGGCGAGTTTCGTGAAGCCACCCGATGCCTGTCACGCCGTCGAGCGTCCACTCCGGCTGCTTGACGAGCGCCCAGCTGAGGCTCCCGTCGATGATCGATCGGAAATCGAGACCGGAGAAACGGTCGCGTTCGAGCTTGACGCCGGCGGACGCGCCCACGATCGGCGTCAGCTTGCGCTGTTCGCGCAGCATGCCGAGGTAGCGCTCGGCCGTCGTCTGGTCAAGGCTGGTGGTGCGGACGGCAGTCGCGGTGGATTCCGTCTGCCACACGAGGCCGCGCCGGTGCGCGGCGAAGTCGGCGCCGGTCGACGCCGTGTCGGAGTTGCCGCTGGTGCCGACAAACGACGCGCCGATCTGCGCGTCCCAGAGCGGCGGGGGCGGCGGCGGAGCAGGAGCGGGCGGCGCCGGCGGCTGCGCGAAGAGCTGGGCGGAAGCGAGACAGAAGAACACCGTCGCGATCGTACGCGTGAACGTCATGCTCGGCCGCGCGTGCAACTCGTGTGCCTCGCGGCACGACGACGTACAGCGCAGAACACGCAGAACACGCAGAGTTTCTCTTACATAGCAATGTTCTGCGAGCTCTGCGGGTTCTGCGTTGATCGTCGTCCGCGCGGTCGCGGCCTGTTACTCGCTGCGGAGCGCCTGAGCCGGATCGATCGAGGCGGCGCGGCGCGCCGGCCGTACGCACGCGGCGGCCGCGACCGCCAGGAGAACCACCGGCGCCGCCGCGAACGACGCGGCGTCGAGCGGCGTGACGCCGAACAGCGCCGCCTGCATGAAGCGCGTGAGCGCCACCGCGCCGGCGAGGCCGGCGGCGAGCCCGATGGCCGAGACGGCGAGCCCCTCGCGCACGACGATCGAGACGAGCGCCCGCGGCGAGGCGCCGAGCGCCGCGCGCACGCCGAGCTCGCGCCGCCGCTGCGAGACGCCGTACGACAGCACGCCGTAGAGCCCGATCGACGCGAGGACGAGGGCGAGCACGGCGAACGCGATGAGCACCGTCATCGCGAAGCGCGGGTGATCGACGGATGCGGCAACCCGCTGCGACAGCGCAACGGTCTCGAACGCCGCGGCCGGCAGCGCCTCGTGCACGAGCGCGCGCACCGCCGGCGCGATCGCCGTCGGCGCGCCGGCCGTTCTGATCGCGAGCTCGAACCGGCTGCCGAACTCGATCCGATCCCGCGGCACGAGATACACCTCCGGCTGCGGGCGCCGGTCGTTGCCGTCCTTCAACATGTTGGCGACGACGCCGACGATCTCCATCGGCGAGGCGCCGGTGTCGGTCCGCTGCTCGAAGCGGTAGCCGACGGGGTTCGGCGGGAGATACACGCGCGCGAACTCCTCGTTCACGATCCACGCGCGCGTGCCGCTCGCGCGATCGGCCTCCGTGAAGAGCCGGCCCTGCCGCACACGCAGCCCGAGCGCGTCCTGATAACCGGGCGTGACGATGTACTGCAGCGCGCGCGCGGTCCGCGGCTCGGCCCCGGGCGGCGTCCACGGCGCCGGGAAGCCCGCGATCATCGTCGAGCTGTCGAGCGGCATCATGTTGCCCGCGCCGGCGGCGACGACGCCGGGAATCGCGCGCACGCGCTCGAGGAGCGGCTGCACGAGCGCCTGCGTCCGCGCCGACAGGTCGTCGGCGTTGCCGCCCGGCACGAACACTTCGACTGCCAGGACGGCGTCGGGCGTGTAGCCCGCGTCCACGTGCGTCAGCTTGACGAAGCTGCGCGCGAGCAGGATGGCGCCGACGAGCAGCAGCACGGCGAACGCCGACTCGATCGCGAGGAGCGCGTTGCGAAGCGCGTGCGCGCGCGCCCCCCGGAATCCCGCGGCGGTGGCGCCGTCGCCGCCGTGCAGCGAGTCGTTCAGGTTCACGCGCGCGCCGCGGAGCGAGGGCGCGAGCCCGGCGACGACCGCGGTCGCGATCGTCGCGACGACCGTGAACGCGATCGCGCGCGCGTCGATGTGAACGGCGTCGAGCCTGGGAAAATCGCGCGAGGCGAGCGCCGGCGCCGCCCGCACGAGCGCCCACGCCAGGCCGAAGCCGAGCGCGCCGCCCATCGACGAGAGCACGAGGCTCTCGGTCAGCAGCTGCCTCAGCAGGCGCCCGCGGCTCGCGCCGATCGCCGCGCGCACCGTCAGCTCGCGCTGCCGCGCGACGCCGCGCGAGAGGAACAGGTTCGCCACGTTCGCGCACGCGATCAGCAGCACGCAGACGACGCCGGCGGCGAGCACGAGGAGCGCCGGGCGGACCGTCGCGGTCATCTCGTCGACGATGCCGCGCACGTGCACGACCGGCGGGCCGCCGATCCCGAAGAGCAGGTTCGCGGCCATCGGCCGCACGGTGGATCGCGCGGCGGCGGTGCCTTCCGCCTCGGCCTGCGCGGGCGTGGCGCCCGGCTTCAACCGCGCGAGCCCGAACAGCACCGACATCCGCCCGCGGCGTCCGGCCACGGCGTCGTCCGACGGCGGCGGGATCACGAGCGGCTGCCACAAGAGCGCGTCGCGGTTCGGAAACGCGAGCCCCGGCTTCGCGACGCCGACGATCGTCGCCGCCTTGCCGTCGACGACCAGGCCGCGGCCGACGATCGACGGATCGGCGTTGAACCGCTCGCGCCATCCGCGATCGCTCAGCACGACGACCGGCGCGCTGCCGGTTGCCGCATCCTCGTCGCGGAAGAAGCGTCCGAGCGCCGGCGTCTCGCCGAGCATGCCGAACAGCGACGGCGTGACGTCGGCGCCCTCCACGCGCGCCGACTCGCCGCCGCGCGCCACCGTGTAGGCCGACGATCGATAGCCGGCGAACCGCTCGACGGTGCGCGGCGCCGCGCTCCACGCGTAGTAGGTGAGGTTGCTCAGCATCGGCGCGCGCAGCGGCGACACCGCGCCGGGATGCTCCTCGGACACGCGCACGATCCGCGACGGATCGGCGTAGGGCAGCGGCCGCAGCAGCACGCCATAGACGACGGAGAAGACCGCGGTCGTCGCGCCGATGCCGAGCGCGAGCGTGAGCAGCCCGGCCGTTGTGAAGCCGACGTTCCGCCGCATCGTCACGAGCGCGTAGCGGACGTCCTGCAGCAGCGCGTCCATCGCGGGGACTATACTCGAAAGCTGACGAGAGGTTTGCTATGGCCCGGCGTGGAATCGCAGTTCTCTTCACCGTCCTCGGCGTCGCGTGCTTCGTCTCGATCGTCGGCTTCACCGCGCTGTACCTGCTCGTCGGCCGCGAGCCGTCGGTGCCGTCGAACGCGACGCTCGTGCTGCGCGTCGGCGGATCGCTCAGCGAGCTCGCGCCGAACGACGTGGTCGGCTACCTGCGCGGCACGAAGGCCCCGACGGTGCGCGGCATCGTGGACAACCTCCGCAAGGCGAAGGTCGATTCGCGCGTGCGCGCGGTGCTGCTGAAGCCGACCGGCTTCGAGTCGCCGTTCTGGGGCAAGGTGCAGGAGGTCCGCGACGCGGTCGTCGACTTCAGGAAGTCGGGCAAGCCGGTGTACGCGTATCTCGAGTACGGCGGCGACCGCGAGTACTACCTGGCGACGGCGGCCGACAAGGTCTTCCTGATGCCGTCCACGGCGCTCGATCTCACCGGCGTCGCCACCTACGAGCTGTTCCTGCGCGGCACGCTCGACAAGGTCGGCGTCTTTCCCGATCTGCACCGCATCGGCGACTACAAGACGGCGGTGAACACGTTCAGGGAGAAGACGTACACCGCGGCGCACAGAGAGATGGATCAGTCGATGAACCGCGATCTGTACGAGCAGATCGTCCGCGGCATCGCCGACGGCCGCAAGAAGAACGAGGCCGACGTGCGCGCGCTCATCGACGACGGGCCGTTCCTGCCCGAGGACGCGCTGCGCGCGGGGCTCGTCGACGACGTGGCGTACGAGGATCAGGTAGACGACAAGCTCCGCTCGGGCGAGAAGCGCGCGCACCTGGACACCGACGACTACGCGCGCGTGAGCCCGTCGTCTCTGGGACTGAACAAGGGGCCGCGCGTCGCCGTGATCTACGCGAGCGGCACGATCGCGAGCGGCAAGGGCGGGTACGACCCGGTGAACGGCCCGATCGCCGGATCCGACACGCTGATCGACTACATCAAGCAGGCGCGGCGCGACAGCGCGGTCCGCGCGATCGTGCTGCGCATCGACAGCCCCGGCGGATCGGCGACCGCGTCGGACGCGGTCTGGCGCGAGCTGACCATCACGAAGAACGAGCGCAGCGATCGGCCGCTCGTCGTCTCGATGTCGGATCTGGCGGCGTCCGGCGGCTACTACATCGCGATGCCGGCGCAGGTGATCGTCGCGCAGCCGTCGACGCTCACCGGATCGATCGGCATCTTCGGCGGCAAGTTCGTCACCGGCGGCCTGTACGAGAAGCTCGGCGCCCACATCGAGGCGACGAGCATCGGCCGGAACGCGGAGATCAACGGGCCGACGCGCCCCTACAACCCGCAGGAGCTGAAGAAGCTCGAGGAGCAGCTGCAGTCGTTCTACGACCAGTTCGTCGAGAAAGTGGCGGCCGCGCGCCATAGCACGCCGGAGAAGATCGACGCGATCGCGCAGGGCCGCGTGTGGACCGGGCGGCAGGGAAAGCAGAACGGGCTCGTCGACGAGCTCGGCGGCCTCGACCGCGCGGTGGCGGTCGCGAAGCAGCGCGCGAAAATCGCGGCCGACGCCGACGTGGAATTGATCGTCTACCCGCCGCGCAAGAGCCTGTACGAGCTCGTCTCGGAGCAGTTCAACGGATCGAGCGATTCGGTGGCCGTGCGCGCGTGGCTCGCGGCGAATCTGTCGACGGGGGAGCTCGAGGCGCTGCGGATCGTGCGGGGGCCGTTCGCGATGTTCCGGCGGGGAGAGCCGCTCGCGATAATGCCGTTTACGTTCTTACGCTGACGGCGACCGCGCGTTACGAAACGGCGCGCTGCAAAGACTCCCGGTTGACCTCGATCTTCATCTTCTGCTTCGCCTTCAGCATGTAGGCGGAGAAGAAGCGATTGCGACGGTCGGTGAGGAGCTCTTCGCGGAACTTGTCCTTCGACGACGTCCACTCCTCGGGCGCGACTTCCTTTTTCTCCAGCACCTTCACGACCGCGGTGCCGTTGTCGGTCGCGATCGGATCGCTGACGCTGCCCTGCGGCAGCCTGAACGCCGCGTCGAGGACCGCCGGCGCGTTGCCGAGATCGGGAATCGGCGAATCCTGCGCGATGAGGTCCGTGGTCTTCGCCTCGACGCCGGCCGCTTTCGCCGCCTTCTCGAAGTCGGACGCCGACTTCAGCTTCGCCGCGATCTCGGCCGCCTTCTGCCGGCTGGCGTCGCGCGCCTTCTGCTTCACGACCTCGTCGCGCACGCGCTCCTTCACTTCCTCGATCTTCGGCACGTAGGGATCCTGCTTCGCCGTCATCGTCTCGAAGACGAACCCGCGCGACGCGCGCAGCGGGCCGGCCACTTCGTTCGGCTTCATGTCGAAGGCCTTGCTGGCCGCCTCCGGCGCCGGGCCGAGGCCGAGAATCGGTTCGTCGCGCGCGAAGAAGCCCGACTCCTGGACGACGAGGCCCTGCGCCTTGCCGACCTTGTCGAGATCCGGCGGCGACTTGATCTGCTTCTCGAGGCTCTGCGCGAGGTCGGCGGCCTGCGCCTGCGCGCGCTGATACGCGAGCTGATCGGAGAGCTGCTGCCGCACTTCGGCCAGCGGACGCGTGGTGGCCGGTTTCTTGTCGACGAGCTTGATGATGTGGTAGCCGTACTGCGTCTTCACCAGGTCGCTGATCTGTCCCGGCTGCATCGCGAAGACGGCCGCGTCGAACTCCGGCACCATGCGGCCCTTGCCGAAGTAATCGAGGTCGCCGCCGTTTTTCGCGCTCGCCTCGTCCTCCGAGTTCTTCTTCGCGAGCTCGGCGAAGTCGGCGCCGCCGCGCGCCTGCTTCAGCAGCTCCTCGGCCTTCGCCTTCACGGCCGCATCGTCCTTCCCCTCGGTCTTGAGGAGGATGTGGCTCGCGCGGACCTGCTCGGGCGTCGAGTACTGCTCGACGTTGTTGTTGTATTCGCGCTCGATGTCGGCGGGCGGCACCGCCACCCTCGCGCGCATCGCGTCGATGTCGATGAGCAGGTAGCGGATCTTCCGCTTCTCGGGGATCTTGAAGTCGGTCTTGTGCGCGTCGAAGTACGACGCGATCTCCGCGTCGGCCGCGCTCACCTGCGGCCGGAAGCTGTCGGCGGTGAAGCTGACGACGGCGAGCTTCACCTTGTCGTTGCGGCGGCGGTACTCGCGTTCGAGCTCGTTGTCGGGCACCGACAGCCAGTCGGTCACCGAGGCGCGCAGCTTCTCGACCGCCAGCCCGCGGCGCACGTTGTCCTCGAACTCCGACGGCGTCAGCGGCGGCCGCTGCATCCGCAGCAGCTGCTGGTAACGCGCGTCGCCGATGAAGGCGCCGTTGTCCTGGAAGGCCGGCATCGCGAAGATCCGCTGGCGCACTTCTTCGTCGCTGACCGAGATGCCGAGGCGATCGGCTTCCGCCAGCGCCGCGCGCTCGTCCACCATCTGCTGCAGGATCTGCTGATCGATCCCGAGCTGCTTGAGCAGCTGCTCGCTCATGTTGTTGCCGTACGCGGAGCGGTAGGCCTGCAGCTGAGCTTGGTAGGTGCGGCGGAATTCGCCGCTCGTGATCTCGTTGCCTTCGACTTTGGCGACCGTGTCGCTCGACGCCGCGTCGGCGCCGCTGCCGCGCAGAAAGTCAGGGATGTAGAACAGGACGAACGCCACGCAGACCAGGCCCAGGCTCCATTTCAGCCAGTCCCGGTGCCGACGCATCCGATCGAGCATTGTCATTCGGACACCTTGGAAACTCCCATCTTAAGCCATGAACTTCCGGCGTGGCAACCAGTTAGAGGCGCGCGTGTGCTATATTTGCAGAGTCTAGAACGACTTAGGGATGGCAGCCGCCAGTCGAGCGACGAGGGTGCCGGTCGCGCTGTATCACACCGTGGGGTCGGCCGGAAAAAGCGGATCCAAAGCGCGCCGCGCGAGCGACATCTCGCTGACGACGCCCGGGCTCGATCTGGCGACGCGTCTCCGGACGTTTCAGCGCGCGCTGCGCGGCCGGGTCGAGCGGCGCGAGGCGCTCATCGACATCGTCCGCGCCGTCAACGCGACGCTGGAGCCGCCGCAGATCGCACAGCTGATCGTCGAGCGCGCGCAGACGTGGCTGCCGGCGCCGGCGTGCGCCGTCGTCTCGTCGACTTCCCCCGGACAACTGGAGATTCTCGCCGATCGTGGGCTCGCGCCCGGCATGGGGCCGGCCGTGCTCGGCATCGCGCGATGGGCGATGGACCGCGGCGAGGACTTCGCCAGCGCGGATCTCGCCCGCGACGCGCGCGTCAGGGACTCGGCGGTCGGCGCGGCGATCGCGCTCGTCCTCAGCTGCCGCGGACGGCGGGTCGGCGCGCTCGTCGCGCTCGATCGGCAGGCGTCGGCGCGCGAGCCGCGGCTCTCCACGCCGCTCGTGCAGGCGATCCGGGTGCTGCTGGAGCCGGCGGCCGTCGCGCTCGACAACGCGCGGCTGATCAAGAGCGCCGAGGCGCTCTCGGTGACCGACGATCTCACGCACTTGTACAACTCGCGCTATCTGAATCAGGTGCTGCGGCGCGAGACGAAGCGCGCGTCGCGCAGCGGCCGGCCGCTGTCGCTGCTGTTCATCGACCTCGACGGTTTCAAGGGCGTCAACGACACGCACGGCCATTTGTTCGGCAGCCGCGCGCTCGTCGAGGCGGCGGCCGTCATCCGGACGAGCGCGCGCGAAACCGACGTCGTCTCGCGGTTCGGCGGCGACGAGTTCGCGCTCGTGCTCCCGGACACGGGCGGCGAGGGCGCGTTCGCCGTCGGCGAGCGCATCCGCGACCGTATCGCCGAGCACCGCTTCCTGGCGGCGGACGGCCTCGACATCCATCTCACCGCCTCGGTCGGCGTGGCGACGCTGCCCGACGTGGCCGCCTCGGCGGAAGAGCTCGTCCAGGCGGCCGACAAAGCGATGTATCAGGTCAAAGAAACGGGCAAGAACGGTATCGTGGCCGCCATCGCTCCTGCCGAAAACATATAGAACGCTCTTGACGTCGATCGCCGCGCCTTCCTGCAGCCATTCGGATCACGGCTGCGCTGGGCTGCACACATTGGCAGCATGATTGATCAGCAGATGGACTGCGGACTGCCGACTGCCGACTGCGACCGACTGCCGACTGCCGACTGCCGACTGACGCGGGACTGACTGGAGTGTGGGTTTGAGTCTTCGTTCGATGCTGTCGTTGTTCTCGAGCGACCTGGCGATTGACCTCGGCACGGCGAACACGTGCGTCTACGCGCGCGGCAAGGGGATCGTCGTCAACGAGCCGTCGATCGTGGCGATCAACAAGGTGAACGGGCGCGTGGAGGCGGTGGGGAAGGACGCGAAGGACATGCTCGGCCGCACGCCGGGCAACATCGTCGCGATCAAGCCGATGAAGGACGGCGTCATCGCCGACTTCGAAGTCACCGAGAAGATGCTCACCTACTTCATCAAGAAGGCGCACAACCGGAACGTGTGGGTGCGCCCGCGGATCGTCATCGGCGTGCCGTCGGAGATCACGCAGGTGGAGAAGCGCGCGGTGAAGGACAGCGCGTACCGCGCGAAGGCGAGCGAAGTCCACCTGGTCGAGGAGGCGATGGCGGCGGCGATCGGCGCCGGCATGCCCATCACCGAGCCGTCGGGCAACATGATCGTCGACATCGGCGGCGGCACCACCGACATCGCGGTCATCTCGCTCGCGGGCATCGTCTACAGCAAGGCGGTGCGGGTCGCCGGGAACGAGATGGACGAGGCAATCATCCAGTACATCAAGAAGCAGTACAACCTGCTCATCGGCGAGCGCACGGCGGAGCAGATCAAGATCGAGGTCGGCTCGGCGTTCCCGCTCGAAGAGCGGATGACGATGGAGATCAAGGGACGGCACCTGATCGAGGGGGTGCCGAAGACGATCACGATCACCGACGAGGAGATTCGCGAGGCGCTCGCCGAGACGGTCAACGTGATCGTCGACGCCGTGCGCGTGGCGCTCGAGCGCACGCCGCCCGAGCTCTCGGCGGACATCGTCGATCGCGGGATCGTGCTCACCGGCGGCGGCTCGATGCTGAAGAACCTCGACAAGCGGCTGCGCGAGGAGACCGGGCTGCCGCTCGCGATGGCGGAGGATCCGCTGTCGTCGGTCGTGCTCGGCGCGGGCAAGATGCTGTCGGATTTCAATCTGCTGCGGAAGATTTCGATCGACTAATGGCCCTGGTCGACATCCGTCAACGCTCCGGCTTCCTGTTCCTCGGCGTCGTGCTCGGGCACGTGCTGCTCATCTCCGCGCAGGTGAACTCGCGCAGCGGCGTGCCCGTGCTCGAGGCGGTCACCTTCGGGATCTTCTCCGAGGTGCAGCGGACGCTGTCGGGCGGCATCACCGGCGTGCGCCGCGTCTGGGGCAGCTACGTCGGGCTGCGCCACGTGAAGGCGGAGAACGAGGAGCTGAAGCGGCAGCTCGCCGACGCGCAGATCGAGATGCAGCAGCAGCGCGCGCTCGCGGATCGCGCGCGCGGGCTCGAGAAGCTCCTCGAGCTGCGCGATCACCTGAACCTCGCGACCACCGGCGCGCAGATCATCGGCGCGGCGGCGTCGCCCGACTTCCGGACGCTGACGATCGACAAGGGGACGCGCGACGGGCTGCGGCCCGACATGGCGGTCGTCGCGCCCGCCGGCGTCGTCGGGCGCGTCGTGGTGCCGAGCGCGCGCTCGGCGAAGGTGCAGCTGCTCATCGATCGGAACGCCGCGGCCGGCGTGATCGTCGAGCGCACGCGGGCGCAGGGCGTCGTCGTCGGCGGCGGAGAGGATCGGCTGCAGATGCAGTACGTGTCGGAAGCGTCGGACGTCGCCGTCGGCGATCTCGTCGTCACCTCCGGCATCGACACGATCTATCCGAAAGGGCTCGTCGTCGGGCGCGTCGAATCGGTCGAGAAGAACGGCCCGGCGTTCAAGCGGATCGTCGTGAAGCCGGCGGTGGATTTCTCGCAGCTCGAGGAAGTGCTCGTGGTGGTGACGCCGACGCCGGCGAAAGACGCGGCCGCCGGAGTGTCCGAGTGAGGGCAGCCGGGGTCATCCTGGCCGTGGTGGCGGCGCTCGCACTGCAGACTACGCTCGCGCGGTTCGTCGTGCGGGGCACCGTCGCGATCGATCTCGTGCTGGTCGTCGTGGTCTACGTCGCGCTGACGTCGGGGCCGGCCACCGGGCTCCTGTCGGGGGCGATCGCCGGGCTCGTGCAGGACGCGCTGTCGACCGGCCCGATCCTCGGCATCGCGGGGCTGGCGAAGACGATCGTCGGCTTCCTGGCGGGGGTGATCGGCACGCAGTTCATCGTGTCGCAGCCGCTGCCGCGCTTCGTCGTGTTCTTCGGCGCGACGGTCGCGCACGCGGTAGTCTTCATGGGGCTGTACACCGTGCTCGACCGTATTCATTTCGGGAATCCCACGGCGGGCGTTGCCGCGCAGGCGACGGCAAACGCCCTGGTCGGCGTGGTGGCGTTTCAGGTCGTCGAGCTTCTACCTGGAGCGGTGGAGCGGCGGCGGGCTGCGAAAACACGGCTTCGGCGGTAGATTGGTTCTGTATGGCTGTTCCGGTTGAAGATCGCCGCAGGCTGACGACCCGGCTGTCGGTTCTGCAATACGTCATCACGGTCATCTTTTCGATTCTCGCCGTGGGCTTCTGGGTGCTCCAGGTGGTCGAGCACGCGAAGTTCGAGGAGATGGCGGAGAACAATCATCAGCGGACGCTCGCGCTGCGCGCGCCGCGCGGCCTGGTCGTCGATCGCGACGGCAAGGTCCTCGTCGAGAACCGCAACTCGTACAGCATCTCGATCGACCGGGAGCGCACGAAGGACCTGAACCGGACGATCCGCCTGCTCGGGGCCGTCCTCGGCCTCGACGAGAAGAACGTGCGCGCGATCGTCGATCGGCATCGCCGCGAGCCGACCTACCGGCCGATCGTCGTCGTGCAGGACGCGACGCTCGCGCAGGTGGCGGCGGTGACGGCCCGGCGCCTCGACTTCGAGCTGCCCGGCGTCGTCGTCGAGGAAGTGCCGACGCGTCGGTACCCCGAGACGATGGGCGCGCACCTGTTCGGGTACGTCGGCGAGGTGAGCGACACGCAGGTGTCCGATCAGGAAGGGCTGAAGAGCGGCGACATCGTCGGGCAGTCGGGCATCGAGAAGGTGTACAACGCGATGCTCATGGGCGAGGACGGCGCCAAGCGCGTCGTCGTCAACAGCGTGGGGCGGGAGATCCGCACGCTGGAGGAAGACGAGCCGACCGAGGGCAAGCGCCTGCAGCTGACGGTCGACTACGACGTGCAGCGCGCGATCGAGGAGGGCTTCGATCAGCTCGGGTTCAACGGCGCGGCCGTCGTGCTCGATCCGACCAGCGGCGACGTGCTCGGGTTCACGAGCCGGCCGGCGTACGATCCGAACGCCTTCGCGGCGGGCATCGATCGCGAGACGTGGGCGAACCTGACGAGCGACGACGATCTGCCGCTCAGCGACCGCGCGATTCAGGGACGCTACTCGCCGGGGTCCACCTTCAAGATGGCCGTCGCGACGGCGGCGCTGCAGGAGGGCGTGATCACGCCGGACTTCAAGGTGCACTGCACGGGCAGCGCGACCTTCTACGGCCGTCCGTTCAAGTGCTGGAAGAAGGGCGGCCACGGCACGGTCGATCTGCGGCACGCGATCGAGCAGTCGTGCAACGTGTACTTCTACACGATCGGCAACATGACGGGCATCGACAAGATCCACAAGTGGGCGACGCTGCTCGGCCTCGGCGAGAAGAGCGGCATCGATCTGCCGAACGAGCTGGTCGGGCTCGTGCCGTCGCCGGAGTGGAAGCAGGCGCGCTTCAAGGAGAAGTGGTACGCGGGCGAGACGGTATCGGTCTCGATCGGCCAGGGCTCGGTGTCGGTGACGCCGGTGTCGATGGCGGTCTACGCGGCGACGCTCGCCAACGGCGGCACGCGCGTGACGCCGCACCTGCTCAAGGCCGTCGACGACGGCAACGGGTGGAAGCCGGTGCCGCCGCCGGCGCCGCGGTCGCACGCGCCGCTCGATCCCGACAAGCTGCAGTCGATCCGCGACGGGTTGTTCCTCGTCGTGAACGGCGCGGGCACCGGGCACAATGCGATTCTGAAGGGCTACGACGTCTCCGGGAAGACGGGGACGGCGCAGGTGATCTCGAACCAGGGCAAGGAGCGCGCGGGGAAGACCGAGAAGGACCTGCGCGACAACGGCTGGTTCGTCTTCTTCGCGCCGCGCGACAAGCCGGAGATCGCCGGCGTCGTGCTGCTCGAGCACGGCGTCCACGGATCGAACGCGGCGCTCGTCGCGCACCACGTGCTCGACACGTTCTTCGCGAAGAAGGAAGGGCGGCCGTTGCCGCCGAAGCCGGAATTCAAGGCGAATCTCGTTCCATAGGCGGACATGTTCGAACGCAGGCTCTACTATCACATCGACTGGGCGCTCGTGATCGCGGTGCTGGCGCTGTGCGCGCTGGGCGTGATCATGATCAACAGCACCACCGCCGATCCGACGCGCGGCACGTCGCGCATGTACCTGACGCAGCTCTACGCGATCGTCATCGGGCTCGGCGCGATGGTGTTCATGCTGACGCTCGACTACCGGACCTTCACCGACAAGTCGCACCTGATCTACTTCGGGCTGATCGCGCTGCTGCTCTACGTGATGTTCTTCGGCCAGGTGCAGATGGGCGCGCGCCGCTGGATTCCGCTGCGCGTGTTCAACCTGCAGCCGTCCGAGTTCGCCAAGGTCGGCGTCGCGCTCGTCCTCGCGAAGTTCTTCGGCGAGAACCGCGGCTCGCCGTCGTGGACCGATCTCGCGATCGGCGGCGTCCTCACCGCCATCCCGCTCGGCCTCATCGCGAAGGAGCCGGACCTGGGCACGGCGGTGACGCTGATGCCGATCTTTCTCGCCGTCGCCTATCTCGCGGGCATGCGCATGCGCATTCTCGGCATGCTGCTGGTCTGCACGGTGCTCGCCGCGCCGATCGCGTGGAAATTCGCGCTGAAGGATTACCAGAAGTCCCGTATCTCGACCTTCCTCGATCCGTCACAGGATGCCAAGGGCGCCGGCTACCAGCAGATCCAGGCGCGCATCACGGTCGGGTCCGGCGGGCTCACCGGCAAGGGCTTCAAGCAGGGGACGCAGGGGCAGCTTCGCTTCCTGCCGGTCGCGCACAACGATTTCATTTTCTCGGTGCTGGCCGAGGAGCAGGGATTTGCCGGCGTCCTGGTGGCGCTCGGCCTCTATTTATTCGTGATTCTGCGCGCGCTCGAGGCCGCACGCCTGGCGAAGGATCGCCTGGGCGCCTACCTCGTGCTCGGCGTGCTCGCCAGCTTCACCTTCCAGGTGGTCTACAAC
>Ga0075426_10000823_pt1 | contig 21851 bp, 18 predicted proteins | sample SoiMethybrSBSTD5_FD_75304 | JGI IMG/M metagenome (GOLD analysis project Ga0075426, IMG submission 75304) | Bulk soil microbial communities from a Populus tree surrounding site in Tennessee, USA - Soil MetaG P. TD hybrid SBSTD5 | ecosystem: Environmental > Terrestrial > Soil > Tree plantation...
GCCCTAAGGGAGGGGAAATGGTTCATAAAGGAGTGACATCGCGCGCAACGAGTCGCGCGACGAGAGGAGCATTCAATTTTCCGGCAGCAATTGTGATGGCAGTTTGCTTGGTGGTAGCAATTGCGGCTCCTTCGAGCGCTCAGGCCCAACTGAGGGAGTCCGCCGCGAAACTCATCGCGCGCACGATGGGCAATCCGGAATTTCGGCCGAAGTCTTTTCGCGGCGGCACCTGGCTGGGCAATGGCGACGCGTATCTGGACATTGAGCCTTCGGCCTCGGGAACCGGCAGCGACATCGTGAAATACGGCACCGCAAGCGGCGCAAGAGAAATTTTTGTTGCCGCCAGCCGCTTGATTCCCGCGGGCGAGAAAACGCCGCTGGATGTCGAGGACTACAGCATTTCTCCCGACGGACACCGCGTTCTTGTTTTCGCCAACTCGAAAACGGTTTGGCGGCGGAACACACGCGGCGATTATTGGGTACTTGACCTGGCCAGCGGCGCGTTGCGCAAGCTCGGAGGCAATGCTCCTGCATCGAGCCTGATGTTTGCCAAGTTCTCGCCGGATAACACCAAGGTGGGCTACGTTCGCGGAAACAACGTTTACGTCGAAGATCTGGCGAGCGGAGAAATCACGCAATTGACGCTGGATGGCTCGGACACGGTCATCAATGGAACATCCGACTGGGTGAATGAAGAGGAATTCGACCTTCGCGACGGTTTTGCGTGGAGTTCTGACAGCAAAGCCATTGCGTTTTGGCAATTCAACATCGGCGGCTTGCAGAAGTACACTTTGATTTACGACCTCGGCGCGCCAAGAGGCGACGTCGTTACCGGGATTCCATATCCCAGCACAGGACCGTATCCTCAGACACTCGAATATCCATACCCGGAAGCGGGAACCCAGAACTCCGCCGTGCGCGTCGGAGTAGCGAGCGCTACGGGTGGGCAAGTCATTTGGATGCAAACGGCCGGCGACCCGCATAACACTTACATTCCGGAAATGGGTTGGGCGGACTCTGGTCACGTTCTGATTCAGCATATGAACCGATTGCAGAACCGGAATGAGTTTCTGCTTGCCGACGCCGCAACGGGCGCCTCGCGCACTGTGTTTGTGGACGAAGACAAAGCCTGGGTAGAAGTGAACCGCGACGTTGCCTGGATCAATCAAAGGCGGGAATTCCTGGTTGTGAGCGAGCGCGACGGCTGGCGGCACCTGTTCCGCGTGGCGCGCGAAACCGGCAAAGCGCAGCTGGTCACGCGCGGTGACTTCGACGTCGTCAGCCTCGACCGTATCAGCCCCGATGAAAAATGGGCTTACTTCATCGCGTCGCCGGAAAACGCCACACAACGCTTTCTCTACCGCGCGCCGTTGGACGGCACAAAAGCGCCGGAGCGCTTGACTCCAAATGTGCCGGGCACGCACTCGTATACGATTTCGCCGAATGCGGAATGGGCCTTTCATACCTTCACTTCGTTCGAAGTGCCGCCAGCATTTGACGTTGTGCATCTACCTGATCACAAGGTGATGCGAAAGACGGTAGACAATGCGGCCATTACCGAGCGCGTGAAGCCGCTATCGAGTGGGCCAGCGGAGTTTGTAAAGGTGGACGCGGGCAGCGGCCTGACGGTGGACGCATGGCTGATGAAGCCGCCGGATTTTGATCCCGCGAAGAAGTATTCGCTCATCGTGTATGTATATTCCGAACCGGCTGGGCAGACCACCGCGGACCGCTGGCCTTCGATGTTCGATCGGGCATTAACCAGTGCGGGGTACTTGGTGGCGAGCTTTGACAACCAGGGCACCCCCGCGCCGCGCGGCCGCGAGTGGCGCAAGATTGTTTATGGAAACGTGGGGCCGCTTTCCTCCCAACAGCAAGCAACCGCGCTGCAATCGCTCGAAAAAACTCATTCCTTTATTGACCCCAAACGCGTAGGCCTGTGGGGATGGAGCGGAGGTGGAACGGAGACGCTGAATCTGATGTTCCGTTATCCGGAAGTTTACAGTGTTGGTGTATCCGTAGCGTCCGTGCCCGATCAACGGCTCTACGACACCATTTATCAAGAGCGGTATTTGGGTTTGCCGCAGGACAGTCCGAAAGCCTACGAACAAAGCTCGGCGATCAATTTCGCATCCGGACTGCGCGGCGACTTACTGGTGATGCACGGCTCGGGTGATGACAACGTGCATTTTCAAGGATTCGAATTGCTGGTCAACAAACTGATTTCACTCGGCAAACAGTTTGACATGCGCGTGTATCCAGGCCGCACGCATTCAATTTCTGAGGGTAAAGGTACAACCCAGGACGTGTATACCAACATTCTGGGCTATTTCGAGGATCATTTGCCCCCGGGTCCGAGAGACGCCGTATCTCATTGAAATTGAAATACATGGTTGGTGATGCTCGGCGTTGAGTGCACGGCCAGACAGGCTGGAGTGCGCTCCTGCTTCACGATTGTGTCCCTCTGCCGACGCGTTCGTTCGAGAAACCCATGGCTTAGGACGAAAATACTACCGGTTGCCTCTTGACGTGGCCCGCCGGAGTGGTATCGTTCGCTCATGTAGTGTTCACACTCCATTCACGAAGTCGTCAGGAGGAACGCATGGCTAGCGCGCAGCGGGCACCTCGGGACGTGCTTCTCCAATCAGACGCTGAGTATCGGCGTCTGGCAGAGCAGCACCAGCAGTACGAACTTGAACTTCAACGAATCTCCAAATCCCCCTACCTCAACGCAGAAGACCTCCTGGAAGAAATCAAACTGAAAAAAATGAAGCTCCACTGCAAGGATGAGATGGAGCGGATTGCTGCGCGCATCCTGCGAGAGCAGCGAGATCCCAGCAATACCAGCTTTGCGGCGTAGAAAACTGTCGTAGAATGGCCATGCTTGCCCGCGGCGCCTAGCCGCGAGCGAAAAGGCGGAGGTCTACTCCACCCAGCATGGTCAAAGAAGGCTATTTCTTCGGATTGCCGCTGCTGGCACTGGGCGGCGCAGCTTCTCTCCTTCACTGGTACATAGTTGGGACCGTGCTGGTGCTTCTTGCCTTGTTTGTGTTTTCTTTCTTCCGCGATCCGGATCGTGAGATTCCGCCTGAGCCTGGAGCCGTGGTGTCGCCCGCGGACGGCCGCGTCGTAGTGGTCACCGAGGAAGAGAACGCCGGGCGTCCGGGGCAGCGCGTGAGCATTTTCCTGGCTATCTGGAACGTTCATGTGAACCGCGCGCCTGCTTCGGGAACCATTGTAAAGATGGATTACCGGCCCGGGAAATTTCTGGCAGCGATGCGGGAGCGCGCGTCGTTTGAAAACGAGCAGAACGTGTTTACGCTTTCGACCGAATCCGGCGAAATGGTGTTCAAGCAGATTGCCGGACTCATTGCGCGCCGCGTAGTCTCTTGGAAGAAAGCCGGTGAGCAGGTCCTGCGCGGTGAACGCATCGGTTTAGTGCGTTTCGGCTCGCGCTTGGACGTCTGGCTGCCGAAAGGGGCGGAGATTCTGGTGAAAGTGGGGGAAAATGTAAAAGGTGGCGCAAGCGTGATCGCCAAATGGCCCGCGAAGCATCCCTCGAAGGAGTTTGAAGGAAAGAATCTGTCAGAGGCGGAGGCAAATCTCATGGCAGCGGAAAAGAGATCGTAATCCATGCCCGAGGATCAGCAAGAGATCCCTTTTGAGGAAAAGCGCTATCGCAATCAAAAATTGCGGCGCAGGGGCATTTTTCTCATTCCCAGCCTCTTCACGGTGGCCAATTTGCTTTGCGGCTACTATGCCGTAGTCGCAGCGCTGCTGGGCGGTACTGACAATTTTGACCGGGCCGCGAAAGCCATTGGCTTTGCGATCTTGTTTGATTCGCTGGATGGCCGCCTGGCGCGACTATTGAAGGCGAATACTGATTTCGGCGTACAGTTTGACTCACTGGCGGACGTGGTAAGTTTCGGAATCGCCCCGGCGATCCTGGCTTACGCCTGGGGATTGCGCGGCTTGCCGGGGGATGGCAGCGTGGCGTTTCAGCAAATGGGAGAATTTGGCTGGGTTTGCTGCCTGGCTTTTCTGATTTGCTGCGCGTGGAGGCTGGCGCGTTTTAACGTTCAGGGAATGGCCCCGGGCGGGTCGAAATACTTCATTGGCATGCCCACGCCTGCGGCGGCGGGCATGATTGCTGCCTTGGTGCATGGGTTTAAGCAGCCGCTCCATGACTGGCGCTGGTCCGTAGCATGGTTTTTGCTGGCCGCCGGACTCGGGGCATTGATGACCAGCACCATCCGCTACAACAGCTTCAAGGACATACCCTTGACGCGAAAGCAGCCGTCACTTGCCATTGTGCTGCTCTGTTTGCTTGTGGGAGTCATCTGGCGCTACTCGGAGTACGCGCTGGTCGTCATGGCTTCCGCGTATGCAATAGTTGGTCTGACGTTGCACCTGGTGCGTTTCTTCCGCCACCGGCTGGTTTCGCGGACTGCGTGATTCATGCCTTCCATGGAACGGGAATCCCACCGAATTGTGATTGCAGGTGCGTCTTCGCTGCTAGGCTCGGAGCTGAAATCCTTACTGGAAGAAAGCAAGTTTGCCGGCTGGGATTTTCGGCTGCTGGATGAAGAGAACGCGGCCGGAACGCTGACCGAGGCTGGCGGAGAAGCCGCAGTCATTCAGTCAGTGGAAGAAGGCAGCTTCGACAAAGCACGATTTATTTTCTTCACGGGCTCGCCGTCCTTTACCAAAATAAATTTGGCTGCGGCAAAGCGTTCCCCTGGGAAGATTGTGGATCTTTCGGGCTCGCTCGCCTGCGAAGGAGAAGCGGTCATCTGGTTTCCCAAGCTTGATGAACTGCGCGAGACAGAATTTCCTTCTAGTGTTGCCGCTTACGCCGTTCCCTCAGCCGCAGGGACCGCGGCAATTGCCTTGACATTGGCGCTTATGCGATGTAGTGGGAGAAAAATCGCGCTTCAATGGTTCCAGCCGGTGTCCGAGGCCGGGCGCGCGGGGATAGAAGAACTGGAAAGCCAAACGGGGCAACTGCTGTCGTTTCAGAGCGTGGGGCAACCGGTGTTTGACGCGCAAGTAGCGTTTAACATGTTGGATACCTACGGTGCTGCGAGCGCGCAAAAATTGGACGCGGTGTGTGAACGGGTTCGCGCTGAAGTGAAAGTGGGTTTGGGCAAGTCGGCGGTTCTGCCATCGGTCCAAGTTATCCACGCGCCTGTTTTCTACGGAACCGTGTTTTCTGCATACGCAGAAGTGGATACGGGCGCGGATGCCGAAAAAATCGCCAGAGTTTTTGCCGATGCAGGGTTCGCAATAACTGCGCGCGGCGAAGCGGGGCCGAGCAACGTGAGCGCAGCAGGAGAGAAAGCGATTCAGCTCGCGCATCCAAAAGCTGATCCGGTCCATCCGGGAACATGGTGGTTTTGGGGAGCTGCCGATAACATTCGTTTGCCCGCGTGGAATGCAGTGAAACTGGCGGAGAAGCTGGCGTGAAGAGAAAACGAATTGCATCCGCGATGCTGGTGGCGAGCGCGATGTTTGGCGGATGCGGTTATCACGTGGCGGGCAGGAGCGGCGCGCTGCCGAAGAGCATTCACGTGATTGCAGTGCCGGCGCTTGAAAATAAGACCACGAGTTACCGCATTGAGCAGAGACTGACCGCTGCGACGGTGCACGAGTTTTTGGCTAAAACCAGCTACCGCGTGATTTCCGATCCGGCAAACGGAGATGCGATTTTGCGCGGGAAAGTGCTCAGCTTGGAAGCGGTGCCGCTGTTGTTTGACACCGCGACCGGAAGAGCGACGACCATGCTGGTGAGCGTGAAGTGCGAAGTCACCTTCGAAGAGCGCGAGACCGGAAAGGTGCTCTATCACACGGACAATTTCTTGTTTCGCAACCAGTACGAGATTTCGACCGACGTAAAAAGCTTTTTTGAAGAGCAGGACCCCGCGCTGGACCGCCTGGCGCAGGATTTTGCGGCGCGACTGGTGGCGGCCGTGACGGAGAATTATTGAAGACTGGCAATGGGCTGCGGCCCTCGACCGCAATCTTTTTGTAGTGAATAGGTTAGGAGACGAAATGCGAGGTTAAGAAGCCGCAAGCTACTTTGCGGCGCAAAGCTTAAAGTAATACTTTAAGTAGGCACTCTAACTCGTTGAATCGTCTCCACTTAGGACGAGGGAATAGACGAAAATGGCGCGGATTTCGGCAAATGAGTTGCTATCCCGGCTGGAAAAGGGCAAACCCCTCCCGGCGATCCTGCTGCTGGGCGAGGAACCGTATCTGCGGGACAGTTGCCGGACGCTTTTGATTGAGAAGTACGTGCCGGAGGCGGCCCGGGCGTGGGCGGTGTCGCGTTATTCGGCGGACCGTGGCGAGACGCAAGCGGCTCTCGAACAAGCGCAGACCATGGCCATGCTTTCGCCGATCCAAGTGGTCTTCCTGGAAGACGCGGAAGCCATCGAAAGTTTGGGCGAGAAAAGCAGGGACGAAGCCGTCGAGCGACTGACGGCGTATTTGGAAGATCCGGCGCCGTTTACGGTGCTAGTGATCGAAGCCACGCAATTGGATCAGCGCATGAAATGGGGAAAGCTGCTGGCGGAGAAAACGCTGGTGGTGGAGTGCGGGCTGGGAGAAAACCTCAACGAGCGCCAGGCCGCCGCGGTGGCGTTGGCGCGTGTGATGGCAAAAGAGCAAGGGGTCGAATTCGAACGAGGAGCTGCCGAGGACCTGGCGGAGTTTGTGGCCGCAGATTTGATGCGGCTGAAAACGGAAATCGACAAGCTGGCAACGTTTGCGGCGGGAAGAAAGCAGATTCGCCGGGAAGACGTCAGCGCGCTGGTTGTTTCGGAAAAGACGACGACGGTTTGGGAGCTGGCGGACCTGCTGGCGTCGCGGCAGGGGAAGAAAGCGCTGGAGTTTCTGGACCGGCTGCTGCGTGAGGGCGAAGAACCGCTCCAGATGCTGGGCGCGATTACTTGGATGTACCGCAAGCTGGTTGAAGCGAGCGAAGTCAAGGGCGTTGCGAACGGGTGGCAGGCGGCGCGGGCGCTGGGAATGCGGCCGGAGCAGGCGGAATTGGCGCTGCAGAGCGCGCGAAAAATCTCAAAGCCGCGCTTGCTCGCCGGACTGGGCGCGTTGCAGCGGGCCGATGACTGGCTGAAAGGCGGCAGGGAAGATGCGCGCGCGGTGATGGAATTCCTGGTGACGGAACTGACTTGTGTCGAGGCGAAAGCTGCTCGGGGATAACAAAATCAAGAGCAAGAATTAACGCAGAGTTCCCAGAGGACACGGAGCCTTCGGAGACTGTCCTTCGAATTGAAAAAAGGGCGGCGTCGCGGCCGCCCTTCGTTTTTTGTTCCTGGCCAGGATTTACTGGCTGTCGCCGTCCTGATTGCCTTGATCGCCGAAATTAAAGAGGTCAAACAGATCGCCTAGGGCCGGACTATTCAGAGGCACATAGGGATTGGTCTTGTCGACGATGGGGTTAGGAAAATTATCGCGGCTGCGCCGGGTTAGCGGCCTCAAGCCCCAGTTGCGCTCGATGAATTTCAGGACCGAAACATGGTCGGTGTAAGTGTGGCTGATGTGGCCGCCCTTGGAGAACGGCGAAACGACGATCAGAGGAATGCGCGGCCCATCGCCGAAGAAATCCAACGGCTGGATGTAACCGGAGTCGAAGTAACCACCGCCTTCGTCAAAGGTGATGATGAGAGCCGTGCTGGCGAAAAGCTGAGGGTTGGCTTGAAGCAAGTCCACGATTTTCCTGGTCATGCCTTCAAAGAGGTCGAGCTTCGAGGAAGCAGGGTGCCCATCCAGTAAGCCGTCCGGTTTGACGAACGATACGGCAGGAAGAGTGCCAGCCTGGATGGCAGCATAAAGATCCGTTGCGTCTTTGATATGAGCCGCGCGTTGCGCTGGGTCGCCCATGATGGACGTGGAGTAGGACTCAAAGTTGCAGATGTTGCAGTAGGCCCGCCCGACCTGCACGGCCGGATTGGGATTGCCGGGATCATGCTGGAGGGCCACAGCGGCGTTATAAGCTCCGGCGTAATACGCCCAAGAAATGCCTCTGTCGTTGAGCGCATCGCCGATGGTGCGGATATTGGTCGGAGGAACGGAGCCGCCCTTGGCAATTCCCGTGGCATCCACTGTGCCATCCGGGAGAAAACCAGGGCTGTCGTTATTGATCATGTAGAAGTGGCCGGGCTCGCACTTCGAACTGGGATGGTAGGGGAGCGACGCCAGATAGTCGCGGATGGGCTTGATGCCGGGTTGCGAGAGATCGCCGCACTCGGTGAAGTTCCCGTCAAAGAAAAGATCAACGGTATAGACGTCATCGGTGCCCGGAAGCGGATTCGGGTTGGCGATATGTGATGGTGGAGTTGTCGGATTGCCGCTTCCGTCGCTCCAGAAAATGGCGTCGCCGGTACCGAGCATGAAATGGTTCGCGCCAGTGCCGCCCATGAATGATTGATGGAAATTGTCGCTCATGGAGTATTGGTCGGCCAGGCTCTTCAGAACGGGTGCGTCCCCGTTTTGAACGTTGTAGAAAGCCATCGAATTGCCGCCGCCGTTGTCGTCAATCGCCGGAGGGGTGTCAAAAGGATCGATCTGGTTTGTGTAGTTGGTGATGACGAAGGGATAGAGATCGCTCAAGCAGCCCGAGGGATTTTCGCGCGTGGCGTTCTTGATATTGCAATCAGACTGTTGCCACATCTCGAAGAGGCGGTGTGTCGTGTCTCCCGTATAGGAATCGTAGGGAAGAGCGTCTCCCTTCAGCGGAAAGGGGCCGTTCGGGAGATTGTTATAGCTTGCGACGCGCGTGTCGAAGTCGGGAACGGGAGTGAGGACGAACGTATTGTTGACACCCGGGGCGCCCGTGGTTAGCAGGCCAAGATCCGCGGGTTCCAAAGATGGCTCGATCGCCGCCAAAAAGCTTGCTGGCGTGGCCGCGGGGAAAGGAGGCGGTTCCGTGGCAAAACCGATGATCGAGGCGTCGGGACTGGGGGAAAAGTTGAGCGTCGGAGCGGGGAGTGTGTCGTAAGGCGCCTTCTCGTTTGCGTTCAAGCTGATGAAATACTCGGTGCGAAAAGGCGCGACCGCCTGGAACTGTCGGGCTTTCTTGAAATGCGGGCCCGGAGCACCGTCGGCGTTGATGATCCCCTTAGAGAGGAGGTTGGAGACGGAGTCGTGGCTCTTCGGAACATAGGTGGCGAAGACGTGGTCGAAAGTGCGGTTTTCTCCGATGAGAACGATGACATGCTTGATTGGCGTACGCGTTTGCCCTTCTTCCTGGGCTTGGACTGAAGTCGCGAGCGGACCACCCAGGCTGAGCTGCAGTACAGTCAAGGCGACTAAACCTTGGTGAAGACCGTACAGCGATTTTGAAACGAAATGCTTGAAAGACATGCAATCTCCTCTCTTTTCGAAAATGGATTCAGGACTCTCTTAGGCGGAAAGACATTGCGCTGCGCGCGTTACAGGGAGATTGCTGGAGAATGAAATGCGGGTGAGGTGAAAGCGTCACGCCCTAACTTCAGGAGGTTTCTGGCGTTACGCGCGAGAAGAAACTGCAATTTCGGAGTGGCGGACGCGGCGGTCGTAATCAGTGAGAAGGGCGGCGGCCTCGGGAGCGACGACCGCGGCTTCAAGATCGGCTCCAGCGAAAGCACGAATGGCTTCGAGCGAGCGCCAGGTGGTCTCGACGAAAATCTCAGCTTCGCTTGCGCTGTGGCGAACGGAAACGTTTGCTCCAAGATAGCCAGACACGCGGCGAAGCTCCGGCAAGACGTTCTTGGAAAAGTGCTCGAGATACTTAGGCAGTTGCGCTTCTGTAGCGCGAGCGGACCAGTGCCGAAGGATGGCCCCCGTGGCGCCCATGGGGATAGCCGAGGAAGCGTGCTGTTCCTGGCCAACTACTACTTTCCAGGGGCGCACTTCCCACTTTTTGACGAGGCCGTTCACGACATAGGGATCTTTGCGGGCGAAGTCTTCAACTTTGCTCTTGTCATCCACGCGAAAAACCAGCAGGGCGCGGTCGACGGGATCATCGAACGCGCCTGCGAGAATTAAATCTCCGCGTTCGCGGACCTCGCGAGCGATGCGCAAATGCATTTCGCGGAATTCGGCGCGGCGCGCGACATAGTCGTCCACGGTTTCGTAGATCAAGGCGTAGTAGTTCATATACAGCTCCGCTCTAACAAGCGATAGGCCAATTGTAATGGAGTGGGCCGAGGAAAATCGGCGGCAAAGCTGCCGCACTCCAAAATGACTGCGGAGCTGGATTGCGCGAATCAGTGGAACTGTACGTTAGCGGATCGGTTACTTCGCGGCGGCTTTGGCTTTGACAGCGTTGTAAGCAAGCGTTAGGCGCGATTTGTAGCGGTTGCCGGTGTTTTCGTGCAGTACGCCTTTGGTGATGGCCTGGTCGATCGCGGACATGGTGGGATGCAGGAGGTTGCCAGCCGCGGTGGGGTCACCGGCGGTAAGGGCTGTGCGCAAACGGCGCATCATCGTGCGCACGCGCGTGCGGTTGACGCGGTTCACTTCTGCGCGCTGATGGGATTGCGCCGCGCGCTTCAAAACCGACTTTTTCTTCTTCTTGATTTTGGTAGCCTGTCCCTGGGCCATCTATCGCTCCTTAAGCGTATGATCGAATTTCTAACGTTAAACGAGGCCTGCAGCTTTGTCAAACGAGGCAAAAACTCGGTAGTGTCCTAATTTGATTTTCCTCACTATCGTTTTCCATTGAGTGCGGCATTTAACGTGCTCCGTATCCATTCCGAGAGAGTCTGTTTCTCGGCCTTCGCCTTCGCTTCCATCACCCGCAAAGCATCCGGCGCGAAGCGAACAGGCACGATGCGGCCCATAGCTTCGCCTTTCGGAAGTTTTGGCCTGCCCGGTTTCCTAGTTTTCTGTGCCACGTTCCCTGAACTCCTGAATGATTGCCGCTCGAACTGCTAGAACTGGTGAAATTACCGGAGGAATGTGGAGCACGGTCACATGGCGTTTCTTGTCCAAACGTCGCCAAGCTCAAGGCTATCGTCCGGAGTACAGTGCCGTTCCTTCTTGCCGATGAATCCCCACAGTTCATCGAATTGTAGTTGACGACACGGCAGATTGCGCATTTTGGCGTCTAGGAGTCTCGCGCAGCCTTTCCCGACTCGAACGCCAAGACGCATGATGGTATCGCGGTGAACGCCAGTAGTCCGCTCTATTGAGCGGATGCTTGAGCCTTCCGCTAGTGCGCTGATTACCGCGATTTGTTTGTCAGTGCTAAGGACGTTTACCATGTGCGCTCTCCCTATGACTATTACTGTATTACAGTAATTATGGCTTGTCAATAGGTATTTTGTGTTACACTAAATAGCAATGCCGGGAAACAGTAGAGATAGACGAAGATTAAAGCGATTATTACAATCGAGAGGGCTGTCAATGCAGCAGCCACCTCCTGCAACACCTCAACCACAAATCCGTAAGCGCTTCTGGAAGAGGGTTCCTGGATGGCTCTGGACGGCGATAGTAGCCTTCTCAGTTCTAGTAACAGTATTGGCAGCATACCCATGGCTTTCCATTCATGAAGGGGCGCTAACTGACCCCGCGAATCCATTTAGTGAACTTTTTACGGTATCCAATGGCGGGTACATCCCACTCACCGACTTGGATGCATATTGCACCTTTACGCTGAACCGGAATTTTTCGGACAACACGGCGCTCTTCCAGGGATTCGCGGCCCATCTCGGACACGATGGCGGAGTAACACTCCCGTGCTTTAGGGCTGTTTCTCTCGATAACTTTCCAGTTCGAGCCGGGGCTACGCTAGATGTCAAGATTGAATATGCTTTTTTCCACATAAATCTCGCTCGATTGCGGCGCTCCCAAAGTTTCCATTTTCAAAACATCATTGGTAAAGATGGTGTACCTCACTGGATTGTTCTAGCGTCTTAGCTCAAATTAGGACACCACCAAAAAGTCGGTAGCGGGCTATTTCCAAGGTTTCCCCAAGGCAAGATTCAAAGCACGCCACCTTTGGAATCAGGAACCCTAACCGTGCCTTTTAGCCCGTCCTTTGGTACCAGGAGCCTTAGCTGCGTGATGGTAAATCGTTGGCCCTTATCTCGTTGAATTTCTGGGAGATGCGGCCGTTCTGACGGAATTGTGGCAGTTTTCCCGGATCTTGACCCCCTTGGGCCCCCCTTGAACGGCGGCTTTTCGAGGCCTCGATCTCACTGAAAATAAAGGAATAAAAAAACTTTGAAAAAAAGTGAACGGTTTCCTTGACAAAATTTTATTTTCTGCTATATTAACTCATGTAGAAAAGTGCGCCCCGATCCTGTCGGGGCGTTTCTTTTTTTTGGGCCGCGGTATCCCACAAGACTCCCTGCCGCAGTCCGGTACTGAGCGCCATTTGCAGCGCCCGCTTGCTCTGCCTTAAGAAGACATCCCTGCGGGCGCTTTTTCTTTTCTTCCCTGATTTCCCAGTTCCGGCCTAAGCGCTCTCAACTTTCTTTCTCGCTGTTCTCTGGTCTCTGTTCTCTTTGTGTTCCGTCTTTTGTCCTCGCTTCGCACTCCATTCCATCTCTCGGATCTCATCATGAAAACCAAAAAACCCAACGCCGAACTTGTCTGCAAGCAGTTCGAGGACGCTCTTGCCCCTCGCCTGCGCCTCTCCACCACCGACCGCGCCGTTTATTATCACCTTCTCCGTCACAGCCATCTCGAAGGCAAGTCCCGCCTTCATTTTTCCGTTATTTGGCTGGCGCGGAATCTTGGCCTCACCGACGAAACCGTGCGCGCTGCGCTGCGCCGGCTCGTCCAGCACCGCGCACTGCGTTTGATTGAGCGCAGCAAAGCGGGCCACGTGATCGACCTGCGGCTCCCGGAAGAGGTTCCTGGCGCTCGCCTAAGCAAAGTACCGGCACGCGCGGCTGTCCGCTCTCCTCACTCCGGGAACCTCGAGGAAATCGATTTCATGCGAACACGCGCCCTGCGCCGGGCCATCCACGCCCGTGAAGGCGGCGTCTGCTTTTACTGCCTTCGCCGTATCGGCCCGCAAATGCAGTGCCTCGACCACGTCATACCTCGCGCCCAACTGGGTCCCAACTCTTACCGCAACCTGGTCTCTTGCTGCCTCGAATGCAACTCGCGCAAGGGAGAGCGCCCGGCCGACGACTTTTTGCGCTCGCTCTACCGTGAAGGCCGTATAGTCGGCGCCGAGCTGATTCGCGGCCTCCAGTCTCTCAAGCACCTCGCCGCCGGCAAGCTCCGCCCTCAACTCGCCGCTTCCTCCCATCCGCGCCCCCGCAAACCCCGTTCCCAACGGCACGTCCAACGTCAGTAGCTTGTAGGTGGGTCAGTTCCGGTTTTTCCGTAATCCAGGAACAACTAGGTAGTTGGCGGCCGAACCAGGGGACCACTTCCTCTATGCCGACTTCAGGCGACTAATTCCGCCGTGGAAGCCGGATAGCTTCCGGTTAGCCGACGATCTGCCCGGAAAAGACGAACATTCCAGTTACCCGCCTAACATTTTGTGTAGCCGGACAGCTGTGCGAAGCAGTCTGGCATCCTGGCCCTGGTCTGCGGTCAGTTGGAGTCCAAGCGGTAAACTGCTTGTAACTGGCAGGGGAATGGAGATAGCAGGTGTTCCCAAGGCGGTCCAGGGTGCGTTCATGCTGGCATCGCCGGTCGATGCCAATCCGAAGGGCGCTGGCCCCGTCGCAGCCGGCACCAAGATCACAGGCGTGGCCTTGTACATCTCGGTCATTCGGGCCTTGCACTCTGCAATATACCGCCTGGCTTCGTCGTATTGCTCCACGCGGATCTGGAGGCCCTTTTGAACCAAGTCCGCTAGATCGGCGAGCCTTGACCCGTACTCGTTAAAGCGTTGCTGGTGGAATCGGGCGCCTTCGTAGAACTCCACGGTACTTGTCGCTTCATTGAGTTTGGCAAGCATGCGTGCGATATCCAATGGCCTTATAGACAAGCCAGAGCTTCCCAACACTCCGAGTGCAGTCTTAAAGGCGGCGGCCATTTCGGGTTCTACTTCAAGCATCGGTTCGGGTGCTCCCAGCGCAAAATCCTCGATCGGGCCCCCACGGTGTCCCATTGATTCCCAGAGCGCGAGCATATCGGCTGGTGTGTGTGTGAAGAACCCGAGTGTATCCAAGCTTTTCGCGAGGGGGAGCACGCCCTCCATGGACAGAAGACCATAGCTCACCTTAAATCCCGTCACACCACAATAGGAAGCAGGGCGCAGCACCGAACCCCGCGTCTGCGTTCCCAGAGCGATCGGCACCATCCCCGCCGCGACGGCCGCCGCGGAACCGCTAGAGCTTCCGCCTGGAGTGTGCTTCAAATCCCGTGGGTTGCGGGTCGGAGCGGGCTCGCGATATGCGAAGGCGGTGCAGTGCGTTTTTCCGAGCAATATAGCGCCGCGTTGGCGCATCTCACGAACAATGGCGGCGTCGGCGGTGCCGATTCGCCCCTTGTAAATTGTCGACCCGTATTCCGTAGACAAGCCGCGCGTCTCCATGATGTCCTTCGCCCCGAAAGGGACCTCGGACAGCTTTCCCATTCCAGTCGGCCTCTGCGGCGATATCTGGACCCAAGCGTGAATGGAGGAATCCATTTCCCGAATGCGATCCAAACATGGCTGTAAGGCGAGCTCGCGCGTTCTGTGTGAAGCATTCAACCACTGAGTGAGTGTTTCAAGGCGAGTTGTCTGTGTATTAGCACCCTTTGTGGTGGCGCCAACAGCCGCTGCCAAGCCGGCAAAGAGGAAAGTCCGACGATCAATCCTGCGCGTTTCGAAGCTGGTCACAGTGCGCACAATAACAAACCGCGGCGAATCGAGTCCAGGCTTCTTAAGATTGTGCCTGGATCATGCGCTAACTAGAAGTTACTCTGGGCTAGAAGTCCGCTTCGAGTACATCGCGAGTGACCTCCCGAACCCCGTTTGTCGATAACTTCCGGTTTGCCGACGATACGCCCGGAACCGGGTCTGTGAGTTCCCAGGATGTCGTTTTGGACTTCCATCAGCGATTACGCGTCTATTTCTGAGGCAGATCAGCGTACTCGCACCCAGGTGAGTGTTCTGATCTGTTTCTCTTTCGTCGTGTTCGTCCGCGCGATAATGGTCAGTTTGTCGCCGGACACTTGGAAACCGCGCACGAGGTTTTTGCCCATATCGGCGGCTGCGAGCGCGCCCTCGAGGTGATGCGTAACAGTGTGACTGGTTTCGTCTATCGTGTACCTACCAAAGTATGCATCGTATCCGTTAACGGACTGGCTGTTATCACTTGGAGCGGGGCTCGACGTGCCACAATCAATTGCCGTGGGACGGTCAAGTCTCATGAGTTGCACCGCCATGTGCCCACTGGAGTCGTATATCAAATAACCTGTGGGCGTCTTTCCGAGGCCTGGATCCTGAACGGCAGTGCCGTCCTCCAACGTAACAACTCTGGAGATGAGCCTCCATGTGCCAACCAATTGCGCTCCGCTACCAGAGATATCGGCTTGTGCTTTTGTGTGCGAATTCTCCTCTGGAGTGGTTGCCCAAACTGCTGACATAGCAAATAGAAGCCCAAGAACTGCGCGCTGCCCCATATTTTTCTCCTCTTGTCGTCGTGTCGGTTTCAGAGTGCGACCCTATCCACATTTCGGCTCGTGCCATGATAGCGTGACCGAAGTGGACCGCGAGGCCCCCTTGAGGAAAGTCAATAGTTCCATTGGCGCTCGCGGTCGATGGCTTATTATGAGTGGATGACGGGCAATGCGGAAGTTATTCCAATAAACTCGACCGCACCATTACTTCCGGCTTGCCGACCATCCGCCCATGACCAGACTCTGGCTTCTCACATCTCTGTTTCGGGCTATGGGTGTCGTTCGGATTGATCGGCTACAAAAATCAGGCCGCAAGCAGCCTACTCGGCAATGGGGAAGGGGAGACAACCCGCCCCGGTTGATTCAATCCTCGAAACTGGATTGGCGGGTATTCTCTTAAGAAGGGAAGTTCATGCGGTGCAGCAGGTCCTGGAAGCGCAGGTCAGATCGCAGATCATCGAAACGAGGATCAACTTTCAGATAGATTATTAGCGGTGCCCGCTCAGCATAGGCACGCTCCAGCCAAGTGAGGGCCTCGTCTTTTTTATCTAGCGCGGCGTAAATTCGAGACACAAAGTAAGGGGTTACGTATCGCTGCTTCGATATTTCGCTCAACTGCTCTAGTACTTTCTGAGCCTCATCCTCATATCCAGCCGCGGCATACGCTTCTCCAAGCCACGTCAGGAGAAATGAAGAACCATGCGCAAGTTGAAGTCCCTTTTGCAAAGCAGTAATAGCAGGTTCATGCATCGACTTGTACAGGTAAGCAAGCCCAAGGTAAGAGTGCGCCGGTGCAAAGGTATCGTCCAGTTCAATTGTCTTAGCCAACTGTGCGATCGCTTGATCGTATCGGCGGCTAACTATATAGACGTATCCCAAAATGACATGAATAACGCTGGAATGACGGTCTAGGCGAATCGCTCGTTGAAGCTCCGTGTAGCTCTCCTCGTAACGCCCCATGGTGGCCAGATAAAACCCGAACCACTCATGGGCCGTTGCGTAACGAGGATTGAGTTCAATGGAACGTTCAAACTCCCTTTCTGCAGCCAAGAAACCGTAGTCAAACATAGTGGCATAAGCGAGGGAAGCATGGGCTTCCGCTGAGCTGTCGTCGATTTCGATGGCCTTCTGTGCCAGCTCCTGGGCTTTGCCACAACCCTCATACGCAGACGCAAAACCCCACGCGCCCATTGCGGAGTGGCAATCAGCCAAGCCTGCATAGGCAGCAGCATAGGTCGAATCCTTTTCGATCGCTTGCTGGAAGAATTGGATGGCTTTTCTTAACCCTCCACTGCTGCGCCGGTTCCAGTGATAACGGCCTTTAAGATAAGCTTCATATGCTTCCGGGTTGACAGTGTGCGCTTGCGCAAAGTGTGCCTGCTCCTGCGGTGTTAGTTTGACCTGGACTTCCCGCGCGATGGACTGGGCCACTTCGGACTGCAGCGCTAGCACATCGCGCAGGTCCCTGTCATAGGTCTCAGCCCACAGGTGCATGTCCGTTGGCGCATGAAGAAGCTGTGCCGAAATGCGCACCCGCTCTCCCGAACGCAGCACTGTTCCTTCGACTATTGCGTCGACATTTAGCTCCCGGGCAATCTCGGGCAAGGGCCGGTGCACTCCTTTGTAGTGCATCGCAGTAGTTCTCGAAACCACGCGAAGTGCGCCGATCTTCGCGAGTGTTGTGATGAGAGCTTCAGTAAGACCTTCGGCGAAATAATCCTGTTCGGGGTCGCGCGAAAGGTTTTCCAAAGGAAGAACGGCCAGCGACTGGATGCGGCTTCGAGGACTGGCAGCGAGGGACGCAATAAAGCGATAACCGCGGCGAGCGAGCGTTTCGATGAACCGTGGCTTCTCTGGCGAATCGCCGAGAGCCTCTCGCAGGCGCGTCACAGCGGCATTCAGGCCTTGCTCGAAATCGACAAAAGTCCCGTCCGGCCAGAGGCGTTTAGTGAGTTCTTCCCTCGTCACAATGTCGCCGGGGCGTTCGAGAAGGATGGTCAGCACCTGGAAGGACTGCTCCCGCAGCCGAATCCGGAATCCTTGCTTGCGTAGTTCTCCAGCGCGCAAGTCCGCTTCGTATACACCAAAGCGCACCACGTGCGGCCCCGGTGAAGGAGCAGTGCCCATCTCCGCCTCTTTGGCGGGATAGTTTGCCTGATTCTAGACTTAGAAGCGACTATAATTCTGCCCATGTCATCGTCGAGCCGGCTCTCTGCCTAGTAAGGCCAATCCTCACAGGTGCTTACCAGTCAATCCAGATTTCATCCGTTTTCTAGCCGCCAACCATTGTGTCCGCCTCGGAGAGGGTGCAGGTTCGCGATATGCACACGGAGCAAGACAGTCGCTAACCTTACCCTGAAAGGGAAAATCACATGATCACCGGCAGAACCCCGAGGAAAAAGTTTACCTCGCTCCTACTCCCGCTTTGCGGACTGGTTCTTTTCAGTGCCAGCGGTTGTGGCAGTAGCTACACGCCTCCGCCGCCCCTGATCATCGTCGCCCTTACTCCAAACGCAGCCCAGGCGTTGGACGCGAACCAAAGCGACCCGCTCACGGCTACGGTGAGTAATGACTCCAGCAATCAGGGCGTCAACTGGACGGTGACCTGCCCGGCAGGAGTCAGCGTATGCGGAGCCATGGCGCAAGCCAAAAGCGCGAGCGGCGTGGCAAACCAATACGTTGCGCCAACGAATTTGAGTGCACCGGTGACGCTCACCATCACCGCGACATCCGCCAGCGATTCCACCAAGTCTGTGTCCGTTCAAGTAACGGTTAACCCCGCGTTAGCTCTCATCAATCCCCCACCCGCACAGCCGCAGCCCGGAATTGTTGGCGCGGCTTTCTCCTTCAATCTAATGAACTTCGTGCAAGGCGGAACGGCACCTTTTACCTGGGCGATTAAATCCGGAACGCTGCCCGCCGGCATTACGCTGGATGCCAAAACCGGAATGGTTACGGGAACTCCTACGGCGGCGACAACCGCAGCGGTCGTCATTGTATTCACTTGCGCGGATTCGGGAATACCTCCCCTGACTTTGTCTGCCAATCCGCAAATCTCTCTCACAGTCAACAAACCTGCACCGCTCACCATCACCTCCAGCGCCCCTCCGGACGGGACCATAAATGTGAGGTACGGTTCGGTACGCACAGGAACATTGAGATGCGTTTGGCATTTCGGTGTTCCTCTCGGGCAATGGGTCTGCACTCCATGCACCGGTGCTTTTGGATGCACATCACTTCCGCTATGCAATAACAATCCTTCCGTGTCGCCTTGCCATAAAACGGGGCCGATTGGTTTCGGTTTCACACTTACTGCCACAGGTGGTATACCTAGTTATGCATGGGCGCTGGCGACGGGTTCTGTACTGCCTACAGGATTGACTCTATCGACCGCTGGAATCATCGCTGGTACTCCAACACAGTTCGGGACGTTCAACTTCAGCGTTTCCGTGACTGACTCGGCGTCGCCGGTACCCACCACGCAGACCAGCCCGATATACAAAATCATCATCGCTCCGCCGCCACCTCCCGTGATCGACACGATTCCTACGCTGCCTATTGGGGCACTGGGCTCACCCTACGTTGGCTTCACCTTCACTGCTTCCAACGGGCTTCCGCCACTTACTTGGACTGCAACAGGACTTCTCCCAGGATTGTCGCTCAGCACCGACGGAGTGCTGTCCGGTACACCCACGGGCGCCGCGGGATCCTTCCCCATTACAATCCAGGTGCAAGACGCCGCTGCCCAGAACTCCACACCGCAGCAAACTACCATCCATATATTGGCTAAGGGCTTTTTGCCAACGGGGAGCATGGGAACGGCGCGGGTCTGGCACACAGCGACTCTGCTGAACAATGGGAACGTGCTAGTAACCGGAGGGGTGAACACCGCTGCGTCCATTACGACGGCTGAGCTCTACGATCCTGCAAAGGCGAAATTTTCGCAGACGATCGGCAGCCCTACGCAAGCACGATTCTATGCAACGGCAACGCTGCTGAAAAGTGGAAAGGTCTTGTTGACCGGAGGCAATGGGATCGGCGGTGTATTGGCGGCAGCCGAACTCTATGATCCAGGTACGGACACCTTCGCGGCAACCACGGGAAGCATGCTCATCGCTCGCTTCCTTCACACCGCGACTCTGCTGAACGACGGCACGGTTCTCGTCACCGGCGGTTTGGATCCCGCAGGTTCCACCAGTGGAACTGCTGTGGCATCGGCGGAGATCTATGATCCTGCTACAGGCTCCTTTACTTTGCTGGCGGCTTCGATGAGTACCGGACGCTCCTTCCACGCCGCCACATTGCTCGGGAATGGAAAGGTGTTGATCACCGGGGGATCAGGCAACGGCACAGCGGAGCTCTACGACCCGGTCACAAGAACGTTCACTCTCGCCGGGAACATGACCGTGGCCCGAGCGGGACACTCGGCCACTCTCTTGAAGGATGGCAAGGTGCTGTTGACGGGCGGAGCCGCCAGTTTCGGCGGAACTTCTTCCACTTCAGCGGAGATCTATGATCCGGGCGCGGGGAGTTTCACGGCCACAAATTCAATGACGGGCGCACGCAGCGTTCATACGGCAACGCTTCTGAACAATGGCCAAGTACTCATCGCTGGCGGGAGTGGGTTCTTTTATGCGGGCGGGCAAAGCGGGTCGCTATCGTCGGCGGAACTTTTCGATCCGACGACGGGCAGCTTTACCGCGACTGCCGATATGACCGCCATCCGCGAATCGCACACAGCCATTCTTCTGGCCAACGGCCAGGTGCTCGTCGTCGGCGGAGCTAACGGAACTTTGGGCTACTCCCCAACAACCGTGCTCGCGACTGCAGAACTGTACTGAGTGGCGTAAGCTCGCAGATGCTGAAGCGCAGGCGCTACGCAAAATCTGACGAGTGAAACCACTTGCCCGATTAAGGGTTACCGGCCAAGTGAAAATCTCCCCGAATCCCCAGAAGCTCCGATCTGGAACTTGCTTCCATGCCGCTTCCTGCCGTTTCCGGAAGGTTGACGGGCAACCCGGAAGTTATCGGTTCGTCCGTCGGATTAGTACTGGGAAACGCGCTTCTCGTCACTTAACTCCCGAATGGTCGGCTAACCGGAACCTAACCAATAACACTGCAACTTGACCGCAGCAGAGTCGTGCGTTAGGGTGTAAAGAGTTTCTCCTAACGGCCGCAAGCCGCTACACGCAGCGAGGAGTAATCCCATCGGCAAGCCGGTTCCGGTAACACGAGAACCTTCCAACTGGATGAGACGTACCGTTCACATTTCCGGACAAATTGAAACCTTCTTTGGCACATTGGATGAAAACGTGCGCCTGCTCGAGGATTCGCTGCACGTGCGTACGCATTTGCACGACACTCGACTTATCATCGAAGGCGAGCAGGACAACGTGGACCGCGCCGTGACTATCGTCGAAGAGTACAACCACCTGACGCGGCATGGGCGCAAGCTATCGTCGTCGGAGGTAAAGTCGCTCATGCGCGTGGCGACGGAGGAGCCGCACGAATCGCCGCGCGGCATGTTCGAGCACACACGCGCGCGCTCGTTTGGCAAAAAACAAGTTACGCCGAAGGGCGCGAACCAGCGGCATTACATGGAAGCGATTGAGAAGCACGACATGGTTTTCGCCACCGGCCCCGGCGGCACGGGGAAAACATACCTCGCTGTAGCCATGGCCGTGAGCGCGCTGCTGACCAAGGAAGTGAACCGCATCATTTTGGCGCGGCCCGCAGTGGAAGCGGGCGAACGGCTGGGATTCTTGCCGGGAACGCTTCAGCAGAAAATCGATCCGTACATGCGGCCACTCTACGACGCGCTGTATGACATGCTGGATGCGGACAAGCTGGAGCGCTTCCTCGAAAAAGGCATCATCGAGGTGGCGCCGCTCGCGTTCATGCGCGGGCGGACACTGAACGACTCGTTCGTGATTTTAGACGAAGCGCAGAACACCACCAGCGAACAGATGAAAATGTTTTTGACGCGGCTGGGTTTCAATTCGAAAGCGGTGGTCACCGGGGACGTGACGCAAATTGACCTGCCGCAAGGGAAAAAGAGCGGGCTGATCGAGGCGCTGGAAGTTTGCGGCAAGATTGAGGGAATCGGCCTCATACAGTTCGGGGAAAAGGACGTCGTGCGCCACAACTTGGTACAACAAATTATTCGCGCCTATGAAGATTACGAAACGGCGCATCCGCAGCGCGGTGGCGCGAACGGGAAAGCGGCTGCCGCGACGAGAGAGTCCGGGAAAGAGCCGGAGCAAGAAATCCAGCAA
>Ga0075426_10000826_pt1 | contig 21811 bp, 14 predicted proteins | sample SoiMethybrSBSTD5_FD_75304 | JGI IMG/M metagenome (GOLD analysis project Ga0075426, IMG submission 75304) | Bulk soil microbial communities from a Populus tree surrounding site in Tennessee, USA - Soil MetaG P. TD hybrid SBSTD5 | ecosystem: Environmental > Terrestrial > Soil > Tree plantation...
TCGTGCCGCTTGAGCATGCCGCGGTAGCGCCCGTCGCGGAAACGTTCGCCACCGGCGCCGAGAAAGACAAGAGTTTGACCAACTAAGCAAAGATCTTCCGGGAAAGGCCCATCTCTCGAATCTTGCCCGCAAATGCAGGCGCGGGAGGCGGGAGTGTGGGCTTCGAAGTGGCCCGGGAGCTGCTTCGGTTGGGGGAAAGTCCGGTCTATTCCACTTGGCTGGTTTCGCGTTTCTGGTTCGTTACCTCGGATGCGTTCAACCGGCAGTTTGGTGAATCACCTCAAGCACATCCGGATTCTCAAGGTCAATTCACAATCACATTAGGAAACTATGCCAAAAGAAACACACGTTGAAGGAAACAAAGAAATGAGCATCAGCCTTGCCGAGCTAAAGGAAAAGAACATCACCGACCTCGCCAAGATTGCCAAGGAATTAAACATTCCTGGCGCGAGCGGGATGCGCAAGCAGGAACTGATCTTCCAGATTCTGCGCGCACAGACCGAAAAGAACGGTTTGATCTTTTCCGAAGGCGTTTTGGAATGCCTCCCCGACGGGTTCGGATTCCTCCGCGCGCCGGAATACAACTACCTCCCTGGTCCGGACGATATCTACGTTTCTCCGTCGCAAATCCGCAAGTTTGACCTCCGCACGGGGGACACGGTCTCCGGTCAAGTCCGGCCACCCAAGGACGGCGAACGCTATTTCGCACTGATCAAAGTCGAAGCGGTCAATTTCGAAGACCCCGAAGTGGCGCGAAACAAAATCTTCTTCGATAACCTTACGCCGCTTTACCCGCAGGGCCGTTTGAAAATGGAAACGACGAAGGAAAACATGACCGGGCGCGTGCTGGATCTTCTATGCCCCGTCGGCAAGGGCCAGCGCGGATTGATCAACGCACCGCCGCGCACCGGAAAAACCATGATGCTGCAGGCCATCGCCAATGCCGTCGCCGCCAATCATCCGGAAGTCGCGCTGATCGTGCTGCTGATTGACGAGCGCCCGGAAGAAGTTACGGACATGCAGCGCACGGTGAAGGGCGAAGTCATCAGCTCGACGTTTGACGAGCCACCACAGCGGCACATCCAGGTGGCGGAAATGGTTTTGGAGAAAGCCAAGCGCCTTGTGGAGCACAAGCGCGACGTCGTGGTGCTGCTTGATTCCATCACACGACTTGCGCGCGCTTACAACGCGGTTACACCCCCTTCCGGCAAAGTGCTTTCGGGCGGTATTGACGCCAACGCGTTGCAGCGCCCGCGGAGATTCTTTGCGGCGGCGCGCAACGTGGAAGAGGGCGGATCTCTCACCATCGTCGCTACCGCGCTGATTGACACGGGCAGCCGTATGGACGACGTGATTTTCGAAGAGTTCAAAGGCACCGGCAACATGGAAATTTACCTCGACCGGCGCCTGGCGGATAAGCGCGTGTTTCCGGCGATCGACATTCAACGTTCCGGAACGCGCAAGGACGAATTGCTGCTTCCGCCCGATGAGCTCAGCCGCGTTTGGGTGTTGCGCAAAGTGTTGAGCCCGCTCTCGACCGTTGAAGCGATGGAGCTGTTGCTCAGCCGGCTCACCAAGAGCAAATCGAACGTGGAATTCCTCAGCTCGATGTCCGCGCCGACATAAACCGCAGAGACATTCATTCGAGTGGCTTTCCTTGAGAAAACACAGCGTATGCTTCCATTGCGCTCTATGTTTGCGCCTAGACTGCTTGATCCGCCAAATGCGGCAGGAGCTGCCTGAGGTTCCGCGCCTGCCGTTCCCTACGGGCAAGACAGCCTCCCAACTTTCGGAGGCCCGAGTGTGTCTCTCAACGAGAATCTTCTTAGCAAACTCCTGCGACGCATCCTTCGGATTCGCGTGGCAGAGGGATCTTATGTCGGATAGTTACACCTCCTTTCGGGAACACTTCTCCCACAACGAAACTCTTTGACCATACGTAAACGGCCGCTAAAGACATCAAATCGGCAACAGCTTGCTTGGATCGAAACGACTTAGGCGATTGATTTAGAGTTGCGCGAACAAGCAGACCGCGAGACCCAATCGCCGTGGTATCGTTCCGTCTTGGCTTATGTCTTCGTGTCTCATATCTGCTCTCACGCTCAGTGAGGACCTGCACCGAAATGCAGCAGGCTAAACGACTGAGGTAATCGCAAGGTAAACGGAATCGCAAATTCTGTCAAGAACTTTTTAAAAAACTGCAGATTCAGCCCATTTTTCGCGTAACTATTATGATTCTAAAGTACCTGTCCCAATGTGCGTAAAGTGCCTTCGAAAGAGGGCAAATTCCCCCGAAACTTGAATCGTATGCTCACCCCTTTACGTCTCCGGCGTCATTAGGACTGGAGGTGTGGTGGCATGAAATCAATCCAAAGAGCGAGTGTGTTGGCAATCTTCGTGGGGCTGGTTCTATTCACGGCTGTAGCGCAAAATCCTCCGCGATCCACTGCCGATTCGGTGAGAGGTCATTTTGTTTCTATTAACCGGCGGGTTCTGGAAATGGCGAAAGATTTTCCGGAAGACAAGTACGACTTCCGCTTGAAGCCCGAAATGCGTTCGTTCGGGGCCGTGATTGTGCACATCGCGTCAGGAAATGTCTACGCGGCAAAAGCCGGAGGCGGCGAGAACGTGAATTGGGATGAACTGGACCCCAAAAACTACAAGACCAAAGCCGAGGTTGTTGCGCTGCTGGAGAAGAGCATCGCGGACGCGAATGCAACTCTAAAGACCTTGCCGGACGCTTCGTTTGCCAAGAGCGTCGAGCCCTGGCTCGGTGTGACCGAGCACACTGCCGAACACTACGGATTACTAGTTGCATATTACCGCGCGAACGGTTTGGTCCCGCCGGCATCTCGCCCGAGCAAGTAAGAGATCTGCCCAAACTATATCGCTTGTGCTCGTTGGGGAATTTGCTGGCGCGAATGTCCGGGGTGCGCACGACTCAGCGGACCTCCGGACCTGTCGCTGCCGCGCCTGCTCGTTCTCGCTGCCTTTCGTGCGCGAGCATGACGATCAAGCGTGCCGTTTCTTCGATGCCCATCGCGGTGTTGTCGACAAGCACGGCATCCGCGGCGCGCACCAGCGGGGAGACCATGCGTTCGCGATCGCGCTTATCGCGTTCGCGCACTTCCTCAAGAACTTCAGCCTGTGTAGGCTGCTCGCCTTTTTCTTGATGCTCCTTCCAGCGGCGCTCGGCGCGTACTTCGGGTGAGGCATCCAGAAAAATCTTTAATCCCGCGCCCGGGAGAACCACCGTGCCAATATCGCGGCCCTCCATAACCACGCCGCCGCCGGCGCCGGCACGCTGCTGCTCGGCCACGAGAACGCGCCGCACCGCGGCAATGGTTGCCAGCAGGGAAGCCGCCCGCGCGACTTCTGCTGTTCGAATCTCGGTGGTCACTTCTCGTCCATCCAGAAACACGCAGTTCTTTGCGCCGGCTGCTTCGCACTCTGGCGTTGGCGGTTTCAATTCGATGTGCGTTTCCTTCGCGAGCGCCTCCAGCCGAGCGTCATCGTTCAGGGCGATTCTTCGTTCGAGCGCTTTCAGTGCGAGCCCGCGGTACATCGCGCCGCTATCGAGGTAGGAGTATCCGAGGAGCGAAGCAACGCGCCGCGCCACGCTGCTTTTGCCTGAGCCTGCGGGGCCATCAATCGTGATCGTCAGTCTTTGCATTTATGTAGCACAGCCACTCCTGGCGGCGCGCATTTCTGTTAAAGATGCAACAAACAAAAGACAGCACTGGCGGGAACGCCTGTGCCACTCAGAATCCCATGATGTTGTAGCCACAATCGACGTAAATCGTTTCACCGGTAATGCCAGAGCCGGCTTCGGAAAGTAGAAACGCCGCTGTGGAGCCGACTTCGCCTGGATCCACGTTGCGTTTCAGCGGCGCGCGCTCGTTATGGGCTTTGAGCATATCTGTAAAATTGGCGATGCCGCGGGCGGCCAGTGTTTTGATCGGGCCCGCAGAGATAGCGTTCACACGAACCGCCTTCGGCCCAAGGTCGTTAGCGAGGTAACGCACCGTAGCTTCGAGCGCAGCTTTGGCCACGCCCATCACGTTGTAGTTCGGCACAACTTTTTCCGAGCCATAATACGTCAGCGTGACAATCCCGCCGCCTTCGGTCATGAGCGGCGCGGCGCCGCGCGCAACCGCAATCAGCGAGTACACGCTGATGTCGTGCGCGATGCGAAAACCTTCTCGGGTGGTCATCAAAAACGCATTCTTCAGTTCGTCCGGAGGAGCGAAACCCACGCTGTGCACGATTCCTTGCAATACGCCGTAGCGGGATTTCAGTTCCTCGAAAAGGCGCGCGATCTCGTCGTCCTTGGTCAGATCACACATGAACCCCGCAGCGCCAGGCATCTCGCTTATGAGATCCTTCGCTTCCAGTTCCAGCCGCTCGTTTTGATAGGTGATGGCCAGCCGCCATCCTGCTGCATGCAGCTTCTGTGCGATGGCCCAGGCGATGCTTCGCTTGTTGGCCAGGCCAAAGATTACTGCCGTCTTCTGCGTGTCTGTCATCGCACCCCCGCGATTGATCTCAGCTATAAGTGTTTCCACCAAGTTCTGCCCCGGATGCGGCACATCCCGTTGAGATCCTTCGTTTGAGTGCGGGTGGACGAAGAGCTCTCAAATCCGGTGAAACGCCTTCTCAATTTCCTTCACGGAATATCGCAGCACCACCGGCCGCCCATGCGGGCAGCTCATCGGGCAATCCGTTTTTGCCAGCGCGTCCAGCAGCCACTCCATTTTTGAATGCTCGAGCGGCATGTTCACCTTGATCGCTGCATGGCAGGCCGTCGACGCCGCAATCTTCGCTTGCAGCGTTTCAATGGAAATCGCCGCGTTCTCGCGCTCGATACCATCAAGAATTTCGCACAGCAGTTTTTCCGCGTCCGGCGCCGCCACGCCCGCGGGAACGGCTTGAATCGCCACGCTCTTCGGCCCCATCAGCTCGACTTCGAAGCCGTTTGCCCCAAGCTCTTCCGTGATTTTTTCAAACGTCACGATTTGCCGTGGCGAAAGCTCGATGACCAGCGGCATCAGCATGCGCTGCGCTTCAATTTTCCCAGCGCGGCGCGCCTCTAAGTGCTGTTCGAACAGCACGCGCTCGTGCGCCACATGCTGGTCCACAATCCACAAGCCCTCGCCATTCACCGCGACGATGAAGCTCGCGTTGACTTGGCCTAGCGGCTTCAGGTCGGCAATCTGTTCCGGGCGTGGCAACATCGCGGGAGCATCCGCGCTCGGCACCGCAAGATTTCCCGCCCAGGTAGACGCTGACGAAATTTGCGCGGCCGCGGCAGCCGCCGCTGCGCCGAATGCCGTACTCGAAGCGAACGGGATCCGCTGCTCCACCGGCTGCATCGGCGCATTCGACAAGTCGAATCCGCCGTCGGAGCCGACGCCAGCGCCCAGCCCAAAATCCTCCATCGGCGGAATCACCGCACGTGGCACGTTCGAGCCTTCCATCGCAGGCGTGATTCCTCCGGCGAAGCTTCCGTTTCCGAACCCGGGCGTCTGCGGCGTGGCCGTCGCCGCGGCCGCCGCAAAACTCGCAATCGGCCGCACGCTCATCAGCGCCTGGCGAATCGTGTCGCGCGCAAAATCGTGCACGAAATTTGACCGCCGGAAACGCACTTCAATCTTTGCAGGGTGCACGTTGACGTCCACTTCGTCGTAGGGCATCTCCAGAAACAGCAGCGTCGCGGGGAAAACCGTCGGCGGCAAAATGTTGCGATAGGCTTCATGAATCGCATGCAGGATCAACCGGTCTCGCACCAGGCGCCGGTTCACGAAAATGTAGATGCCGTTGCGGTTCAGCCGCTGCACTTCCGGGCGCGACGTGAAGCCCGTCACGGTCAGCGACGTTTTTTCCTCCTCGGGATCGAGCTGCGGCTCGGTAATGGCTGCACGGAATGCCGCAGAAACCGAAGGAATCTCGACCAGCTCCTCGAGCGCTTGCCTGCCAAAAAGCTGATACACGCGGTCGGCCACCTTCTCCGTGGGCGCACAATTGATGATCTCCTGCGTCGGAGTCGAGAGAATGAATTGCTTGTCGGGATTGGCCAGTGCGTAATGTGTGACGAGCGAAGCGATGTGCCCGAGTTCCGTCGTGTCGGACTTCAGGAATTTCCGCCGCGCGGGCACGCAATAAAAAATGTCGGCCACGCTAACAGTCGTCCCGGCAGGGAGCCCGGCTGGCTTCACGCCAACAAGTTTTCCCCCTGCAAATTCCACTCGCGTGCCTTCGCCTTCCAATTCATCCCGCGTTTCGAGCAGCAGCCGTGAAACGGCAGCAATGGTCGGCAAAGCTTCTCCACGAAAGCCAAGCGTAGCGATGGAAAGTAAATCATCCGCGGTTTTGAGCTTGCTCGTGGCGTGGCGCTCAAAGGCCAGCAGCGCGTCGTCATGCGTCATCCCGTGGCCGTCGTCGGTCACGCGAATCATGCGCTTCCCGCCCTGCTCGACCTCGATGCGCACGGTCTTCGCGCCGGCGTCCAGCGCGTTTTCAAGCAGCTCCTTCACCACCGAAGCCGGCCGCTCGACCACCTCGCCCGCCGCAATCTTGTTCGCAACGGATTCCGGAAGTATGCGGATGCGCGACATCAGTGCGTCTCGCAAGGATTCATTCTTGGTTCGACCCCAAAGTCGCAAACAAGGATATCACTCAGCGGCTTTCTTGACTGCGGGCTTGATCGCCAGGCCAAGTTCGTCGAGTTGCTCAGGACCCACTTCGCTGGGCGAGTCCGCCATCAGGTCCTGTGCGGCGGTGGTTTTGGCGAAGGCGATCACTTCGCGAATGGATTTTTCACCGCTCAAGAGCATGGCGATGCGGTCCACGCCGAGTGCAATACCGCCGTGCGGCGGCGTGCCATACATCAACGCGTCGAGGAAAAAGCCGAAGCGGCGGCGAAGCTGCTCTTCGCTCAACCCAAGCGCCTTGAACAGCCGCTCCTGAATGTCCTGGCGGTGAATCCGGATGCTGCCGGAGCCAAGTTCGTAGCCGTTCAGCACGAGGTCGTAACCCTTCGAGCGCACCTCCCACGGCGCGGATTCGAGCTTCTCCAGATCTTCGTCCACGATGCCGGTGAACGGATGCTGCGCGCTGACCCAGGTTTTATCCGTTTCGCTCCACTCGAAGAGCGGAAATCCCGTGATCCACAGGAACTTCCATTGCGACTTGTCGATGAGGCCGAGCGCTTCGCCGAGTTGCAGGCGCAATTGCCCCGCGATGAGCGCGGCGGCCTCTGTGCCTTTGATTTGCTCCTTCGCAGAAACGGCAACCACGAGGTCGCCAGACTTTGCACCGCAAGCCTCAGTCAGCTTTTTCACATTTTCCGCGCCAATTAGTTTTTCAACGGTAGAAGTGATACCCTCCGTCGCCATTTTCACAAAATACGCGCCCCGCGCCTTCAGCGCTTTCGCTTTTTCCGTCAAATCATCAAGCTGCTTGCGCGAATAGTTCCCTGCTCCTGGCGCCGCAAAGGCAAACACATTGCCTTCGATTTGCAGCTTCTGCTTCGCCTCTTCCGGAAAGCAATGCGTCACTTCGTGCAATTCCATGCCAAACCGCAAATCCGGCTTGTCGCTGCCGTATTTGCGAATCACGTCCTTGTACAGCATGTGCGGAAACGGCGCAGTCACCGTGATTCCCGCGACCCCGCACGCGCGCACCATCACCGTCTCGATCACATGAAAAATATCTTCCTGGCGCGGGAAAGACATCTCCAGGTCCAGCTGCGTGAACTCGAGCTGCCGGTCGGCGCGCTGGTCTTCATCGCGGAAGCACTTTACGATCTGAAAGTATTTGTCCAGCCCCGCAATCATCAGGATTTGCTTGAAAATCTGCGGCGATTGCGGCAGCGCGTAAAACTGCCCGTGATGAATGCGGCTCGGCACCAGAAAATCGCGCGCGCCCTCCGGCGTCGAGCGCGTGAGCATGGGCGTTTCCACTTCGATGAAGCCCAGCTCGTCCATCACTTTGCGCATTTCCAGAACAATTTTGTGGCGCAGCGCCAGGTTGCGGTGCGGCTTTGGCCGCCGCAGGTCCAGATAGCGGAAGCGCAGGCGCGTAACTTCCTCCGCGTTGATTTTGTCTTCGATGGCAAACGGCGGCGTCTTCGCGTTGTTCAGGATGTGCAGCTTCGTAGCCGCCAGCTCAATTTCGCCGCTCGCCAGCTCGGGGTTCGCTTTCTGCCGCTTCACCACTTTGCCTTCGACAGCGACCACAAATTCGCTGCGCGCCTGCTCGGCTTTCGCGTGCGCCGCGGGCTGCGTTTCTTTGTTGAAGACCACTTGGACGATTCCGGTGCGGTCGCGAATATCCAGGAACAGCAGGCTGCCCAGGTCGCGCCGCACCGCAACCCAGCCCATGATGATCGCGTCGCGCCCTTCATCCTTCGCGCGCAATTCGCCGCAGTAATGTGTCCGCTTCAAATTGCCCAGAAAATCCAGCACGATTCGCTTCCCTTCGGAATCCTGTAGTGGCCGGTCTTCAGACCGGTTCTTTCACAAAACGCCTGTCATGCTGAGCGTAGCGAAGCATCTCAACTGACAATTGCACCCAGGCGCCGCCTACATTGAGATCCTTCGGCTCTCCATACCGGATAGCCTCAGGATGACACGGTTTTGCCCTTGCGCAAAAACTCCAACAAATTCGCTTCGCTGAATTTCGCCTGTTCGCCCGTCGCCAGCGTCTTCAGCGTCCATTCACCGCTCGCCACTTCATTATCGCCGAGAATCAGCGCATAACGCGCGCCCAATTTGTCCGCCTGGCCGAGGGCTTTGCCGAATTTCTGCTCCGCCGGAGGAAGCTCGATGCTGAAGCCCGCCGCCCGCAAATTCTTCGCCGCACACAGTGCCGTGGCATAAGCTTTTTCTCCCATCCAGGCGATATACACGTCGCGCCCTTGGGCCGCGGCCGTTTTGCCTGCTTCCTGCAAGGACAAAATCAGCCGGTCTTCGCCGATAGCGAAGCCCGTAGCCCGCGTCGGCGGCCCGCCAAGCAACTCCATCAAGCCGTCATAGCGTCCGCCCCCACACACCGCGTTCTGCGAACCCAATCCCTTCGCAGTAATCTCAAAAGTGGTACGTGAGTAGTAGTCCAGCCCGCGCACCAGCCGCCAGTTCTCGCGATACTTCACGCCGCGCAACTCGAGTTCCTTCTTCACGCCGCGGTAATTCTCCGCGCATTCCTCGCACAGGTGATCGGCGATATGCGGCATCCCTTCGATGAGTTTTTGTTCGTTTTCGAGCTTCGAATCGAGCACCCGCAGCGGATTCGTCTCGATCCGCCGCTGGCTGTCTGGCCCGAGCTTCTCTTTTACTTTGGAAAGTTCCGCGCGCAACAGCTCCACGTACTTCGGACGGCACTTCTTGTCTCCAATGCAGTTGATGCCGAGTTCCACGCCTTCCAGGCCCAGGCGCTCGAAAAACGTCATCACCATGTCAATCAATTCAGCATCGATGCCCGGCGCATCGCTTCCACCCAGAATTTCCGCGTCAATCTGATAAAACTGCCGGTAGCGCCCTTTCTGCGGCCGCTCCCGCCGAAACATCGGCCCAAAGGTATACAGCTTCACCGGCTGCGGCAATTGCTGCATGTTGTTTTCAATATAAGCACGGCAAACGCCCGCCGTTGCCTCGGGACGAAGAGAGAGGTCGAACTCAAGCTCCAAGCTCTTGTGCCACGAGAAAAGGCTGTCCATCAGTTTGCCCCACTGACCCGGTCCAGTGGGTCCAACAGCCGAGTGAAACTTTGAAAGTTCCTGCGCCTGAGCGCGGATTTCCTTGAGGTTCCCTAACGCTGTAGCGTTCCGCTCGGTCGCAGGGATATCACCTCCCGCGAGTGCATCTTCCGCGCGCTTGACGAATGCGATTAGGCGGAAGACAAAGTTGCTGTAATCGGTGGAGACCGAAGGATGGGGTAAGGCTTCATATAAGGCGTAAATGTCGCTCCATAAACTCTCCGAGGCACGGTCAGGAATCGTGTACATCTCTTTGGTGACTACGTCTGTGTCTGCCCCAATTGAACGTGCGAAGAGTTCTGTGTGTTCGAAAACTGGCAGGCGGATTTCGCCGAACCCGTAGGAAGCAAAGACTTGTTGCGCGGTTTGCTCGACGCGATTCCAAAGCGCGGTTTCAGGCGGCAATAGGTCGCGTGTGCCTTTGATGGCCTGGAATTTGCGCCGTTCTTCCTTTTTGGCTGCGCCTTCGCTCACCCCGAACGCTCCTCTACCACCCAACTGTCATTCCGAGCGGAGAAGGCCGACGTTTTTTCTTTCCGCTTCGCTCCTGCGAAGCGGTCGGCCTTCGTAGCGAGGAATCTCTCCGACCAATGCCAGAGGATAGCAAGACGAGAATCACCCGCCACTCGCCACTTCTTCTCTGTAAATGTTCTTATACCCAACGTAGCGCTTGGCATAGGCATCAATCGACGCCTGGTCGATTCCCGTTAGCGGGCGTTTCACTTTACCCGGCGAGCCCATCACCAGGCTGCCCGGCGGAATCACCGTGCGCTCGGTAATCAGAGTTCCCGCAGCGACGATACTGCCGCTGCCAACCAACACGCCATTCAGAATCACCGCCCCCATGCCAATCAAACATCGCGACTCGATGGTGCAGCCATGCAGCGTCACGGAATGCCCGATGGTCACATCATCGCCCAAAATCAGCGGATACTCATCGCGCATCACGTGGCAAATCGAACCGTCCTGTATGTTCGTCCGCGCGCCAATCCGAATGTAATGCACGTCGCCGCGAATCACCGAGCAGGGCCAAACGCTCGAATCCTCGCCAATCACCACGTCGCCGATAACGACCGCCGCCGGGTCAATGTACGCCGAAGCCGCAATCTGCGGCCGCTTGCCTTTGTACGGCCGAATGTCTGGTTGTCTGCTCAAGAATACATTGACCGCCCGGGCGAAACACTCAACTGCCCGCAAGTTATTGCAGGAGCACGATATATTGGCTCCTGAGGAAATGAATGCCTTATCGAAACTAGGAAAGGTTACACTGCCCGCGGCGCTGTGACAAGAAAGCTAGGGAGCCAAAGCCGGAGTTCGATTAGTCCTTCACTGCTCCCTTAGTCAGTTTCCAACACAACGCGAAGCCTGCCGTGCCAAAGCCAAACAAAAATGCAAACATCCACCCAATTGTCATATTTACGGACCGGGCTGATTCTGAGTCAGAAAGAGAAAGGGGGTAAACGAGCGGTCCAAAAACTGCCACGGCCATTAGACCTATTCCGCCAAGGACGAATCCGCCAAGCATGCAGAGAAAAGTGCGAGTCAAGCTACTCATGAGAAGAGCGCCATAAGCGCGGCGCATTCTTACTGGGACTCTAACACAACCCGGCACGTACCTAAGGGCTTGGAAGCAATCAAAACAACGCCGCGAGTCAACAGAATTCAAGAATTTTTCTGGAGAAATTTGAGAAAACTGTCCATCATCGCTCTATGGAAACCCGCTGTGCGCAATGCGGAGCCGCGATGACCTGTCAGCAGGAGGCTGGCTGCTGGTGCGCGGAATTGCCTCACGTCGTTCCCATGCCGGCTGATGCGCAGGGATGCCTTTGCCGGAACTGCCTGCTCGCCAAAATCGAAGCGCTGCAAAATCCAGGCAAAAGAAAAGAAGGGTAGACGCTCAGTCGATTTGGAACGAAGGGCCGCCGATGGTGCCGGCGACTTCTTCGAGCCGTTTCGCCACCGCGTGCGCCACTTTGTAAAGGCTTTGCGCGGCAGGTGTAGACTCGCCCAGCGCGGCGACGGGTTGGCCCGTATCGCCGCCAACGCGAATGCGCGGATCAATTTCAATTTCACCCAGCACCGGCACGCCATAGGCGACAGCTGTCTTCGCGCCTTCGCCGTGGCCGAAAATGTCGATCGCTTTGCCGCAATGCGGGCAAGCGAAGGTGCTCATGTTTTCGACTACGCCGAGCACTTCCACGTTCACCTGGCGAAACATTTCAATGGCTTTGCGCACATCGGCCAGCGCCACGGTCGACGGCGTGGTAACCACCACAGCGCCCGTCACGGCGACCGTTTGAATCAATGTCAACTGCACGTCGCCCGTTCCAGGCGGCAGATCAATGATCAGGTAATCCAGTTCGCCCCACTCCACGCTGCGCAAGAACTGCGTGATCACGCTATGCAGCATCGGCCCGCGCCAAATCATCGGCTTGTCGCCCGGATTCAGCAGGCCCATCGATATCATTTTCAAGCCCTGCGCCTGCACCGGAATAATGTGCTTGTCGGCCGTAGCCTGCGGCTCCTGGGTCGTTCCCAGCATGATGGGCACGTTCGGTCCATAAACGTCCGCGTCGAGCAAGCCAACTTTGTGGCCGAGCTTCGCCAGCGCCAGCGCCAGATTCACGGCAACCGTGGTCTTGCCCACGCCGCCTTTCCCGCTGGCAATCGCCACAAGATTTTTGACTCCCGGAATCGGCTGGCGTTCCGGCTGCTTCATTGGTGCTGGGCCTGGTGGCATTCTGCACTTCTCCCCAAAAGTTAGACACTTGTCATTCCGAGCGCAGCTAGGAATCTTGGCTCCGCTTCAACACGTCGCAAATCCAATGGAACCGCCCTCACTCATCACTCGATTTTCCAATTTCGATTTTCGATTTTTTCCTCACGCCCCATGGCATTTCTTGTACTTCTTCCCCGACCCGCACGGACAAGGATCGTTCCGCCCGACCTTCGCGCCTGTGCGCACCGGCTTTGGAGCTTCCGCCTGCGCCGGACCCGTCTGATACTGCAAATTCTGCTGCTGGCGTTGCTGACGGCGCTCCATTTCGCGCGCGAAATCCGGCAGATTTGCCGGCGGCGGCTCCTCGCTCGCTCGCGCAGCCGCGCTTGCGGCGGCCGCAGCTGCGGCGGTCGGCGGCTGGCGAGGCGGCTCTCGCCGCGGCTCGCGCGCTTGTGGCGGTTCGCCCTGCTGCAACTGAATGTGGAACAGATAGCGGATCGTTTCGTTGTCAATCCGCGCCATCATGTCTTCGAACAGCACGAACGCTTCTTTCTTGAACTCGACCAGCGGATCTTTCTGCCCGTAACCGCGCAGCCCGATCCCTTCTTTCAAATGGTCGAGCGAGAGCAGGTGGTCTTTCCACTGCGAATCCACCACGTCAAGAATGATTCTTCGTTCGAGCCAGCGCATCATCTCCGCGCCAAACTGTTTTTCCTTTTCTTCATACCGCTTCGTAACCGCGCTCACCGCAGCTTCCACCAGCTCGTCGTGTCCGTTCGAACCGGGATCCGCGCCCGCCGCCTTCATATCCACCCCAAACTGCGCGTTCGTTTCCGCCAAAAATTGCGCGCCATTCCACTGATCCGGATGCTGCTCCCGCGGACAAAAAGTTTCCACCATCTCGCGCGCAACGTCTTCCGCGATTCCCAAAACGTAATCGCGCTGGTCTTTTCCTTCCAGCGCCGACCGCCGAATCGCGTAAATCGTCTCGCGCTGCTTATTCATCACATCGTCGTACTCCAACAAATGCTTGCGGGCGTCGAAATTTTGTGCTTCCACACCTTTTTGGGCTTCTTCGATGCGTTTCGAAACCATTCGGGATTCGATCGGGACGCCCTCGGTCATTCCGAGGCGGAACATCAGTTGCTTCACGCGCTCGCCGCCGAAAATGCGCGCCAAATCGTCTTCCAGCGAAATAAAAAAACGCGAGGAGCCGGGATCGCCCTGGCGTCCGGCGCGCCCGCGCAACTGATTGTCAATGCGCCGCGCTTCGTGGCGTTCGGTGCCGAGAATGTGCAATCCGCCGAGCGCCACGACTTCGTCGTGTTCGGCTTTGCACTGCCCGGCGAACTGGTCGTACACCGGTTTCCACTGGTCGGATGGAACTTGAAAGATTTTTCCTTCGTGCTGGAACAAAACCATTTGCACGCCGGGATTCGAACCGTTGCCATCGTTCGAATCCACGCCAATAACGGCGGGCGCGGCGGCGTAAGGCATCGCCAGCTTTTCTTTCAAACAATAATCGCGCGTCATCTGTTCGGGATTGCCGCCCAGCAAAATGTCCGTGCCGCGGCCGGCCATGTTGGTCGCCACGGTGACGGCGCCTTTGCGCCCCGCCTGCGCCACGACGCGCGATTCGCGCTCGTGCTGTTTGGCGTTCAGGACCTGGTGGGTGACACCCGCTTTCTTGAGCAGTTCCGAAACTTTTTCCGATTTCTCGATGGAAATCGTGCCCACCAGCACGGGCTGGCCGCGTTCGTGATAGTGCCGGATACCGTTGGCCAGCGAATTGTCTTCCTGCAAAATGCCGTTGACCACCGCATGCAGCTTTTCTTTTTCCGTACGGTAAATCACGTCGGGAGCTTCCAGACGAATCAGTGTGCGGTTCGTCGGAACCACGGTCACGTCGAGCTTGTAAATCTTGCCAAACTCCGCCGCTTCGGTTTCCGCCGTTCCGGTCATGCCAGAAAGTTTTTTGTACATGCGGAAATAATTCTGGAAGGTGATGGTCGCAAGCGTCTGGTTTTCGCGTTCGATCTTTACGTTTTCCTTGGCTTCGACGGCCTGATGCAAACCGTCGGACCAACGCCGTCCCGGCATCTGGCGCCCGGTGAATTCATCCACGATGATGACTTCGCCGTCTTTCACCACGTAATCCACATCGTTTTTGTACAGTGTGTGCGCGCGCAAAGCCTGGTAGACGTGGTGAATCGTCTCCATGTGCGTGGGGTCGTACAAATTGCCAAGGCCCAGAATGCGCTCGCACTTGCTGACTCCCTCTTCGGTCAGCGTCGCCGTGCGATGCTTTTCATCAATCGTGTAATCAATTTCCTGAATCAGCTTCGGAATAATCTTGTCGATTTTGGCGTACTTGTCGGTGGACTCTTCCGACGGGCCGGAAATAATCAGCGGCGTGCGTGCTTCGTCGATCAAGATGGAGTCCACTTCGTCCACGATGGCGAAGTGATGCCCGCGCTGCACGCACTGCGCCAGGTCGTACTTCATGTTGTCGCGAAGGTAGTCGAACCCGAACTCGTTGTTGGTGCCGTAGGTGATGTCCGCGCCATAGGCAGCGCGGCGCTGCTCGTCGTCGAGGTCATGCACGATCACGCCGACCGTCAAGCCGAGCGCTTTGTAGAGCGGGCTCATCCACTCGGCGTCGCGCCGCGCCAGGTAATCGTTGACGGTGACGATATGCACGCCGCCCCCGGCGAGCGCATTCAGCACCGCGGGCAGCGTGGCGACCAGCGTTTTGCCTTCGCCCGTCTTCATTTCGGCGATTTTGCCTTCGTGCAGCACGATGCCGCCGATGAGCTGCACGTCGAAGTGCCGCATGTTCAGGAAGCGGCGGCCTGCTTCGCGCGCGAGGGCGAACGCCGGCGCAATTGCCGGCTCAAGCACGGCTTGCAGTTTTTCCTTGTAAGCCTTGTCCTCGCGATCGGCGTCCTTCAACTGGTCCTGAACCTGCTTGCGCAATTCCGCGTAGCGCTCTTTGATGGCTGCGTCGCTGAGCGCCTGCACTTCCGGCTCGCGGGCGTTGATGGCCGCGATGACGGGCTGAAGTTTCTTGATGTCGCGCTCATGCTTGGTGCCGATAAACCAAGCGATGAAATTATCGAGAAGTTTTGCCGCGTCCATGAATGGGTTTTGCCGTCTCCTGACGGTCTAAAAGAGGTACGTCCGCGAGGGCCGCTTTCTTACCTCGAGTGTAAACAATCTATTCTAACTGGTTGGGCGCGGAAGCGCCAAGAAACGCTAGTGGCCCTTCGCAACGAGCGCTCAGGGTAAACGAGTGACGAGTGGCCCCTCGAAGCTCGGGGTAAACGAGTGGCGAGAAAAAGACAAGAAAAGACTTAACACGGAGGAGACGGAGGAGGAGGCACAGAGAACGCAGAGAAGGGTCGAAGAGTCACCACCCTCACCCTGAGAACCGTAGGAGCGGCACCCGGCATACAGCAACTTCCCACAACGCGGCTTCTCGCTCGTTCAGCTGAATTCGCATTGACGAGTTCGCCGTCTATCGTCAAGTGGTTTGCTTCCGAGCAGATGACGGCGTTTTACGCCGCCAGTGGTTGGAGGAAACAAACGACTTGCGAGTTTGTTTCTTGGAGAGTGCGGTCTCAATCGGGATTTAACTCAGAGCGGGTGAATGAATAGACTTTTTGTTAGGGAAAAGGCACGGGGTGTCAACTTCCTTCTGTTCCTTGTCAACGCACAGGGAGTCGGGCGCTGCGTTCTCATCACGCGGAGAAGTGAGGAAATTGTCGCACTGAAGACGGGACAACTTCTCTTAGAATCGCCTTCAGGCGATTCTACGATATCCACCTTGGAACCGATTAGTAGATTTGGGCGGGATCGTCAGAAACTCTCGATCTGCCATACATTTTTGGTGCCGCTGGCTTCCGCTATGGCCAGGAATCGTCCGTCCGGTGACGGGACCGCACCCCAGATGTCATTGCTCGAGTGGAGCAGCACAGAAGCTCTGCCATCGAGCGTGACATGCAGCAATGCACTATCCCATTCATGATTATGCCAGGTCGCCAAGAGGCTCTGGCCATTTGCGGACCATGCGGCGCTCATCAATCCGTTCCATCCTTCCACGATCAGATCACGCGTTTTGCCCGTGGATGTGGAGCGGAGTTGGATCGTTCCTTGGCTAGAACCATAAGCGACGATAGCTCGCTGCGTACCATCAGGACTCAAGCTCCAATTGCAGTCCGGATCAATCTGCGGAGGATCTGCACTTTTCCCGTTTTTCAAATCAAATCGGAACGTTTCCGAAGTATTGCCCTTGCTGATGCTGTACAGGCAGATCGTCGATGGCAAGCGCGCACACTGCACGTTCCAGATGCGAACGTCTTTGAGAACCAGGCGGGGAGTGCCACCGTCCACGGGAATTGCGAAAATGGAAGAGAGAGTTTCAGGGCCGGTGGATTTAGGAGTCGAAATATATAAGACCTCCGAGCCGTCGGGCGTTAATCTGGGTTGTGTCAGCTGATCGGCACTCGTTACCAGGCTTTCCGACAAAGGCTGACCGGTAGCCTGTTTGAATATCTCTGGAGTACCGTTTCGGTCAGAATTAAACAGAACTGCCTTGCTATCCGGTGTCCAAGAAGACGGAATGTTTACATTCTCATCGAGCGTGAGCCGTTTTTTCGCGAGCAAACTTGTCCCGTCTGCTGTCAGCGTACCCATGTAAACACTGGGCGACCAATTGTCGCTCCGGAAAATCAATATTTTCCCATCGGCGCTCCTTGTAATTTGCGAAATCCGGCCATGTCCTGGTGCGATGCGTTTCGGGGGCGCGGAAATCTTCCCGGATTGTTGTAACGGCACCATCCAGAGGCTTGAGTCTTGCCGGCTTGAGGCTTGCACGTTGCCAAGAGCGTAGACGAGACGGCCATCCGGTAGCCAACGCAGTGCAGGTGTCAAGCGGCCATCGGAAAAAAGGGTCTCGGCAGTTGCGTTCCGCCATTCATTCACTTCAACGTAACTCGTGCGCGCGTTGTAGGCCCAGCTTGTTCTGATGTAAGCGATTCGGTTGCCGTCGGGGGACCACGTCGGTGTTCCCACCTGCGAGCCATCAACCTTAGAGGCTGCAAGCATGACCTGAGCTGTTCCGTCGGAACGCATGACCCACTCTTCTCGACCAAGCAGACCATCGTAAGTCATCTCAGCACGGAGGAATGCGATGTGAGTTCCATCCGGTGACACCGCTCCTCTCGAGGCATCATCCGAGAGATGGCGGGGCAAGCCTCCGAATGTCGAAACATTCCACAAACTCGACTTTCCCGGTTGCTCCTCGCGAGAAACCAATAAGTGAGATCCGTCCGGGAACCAATCGTCCACACGGGCAAAGAAGTTTGGCGGCAAGGGCAAGGGGTGGATTTCACCCGTCCGAATCAGCTTCAGGAACATGCCCGTGTTATCCGCGTAGGCGAGATACTTGCCGTCGGGAGAAATTGCCGCGCTGGTCACGCTATTTTCGGCTGAATTCGCAGTCAGCTTGTGTTCAATGACTTCCGTACGCCGGGACGGAGAGCGCCACAGCGCCCACGATAGAACTGCAATGACGATCGATGAGAGGAAGGCCATAGCGACCCAAGGACGCAAGAAGGATGATTTGCCCCGCTCTGGGGTAGCCGCGATTCCAGTTCCGCTTGGAGCGGCGGGGCCGTCCGCGGCTGGTATAGAACTTTTGTCACCATTGCTGATCACCCATTCCACTGGAACAGTGAGGCGGTATCCATATCTTGGAAGAGTCTCAATGAACCTGGGGTGCTCGGCCGAGTCTGCGAGCGCCTGTCGTAGCTTCTTGACGGCAGTGCGGACGCCGAGTTCGAAGTCAACAAAGGTATCGTCCGGCCAGAGCGCTTGACGGAATTCTTCGCGCGTAACGACCTTGCCCTCCGCCTCCAACAACAGACGTAACACTTGGAGGGGCTGGCCCTGAATCGGCAGACGCACGCCAGAGCGGAACAGTTCACCGCTGGTGAAATCAACGTGGAATTGATCAAAACGCGCAGACGCCGCAGATGAACGGGGGATGGCTACCAAAACTTCCACGACCTTTCCTAACCAGTGTAGCTCATTTCGACGCCAACACTGGTGAACTCTGCGGTTCCCATCCTTCGCTAACTCCCACCAGTTCAGAGACTTTGCCGGTTCACGGCGAGTCCACGCCGAGTTCACCACGCGTCTATTGAGAGGGATTGCGAACGGCGCGATGGTGCAGCCACGCGGGGTGAGAATCGCCGCACCGGCGACACTCAAATACGCCCCCCAATTCGGAGAGATAATATGAAACGCATCCTATGTCTCGCAGCAGCAACCATCGCGATTTGCCTGATCACCACAGCCGCCCATTCCCAGAGCCGTAGCCTGAAGGTCCGCTTCAAAATCCCGTTTTCGTTCACCGTCCGAAACACCACGTTTCCGGCTGGTGAATATGAGGTCACCGAGCCTTCGCACTGGTTTCTCGAGTTGCGCAACCTGAAGAACAAGGTCGCTGCGTTCGAGCACGTGCAGTCTGCCCAATCTCGAGACGAGGCGGATGGGCGGGTAAGGCTCATCTTCCACCAATACGACAACGAATATTTCCTTGCCGTTGTATCCGATGGGTCGTGGCAATCAACCTATGACATTCAAACTTCGAAGGAAGAAAAGCGGCTTGCGGATGCAAGTCCGAGCAAGCAGCTGAAAGTCGTCAGTGTTCTCGTGAATGGCACCGTTCAGGCTGCCGCCGTTGGCCAGAAGTAGAGGATTTCCGGCGTCAACAGCCGGAGCATTCTCGATAGCATTTGCGATCATCAAACAAAAGGGCGAACCATGGGGTTCGCTTTTTGTTTTCTTGTTACACGGTGGGTTTGGTAGGAATGCACCAACCCTCAGGGCAGCAGGACTCTCATTTCGATTCGAGCCATCTCGCGATCTGTCCCGGTGGTCCGCAACTCAGAAACTATGCCAACGTCTTGCGGTCCCTCTTACGAAAGCGGCGGTCACTCGGCTGTGTAGTCGCGTACTCGGAAAAGTGCCTGTCACTGGCGAGAAACGGGGTTATAGGAGGTCGATCGTTTGGCTCGTAATGATTGGAGACTTTTAGAATAAGGGAAACCTCCCGTCTGTCCCCCGGCACCCAAGCGTGTCCCTCGGCCGACTGCGGTGCACCTGGAAGCTCATAGCTGCAACCGGCGAGTTATTGTATGGTTAGCGGGAATTCAAAAAACGCGGAACTCGCCACGGAGCTCGATCGAGCATGTTCCTCTGGAACCGACAAAACTCAAGGCTGGTGGGTGCGTTCCTTACATGTGTGGGATTGCCCTCGGTGGTAATTGGATTGTGGATGGGCCACGTACAATCCACAGTCATCAAGACCTGGCCCATCGTGGATGCGGAGGTCATCAAGAGTCAGGTGAACGCGACGCGCGGTACGACACGTAACGGCTTCCCCGTCACGCGGTACGAGGCGGAAATCGTGTTTCGCTACACGGTCGGCGGAAAAGAATACACGTCGCGCTCAACTCCCGGTTACATGACTTCCAGATATTCGATCATGAAGCGCATTGTTGATACGTACGCTCCCGGGACACATCACCCGATTCGCTACAACCCTGAGTATCCGAACATCGTCATTTTCAACGCCGGCTACAACTTTGGGTTCTTCATGCTTCCTGTCATGTTCGGAGGGGGCGGCCTCCTTTTTACGGTTATCGGCGTGATCACTCTGAAGCGCGCCCCGGCTGCGCAGGTGGGACCCGGTCGCCCGTGCCAGGCTTGCGGGCAAGCGCTTCAGCCAGGGCAAAAGTTCTGTTCCAACTGCGGTAGACCCGTTCCTGCTGGGTAGGGAAGCCCAGAGCAACTGGCACGCGGAGAGTCAACGCGTCCGTGCACAGATATCCGGACTCTTCTTCGCGCCCCCCCGAGTTGTTTTTCGGAAATCAAAAGGGAAGAAAAAACATCGGGACGGGGTGAGCAACGTGGCTCGGCCTGCCACCGTTCACCTTCGGCCAAGCCCAGGACAGAGAAACGGTGAAAACCTGTGCCGTCCTCACCCCAAGACTGTTCCAAGCTTAGACCCGCAACTCACGCGGTTCAAGACCAATTCAACTTGAACCCAACCCCCAAAGTGCTCAGGGCAAGCAGGGTAAATCGGGATAAACGAGTGGCCCGCCGCCACGGCGGGTAGGCGAGAGAAAGAGACGGGTCTGAAGACCCGCCACTACAAAGGCGCGCCTACAGGCCGCTGCGGGAGCCGCGCGGGCGACCGCGGCGGGGAAGCGGGTTCGTTGCGGGATAGTCCCTCAAGGCGGCGGAGAGGTTTCTCGCTTCGCTCGAAATGACGGATTTGGGGTGGGCCGGGCGGCCCTTGCGGCCCAGCGTGTGAGCGGGAGTGTCGAGGGGAAGTCGGGGCTTAGCTGCGGTGCGCGTGTGGCCCTTGGCGCCGATGAAGTTCATCGGGCGAAAACCTCTCGATGGGGAAGAGGGATTCCTCGCTCCGCTCGGAATGACGGATTCGGGGTGATGCGCGGTGCCGATGGTAGTGTCGGGGTGTTGGACGGGAGGGGGGAGTTTGCCGGCGGCGAGGGCGTCGAGGGCGCGGAGACCGGCGTGGAGTTCGGAGGCGGTGAGGCGGCGGTCGCGGAAGAGCCAGCGGAGAAAATCGGGGGCGTGACGTTCGCCTTTCAGCGAATTGCATTCGAGGCAGCAGGAAACCAGGTTGCGGTAGGAGTTGAGGCCCGCCTTGACGCGCGGCAGGACGTGATCGAGGCACTGGCTGCGCGCATCGGTTCGCCGCAGACAATAAAAACAATGGCCGCGTTCGCGGAGGTGGATGGACTGGCGCAGGGCGCGGGTCTTGAGGAAGTCGAGCTCTTCGAGGTTGACCGGCTGGTTGACGGAGCGGGAGGCGGGCGAGAGGCCGTCCATGGAGATTGCGCTGGGACGAGCGGCGCGAATTTCGTCGGGGAGGCGCACTTCGAGGACGTGGCCGGACTTGCTGCGATGAACGAGGCGGAGCGCGCCCAGGGCGATGAGGCGGCGGACGGATTCGCGGACGGGGCCGGTGCTCAGGCCGACTCCGCGAGCGAGCCAGGGCATGGAGAAGTGGAGTTGGAGCTTGCCTTCGAGGCGGCTGTAGCGGAAGAGATGAGAATAGACGGCGCGGTCGGTGATGGAGAAGCCGAGCTGCGGGTAGAGAACGTCCTCGAGTTGTTTCCAGAGAAGCGTGGTGTCTAGTTTTTTGGGTTTCATGGTTGATCCTAGATGGAGATGAAGAAAAGCAGAAAGCAGAAAGCAGAAAGCAGAAAGCAGAAAGCAGAAAGCAGAAAGCAGAAAGCAGA
>Ga0075426_10000827_pt1 | contig 21803 bp, 19 predicted proteins | sample SoiMethybrSBSTD5_FD_75304 | JGI IMG/M metagenome (GOLD analysis project Ga0075426, IMG submission 75304) | Bulk soil microbial communities from a Populus tree surrounding site in Tennessee, USA - Soil MetaG P. TD hybrid SBSTD5 | ecosystem: Environmental > Terrestrial > Soil > Tree plantation...
ATGCGGGTGGCTCTCGACGAGGCGCGCGCGGCGGCTGCCGCAGGCGAAATCCCCGTCGGCGCGATTGTCGTCGCGAACGGCGCCGTGCTCGCGCGCGCGCATAACCTGCGTGAAGAGCGGCAAAGCGCGCTCGCTCATGCGGAAATTCTCGCCATCGAGACCGCGTCCGCGCGCCTCAAAAGCTGGCGGCTGGAGGAATGCACGATCTACGTCACGCTTGAGCCGTGCATCATGTGCGTCGGCGCGATACTCCAGGCCCGTATCGCGCGTTTGGTCTTCGGCTGCCTCGATCCGAAGGCGGGCGCCGTGGAGTCGCTTTACCGTCTGTGTGAAGACACGCGACTCAATCATCGCTTGCCGGTGACCGGAGGGATCCTGACGGAAGATTGCAGCAGAATATTAAGCGATTTCTTTTCCGATCTACGCAAGGGAAAGTAGCGCGCCCCGTCCTCGGTCAAGACATGGGCAGCTGCACGAAGGCGGTTATGGCATCCGGTGCACCAGTTCGATGGCGACCGAGACTGCGATGAGGATGACGATGATCCACTCCAACAACTCCATCCGGCGGTCGGTGACCTGATCGGAGATCATCTCGTAAATGCTTTTAAGTGTGTCCAGCTTGCGAAGAATGCTCGCATCCCACTCTTCGAGATGAAAGCGCTTGCTCGCGAGACGGTAGACGCGGGCGAGATATTGGTCGCCGAGAAGCTTCAGCGTATTGTTGACGCCTTCGAAAAGAATCGCGCTTTCCGCTTGGAGCTGGGCGACTCGGCGTAGGTCCGCGCCGTACGAGCGCAGCAGCGGCACACGGCGCCACGAGCGCTTAGACAGCGCTTCGTAGGCCTGGTCCAGCGAGCGGTCGAGCTTATGGTCCAGATAGCGCATCTCGAGCAGCTCGACGTTTGCGAACTCCAGGACGGCCCGGATGTCGTCTCCCTCGCGATCCACGAGTAAAGCGGCGTTCCAGTCGATGATCGCCACGTCGTCGGTTCGAAAGGAAATCTTTGCCGCGAGCGCGTCTTCGGCTTCCTGCTCGGAAAGGGCGGCGCCTTCGGCGCGGAGGATCTGCGCGATCGCCTGCGCATGCTTCGCGAGGAGATCGTCGGTTGTGAGCGGCGACGCCAGGCTCTCGATCTGGAAGATGACGTAATCTTCGACGAAATCGGCGCTTCTCGCCTCGACCGCCGCGTCGCCGATGACGCGAAGCGTTTCTTCGACTCTCCGCCGCGAGTCTCCGAGCAGGAGCTGGTTGTCGTAAAGCTCGTCGCTCAGCGCCAGCAGCTTGGCCATCGGCCCGCTGATCGGGATGCTGTAAACGACGGAGATGGCGCCGAAGTCGTAAACCACGAGGTCGACGGTCGCCACGGTTGGAAGCCCGGCGATGCTCAACGGCTGGACCGGCTGGGTTACGCGAAGGGGAGCAGGCTGGTATTCGAAATAGCTCGGCGCGCGGCGCTTGTGCGGCAACGACTCTCGCTGCGTCGTTTGATGGATGCGCTGCTCGGCGCGATCGAGATCGATGGAAAAAGCGGTCTCGTATGCGAAGAAGGCATAGCAGACGCCTTTTTCGATATACGCGTCGGCGACCGGCGGCCAGTCCTGACGCTGTAGAACCTCGGGCTTCATCGGAGTAATTCAGTATAGCATCCGGTATGCCTTCGGAGAACGGGTATGTTCCAAGTGTGCACCGCTGATACAGCGGCGGAATTCAGCAGTGCTTAAATAACGCGAAAAAACGTGCTAGTTTGCTTGACGGCGATAACCGAACCCGCCGAAGTGACTACCAACCCCACGGAGAGGTGGCCGAGCCCGGTTGAAGGCGCTTGACTCGAAATCAAGTTTACCCGGAAGGGTAACGGGGGTTCGAATCCCTCCCTCTCCGCCAATTTCTTTGCAGAATCACGAACCGCTGTGGACGCGCTGCTGAGTCATCAGAGCGCGATGGCTATTTTCACGGGAGGAGCAGGCATCAAGCAGTTCACGGACAAGCAATACCGCCCCGGTTTCGGGGCGTTTAAGAAGATTGGCGAAACGGAGCGAAATCATGGGTAATAACAAAATCTACGACAATCTTATCGCGTCGATCGACGGCGATCGCCAGGACCTCGTCGACCTCTGCCTCGACCTCGGCAACACCCCGAGCCCGTACGGCAAGGAGATCAAGGTCGGCGAAAAAGTCTTGGCCTGGCTAGGAGCCTACGGCATCCACGGCGAGCTCCAGCACATCACCGAGACGAGCGTCAACGCGGTGGCGAGGCTGCAAGGAAGCGGTGGCGGCGCGAGTCTGATCTGGAACGCGCACATGGACGTCGGCCCCGAGCTGAGCGCGGAAGCGTCTGAGGCGGAGAAAAAGATCGAGAGCGCTTGGACCGAGGGCGAGCTGATCTTCGGCAAGGGAGTCATCAACGACAAGGCGCAGCTCTGCGCGTTTATGATCGCCGCGCGCGCGCTAAAGCGTGCGGGCGTCAAGCTGAAGGGCGATCTGACCATCACCGGGGTCGCCTCCGAGACCGGCGGCCCGTCCGTCGACGAGTTCCAGGGCATCGACCATCCGGGCGAGGGCTTCGGCAGCAAATGGGTGGTCGACCGCGGCGTCACAGCGGACTATGCGCTCGTCGGCGAGACCTCGGGCTTCGGCATCGTCCGCGCCGAGTGCGGCGCCGTCTGGCTCAAGATTCGCGTTAAGGGCCGCGAGGTCTACACGCCGCGCTACGAACGCGGGGCGTCGATTCACGAGAACCCCAACGCCTTCGCCAAGGGAGCGCACGCGATCCTGGCGCTCGAAGAATGGGCGGCCCAGTACCAGAAGCGGGAGACGCTTCGGTTCGAAGGCGGCACGATCGAGCCCAAGGCGCAGATCATGAACGTGCGCGGCAAGGGTGGCACCAGCGGCGCGAGCCAGGCTAGCCCTTACTGCGATATTTACATGGACATCCGCATCGTCCCGGGCAAGAAGCCCGAGGCGGTGAAGAAGGAGGTCGAGGCGGTCGTGCGCGGGCTCGGCTTCGACTGCGAGGTCTCCGCTTTCCAATACTCGCGCGGCTACGTCGCGCACAACGCCGACCCGCTTATTCAAGGGATCGAGGCCGCCCACCGCTATGTCTTCGGAAGCGCGCCGCCGCTGCCGCCTTCGGCGGAGGTAAGCATGTGGCGCGACTTAAACGTCTTCAACGAGGTCGGCATCCCGTCGGTCTGCTACGGCCCGCCGCGCCAGAAAGACCCGTACAGCGGGGCGGGGAACCGCGCGATGAAGATCGACGATCTCGTCACGGCCGCGAAGGTGTACGCGCTCTCCGCGCTGGAGATCTGCGGGATCGAGTAAACCTGCATCTGTTACTGTCCGATTTCTTTAGCCGCCTGTTTGACGAATGAAAAGTCGACCAGGTCGGCAACGCGGCTCGTATTCTTGCTCTTTGTTTGCTCGGCGATGCGCTTGAGCTCGGCTTGCACTTCCTGATCCGTCAGCGACAGCGTGGGATTCAGCGTTTCCATGGCGGCGTCATACGCTTCCTCGGCGATCCCGGGTTCGAGCTTGTACTGACGGGAGATGAACCGGACCATCTCCGCCCTGCGACCTACCGCGAAATGGACCGCGCGCAGTATCGCTCTTACGGCGCGCCGCACATTATCCGGATTTCTCTCGAGCTTCTCTCGCGCGGCGACGAGTCCAGTCGTCGGCCACGCGCCGAGGATATTCGCCGCGCGCGCGAGCTCTCTAAAGCCCATCCGCTTCGCCATGACGCTGTAAGGCGGCGTCAGCGCGACGGCGCTGAGTCCGCCTTGCTGTAGCGTAAGGAAACCGTTGGCGACGTCGCCGGTCGAGACGATCTGCACGTCTTTCTCCAGGCCGTAGTGCTTGAGCACATCGTAAACCATGTAGAATTGCGTGCCCTGGTTTCCTCCGACGCCGACAATTTTTCCTCTCAGATCTTCGATCCGTCGCAGGTCCCTCTGGCCCATGATCCACAAATCCGCCTTGTTGTTCGTGTTGGCCACCATCTTGAGCGGCGCGCCGTTAACCGCGGCGCGGAGCGCGGAGCCTCCGGCGGTCGTGTAGTCGACACTGCCCGTGGTCAAGGCGAGAATACCTACGTTGGTTCGCATCACGATGATTTCGACGTCCAAACCTTCGCGGGCGAAGAGGCCCTCTTTCGCTGCGAGGTGGATCGGCCACGCCGAGAGCCCGGGAGAGGAGGGGGCGATGCGGGTTTTCTCGGCCAATGCGTCGGCCGAGAGCGCCCAGAGTAAGAGAAGGGCGGCGAAAAAGGAGCCGCTGGCGCGGCTACAGTCCATACAGCGCTTTGGAGTTGTCGTAGAGAATTTTGTCGATGACGCGCGGCTCGATCTCGCCACTGTTCTTCAACTTGCGCAGGGCGTCGATCTCGGCCGCAGAGTCGACATGGCCGTAATCGGAGCCGATGACGATATTGTCTTCGCCCGAATACTTGAGGACGTAGGGCAGATCGTCGTCCGTCTGGCAGGTCGCGTACAGGCGATTCTCGCGCATTAAATCGGGACCCACCGGGCGGTTTAGCTTCACGAAGCGCTTGCGCAAATCGATCATGAGATAAGGAATCCACTGCGCCCTGATCTCGATAAACGCGAATCTGAGCCGCGGAAACTTATCCGGTACGCTGTCGTAAACAAGCGAGTGAAAGGCGGAGAGGACGGGAAGCTTGAACTTCGAGAAGCCGCCTTCGTCGCCGAAAAGCTCGACCCATTGAAAATTCCCTGTCGATGCGTGAACGCAGATGGGCAGATCCAGTTTTTCTGCTTCTTCGTAGAGGGGAAAAAAATATGGATCACTGAGTCTCCGATTATCGACCAGTCCGCGCGTGAATAAACCGCAGCCGCCGTTTTCTTTCGCGAAGCGGGCCTCGGTGATCGCCGCGCCGATGCTCATCATCGGCATCACGGCGACCCAGGGAAGGCGGCGGTCGCCTTTTCTCCAGATGTCCGCCAGCCAGCGGTTGTAGCTTCTTGAGACCGCCAGCTCGACTTCGGGTCGAGCCGTGAGCGGCCGCAGAAAGAGCGACGGATAGAGCACCTGGATGTCGATGCCGAGCTCGTCCATATGCCTGAGCCGCAGCTCGATGTCGCTCATCTCACGCGAGGCCTCGGGGATTTGCCGGTTGACGTTGCCGCCGCGCGAATAAATTTTACCGTCGATCAGCCAGTCTTTCTTGCCGTCGACGTTGGGCGAAGCCAGCACCGGCCTGAACTCGGCGTCGGCGCCGTCCATGTAGTCCCATGTACGATCGGTTTCGATTACGTGCGCGTCGGCATCGATGGTGGGCATTTTGGCTCCTCCAAAACTTCGCCGTACGTCTAGAGTCCGTAAAGCGCTGAGGGGTTGGCACCTAAAATCTTATCGATCGACTCTGCGCGAATTTTCCCTTCCGCTTTGATCTTTCTCAGCGCGTTGATTTCGGATGCCGTGTCGTTGTGGCCGTAGTCGGTGCCGATCACGAGGTTGTCGTCGCCCACATGCTCGAGGATGTAAGGCAGGTCGTCGCTCGTCTGGCAGGCGACGTAAATGCGGTTTTCTTTCAGAAGTTCCTTTCCCGGCCAACGTTTCCCTTGCCGGTGATAGCCGATCTCCGCGTGATTCATCACGTAGGGCAGCCACTCGGCGCTGACCTCGACGAACGCCCAGCGGAGATCGGGAAACTTCTGCGGCAGCCGGCTCGTGATTAGCGTGCCGAAGAGATTGATCGGGCCGAACTTGAATTGGCCGAGGCTCGCGCCGCGGCCAAGGACGTCGAACATCTCCAAATTCCCCTGCGAGGCGTGCACGCAGATCGGCATGTTCAAGCGGCTCGCCTCTCCGTAAATCGGAAAGAAATAAGGGTCGGTCGGCAGCTTGTCGCCTTCGACGCCGCGGATGAAAACGCCGCAGGCGCCGTTCTGTTTCCCGAAATTGAGCTCCTCGATCGCTTTGTCGATATAGTGAAGCGGTGGGATTACTACCCAGCTGAGGCGGCCATTCCCCGACTTCCATATGTCTGCCAGCCAGCGGTTGTAGCTCTTGCACAGCGCCGTATCCACATGCGGCTGCGGAGTCAACATGCGCAGGAATAAACTCGGATAGAGAACTTGCGTATCGACGCCGAGCTCGTCCATGTGCGCGATGCGAGCTTCGATATCCTCCGCCTCGCGTCTCTCTCTGGCGATGTTGTGGCCGATATTGGCGTCTTTCGCAAAAACCCGGCCGCCAATCATCCAGTATTCGTTGGCGCGGCCCTCGGGTCGACGCTTCGGATCTTTGAACAACATCACGTGCGGCGCGAAGGGCCGCTCCGCTTCACTCATGTAGTCCCACGTTTTTTCCCACTCTACGACGTGGGCGTCGGCATCGATCACCGCCATCGGCTCAGTCCTTCTTTTTTGTCCACGAGTTCTTCGCCCCTATTTCACTAACAGTTCCTTCATGATTTTGTCCATCGGCGTGGTCAATTCGGCCGTCTGCTGCGGCGTGACGATGAGCAGCGGCACGCCTTTTTCCTCCAAGTCCGAGAGCTCTTCGTAAAGCGCCTTCATGCCTTTCCGGCGCTGCACCCGGCCGGTCGCCGCGAGAATCTTCGCGCCTTCGGCGGAGAGCGCGAAATCGACGAACAACGCCGCGGCGTGCGGATGCGCGGTATTGGCGTAGATCGCGTAGTTCCCGCCCACGACGCCCGAGGTCGGTTTGCCGAAAACGATTGTGGCCGGGCAGCCGTTCTGTTTCATTCTGAGGATTGCGTCGGGATAAATCTCGACGGCGATTTTAAACTCACCGGCGCAGAGTAATTGCGCCTGCAGCGTATGGCCGCGGCGCACCGTCGTGCCGTTAGCTAAAAGCCTCTGCACGAAGTCCCGCGTCTTCGCCTCGCCCCAAGCGAGCAGCCACGCCATCAGCACCCGCTCCGGCTCCAGATCGATCGCGAGGCTGCCTTTCCATTTGGGATCGAGCAGGTCGGTATATCCCTTGGGCGCTTCCTCCTTTTTCACCAGCCGGTTGTTGTAGGCGATCGTCGAGAGTCCCAGGCTGTCGGAGACAAAATAACCGTCCTTGTCCGACTGCTCGGGAGGGTAGAATTGGCTTTCCGGCGACCGGTAGCGGGCGTAGAGGCCCGCAAGTTTCATTGCGATGACGTTCTCGGTGCCGACGGAAATCACGTCCGCTGCGAGCTTGCCCGCGCGGTGCTCCATGAAGGTGCGAAAGACGAGCTGGTTGCCGCTGCCGCGCCAGAAGTCCGCTTTGATAAAGGGATACTTCGCCGTGAACGCCTTGATGAAGGCGTTGATGAGTTCGGCGTTTGAGACGGAATATTGTACGAAGGCGCCTTCGCGCCGCGCGCCTTCCTCGAGCCGCTTCTGCCGCGCCTGCGGCGGCAGCTTGTTGATCTCCTCTAGTGTCGCTTCGACGGAGCTTGCCCGAGCGATAGACGTCGATGCGCTAATAACGCTCAGCGCGATGAGTATCTTCAACGCAAGCGCGCGCATGACGAAACTTTGCAGAGAGACGCCTACCGGCTTGTGCAAAACGGGTGATATCCCATTTGACACTTGGCGCCGGCTTTTCTCAGCCGCTCCTCGAATTCGCCATGGATGTTCGGGTCTTCGTCTTCGTACTCGATCTGATCGCCGCCTTCTTTGACGCTCTTGTAGATGTACGCTTTGCCGCCCGCCTTCGGCTTGTCGCTCCCCCAGCCGATGGCGAGAAAGAAGACCGGCTCGGCGCTGCCGTTGAAATGTTGATGGAACCACATCTCCGGCGGCACGAAGACGCTTCCCGGCCCCCATTCGACCCGCTCCATTCCCTTGCCTTCCTGCCACATGAGCGAGTAGCCGTGGCCCCTGACGATGAGCACGTGAATGCCGGGGCCATGGCGATGCGCCTTCTTATACGCGCCGACGCCCCACAGCGAGACGTGCGATTTGACCGTGTTGTTTACCATGCGGAAGACGGTGCTCTTCGCGCCGCCGCCGCGGTCGAAGCCGCCGGAGTAGGTCTGGCATACACGCACGTCGGCGACGAAGTTTGTCGACCACTGCTGCGCCGACGCTTTTTCTTTAAAGTAGCCCTCCTCGGCGTTGTACCGGTCGCGGAAGACGAACGGATTCTCGAACACGAATTCATGATTATTGAACGTGTCGATCACCCGCGGGGCGCTCGTCATCGCGATATAGCGCGCGGCGTCAAGACCGGAGACATTGTGGTGCTCGTGCCAGGCGTTCATCGGGATCGAGAAATAGCTCCCTTCCTGCCACTCGAAAGTCTCCTTGCGCGCGGGATCGATCCAGACCGAGGTCGCGCCCTGCCCTTTGAGGATATAAATCGTCTCTTCGAAGAGATGCCGATGCGGCTTCAGCGATTTTCCCGGCGGAATCTCCGCGACGTACGCATCGTTGAAGCCGCCTGTCCCTTCTAAATTGATGAATGTCGCCAGCCCGTCGCCGCTCGACCGCCAGGGCGTCAACTCGATGTCGTAAAGATTTTTGACGAAGAGTCCGCGCAGCGTCGGGAGACCCTCCGATTCCTTCCACTGCTCGTAGGGCGATTTGTAGGCGATGCGCTCTTTGACTCCGTCTTCGGCGGTTTTTCCTGGTGCTTCAGCCATGGCTTCCCTCCATTCCGTTCCTGAGTTTATTCGGCGCCGGCGATCGCGTCCGCAAGGGCGCCGCGGAAGGCGCGATCGATCACCAGGCAGTCGCGCGTCGCGGCGAGCACGGCATCGGCCGCTGACTTACTTTCCACATAGCGCGTGAAGATCGGCTCGAAGAGGTCTGAGTGCTCTTCGTCGGCGACGGCATGGACCTCGGTCTGAAAATCCTTCGCGGCTTCTTTGACGCCGAGCTCCGCTTGCTGCTTGCGTTTCCAACGCTCCGACAAGCCGCCGCCTTTCACGACGGCGTTATTGTTGCGCCGCTCCAAAATATGGGAGTAAACGAGACCTTCGAGCCAAGGCTTTTCGCGCGCGCAGTAAAGCCAGGCGTAAAAGGCCGCTTTCGCGCCGGGCACAAGCAGCGACTCGTCGCGTTCCCGCAAGTCTTCCTCGGTTACGTGCGCGCGCCCCATGCGTGCGTCGTGAATGAGCTCGTCCTTTTCGTGCTCCCAGATCGCGCGCTTTACGTCGAGAGGCGCTTTTCCAGAGACGAATGCCCAGCAGTCGCGCCGGTTGGCGCCGTAATAGGTCATGTGGTGGCGATGGACCTGGATGCGCCCGGGAGTAAGCGGCACGGCGAGGAGTTTTTTGAACTCGGGCGTGTCGAACTGGCGATTCACCATCTCATCGATGAGGGGACGAATCTCAAGCCATTGCGACATAACGTCTCCTTCGTTTTCAACTCACATCGACGGGATATTGTAAAGCCTCGCCGCGTTCGCCCAGAGGATTTTCCGCCGGTCGTTTGCGTCGACCCCATCGAAGCTCTCCGCCAGCGCTGCTTGCGTCCTGGGCCAAGTCGAAGTCGCCAGCGGAAACTGAGCCGACCACAAAATGTTTTCGGCGCCGATATAATTCCGCACGCGCAAGCTCGCGCGATCGTACCACCCAACCAGATAACATTGCCGTTTGAACATCTCAGACGGCATGAGGTCGTAGCCGTTCTTCGGCAGTTGATCGCCGGTCGCCTGAAAGTCGGTGTACTCCAAAAGATATGCTCCCCAGCCCAGGCCACTCTCGGCGAGGACGATCTTGAGCTTCGGAAAGCGCAGGAGAATTTTCGAGATCAACAGATTCACCAACACCGAGACCGTGCTCGCCGGACGCGTGATCGCCTGAAACGCGGCCGCGACGGTGGGCGTATAACCCTCGTACGCGGGAATCTGGATTGCCGACGAAGCGCCCGCGTGAAAGCAGATCGGCACGTCGAGCTCCTGGCAGGCGGCCCAAAGCGGATCGTAAACGGCGTCGTTGATATGCGGCACCTCGCGGAGTTCCATCGGCACCGACGGATAGATCACGCCGCGATGCCCGTTTTTAATGGAGCGGCGAATTTCCTCGACCGCCGCGCCGATCGGAAAGAGCGGCGAAATGCACTGCGGGATAAAACGCTCGCTCGCGCCCGCCCATTCTTCGAGCAGCCAGTCGTTATAGGCTTGCACGCAAGCGAGCTCCAGTTCCGGATCAGCGATGCGGCCGAAGGTCTCGCCGCCCGACCCGGCTACGGTAGGATAGAGCACCGAGTAGGAGACGCCAGCGGTATCCATCGCTTTTAACCGCTGTCTGGGATCGTAAACCGACGGTGGCACTTCGGACCAACGCCGCGGGTTCTGCGCTCGATCCGACGTGAGCGCACCGCAATCCGCGGCGCCGTTAAATTTTAGCTTGCGGCCGTCGACGACCCAATGGTCGCTGCCTGCATCGCTTTCGATGTGCGGAATACGATCGCCCCACTTCGAGCGCGGGAGCCGAGCGGTCCAGAGGTCCGGCGGCTCCTGCACATGATCATCGACGCTGATGAAGCAATCCTTCTGCATGCTCAGGCGACTCCATAGAGCCTGAGCGCGTTTTCATAACACATCTTCCGCCGGTCGCTCTCCGGCACACCCGCAAGCGAGTCGTCGACATAGGTCCAGGATCTGGGATACGTCGACGCGATATGCGGATAATCAGATTCCCACATGATGTTGTCGACGCCGACCAGCTCGCGCAGCTCGATGCCCGCCTTTTCGTACCAGAAATCGACGTAGATTTGCCTCCGGAAGACCTCGCTCGGCCGCGTTTGGATGCCTTCCTTCCACAGCCGGCGCTGCTCCCACTCGTGATCGGTCGCTTCGAGGACATAGCTGACCCAGCCGAAGCCCGTCTCGGCGCACGCCCACTTGAGCCGCGGATAACGGTCGAGTATGCCTGAGAAGATCAAATTGGGAATGAGCTGCGCCGGGGTTGCGCAGAGGCGCGAGGTGGAAACGGTGTGACTTTCCCTTTTAGTGAATCCATCCCACTTGGGAAGCGACAACTGCTGGACCAAGCCCGACGAACCGTGCCAGCTCACGGGAATGCCTAGCGACTGGCAGCAGGCCCAGAGCGGCTCCCAAAAGGGATCGTTCATCCGTTTCAAGCCCTTTTTCGTGAAGGCCGGCTCGGCGAGCATGACGACGCCGCGGTGGCCGCGCTTGACGCTCCGCTCGACCTCAGCCACGACGACGTCGATACCGCTCATGTAAGGAATGATCGCAACCGGCACGTAGCGGTCGCTCACCTCGCGCCATTCCGCCAGGGCGTCGTTATACGTCTGAACGCAGGCGAGCTCGAAATCCGCGTCGGACTGAAAAAAAGCAAAATTAGAGACGGGGCCGTTTGGATAAAGGACTTCGCCGTCGACGCGATCGTCGTCCAGCGCTTTCAGTCGCTGCGCCGGATCGTAGACGATCTTCGGCACTTCCTCCCAGCGCACGGGGTAATAGCCGCGCTCGACGCCGCCCTCCATCGCCGCCGGGCAATTACACACCCATTCGCTCCGGACCTTGCCGTTGACCATCCAGCGGTCGACGGTCGCGCCGTTTTCGCGGGTCTCGACGATTTGCGGAATGCGATCCCCCCAGCGGGCCTTTGACATCCTGGATGTCCAAGCGTCGCGGTCCAACTGCGCGTGTGAATCGCAGCTGAAAAGGCCGTACTTAGGTTTCACTTCGATGGTCTCCTACGACGGAGTGGGTGTTTCTCAAACACTCGCGTCTGCGCGAAATATATATATTCAAGGTCCCTGATTTTGCCAAGCGTGAAAGAGTTGCCCCTCAAGGTTGACCCGATCATGGGGTTGGGATAAACGCATCTATCGAACGAAAGGAGAACCAGCGCATGGCGCAGCGCAAACTTAAAATCAGCGGCGTTTACCGCTCGGCCAGCCACCTGCCGATGTGGGAAGTCCTGCAAGAGGCGGGCATTTGGGAAAAGGTCGGCTTGGATCTGACGAGTTTCGAATACTGCGCGATGCCTCCCGACGCCGAAGCGGCGCTTTTCAAAGGCGATATCGACTTCATCTCCGGCGACCATCTGACTCCGTACGGTCTCGTCGTCAAAGGAAAGCCGATCGTCAGCCTGGCATCGCCGGTTAACGGGCAGAACGCGTGCGTCGCATCGCGCGAGCCGCTCCATTCAATTCAGGATCTCCACGGCAAGCGGATCGCGGACACTGCGATGGAGGGCAGAGACGGAGGATTTCATCATGGACGGGGAAACCACATGATGTATCTGATTCGTAGCGGCATAGGCATCGATCAGGTGAAATGGATCGAAGACGAAGACTCGGACGCGCAGCTCGTCGCGCTTAGGTCGGGTAAAGCGGATGCCCGCTTTATCTCGGCCAACGCCACGGAGCGATACAAGGACATGGGATTTCACGTGCTGCCGCTCGGCCCGCTGCCGATGATCAACGGCCCGACGCTCACGACCTCGTACACCGTATTGCACAAGAAAAAGGAGCTGGGCGAGCGCTTGGTCAAGGCGCTGGTGCTGGGAATTCATTTCGCGAAGACGAAAAAAGCGAAGACGGAGAAAATTCTCCAGAAACTGAGCAAGAAGAAGGGTGAAACGTATGAGTATAGATTTTTCGACCGCGTTCCTAAGAAGCCCTATCCGGACCCGCAGGGCGTCATCAACGCTTATGAGCTCGGCTGCATCAAATCGCCGGAAGCGAAGCAGCTGAGCCCGCTCGCGTTGTGGGACTTGCATTACTTGAGAGAGCTGGACAACTCCGGCTACATCGATAAGCTCTACCGAAACTAAGGGCGAGGAAGCGACCGTTGGTAAAATCATGGTAGCGAAGTTCGGATTTTTCGTCGGAGGCTCGCCGTGAAGCGTATTTTCACTCTCGCGCTGATTTTAACTCCGCTTCTTGTCCAGTCCTACCTGCAAGCCGCGTCCAATCAGCCCAAACGCGGTGGCACCCTAACGCTCGCCGTCAGTAAAGAGCTTGCGCTGATGAACCCGCTGGTAAACACAAGCTCGACGGAATCGAGGATCCGCGAGCTGATGTTCGAGCCGCTGCTCGGGAGAGACGCCAAGGGGGCGATCCAGCCGCGCCTGGCGGAGTCCTGGGAAATCTCCAAGGACGGCAAAATGTATACTTTTCGCCTGCGTAAGGGCGTGAAGTTTCACGACGGCAGAGAGATGACGGCCGACGATGTTAAGTTCGCCATCGACTACACGTTGAATCCAAAAAACGGTGCCTACGGATTTGCCGACATGGAGGCGGTCGACAAAGCCGAGGTGGCCGACAAGTACACGCTTAAAGTTTACCTCAAGAAGATCAATCCATTGTTCCTGACCTTGCTGGCCGACATCCGCGCTTTCTCGGTCATCCCCAAAGAATCGCTGCCGGAGGGCATGAGAAAACCCGCTACCTTTCCTCCTGGAACCGGCCCGTTCAAGTTCGTCGAATGGAAGCCCGGGCAGCGCGTCGTCTTCGAGCGCTTCGCCGACTACTGGGGCGAAAAAGCTTTCGTGGACCGCGTTGTCATGCGCGAGATTGCGGACGCCACCGTGCGCTTCACAGCCTTGCAAGCGGGTGACGTCGACATCATCGAGCGTACGCCTTACGAATGGGTGCAGCAGATCGTGCAGGGAAAACTGAAAGACATCGGCTACGCCAGAGGCAACCAGGCGGGCGCCCGGAACCTCGAGTTCAACGTCGCCGATCCGCCGTTCAACAACAAGAAGCTCCGCCTAGCGATCGCCCACGCTATCGATAGAAAAGAGATCATGCAGGCCGCCTATTTCGGCCTGGCGGAGACGAGCGACCAGAGATTCCCCAAGGACAGCATCTGGTACTTCGACGTGTCCTCACCGAAGTATGACTTGAACAAGGCGAGGAGCCTGCTGAAGGAATCCGGATACAAAGGAGAGACCCTCGAGCTGATGGGCAACCGGGGGGAAGTCGCTGAAGTGGAAGGCGCCATCATTCAGTCGCAGCTCAAGAAGATCGGCGTCAAAGTCGATCTAAAGATATTGGAGCGCGCCTCGGCGCTCGAGGCGCGCCGGCAGGGGAAATTCATGTTCAAGCTCGCCGGCGGCAGCGACTATCCGGATCCTCTGCCCGCCTACTCGGAATACTCCTGCGAGCCGGACCCTAAAGACCGGCGGCTCAACGAGACGGCCTACTGCGACAAAGAGTACGATGCGTTGATGAAGAAAGCCGAACTCGAAGTGGACCTGGAGAAGCGCAAGGCGCTGTTCAAGCAGGTCGTGGCCAAGGTGCTGGACGATTCGCCCGTCGTCGCGATCGGCTTTACGCCGCGCTTCTTCACCTTCCGCAACTACGTCAAAGGATTTGCGACCAACTCTTCCGGAGACTTCCAACCGTTCATCGGGGGCTTGAGCCGGGCTTGGATCGATAAATAGCCGAGCGCGTCATGCTTGCGCGTTATGTCGTTCGCCGCCTCCTGCAGCTTATTCCCGTTCTCATTCTTGTAAGCCTCGCGGTATTCCTTCTCGTCCGCCTCATCCCGGGAGATCCGGTGCTCGTCATGATGGGCATCGATCCCGATGAGCGCACGCGCATCAGCGCCGAGCAGTACCGCGTTCTGCAACATCAGATAGGTCTCGACCAACCGATCTACGTTCAGTATTTCAACTGGGTCGATAAAATCGTCCACGGAGACTTCGGTTTGTCACTAGCGACGCGGCGGCCGATCGTCGAAATCATATTCGAGCGCTACCCGGCGACGCTTTATCTCGCGGCGAGCGCGCTGCTTGTCGGGCTGATCATTGCTATTCCCGCCGGAGTCATCGCCGCGGTAAGGCAAAATACCAAGATCGATTACGCCGCAATGGCATTCGCGCTTTGGGGCGTCGCGATGCCGGACTTCTGGCTCGCGCTCATGCTGATCGTTCTCTTCAGCCTGAAATTGGGCTGGCTTCCGTCGATCGGCTACACCAGCCCTTTGGATAACCCATTTCTTTTTTTACAGCATGCGTGTCTGCCCGCGATCGTCATGGGAACCGAGCTCGCCGCGCCGCTGACACGCTACGTGCGCGCGGAGATGTTGGACCAACTCAGACAAGATTATGTGCGCACGGCATGGGCCAAAGGGCTGCCGCCGCGCATGGTGATCGTCAAGCACGCGCTTAGAAACTCCTTAATCGCGGCGGTGACAGTCGTCGGACTGCAGACCGCGCGGCTCCTCGGCGGCGCGACGATCATCGAGACCGTGTTTTCCTGGCCGGGTGTAGGGCGTCTTTTGATCGACGGCATATACCAGCGCGATTACCCCATGGTCCAGGGAGCGGTTCTGCTGATTGCCGTGACGTACGTCTTCATCAATCTCATCGTCGATATTTTCTACAAGTGGCTCGACCCGCGCATCAAGCTCGAATAGGAAGCGTGTGGAACAGGATACTGTAACGCCTCCGCTATGGACGTCGACCGATAAGACAGCGTCGACCTCGCGGCTTATCGATGCCTTCCGGGTTATCGCGCGCAACCGGCTCGCGCTGTTGGGGCTCTTCATCGTCTCTCTCGGAATACTGGCGGCGCTCTTCGCCCCTTATCTCGCTACCCATGATCCCTATGAAATCAATATCGCCGGGCGCCTGCAGTCGCCGAGCTTACAACATTGGCTCGGCACCGACTTTCTCGGGCGCGATACCTACAGCCGCATCGTTTTCGGGGCGCGCACGGCGTTCATGATCGCCGGCGGCGCGGTGTTTTTGGGAGCGCTGTTCGGTGTTCCGCTAGGCGCGGCGGCGGGATTCAGCGGAGGCTGGATCGATTCGGTGATTATGCGCTTCATGGACGCGATCATGGCGTTTCCGGGAAGGCTTCTCGCAATCGCGCTGGTGGCCTCGGCCGGCGGCGGCTTCGCCTCGCTTTACATTGCGCTCGGCTTGAGCGCGATTCCATCGAATGCGCGCATCGTACGCAGCGCCGTTCTCTCGCAAAAAGAAAGAGAATACGTCGAGGCGGCGCGCATGTCGGGAGAATCCGACTTCGCCATCCTTTTCCTTCAGGTCCTGCCGAACTGTCTCTCGCCGCTGCTCGTGCGCCTGAGCCTCGAATTCGCCCACGCGATTCTCGCCGAATCGTCTCTGAGCTTTCTCGGGCTGGGGCTGCCGCCGCCGACGCCGAGTTGGGGATTGATGCTCAAGGAGGTCACGCCGTTTTTGCAGCTGCAACCGTTTGCCGCCTTTTTCCCGGGGCTGACGATCTCGCTCGTCATCCTCGGCTTCAATCTCCTGGGCGACGGCCTAAGAGATATTTTCGATCCGCGGCAGTACGAGAGATAACCGATGAATCCAGTTCTTCTGGAGGTAAAGAACCTCACGATCCGGTTTCACCTGCAAAGCGGCGTTTTGAGCGCGGTTCAGAATGTGTCGTTTTCGCTCTGCGCAGGAGAGACCCTCGGCATCGTGGGCGAGACCGGCTGCGGGAAGACGGTCACGTCACTTTCCATCCTGCGCCTGATTTCTTCTCCTCCCGGAGAGATCGCCGGCGGCGAGATTCTGTTCAACGGCGAAGACCTGCTTAAGAAGAGCGAACGCGAGATGGAGAAAATCCGCGGCCGGAAGATCTCGATGATTTTCCAAGAGCCGATGACCTCGCTCAACCCTTCGCTGACCGTCGGGGAGCAGATCAGCGAGTGCTATCGCGTTCACATGGGACACTCGCGAAAGGCCGCGGGCGAGTTTGCCGCACATGCCTTGCAGCTGGTGCAGCTGCCCTCGCCTAAGGCCCTGGCGGGCCGCTACCCGCACGAGCTTTCCGGCGGAATGCGCCAGCGGGTGATGATCGCGATGGCGCTAGCTTGTCAGCCCGAGCTGCTGATCGCCGACGAGCCCACGACGGCTCTCGACGTGACGATTCAAGCGCAGATTCTGGAGCTCTTAAGAGAGCTGCAGACGAAGATGAAAATGGCGCTGATATTTATCTCGCACAACCTCGGCGTGGTCGCGCGTTTGTGCGACCGCATCGGCGTCATGTACGCGGGATCACTGGTCGAGTTGTCGGACAAGCAATCTTTGTTCACGCATCCGCTGCACCCGTATACCCAGGCTCTTCTCAACGCGATCCCACGGCCTGACATGCGCGCCGAAACGCTGAAGGCGATTCCCGGCTCAGTTTGTAACCTCTTCGATCCGCCGCCTGGCTGCAAGTTTCATCCGCGCTGCTCCAAGGCGAAAGAAATCTGCACAGCCGCGATGCCGCGGCTCGAATCGAAGAGCGGCGAAAATCTCGCCGCCTGCCATTTTCCCGGTGCCTGATGCTGGAAGTCAAAAACCTCACGAAATATTACGACGTCAGCGGCGGCCTCGTAAGCCGGCTCTCGTCGGGGTTGAAGCTGCTGAAGGCTGTCGATCACATCGGATTTTCCGTGCCGGAGGGGAAGACTTTCGGCCTCGTCGGCGAGAGCGGCTGCGGAAAATCGACGACAGCGCGCCTCATCACGCGCTTGATCCCGGCAACCGATGGCGAAGTCTTTTTTCAGGGCCGCAACATTCTGCGGCTTCCCAAACACGACATGCGAGAGCTGCGCAGGGACATCCAGATGATTTTCCAAGACCCGTACGCGTCGCTGAACCCGCGCATGAAAATTATCGATGTAGTCGGACGTCCGTTGAGCCATTTTCATGGGCTGAAGGGGCGAAAGCGGCGTGATCGCGCGACGGAGCTGCTGGAACTCGTCGGACTGCGTTCGGAGCATCTCGATCGCTATCCTCACGAGTTCAGCGGCGGGCAGAGGCAGCGCATCGGCATCGCCCGCGCGCTCGCCACAGGGCCGAAGCTGATCATTGCCGACGAGCCGGTCTCCTCGCTCGACGTGTCCGTTCAGGCCCAGGTGCTGAATCTTCTCAAGAAGCTACAGCGCGAGTTCAAGCTGAGCTTGATCTTTATTTCGCATGACCTGAACGTCGTCGGCTATCTGGCCGATATCGTCTGCGTCATGTACGCGGGTAAAATCATGGAGATCGCTCCGGTCGCGGAAATCTTCAGAGCGCCTTTGAATCCTTATACCAAGGCCCTTCTGGCTTCGAACCCGACCGTCGGATCTTTCGCGGAGAATATCCGATCGCCGCTCAAGGGAGAGGTGCCGCTTCCGGTCAATCCGCCGGCCGGCTGCCGACTGGAGCCTCGTTGCCCCATCCGCGTCAACAAATGCAAAACCATCGAGCCTCCACTGGAGCAAAAGAAAACGCTACACCAGGTGGCGTGTCACGAAGTGTGAAATCCGGGCCGAGCTTGCCGCGCCGGCGAATCCCGGGTATGTTACGCCCCATATGGAAATCAAATTCGGACTGATCAGCGCGGACTCGCACGCGGCGTTCCACCGCGACGACTTTACCTCGCGCATGTCGGCCCAGAAGTGGGGAGACCGCATCCCTCATGTCGCGAGCAAAGAGGAAGACGGCCAGCGCGTCGACGGTTGGAGCATCTACGGTCAGCCGCCGCGCGGGGACGTGTGCAATTGCCCCGCGGTGATGGGCGATCCTTTTCCGACGTGGCCTAAAGTGTGGGAGGAAGTGCCGGCGACGGCCTTCGATCCGAAGAAGCGTCTCAAGGCATTGGATATCGACGGCGTCGACGGCGAAGTGCTTTTTCCCAATCCGCCCGGCGGCTCGTATTACGAATACGGCGACGTCGAGTTCGAGCTCGCCAGCGTACAGACCTACAACGACGTGCTCGCCGACTGGCGCCATGCGAGCGACCGGTATTTACCGGTAGCGGCGATGCCTTATCTAAGTGATCCAAGAATCGCCGCGCATGAAATCGAGCGCGCCGTAACCAAAGGCCATCGCGGTGTGAACCTCCCCGGAAAGATGCCCAAGGGATTGCCGCATATCGCCGCGCCGCATTGGTATCCCGTCTGGGACGTTTGCCAGCAGCTCAACGTGCCGATCCATTTTCACGGCTCCGCGGGTCTCGACACCGCCGCGTCGGCGAAGAGGTGGAGCGGCTATTCAGTGCGCCAGGCGCACGCGGCAGCGACCAGCACCTCGGCCGTAACACCGGCGCAGATCATTCCGCATTTTATTTTCTCCGGCGTGACCGAGCGTTTTCCGCGTTTGAAAATCGTTTTTGCCGAGGCGGGCATCGGCGGGCTCAACTTTGTCATCGCGGCGTGTGATCACGAGTGGGAGACGCGGCGGCTATGGACGCACGGTCTCGCCACGCGTCCCAGCGAAGCGGTGCGGCGTCAGATGTACGTTAATTTCTGGTTCGAGGCCGAAGGCATCAAGCTGCGCAATGACATCGGCGTCGATAATTTGATGTGGGAATCGGATTTCCCGCACGTCGCCTCCTATTACCCGCGTTCATGGCAGGAGATCGAGCGCGTTCTCCAGGGCGTCTCTACCGCCGATCGCCGTAAGCTTCTCTACGAGAACGCGCTAAAAGTCTACGATATCGAAAATACCGTTTGCACCGTGCAGGCATTGTCTCCATCGCCTGCGCTCTAGCCGAATTCTTCCATGCAGCTGCGCTACGGTTTGATCAGCGTCGACGATCACGTCCAGGAGCCGCCGGACCTCTGGACGAAGCGGCTGTCGAAAAAGCGCTGGGGGGACCGCGTCCCGCGCATCACGCGCGACAATGACGCCGAGCGTTGGTTCGTCGACGGGCAGCCGCTGCTCCAAGGGGGCCCTGCGCGCGTCGCAGCGCTGATGGACGACCGCAACCAGGAGCCGAAGTTTTGGGAAGAGGTTCCGCCGGCAGCCTACTGCCCGGCTGAACGGCTCAAAGCGATGGACGCGGCCGGCGTCGATTATTCGGTGCTCTACCCGACCGTGGCCGGTTCCGCCGGCCAAAATTTTGCGCGCCTAAAAGATCCCGAGCTGGAGCTCGCCTGCGTGCAAGCGTACAACGATTGGCTCATCGAAGAGTGGGCGGGCGCGAGCGAGCGCTTCATCCCGCAGTGTATCGTGCCGGTCTGGCCGCCGGAGGCGGCGGCGGGGGAGATCGAGCGCGCCGTCGCCAAAGGCCATCGAGGCGTCATTTTCCCAGCGGTGCCGATGGATCTCCGCGACGTGCCTCACGTCGCCGGGCCGGAATACGACCCGATCTGGGAGGCGTGCGCGCGCTTGAACGTGCCGCTCTGCCTTCATGCCGGCCCATCGCCCAAGCTTCAGTACGCGCCTTTTTCCGGCCTGGCGCCGGTGCTTGCGGAAGCGCTCGAAGCCGTTACCAAGCCGGTATCGAGCGTGTTTATTCTCGGCCTTTATCTCTTCTCCCGCGTGCTGCTGCGCCACCCGAAGCTCCGTATCGTTCTCGCCGAAAGCGCGCTCAGCTGGGGCATGCTCTATCTCGAATGGGCCGACCATCAGTTCGATCATGACGGGCTCGCGCGCGAAGGCTACGAGCTCACGCCGTCGGAAATGTTTCGCCGGCAATGTTACTTGAACGCCTGGTTCGATGAAGTCGCGCCGTTCGAGCCGTACCTCGGCGCGGAGCACATCCTGTGGTCGACGAATTTCCCCACGGCTACGTCGACCTGGCCGCAGACACGGCAAACGATCGACCGCTGCTTCCGCGGCCTCTCGCCGGAGAAGCGCGAGCTGGTCCTGTGGAAAAACGCGGCGAGCCTCTACGCGCTATAAGCGGAATATGTAGTGCAATATAATCGTAGTCGATCTTCCTACCCCACACCGCTTGATGCGCGGAACGGCTTTGCCGTATAAGGTAGCTGGACAAGGAGAAGGATGATGAGCCACGTCGATGCGACGAAAGAGAACCCGCGGCTGGAGGCTCTGCACCGCCGGATGACGGAGAACTCTCTCGGAGGGCATTGGCAGACGCGCTCCCGCGCGCCCAAGCTGGAGCCTTTTTTGTGGCCCTGGTCGGTGATCTATTCCTGCCTGATGGAATCGGGCGAAGTCATTCAGCTGGGCGGCATCGGCGACGCCGCAAATCGACGGACGGTGCAGCTCGTGAACCCGGCTTTGACGGAGCAGAAGTCCACCAGCCGGACACTCCAGATGTCGATCCAGCTCGTGAAGCCGGGCGAGCGTGCGGAATGTCATCGTCATACCGCCGCCGCGCTCCGTTTCGTCGTCGAAGGCGATGGAACGGGATACACCAACGTCGAAGGCGAGCAGATGTTGATGGAGCCTGGCGACCTCGTGCTCACGCCGAACTGGACGTGGCACGATCATTACAATCCGGGAAAAAATCCCATCGTCTGGCTCGATGTCCTCGATGTCCATCTGACTACCTACCTCGACGCAACCTTCCACGAAAATTACGGCGAAGGACCGGCCCAGCCGGTCGTGAAGCCCGAGGGCTATTGCCGGCAGCGGCTAGGCGTCGTCCGGCCGCGCACTGCGACCGTCGCCGGCGAGACCCTACCGTATTCTTATAAATGGACCGACACGCTCGCGGCGCTGAAGGAAGTCGCGGCAGCGGACCGCAAGGATCCGCACGACGGCGTGCTGCTCGAGTATGCGAATCCTCTGACAGGCGGGCCGACGATGCCGACGATCGGCTGTTGGATACAATGGCTCGCGCCGGGCGAAGCCACAAAAACTCATCGGCACACCAGCAGCACGATCTATCACGTCGTCGAGGGTCAGGGCGTGACGACGGTGGGCGGAAGCAAAGGCGTTGGGGAAGATTTGGCGTGGGGGCCGAAGGACTGCTTCTTCGTTCCGGGCTGGAAATGGCACCACTTTAGAAACACCTCGAAGAAGGAGCCGGCGATCATCTTTTCCGTTACGGATCGTCCGGTGCTGGAAAGTCTCGGTTTGTACCGCGAGGAGCAGGAGTAGAGCAGGTCGCCAGCTTTTCGGCGAATAAACGGCGGGATAAAAACAACGCAAAGGAGGCATGCAAATGGCCGCACTGAATGAGTTGCGCAGGACAGTCAGAGGATTGGTGGCGCCGAT
>Ga0075426_10000830_pt1 | contig 21764 bp, 24 predicted proteins | sample SoiMethybrSBSTD5_FD_75304 | JGI IMG/M metagenome (GOLD analysis project Ga0075426, IMG submission 75304) | Bulk soil microbial communities from a Populus tree surrounding site in Tennessee, USA - Soil MetaG P. TD hybrid SBSTD5 | ecosystem: Environmental > Terrestrial > Soil > Tree plantation...
CGAAGTTCCATGCAATATCTTTTAACGGGTATAACGCGCGGGTGTGGGGCCCTGCTCCAAACGGTGCCGGTCCCAGATGGCTCCTTCACGAGTGTAATAAGCCATTTCGAAATCCTGCGTCAATTCCAAAGCGTCCGTGGGACAGGCGTCTTCGCACAACCCGCAAAACATGCAACGCGAAGTGTCGTAGGTGAAGTGCGTCAATACTTTTCTGCGGGTGGCATCATCTCTCGACCATCCGACGACGATAAGGTTTTCCGGGCACGCCAAGGCGCACAAATTGCAGCCAATGCAAAGCGTTTCGCCGGTTTCCGGATTGTTATTGAGACGGGGCGCACCGCGGTATCGCTCGGCGACCATGGGCCGCTCGAGGGGATATTGTTCGGTGACGATCTCCTTCGGATTCTGCATCCGGAAGGTGACGGCAAGGCCTTTGATGAAATCAACTTGGAATAACCGCTCGAGAAGCTCCCGCATGGCTGTAGTTTGTTTCGCCCGGGAGGAATTGTCAAGCAATCTGCTGCGAAATTGCGCTTTTAAGCCATAAATGCATTCTTGATTATTCTGCGTGCTATTCTCTCTGCGACATGGATTCCGATGTCCGCTTCATGCAAGAAGCTCTCGAGGAGGCGCGTTCGGCGGCGGCTGCCGGCGAAGTTCCTATCGGGGCCGTGATCGTGTATGAAGGCAGAATCATCGCTCACTCCGGAAACCGCACCATCCGGGATTGCGACCCTACGGCCCATGCGGAAATTATCGTTCTTCGCCAGGCCGCGCGGGTTGTCGACAATTACCGGCTCGCTGGGGCAACTCTGTACGTAACAGTCGAGCCCTGCAGCATGTGCGCCGGGGCAATGATTCAGGCGCGCATACTACACCTTGTTTATGGAGCGGACGACCCCAAAGGCGGCGCGGCACGCTCCTGCTTCCAAATCCTTTCCAACCCGCGACTGAATCATCAGGTTGAAATTACTACCGGAGTTCTTGGCGCAGAATGCGCGGCGGCAATTCAGTCGTTCTTCGCCGAACGACGCTAGCAAAGCAGATTGCCGGAACACCGTTTGGCAATGGATTGCCGAAAAATCGCAGGCTCTGCTACGATGGAGTGACAACCACGCGGAGAGGTGACTGAGCGGTTTAAAGTACTCGCCTCGAAAGCGAGCGTGCGGGAAACCGTACCGTGGGTTCGAATCCCACCCTCTCCGCCAGAAAGTTACTTCCTAAGGGCTGATGATCCTTCGTACGGTTAAGCAGGTCCGACGAATTTTTCTAATCCTTGCCGGGTTCACCCTGCTGGCCCTGGGAATCGTGATGATATTCACTCCGGGACCGGGCACGCCCGTTATCCTCCTGGGCCTGGGTTTGCTTGCCGCCGAATTTGTCTGGGCGCGGCGCATCATGGAACGCATCAAGCGCGAAACTACACGATGGAGAGACGCACTGATGGGTCCAGAGAAATAGCGCCCGCGAGGCGCTCCCCAGCCTCAGATTTCGCTTGACTCTCTCGCTACGGCAGGGTTTAGCCTGCAACGGACGCAAAAGGAAGGAGCGAACGTTGCTAAGAATCGGCGAATTCGCCCAGCTAGGAAACGTCTCCGTCCGCGCGCTGAGGTTTTACCATGAAGCCGGCCTGCTAGAGCCATCGTACGTCGATCCATTTACCAATTACAGGAGCTACGAGCCCAAGCAACTTCGTGATTTGCAAAACATCCGTTTGTACAAAGCAATGCGATTTTCACTGGTGGAGATTCGCGAATTGCTGAGAGAGCACCCCAGCTCCGCGGAGCGTCAGCAAGCCCTCCGCGAGAGACGGGCCTTGTTGAAACAGCGAATTGCGGATGATGTGGAATGCCTGGCAAGAATTGAGGCCCAGTTGCGTGCAGTGACGCACAAGGAGGTGCAGGAAGACTGGCACATCGAGATGCGCGAGACACAGCCCGTTTGGGTAGCCTCTACACGGCAAAAAATTCGCTCTTATGAAGAGTCCGACGGCCTGTTTGCGGAGATCGAACGCCGAATCGGACAGGAATTTCTGATGGGAACACGGGCGGCCTTGTGGCACACCTGCGCAAATGATGGCCCACAAATCGATTGTGAAGCATTGCGCTTCCTGAAACACCCGGCCAGCCCAACGCGGGGAATTCGTGTGTACCAGATGTCTGCAGTCAGCGTCGTATCGCTCTTTCACACAGGGGTCGACCAAAGCATTCCCCGGGCCTACCACGCATTACACGCTTGGCTGGGAAGGAACGGCCTCGTTTCCCGCGGGCCCAAATGCGAAATCTACTGGAGTGAGCCTGCCAACGGGAGAGAAGGCGAATCGTTGACCGAGATACGGCTTCCGGTTTTTCCCAATAGAAACCGCAGCCGTGCATAAACCCGCGCTGCGTGAGGGCCGCTGGGCGTGTGAATAAGAGTTCCTGAAGCCCTGTTCAGGTGAAGCAGGGGGGGGCCGTATATGCGAACGGCGTCAGTCGTTGTGTGTGTGCTGTTTGCTGGATTGTTTTCTCTAACTCACAACAAAAAGGAGACGAAGCCGATGAATCAATCGTTAGGTGCCGTACGTTTTGTAAAGTCTGAGAATCTGCCGCCTTCGCCGGGGTACTCGCAAGCCGTGGAAATCAGGCGTGGACGCATCATTTATGTCGCGGGGCAAGTCGCTCTGGATCGCTCGGGAAAGGTTGTGGGTGAGGGCGACATGCGCGCTCAGGCGCAGCAAACGTTTGAAAACCTGAAAGCTGCGCTTGAAGCAAGCGGCGCGAATTTTGAGGATGTGATCAAGCTGAACTACTACTTTTCGGACATCACGCAGCTTTCGGTTGTTCGTGAAGTGCGAGACCAATTCATCAACACCGCAAATCCACCGGCGAGCACTGCAGTTGAGGTCAAGCGCTTGTTCCGAGAGCCATTCTTGATCGAGGTGGAAGCGATTGCGGTCGTGCCGGAATAACGGGGACTGCGCGGCTTTTCGGGCAGAACAAACTTTAGGAAGGAATTGCCGCCGAAGAGATGCAGGGTTCGATGTCAATCGGTAGAATAAGTAATTCCAAACTGACGTGTGCTGGTTCGCGGAGGAATTATGACTGCCGATTGGCGGGGCAAATGGGCACTCGTAACAGGCGCCAGCGCGGGGATTGGCGAGGCTCTCGCTGAGGAACTCGCGCAAGGCGGGACCAACATTGTGCTTACGGCACGGCGCAAAGATCGCCTCGACGCTCTTGCGCGCCGCCTGGCCGCGACCTACAAAATACAAACGCAAGTGTTCCCTGCCGACCTGGCTGATCCCTCCGCTCCAGAAGGCATATTTGCCTTCACGCGCGACAAAGGGATCGAAATCGATCTGCTCATCAACAACGCCGGCTTCGGCAAGTACGGGGAATTCCATTCCGTCGAGAAAGAGCGTCTGCTCGACATGGTTCAGGTGAATTGCTCCGCGGTCGTGCACCTGACGCACCTTTTTGTGCAAGGCATGGTTGCGCGGCGCTGCGGCGATATCCTCATCCTGGCATCCACGGCCTCTTTTCAGGCGGTTCCCTACATTTCCACGTACGCGGCGACCAAGGCTTTCGACCTGCTGTTTGCGGAAGGACTCGCGGAAGAATTGAAGCCTTACGGCATCCGTGTTTGTGCATTGTGCCCTGGCTCCACGGAATCAGAATTTCATGTCGTCGCAGGTCAGGACAAATTCACTCACCGGCGGGAGACTGCCCAGAAAGTTGCGCGCATCGGCCTGAAGGCTCTTGCCGCCGGAAAAAGCTACGTCATCTCTGGCATTGGAAATTACCTCGGCGCGCACGGCGAACGTCTGGTTCCGCGGCGATTTGTTACGCGGATGGCTGCTCGGATGTTCAAACCCAAAGAAAAATAGAATCTGTCAGAGATCCTGCGTATTTCACGCGGTAGCAGTCATGCCACATGAATTGTTTTAGTTTGAAACGCCTAGTCGCTTGCGGCGACGCGACGTGCCAGGAAGTGTGCGCGATAGTACTCAAAGAAGCGGCTGGTAAAGCGATTCTCCATGTCGAAGCGGTGTTTCTGTTGGAAAAAAGCATCCATATTCGGATAAGCGCGGCGCAGGTCGTCGGGTTCCACCTCGCGGGCATAGGTGAGATAAAAGGTCCCGCCGTTCTGTATTGCCAGGCGTATTAAACGCTGTGCAAGCGCGTTGCTTTTGGCCCATCCCTCTGGCGAGAGCTCCTCATTGATGTAGAGCACAATGGCGAAGGCTTCTTCACGAGGGGCGTAAGAAAGAATGGATTCGGGATCCTGAACTACGTAGCGAATCGTTACTCCTAGCAGGTTCGTCCCGGATTCGCGCAAGACAGCACGCGCCGATTCCATGAAAGAGAGAAAGCGCGGAATGGGAACAAAAAACTCCTGGATGATGTCGGTGTCCGCAGGCGAGTGATAATCAAACATTTTGATTGCGGAGACCGGGGGCCGCATGGCGTTATTGCGAGAGACGAATCCTCCGCCGGACGGGTGCACAGAAACGAACTTTTCAGCGTGCCACCGTAAAGTCTTCCCCCAGGAGTACTTCCGCGAAAGCGCAAAGAGGAAGCGGTCACGGCAGACATTGCGCTCGTGATCGAGCCGGAAAATATTCTTTGGCCGCGCGGGTGTCACTCTCCACTTGGTCACGATGGTGTCGTCCAGAAAGCCTTGGGACGCAATCGACGGGCGCGCGATGAAAAGCTTTGCGTGCGGATCGCCTTGAACCTTGCGAACAAAATATTCGGGGAGAGAGGCAAGAGGCAGAATCTCCGAACTCTGCTCGTAAACAGAGTTTTCAACGAGTTCCAGGTCCACTTCAAGAATGATGCCAAACATGCCATAGCCGCCGATGGCCAGTCGAAACAGTTCGGTGTTTTCGGACCGGCTGGCGTGAACTACAGAGCCATCAGCGAGCATGATGCGAAAACCAAGCACGCTTTGAATGACTGTTGAAAACTGCAGGTCCCGTCCATGCGCGTTCGCCGAAAGCGAACCGCCCACGGTGAAATTGTTGTCGGACTGCATGGCCTTCACGGCCAAACCCGACGAGTTTATGGTGTTTTGAATCTTTTCCCAAGTAATGCCGCTCTGCACCGTGATGCGCTTGCCGGGCACGTCGAGCGCGATAACGCGATCAAAACGTTTGAGGTCCAGAGCGACGGCTCCATCCAGGAAAGCATGCCCGCCAAGATTGTGCGTGGTTCCCATCAGGCAGACTGACAGATTCCGTCTGCGCGCTTGCTCCAGAACTTCGCGAATCCCGGAGATAGTGCGCGGAGAGTCAATCGTTCCCACCCTCGCAGAGTAGACGCGGCGAGCATCAACCATTCGCAGGTGCGGAGTCTCTTTCTGAATTTCGTGAAGCGCGCTTTGGAGCCGCGCGCGCGCCCGGGTCGGCACCGCGGGATATACCGGAAGATAGAGCAGCTTACGGTGGGCGGCGCGCAGATTTTCGGGCGCCGGGATCTTCCCTTCTGGTGGAGGCGCGATCACCGAAAGTGCGGACCCTGCTGTCGTGGCGTCGAATCCGTACGTGCGCAACGCAGCTGCGAATCTCTCGGGTGCTTCCACTAGCACGGGAAAGACCCAGTAGCTATGAAAGGGCGCTTCGCTGCCAAGGCAAGTCATTCCGGCCGGAAGCCCTCGGGCGAATTGTCTTCCTACTTCCCGGCGTTCGCGCAGCCGCTGCGTGCTGTACGTCCGGAGCCGCCTCAACAAGAGCGCGAGGAGCGGGGCCGAAGGCTGTTTTCGAATCAGAGCAAGATTCTCCTCCTCATCTTCCGGCGGAAGATTCCGCACTGCGTTAATCACCTGGTCGAAATCTCTTTCGAGCCAGACACAGGCGCGGTAAAAAAGGCCATAGAGCAACGGAATCGTAAACAGCTTCACGAGAACATGCGTTAACGCCAGATGGAAATACTCTGCACGCGACTGCAGGGGATATCCGCGTTGCAGCGAACGCATTTTTTCCAGAAGCTGCGGATCTTTAAGCACGATCAATGCGCCCACTAAAGCCGTGGCTGTCTTGATGGAGCCGAAGCTGAACATCGCAGCGTCCGTCTCCGGATGCCCGGTGTAATCCATCCCGGTGAAAGCTTGCGCGCAGTCCTCAAGAACTAAAAGTCCGTGGCGTTTGGCGATCGCAATGAATGGGGCCATTTCCACGCGGCTGCCGAAAAGATGCGCGATGACGACGGCGCGGGTTCTTGGCGTTATGCCCGCTTCCATCGCGGAGACTTCCGGGGCAAGCTTAGCCAGATTCAAATCCAGCGGAACGGGGACCAAGCCATGTTTTCGCGCGATATCCGCCATTTCGCGAATTGTGAGAGCGGACATCAGGATTTCACTGCCAGCAGGCCATGCTTGCGCCTTCAGGAAAAGGTCGAAGCCAGCACGCACGGCGAAGGTAACCAGCACCGGCCGGTCTTGAGCAAATGCGCGGCAGATTTGTGTTTCCGATTTCGCCGCATCACCCGGAAAAAGACACCGCAGCATGCCAGCCGCAAGGTCGCGCCAGCGAATGTCCAGTTGCTTTCGTGGATACAGCAACAACTTGCGAAGCGCCATAGACGTGAAGTGCGGCATTCTATACCAGCACGACCAAGGGTGCTACACACAAGACTGAACGGCCGGCGGACTCGAGTCTTGCAGTTCAACTGATACATTTGTCCCTGTCATGAAGCTAACCCATTGCAATCTCAATGACTTCCAGACGTTTGCCCGACGTGTCGACACGGGAACCTATTCTTCCCACCGTGGGAATGTACATATAGAGCCGGGCAAAACGTCTTATAGGAGAGATGCGCATCGCGGACCAGGAAAGAGACGACGTGCTGCTCCGGCGCGCCGGCAAGGGCGACGAGGAGGCGTTTACGCTCCTCTATCGGCGCCATCAGGCGGCGCTTTATCGCTTTGCGCTGCGTATGAGCGGAAACGCCTGGGCTGCAGAGGAGATTGTGCAGGACGTTTTTATGACCCTGATGAGAGACCCGAAAAAGTACGACCCAGCCCGCGGCACTGTTGGCGGCTTCCTCTATGGCGTGACGCGCAACCGCGTTCTGAAGCATCTCGAGCGCACGCCGCAACGGGAAGTTTCGCTGGAAGAGAAAAATGAAAACGGCACCGGCCCGGGAATTGTCTTGATGGATGCAACTACGCCCGCAATTCAGGCGGAGAAACGGGAACGCGTGGAACAAGTATGGGGCGCGGTCCTGGATTTGCCATCAGAGTTTCGCGAAGCGGTGGTGCTGTGCGAGCTGGAAGAGCGGAGTTACGACGAGGCGGCGCAAATGATCGGCTGCCCGATTGGCACGATCCGCTCGCGGCTGCACCGTGGGAGAGCTTTGCTGATGGCCCGGCTCGAAATGCTGAGGGACGCGCCCCGGCGCGCAACCTTGCCGACACGGGCAAGCGTGGCAAAGTGAACGGCTTTTTGCTGGACGAAGGAAGTGTGCAATGACGTGCAATGAATTTGAAGAAATGGGGTTGGATGCGGAGCGCGACGCATCTTTGAGCGACGCACAACGCACGGCCGCTACGGCTCACGTGGCTTCCTGCCCTCGCTGCGCGCCGCTCCGCGACTCCTGGGAAGCCACGCGCCTTGAGTTGCGCGCGCTTGCGCAAGCGACCGGCACTCTTACTGCCCCCGCGCGCGTTGAGATGCGCCTTCGCCAACAGTTTCGCACGCAGTATCACGCGCCCAAGGTGCGCCGCACGGCCGTCGTGGCCGCCTGGGGCCTGGCTGCGGCGGCCGTGCTTCTGGGCGCGATGAGCTGGGTGAAATGGAGCAGCAATCGGCAAAGCAATGTTGCTTTCAAAGCGGACTCGCCTGGTTCGAATCAGGGCTCGTCCGATCAAAATGCCACCGGAGATTCGCAAACCCTCATGGCCGACAATGAATTGAGCGATTTCACTTTGTTGCCGGGAGTCTTGCCGACAGAGACAGACGGTTCCGCCATTCTTAGCGTTCGCCTGCAGCGTGGCGCACTGGGCGCGCTCGGGCTGCCGGTAAACGAAGACCGCGCCGCCGAATGGATTCAAGTGGACTTGCTCGTCGGAAACGACGGATTGCCGCAGGCTGTCCGCCTGCCCGAATAAAGACGAGCAAATTTTTGCAGGTCGGGCGAGAAGAGGAGAAGAAAGCATGAATCGCAGAATAATTGAGAGCTTGATCCTTGGGTGTTTGCTTGCGCCCTTCACAAGAATCGTGGGAGCGCAGCAGGCACCCCCTCCCCCGCCTCACGCGCCAGGGATGATGCAGGGTGGGCCCGAAGGTGAACTTCCGCCGCCCTTTGGCGAGCGAATGGAACTGCTCGGCTTTGGCGGAATGCACGGCGGAAAAGTGGTGACGGGCGCGCCGTTTAGCGCCGTCGCCGTGTTGGAAACCACACAAACTCTCGCGGACGGCAATCACATCACGCGGAAGACGCAAACCAACGTTTTTCGTGACAGCCAGGGACGCATCCGCAAGGAAATCACGCTTACAGGGTTTGGTCCTCTTGCGACTTCGGAACAGCCGAAATCGTTTGTGGTCATCAACGATCCGGTGGCCGGCGCAACCTTCATGCTGCATCCCGACCAGAAAACCGCCGAGAGAATAGAAAAGCCTTTCGCCAGAATGAACGGCCCCATGAACCAGGCGATGAGGGACAAGAGAGAATTCCAGCGGGGTGAAAAGGCCGGCCCCAACTTGAAGAGAGAGGACCTTGGCACGCAAACTATCGCGGGAGTGACCGCGCAAGGGACTCGAGTGACGAAAACGATTCCGGCCGGACAAATCGGAAACGAGAAGCCGATTACCATCGTTCGCGAGGTTTGGTATTCCAACGATTTACAAACGGCGGTGATGAGCAAGCGGAGCGATCCCTGGTCCGGGGAGACGACCTATTCGCTGACGAATATCCAGCGCGCGGAGCCGGATGCAACGCTCTTTGCCGTGCCGTCCGATTACAGCGTGACGCAGAAACACCCGGGAGCAGGCAGAAGGATGGGCCGGCGTCAGGGGCCTCCTCCAGCGGAGAACTGATTCTCCTAAGGAGATTCTTACGACCTAGCTGAGTAAAACCGATCTTCTCTCCTGAAGACGGCACGCCCTTTTCACGGCAACCCCCATCGCCGCGGAAAGGGCGCCGCCGTTTTTATTAAGAAAGTAATGACGCAATGAAGCGCGGAACTAAGGAAAAAGGCCGCACTCGCCTCGTTCAGGATGGTTGCGCTCCTCCCGCCAAGGCCCGGTCTAGCAACTCAACGACGTGGAGGACGTTCTGGTTTGTTTGATGAAGAGCAACGCCCGCGCGGAGTTGCAGAATGCACCCCGGGTTGGCAGTAACGATGGTTTGTGCGCCGGTGGATTGCGCTTGGCGCATTTTCTCTGCGAGTAATTGCAGCGATGTTTCGGTCTGTGTGACGTTGTAGGTTCCCGCAGAGCCGCAGCAGATTTCCGAGTATGGCAACTCCACAAAATCGAGATTAGGGATCGCGTGCAACAGCTTGCGGGGTGCCTCGCGGATTTTCTGCCCGTGCAGGAGGTGGCAAGAATCTTGATACGTCACGCGATGGCGCAGCGGATAGAGTCTCGCAGTTAAGCCAAGGTCTGCGAGAAATTCAGTGGCGTCGCGCGTCTTGGCCGCAAACGCGCGGGCCTGCGCGTGCTCTGGCTCGTCTGCCGAAAAAAGGTGATGGTATTCCTTCATTGTGGAGCCACAGCCGGCGGCATTCGTGACAATAGCGTCAAAATCGTCGATCCGGAACGCGGCCAGGTTCTTGCGTGCGAAGTCGCGCGCGGTATCGCGAAATCCCGCATGAGCCGAAAGCGCGCCACAGCAGGACTGCTCCTTCGGAACAACCACTTCGCAGCCATTGGCCGTGAGCACGCGGATGGTGGCTTCATTCAGCCCGGAAAACGTGACGTTCGCGATGCAGCCCGCGAAAAACGCCACTCTCGCGCGGCGTTGCCCTACCGGAGGGAACGTCGAGCCAAAACGCTCAAAGAAAAATGCACCGTCGATTCGTGGAAGAAGCCGGTCGTGTTCGGCAAGCCCTAGCAGCTTAAGAACGCCAATGCCGCGTGCGGCAGTCTGCAGACCCGAGTGCTGATAGAAGCGGAAAATCCGCGCGGCATCCTCGATGAAATGAGGGGCGGAAAGAAAATCGCGAAAAAAGAAATTGCGCGCAATGTGAGCAAACCAGGAGCGCTCGTAGCCGCGTTCGATGCGGGCGCGCGCATGCTCGACCAGCTTTCCGTACTCGACTCCTGACGGGCAGGCGGTTTCGCATGCGCGGCAGCCGAGGCATTTGTCAATGTGATCTACGAATCCGTCGCTGATTCGCGCGTCTGGCTGCACATTGCCGCCAAGCTCGCCCTGGAAAACGTGAAACATTTGCTGGATGCGGCCGCGCGGCGAATCCGCTTCGAGATTCCAGAGGCGATACGTGGGGCAAGCATTCAGGCAAAGTCCGCAGTGAATACAGCGCGTGTAGTCTTCGTAGAGGGGTGACGGACCGGAGATGAAGCTATGTGCCAATGGTTTGCCTGCCAAGCAGGATGATTCTACGGAAGTTCCGCGGAGGTGACGAGGGGCGTTTCAAGGGCCGGGAAGCCCGGGAAAAACTGGATCTTATTGCTGTTGAGGATTCTGAGGCAGCTGCGGGTTTTGTGGATTCTGCTGCGGATTCGGCGGATTCTGACCGGGCTGCTGTCCAAACGGACTCTGTCCCGCCGGTTGACCGATGGGCTGTCCAATCGGCTGTCCCCCGAGACCTGTTCCCGTCTGCATGCCAGGCTGACCCATGCCAAACGTATCCTTCGACGGATCCCAAATAAACTCGAACAGACGATAATTCTTGGCCTTATCATAGACCATGATGGACTTCTTGTTGATCTTGCTACCCACTCCAATAATGTTTCCTCCCATGATTGTAGGCGTGTCGCCATCGGGGATTGGGGCGTCGCCACTTGCGCCCGTTGACTGATCGGCGGAAACTGCGGCTCCGGTCGTGGCTGTAGGATTTGAAGGATTCGAGGAACTCAAAGGATTGACGCCCGGACCTGTGGAGCTTGCCGGCTGCGTTCCTCCCTGGCCCTGCGGATTGAGGCTGCCTACTTGCCCAATTGCCTGCCCCAGGACAGACCCGAACCCACTGTTTGGAGCGCCCGGCCCGGCCATAGCAGCAACGGGTGTGCCCATCCCTTGAGCTTGTCCAAACTGGAGGTTCGCCCCGGGTGGCTTCAGGCTGCCGATAAGCTGCCCCGCCGGGCCAACATAAATGAGCCGCCACGAGCCATCCTGCGCGTTCATCGGATCCTTGTAAGCCTGGCGCATGAAGCGCAGCGAGCCGACTTTGGGCTTGGTCAGGTCGTCGATGCTGGTGGGGAAACGTCCCAGTTTCCGGTAATACAGCTTGATGCCACGCGCATATTGCCGGCCGCGCCAAATCATCTCTTTCTCTTTTTCGCGCTGCCCCTCGGTCTTGATGTTCGGAGCCGCCATCGTGGCGAGGATGAGCAGCATGGTAGTCATAAAGATCACCATCAACAGGGCATATCCCCGCTCGCGGGGCCTTCGAGATTTTGCGCGGGCTTGTGCCATCATTGCTGTGGACCTGCGGCTTGTTCCTCGAGCGGAGCCGTGCCGATGCGGCCGGTAGAAATCTCTTCAAATTCCAGATGATCGTTCCCGATTCTGATGATACGGAAGCGCTTCAACAGAACGTCGCCTTCACCCAGGATTTGCACATCGTCGCCGTCGTGGAAAAAAGCGCGGCGAGAGGTACCGCTAGGCCCCGTGCCATACCCGTAGAATTTTACGTTCGGCGGAAGAACTAATGGAGGCGGAGGCGGTGTGGGAGCTGGAGGTTCTGGCCCGTATTTGTCAAATTTCTTTTCCGGATTCGTAGCACGCGGCGGAGGCGCTTGTACCGGGCTGAACGGATTGCGTCCGGAACCTTTATACTCGGCATTCCGGGCGCGCTCGATTTGTTCCATGCGAATATGCGGATTGGGAACTTGAATGATGGGATCTTCCTGCAGGTTGGGGCTGGCATCAGCGGTTACAACGCGCTTGTCGCGGAAATTCCACGCCCACACAATGGCCGCGGCCACTATCAATATGAAGAGGACGCCGATTTGTCGCTTCTGCTTCATGCCCCCGTCCGAAAGTACGTCTTGAGATGCAGCCCGACTTTAATGACGTTGGCAGGCCCTTTACTATCCTTTTGCGGGGCCAGCGCCAAAGACTCTACCTCATAAATATTGGACGAACGTTGCAGCCCGTTCAAGAAAAGAATTACGTTCTTGTAGTCGCCCTCAATGGTCGATTCCATGGCCACTTCGGTCAATCCGCGCGACGGAACGGACGTCGTCTTGAAGCCAACATCCGGGGCCTTTAGCCCGCTCTTTTTGGCGATGTCACGCAGTTCCGACAAGACGGAAGAATACCCGGTGCTGGCAGGCAGAAGCATATGCTCAAACTTCTCGCAATCCTTCTGCGTGTTCGGCATGTCTTCGCGGATTTGTTCTGCTCTCGCAACCGAACCCTTCAATTTCTTGACGTAATCTTCCTGTCTAACAAATGCAGGGCCCGTAGTCAGGGGCTGGGAAGCAAGCTGATAACTATAGCCAGCCAGGGCCAAATCGGCCGCCACCAGGCAAATCACGCCGCCCAGGATGGCCCGTTTGCGGGTTGTGAAATCTTGTGCCATCAAGTCCCCGCATAATAAGTGGATAGCTGAACGACCCGTTGGTCATTGTTCGGACCGTTCCCCAGAGTCGGCGTGACGTCACTGCGAATCTGCACTTCCGAGAATTGCCTGGAGGTTTCCAGAGCATGGATGAACTGCAGCTTGACGTCATCGCCAGCCGCGCCAAAAGTCAGGGTCAGCTCGACATGCCCGGAGTCCTGCTTGGGCTCCACGCTGATGATCCGCACGCCACCCGGCAAAATGCGCTCCAGGTCCATGAACATTTTCGTCCAGTTGAAGCTGCGCACGGCGATGATGCCATTAATGAAAGCGGCGCGGTCGTGGATGTCGGCAATGCTTTTTTGCTTGAAGTACCGCTCCAGTTCCCTGCGCTTCGCCTCGTACTCGGCACGCTCCTGGCTTATCTTTTCCGTGCGTGCAAGGACCTCGGTGGCTGCTTTGCGGACGGAGTAAACGTGCCATCCCAACGCAAGAAAAACGGCGGCGGCAACGAAGGCAGAAAGGCTCGCGCCCGCCAGGAAACGCCTGTGCGATTCCAGCGGTTTCGTCGCTAAATTGAGCCGAACTTCCATTTCCTACCTATCTCCTCAAACTCAAAGAAATCTCTTTTAACTACGATGCAACATCCAGCCGACCAGCCCATCCAGATCACGGTCGGCCAACTGGCGCGCTTCGTCTTTGATGATTCCTTCGGAGTGTGCGGAATTCAATAGGGAATTTACCTCACAATGAAATTCCTGCTCCAGCAGTCCGGAAAACTCACCGAGCCTTATGCCCAGGCCGGCAATCCGAACCGAGGAAATCCCCTCATTCCACGTATCCTGATAGTAGGCTGCGACCGGAAAAATCTCCTCCAGCAGCATCTGCGGGGTAAGGCTGGCGCCGTGCGCCGGGAGTTCCGTGCAGCGATAGCCACAAAGCAAGCCAGATCGCACGATGGCGGTGGTCAGGGCGGAGCCCGAAATGCGAGCCATTAAAACGGGCCTGCTACCATCGAGCAGCGAAAGGGCCGCTAAGGAAGAGCTAAGCACCACGCCCGGCTGCAATCCGATTCCTTCAGCCAGCGATTCGTATTCGCGAATAATGCGCAGCCTCGCCAACGCTGTAACGATATCCACGCCAGCATCGCGCGGGGCCTGCCGAAAATAAGAGATGATCGTCTCGTCGGCCTCGAAGGGTACGCTCTTCTTCAGCTTCCAGCGCAATAACGGAATCGCTTCTTCCGAAGAACGCGGGAAATCCTCGAAGTGCTGCACAAAAACACGAATCACGGGGTCGGGAAGAATCAAAGCGACGTCCTCGGACTTCGTGCGAAGCCGGTCGCAGGCCTTGGCCACCGCGTTCTTTGCCGCTCCCGAATTCACCAGGTTGGCCTCCACCGCGGAAGGGATCACCGCTCCGGGCGGAAACAATTCAACGGCGAATGCATCGGGGGCCCCGGAGCGGCTCCATCTCGCAACGGCAACCCGATCCGCGGAAATTTCCATCGCCACCGGGGGGTGCGGGATGGCATCCAGCCAGCGCGTCGCACGGCGAGCGAGCCCGCTCTTATAAATGCCTTGACGAACTGCCGTAGCACTACTCATCGACGAACGTCACCTTGTTAATTTCCTTGATGCTGGTAATACCCGCTTTCGCTTTCGCAAGTCCGCTTTCGCGCAACGTGGCCATTCCTTCTTCGCGCGCGGCGCGCTTGATTTCCGAAGTCGGGCGACGGTCCACAATCATTTCGCGGATTCGATCAGTCAGGTCCATCAATTCGCAAATAGCCGTCCGCCCGTGATAGCCCGTACCGGAGCACTCCAAGCATCCAATGCTTTCCATAATGGCCACGCTCCCCCACACCGCGGGATCGAGGCCAGCTTCTTTCAGATCTTCCGGAGTGTATTTCTTGGGCCGCTTGCAATTCGGGCAGATGACGCGCACCAGGCGTTGCGCCAAGATGCAGTTCAGCGCGGATACAAAGTTGTAAGGCTCGACGCCCATATTGACGAACCGCCCGATGACGTCCGTCACGTTGTTGGCGTGAACCGTTGTAAACACCAGGTGGCCAGTCAGAGCCGATTGAATGGCGATTTGCGCCGTTTCCTGGTCGCGAATTTCGCCGACCATGATTTTGTCCGGGTCGTGCCGCAGGATGGACCGCAAGCCTCGGGCAAAAGTCAGACCTTTCTTCTCGTTGACAGGAATTTGCGTGATACCGCGCACCTGGTATTCGACAGGGTCCTCGATCGTGATGAACTTGTCGTCATCGCTTTTGATTTCATTGATGGCCGCGTACAGCGTGGTCGTCTTGCCCGAGCCCGTCGGACCCGTGACCAGCACCATGCCGTAAGGTTCATGAATGTAACGGCGGAAGCGATAGAGCTCTTCGGCGGAGAAACCAACCACGTCCAAAGTCAGGTTCGCAAATTTTTCGGAAAGTGTTTCTTTGTCTAGCACGCGCAGGACCGCATCTTCTCCGTGGCTTGCGGGCATGATGGAAACGCGCAAATCGATGTAGCGACCCTTGTACTTCACGCGGAAGCGGCCGTCCTGGGGAACGCGGCGCTCGGCAATATCGAGTTCGCTCAAAACTTTTATACGCGAAAGCACGGATGAATGATGTTCCTTCGCGATGGGCTGCATAGCGTGCTGCAGGACGCCGTCAATGCGGTACTTCACGGCAACCTCTGTATCGCGCGCCTCAATGTGAATATCGCTGGCGCGCCTCTCAAGCGCGGTGAAGATGATAGTTTCCACCAGGCGAACTACCGGACTCGCCGTGCTGTCTCGTGTCAGGCGATCGCCGGAGATTGTCTCCTCGGTTTCCTCTTCTTCTTTGGACGCCTGGAGGGCAAACGCCTCCGTGGCCTGCTCCAGAACGCGCTGGGATTGTTCCGTGCGCTTCAGTACGTCGGCGATTTGCCGCGCCGTCGCAACCCGAATCAGCAGCTTCTTGCCGAGCAACAAGGGCAACTCATCGCTGCTCTGAACCAATCCCGGATCTGCAGCGGCAATCGCCAATACGTTGTTGTGCGTTTCGAGAGGCACGAAGTTGTAGCGGAACATCAGGTCGGCGGAAATCGTGCGAATCAACTCCGGGTCAATGCGCTGCTCGCGCAGATCGATGAACGTATATCTATACCTTTCGGCAAGCTTGCGGGCGAACTCACGTTCGCGCTGTTCATCATCGTCGCCCGGTGGCCCGGGCGACGGAGGAACTGGTGGAAGTTGATCCGTGCTAGCCATAACTCCTATTTTGTCCCGTTTATGGAAAACGAAAAGATTGGCAGATATAGCGAAATCAGAATGAACGCAACAAACAACCCCATAATGATGAGCAAAACAGGCTCGATCACGGCTACCAGCGCGGCGAGGCGCAAATTCACTTCTTCTTCGTAAAACTCCGCCACGCTGTTCAGCATCGGAGAAATCGCGCCGCTCGACTCGCCTACTTCAATCATGTCTACAGCCATCTGCGGCATCACACCCTGTGAGGAAAGCGCGCCCGCCAACGATTCACCTTCACGCACCATCTTTGTGGCTTGAGCGACCGTACCTTGCAACAACTTGCTGGTAATGGCTTCCGTCGCCGTTTGCAGGCCGGCTACCAACGGGGTGCCGCCGGTCAAGAGTGTTGAGAGCGTCCGGCAAAATTGTGCAACTTGAAACTTCAGCAGGGTATCCCCGACCAACGGTAGGCGGAACTTGAACCGGTCGAAGGCTGTTCCACCCTGTTCCGTGCGGGACCACAGAAAAACGCCAAGCGCCGTAACCGCCAACGCAACCACAAGTCCCACAAAGTACATCCGGTAATCCACGGTCAATGCAATCAAGATTCGCGTTGGCGTCGGAAGCTCCACGTTCAAATCTCTGTAGAGCAACGCGAACTTCGGAATGACGCCAGTAACCAGGTACGTCACAATGACAGTGGCAACACAAATCAGCAAGGTCGGGTAAACGAGCGTGGCGATGATTTTCTTTTTAACGCCAGTGCTTACTCGCTGATACCCGATATAGTAGTCCAGCACGCCCGGCAGATTACCGCTCTTTTCACCAGCCAAAATTGCCGTAGAGTAAACTTTAGAAAAAACGCCAGCTTGATCCACCGCTTCGGACAGCGACTTCCCTTCCCGCACCTGATCTCGAATTTGCGCGACGACTGGCCGGAGTTTCGGAGAGGTAGCGCGCGTGGCCAGAAGGTCCAGCGCCTTCAAAATCGGCAACCCAGCTTTGATTAAAGTATTGAACTGCTGGTTCAGAATCAGGAAATCCGAACCACCCACCTGCCGCCCGGTTCTGCGGCGAACCAAACTGCCAAGGCGCCCGCCGCGCGATTCGACCGAGTAAACGTAGAGTCCGCGATCCGCGAGCTTTTGGCGCGCTTCGTCCAGAGTATTCGCGGGTTCCACGTGCGAAAAGACGCGCCCGTCGGCATCCGCCACGCGACATACAAATTCACCCATAGACTTTCAGTTTACATCATCTACATGATATGCGTAGGGGGTCGTGGGGGTTGGCCGTTCCTGACTGGTAAGGGAGCCATTCCTACGGGGGAGTTTATGGAGCCGATTTTTGGGCCGCCCCCAGCTCTCCGTTCACGATGGCGACACCGGGCGGAACCTGAAAGCGAAAAAACGAATCTTCGACCTTGGGATTGAATTGCCAGTTCGCGAAGTGAAACTCGATCCCTACGCCTCCTGAATCATTAACTAAGACACGGACGAGCTCTCCGGAGCTTTCAACAACTTCCAGATAAGCAACATCCTGCGCTTCCGCCCCAAGCTGGCTGCCGGTTTCCTTTCCTTCCTTTTTAGACGCGCCACGCAGCTCACAGTAGAGCACGACATCCGCAGAATTCTCTGGGGCCCGTTGCGGGGCGTAACCTATTTTATTACAAATCCGCGAAAGCTTCACTTCCCCGGCCAGTAGCGCTAGGGGAGTCCGCCAATCCGTACTTTTCTTTGCGGGAACGCGCGTAACGGTATGATCTGCGGGAACATAAAACCAGGCGGTCCTGCCATCCACCAGGAACACGTTCTTCTCGGGCGCCTCGTATTCCCAACGCATTTTGCCCGGGCGCTCGAAGAAAGCCTTTCCAGCCTCTGTCCGAATCAACCGTCCACTTTCTGAATACCGCTCCAGAAACGTAACCTCCAACCGCGTTGCGCTTCGATACCTTTCCTCAAATCGCCGCTGAATCGTGGCAATAGTTGCCTTACCTTGAGCTTTGCCCGAATCTGCGGGGTTCTGCCTACTCCAAAGGGGCCACGCGAAAAAGAACAGGAGGAGGCACAATTCGAGTTGAAGTTTTACACGCAAGCAAACAAGTATACCCGTGGCGCGACAGCAGCGATGGCAATTGGCGGGCCGAAAGAGCGGCGCAATGTCTCTATAACAAACTTTCAGTTGCCAACCGGCCCCGAGGTTCCAGCAACTGTCGCGACGGCGCCGCAAGATCCCGCCCCCAAACCAATGGGGGCCGGACCTGGCGTAACAAATTTAATTACGCCAGACGCATCCGAACAGAAAGCGCGCACGCCCGTCGTTTGCACCGTAGTCGCTGTGGCGTTAACCTCATAGCTGTTAAATACTCCGCCCACTTGATTTGTTCCCGCCGAAGCAAATGTGTAACCGCTCTTGCTAAAGGGCGCGACGCTTATAAGGTCGTCAAGCAAACAAGCGTTGGCTGCTGTCGCACCAGCAAGACACGCGGCGGCCGTGCCGCCAAGGTTGGGCAGGGCCACTGCGTAGCCGCTGCCCCAGCTCGAGGCATAGGTTCCTTGTGCCGTGTTGATCTGACGCACGGAGGAGACTGCGCTCGACTCATTCGCTGCTATTTTGGATCTGAACAAGCTCGGAATTGCAATTGCGCAAATAATCAGAATGATGAAGACGACTATCAGAAGCTCGATTAACGAAAACCCCTTCGTAGGTGTCTTTCCCATCTTGAGGTTTGACCGAGGCCCCTGTGTATTCATGGCCCACTCCTTGTCCCGCGCAAATGCAGCGCCAAATTCTCGCTGCCAGTAAAAAGTTCCGCTAGCTTACTCCTGTCATATGTAAGAGCGCAATGAATTTAGAGGGCAGGTAGTGGTGTCATTTGGTGCAAGTACCGATGGACAGCGAGGAAGGGCAAGACCAGATTTAGCCTAGGTACGGCGAAGGGAAACTCAGTTCCAAAAGAAACGGGGAGGAATCGCTTCCCCCCCGAACACGTCCTCATGAGATGTCAAACTCTAGTTGCCGACGATAAGCGTAATCACTGTAGCGCACGTGCCCGCGCCGGTTCCGATCGCTACACCCGTGGTGTTAGCTCGCAGAACGCCGGTCTGGTCGGAGCAAAACGCGCGCTTGCCAGTCACGTCCACCACGGTTGGCGTGGCGTTCGCCTCAAACCCATTGTTCACGCCACCCACAGGTGTATTCCCCACTGCCGCAAACGAATAGCCGCTCTTTGTATACGGAGCGAGGCTTAAACCCGTATCGATAATACAAGCCGCAGCCGCCGTCGCATTCAGGCATGGCACAGCTCCGCCGAGATTGTCTATAGCGGGTGCGTAACCTGCTCCCCAACTCGATGAATACGTCACTTCCGCAGTGTTTATTGTTCGGATCGAGGAAACCGCGGACGACTCGTTGGCCGCGATCTTGGAACGCAGTAAATTCGGGATGGCTATCGCTGCGATAATCAGGATGATAGCCACAACGATGAGCAATTCTATTAGAGAAAAACCTCGCTGCTTGTTCATAGCCTCACCTAGAGGGACTGGACTCCTATTGGGGCTCTTGCAGACCACTACCAACTACTAGAATGAGCACGCAAGATGCCAAGGGAAGAACCGTTCGTACTGTCCCGTTTCGGAACTTTTACTGCTGTCCGCCTCTTGCCCTAGGAAAAATCTAGTGGCCTGGCACAAAAAAAGGAGGAAGCGAACTTCCTCCCTTTTCCAGAGAAATACTAGCTAAGCGTTAGTTGCCGACTGGGCCGGAAACGCCAGCCGCGGTCGCAACGGCCTGGCAAGAACCAGCTGCCACGCCAATCGCCGCGCCGTTCACGTTGAACTTCAGCACGCCCGTCTGGTCGTCGCAGAACGCGCGCACGCCAGTCGTCTGGAACGTGGTCGGAGTGGCATTTACTTCAAAGCCGTTGTACACCGCGTTCACGAGCAAAGTGCCGGCGGCGTTGAACACATAGCCGCTCTTCGTGAAGGGAGCCTGGCTCAAGAGCGGGTCGATTAAGCAAGCCGCCGCTGCGGTCGCGGCGACGCACGGTGACGCTCCACCCAGAGAGGGCAAGTCAACCGAGAAACCACTGCCCCAGCTGGACGAATACGTTACTTCCGCGGTCCCGATGGTGCGAACCGAGCCAACCGCAGAGGATTCGTTCGCCGCAATCTTAGACCTCAGCAAGTTCGGGATGGCGATAGCCGCGATGATCAGAATGATCGCCACGACGATCAAAAGTTCGATAAGAGAAAAGCCCTTCTGTTTCTTCATGAAGTCTCCTTGAAAGGTTGTGACGTGCGTAAGAGCACACGCTGGAAAGGGAGCAAGGAGCCTGCCAAAGGGAACCTGCAGCCCTCTTTGTGCCCCAAATTGAACAAGCGCTTCTTTTTCTTGTGGTTACACAAACCAGAAGAAGTACTAGGCGACGCCGGCATGACACCCTAGCGGCTAACCAGCCCAGCTAGATGCCACTTTGCGTCACCCCTGGAAGACGCAAATCGTCATAGAAAAACGAGCTCCTTCCGGCGCTCATTCTTTGGCGAATTAGCTTGCAAAGGCTTGCCGTGGGAGCTTCCGAATGTGCGGCCGCGAAAGGTCCTAGGGCACCAACAGCGTCGCATAGGATTCATCGCCAAGAGCAGTGGCAAGGCAAGGGGCGGGAGGGGTGATTCCCTTGGGCTCCCGGGGTGTGACCGAGGATGTGGAACTTCCAAAGGAACTCACCCCTGTTACTAGCCACAGCATTGCGTTTGTTGAGGCTACTCTGCTCTTACGCGGCCCGCGCTCAATCCAGTAAACACCTGAATTCCTCGTCAGGTGGATCCGGTCGCGGTCATCGGGCAACGTTTAAGCGGTTTCGTTATACGGCAAAGCCTCAGTTTTCAAGAAGCGCAGGGTCGGGTCCCTCGGCCTTTGATTCCAATGACGCAGCTTGGTTCCCTTGCTTTTGGCCCCTCGTCTACCCGCCCCTGCGGCGTTTTCTCTCTTGTCACACTCTGAGGAATTCTTGCGAGTGGATTCACCAGTCGCCACTGCTGCTTACGGGCGGTGACGGTCGTCGGGGGCGGCGGCGATGCCAAGGCGGCGAAGTTCGTCCTGGTAATACTTCCTATGCAGCACGTCCCACTCTTCGCTGCCTTCCAGGATTTCCTTCTTTTGCGAAGTGATGCGCTTGCGGACCTCCAGCTCGATTTTTTCCTCGTCGCGAAGCATGGCGGTCATGATCTGCACGATTTGCTGGCGAATCGTGTCGCGGTCGTCAATGAATTCCACTTCGTCGCTGGCCACCAGCACATCAGTGATCTGGTGGGAGAGTCTGACAATTTTTTCGCGGCTCAGTCGCATCATTCTCGTCTGCGTTCCCTTTCCTGCCGCGTACCTACCTCAATACCAGCTTGCGGTCCCGCGCCAGGTGCTGCTTCACCTTCTTGTACATTTCCTGGTAGGAAACCCCGGTGCTGCGCATCTCATCCTGGCGCTCCACGAGGATCTGGCGCACTTCCTCGTTCAACCGGTCTTCGACAGTCAACTCTTCGAGCATCCGCTGGCGGACCCGCGTGGCCACTGCTCCTTGCGCCTTGGTCTCAATTTGCCCGCCTTCCACCAGGCGCTTCACGACTTCATTGGCAATGTGGGCCACAAAATCCCGTACGAGCAGCATCCTTATTCGTTCCTCGGCGTAAATGTAAGCAAATCAGTGTACTGGCAGCGTGGGGAAAGTGCAAGAAAACGACTTCGAAGCTCGAAAAGCAAGATTCGAAACCCGGCTGAAACCGCGCAGAAAGCGGAAACTGAAAAGCAGGGTCCCGGGAAATGGAGAAAATACGTGCGTTGACCCCCTCTCATGCTTCCGGTACGAT
>Ga0075426_10000831_pt1 | contig 21760 bp, 15 predicted proteins | sample SoiMethybrSBSTD5_FD_75304 | JGI IMG/M metagenome (GOLD analysis project Ga0075426, IMG submission 75304) | Bulk soil microbial communities from a Populus tree surrounding site in Tennessee, USA - Soil MetaG P. TD hybrid SBSTD5 | ecosystem: Environmental > Terrestrial > Soil > Tree plantation...
AGCGCGGCCTCCTTATCCGGAGAGTTCGCCACAACCACGAGCGGCATCTTAGTCCGCGGCTTCTTTATAGCGGACTTGATGCGTGAAGGCGCCACCCGCGGCGCCTCGCCCTCCATCTTCCGAAAGTGCGGGGGCCACGGCGCGTCGGCGAGGCCCGCGGCCTGGTCTTTGTCGGCGAGTTCCAGCAATTGTTCCAGCGAACCCGGCGCGGCGTCCATGCCTGCATGCGGATCGCCGAGTTCCTCGAACCGCTTTGGTATCGTGAGTACTGTAAAGTCGGCTGGCTCGCAGTCGGGAACCTCTTGCCAGTGAAGGGGCGTAGACACACGGGCATCGGTGAGCGGGCGTACAGAATAGGCAGAGCACGTGGTCCGATCCTTCGCGTTCTGGTTGTAGTCAAGAAACACACCATGACGCTCCTCTTTCCACCATTTCGAACTGGCGAGAGCTGGAACGCGCCGCTCGACCGCCCGCGACAGCGCGACCGCTGCGCGGCGTACCTCCCCAAAGGTCCAGCGCGGATGGATACGCACGTTAACGTGCATCCCGCGTGAACCGCTTGTTTTGGGCCAGCCGCGGAGCCCCATCTCTTCGAGCAGCGCCTTCACACCAAGGGCGACAATGCGCACGTCCGCCCAATTGACGCCCGGGCCGGGGTCGAGATCGACTCGCAGTTCGTCCGGGTGCTCGAGATCGCCCGAGCGTATGGCGTGCGGGTGTAGCTCGATGCAGCCCAAGTTGACGATCCATGCGAGCCCCGCCGCATCATCGACGACCACCTCTTCCGCGGTACGGCCCGAGGGGAATGACAGCATTACTGTTCTCAGCCACGGAGGCCGCTCTGCGGGAGCCCGCTTCTGATAGAAGGCCTCTCCCTCGGCGCCGTTCACGAAGCGCTTGAGCACGATCGGACGGTCCTGAATTCCGGCCAGAGCGCCCGGCGCGACTGACAAGTAGTAACGTACGAGGTCCAGTTTCGAGACTTTCGTCTGCCTCGAAAAATACAGCTTGTCGGGGTGCGTCACCCGGACCTCGCGTCCGCCGATCGAAAGCACCTCCGCGGCTTCTTCTCTCTTCACAAAGACAGGCTACACCGACTTTGCCCTAAACTGGTACGCCCCAGGCCAGCGGGTCAGCTTGGGGCGTAAGACCCCGCCAAAAATAGCCGAAAGATAAGGCCACAATCGGTGCGCGCTGATTCACAATCGTCTTGTTAGCAACGAATTGTTACGGAGTACACGAGCAAAAGCGTGAACGGATATGGCTGCTCTAATCGATGCGTGCATGTTGAAGCAGCCCCAAGCGGCGGGCTGGATGTTATTCATTCGTAAGCGGTCCAGCTCCAAAAACCGCCAGACGTTCAGCTATCAGGTAATCGAGACGTACCGTGCGCACGGACGGATGAAGCAGCGTGTGGTTGCGAATCTGGGCCAGTGCCCGACCGTGGAGGCGGCGTTGGAGGTTGAGCGCGCTAACTTCGACAAAATAAGGCAGCAGATTGAGCGTAGCCAGACTATGCCGCACACTCACTCGACCGGAGCGCCGGTTTCTCTGGAGATGGGCGACATTTGGCCTCTTCTCTCCACTCGGTGCGCCCCGATCGTCGAGGCGAGAATTGCTCTTCTGGAAAGTTTAGTGACAAGAATGTCCAAACAAGCGGGCGGCGCTTCTGACGCTACCTAAATCGTAACCGCCGGCGAGACGTCGGCGGGCGATATATTCACCGCCATCCGTTTTCCCGCGCCGCTCGTGTCATAGCCTCCGAGACCTTCGAGTTCTCTTCGAAAAGCAGTCCGGTTCAACGTGTCTAGTAGTAGCTGCATGCCGGGCAGCGCGATGTGCTGTTTTCGAATCACGAGATCGTACCGTTCGCTAATTAGGGGAATGAAATCCAAGCCGAAGACGCGGGCCGCGGCACGCGTTGCAACGCAGCAGTCGGCATGTCCGATTCGCACCTGCCAGGCCGCCGGCAAGTGGCCGTGGGCCACCTGTTTGTAGCCTGTTACTTTCGACGAGGCGATGCCCAGGCGTTTCAGGCTGGAGTCCAACAGAGACCGGCTGCCCGATCCCGGCTCGCGGTTTACCAGAGCAATGCCTTTGCGGGCGAAATCAGCGATCTCCCGAATCGCCTTCGGATTGCCTTTGGCGACCACGATGCCCTCTTCCCACACCGCGAAGGAGAATACCACGGCTGTCCCTCTGGGGAATAGCTTGCGGACTTGAGGCAGGTTGGATTCACCGGTGGCCTCATCGCGCAAGTGCGAGCCTGCAATGTGGACGGATCCGGAGCGAAGCAAATCCAGCGCTTGTGAGCTGTTGCGATGGGCCAGCACCAGTTCTATATTCGCTTTCTGCAGGTGTCGCGCCAAAACGGACATGGCCGGATCGCAACCCGCCATCAGCAGGCGATTACCAAATTGCTCCGCATCCTGAAACATTTGAACGCGAGCCCTCCGCGGGCTTGGGCCCTTTTCACCCGAATCGATCACCACAGCGTCCGCTGGCGGCAAATACCACGCCACCGGCGACGGCGAGACGCCCATCGTACGCCTGTCCACTTGGCATATCTGCACCGGCAATCCAGGTTCAACGGTCTGGCCGCCGGGGAGCAAGTCCACTTCTTTCGTGACTGATGGCGGGCGGGAGGCCTCTTCGAGACGAAATAGTTCTTCCACAGAGACTTCGAGCACGCGAGCCAACCTCAGCGCAACTAAGGTATTCGGGACATAACTTCCGGCCTCCATCGCGTAGATCGTCTGCCGGCTGACACCGACCTTGCTGGCCAGGGCGGCGGCCGAATAGCCGCGTTTTTGACGGATTTGGCTAAGAAGGTTTTCAATATTCACGCTGTTTCACTCGGATGGTGCCATTTTGTCATGTAAGGACGCAGAGCCTTTCACTTGGTACGCGGTTGCCGGTTCCACGCTCGCTGATTTCCCGGGCCGCCTGACGTAACCGCCCCTGGGCATTGCGGGAGATGCATTGAATTTTAGAATACTATCGTCGTTGACAAATTACACTTCGTGGCCCCAGAACCTTGATTTCAAAACGCGGCAGCTAGGTTCACAAATGTTGCTTGCACGCTTCTGTAGTGTATGCGTTACACTGAAATTCATATCTGACATGCGTACCCTACTTTTGTTGCTTGCTATTGTCGCGCCTTGTTTCGGCCAAGCCGGGAAGGCCGAGCTGTTCGGAACGATTCAGGATCCCTCGGAGTTTCCGGTGCCTAATGCGAAGGTACAAGTTGAGGAGCAGGCCACCATGGCGCGCTTTGCCGCGACTTCCGACGAACGGGGAGCGTATCACATATTGGGATTGCCCGCCGGCCACTACGTCCTGATCGTCGAGCAGCCTGGCTTTCGAACATTTCGGCAGTCTGGCATCACGTTGCGGATGTTGGATCAGACGACGTTGAATGTCACGCTGGAGATCGGTCAACCCACGCAATCCATCGAGGTTACGGCGGCGGCCCCGTTACTGCAGACCGCCAGCGGAACGGTGAGCTTCGCCGTGGATGAGACTAAAGTCACGACACTCCCGCTTGATGGACGCAATTTCATACCGCTGGTCGCACTCTCGCCGGGTGTGGCGCTGCCAGGCGGAGGATCGTTATTGCCGCGTATCAACGGCAGCCGGCCGCGAACCAACGAATACCTCTATGACGGCATCAGTGTCCTGCAGCCCGAGCCGGGACAGGTTGCTTTCTACCCGATCATTGACGGTATTGAGGAATTCCGGCTCAACATCAACGCGTATTCGCCAGAATATGGCCGGTCGAACGGCGGCACAGTGATGGTAGGCACCAAGTCGGGCAGCAATGATTTTCACGGAACACTCTTTGAGTTCCTCCGCAATGAAGACTTGAACGCGCGCAACTATTTTGCACCGATAGGTCCAAAACCAGAGTTTCGACGCAACCAGTACGGCCTTGCGGTAGGTGGCCCGATACAGAAGAATAAAATGTTTTTCTTTGTCGATTGGCAAGGTACGCGGCTGCGGACCGGAGTTACCCGGATCAGCACCGTGCCCACGCCGGCACAGAGACGCGGGGTGTTTTCGACGCCAATTACCGATCCAACCACAGGACTGGTTCTTGCGGACAATACGATTCCTACGAGCCGCTTCGACCCGGTCGCGCAACAAGTGTTGGAGCATTACCCGGCGCCCACATTGACAAAAGCGGCCAACAACTTTTCGCGTACCGCGGTCGAGCCAGACAATCAGGACCAGTTTGACACTCGAGTGGACCGGTATTTTGGCACGAGGCACCGCGTATTCGCGCGCTATTCGTACCTTCGCGACGACGACGTCCCGGTGACGCCGTTGCCGGATGGCAGCGGGAGTCTGACTTCTGGGGTCACCGGTCATGCAATCACTCGTGGCGATGGCGCCGTGGCGGAGTACGACTGGAGCCCATCACCCACGATGATGAATGCGGCGCGCTTCGGATATAGTCGGCGTGACCTGAACCAGGCCTCGCTTCAAAACGGTGGCATCACAGTACCAGGTCTCCCGGCGAATTCCTTCGCATCGGTGCTGCCCATATTCGCAGTGGCGGGGTATCAGCAGGTGGGCCCAACCTCAGCGGCGAATGATAAGTTCACCACGTCGGTCACGGAGTTTCTCGACACGTTTTCGATCATTCGCGGACGCCATACCATCAAATTCGGCACCGATATCCGGCGTGAGGCGCTGGACGTCTTGAACCCGCCCAATCCTACCGGCTCGTTCACCTTTAGCGCATCGGGCACGGGAAACAGCGTAGCTTCGCTGCTGCTTGGGCAAGTGAATGCCTTCAGCATCGATATTCAAAGTGAGGCCCTGCTGGAGCGTGCGAAATTCGCGGAGTTCTTCTTGGGCGATGAATGGAAGATCTCGAACCGGTTGACCTTGAACCTTGGTACGCGGTATACCTTGAACTTTCCCTCGACGGAAGTACACGACCACGGCGCCATTTTCAATCTGAACACACAGGTCCTCGACTTTCCACATACAGCTCGGGAACTGGCCTGCTGCGAATTCGGGCCCCGGGCAGGGCTGGCTTATCGAATCGGCGATACGTGGGTGGTGCGCTCCGGATACGGCATGATCTGGTTCGAACAGAGCGGTATCACCACGCCATTTACGATCCCGCAATTCCCGTTCGTGCAGACCCTCGGACAACAGTCTCAGGACAACATTCACGCCGCGTTCCCTCTGGCGGCCGGGCCCACGGTCCAAGTCACCTCCCTGAATCCCAATTCCGGGCTGGGCCAGGGAGTGTTCGGAGTCGATCGCAACGTGGGTTCAGGTAACTCACAGCAGTGGAACCTTTCGGTGCAAAAGACTATCGGCAAGGACTTGAACTTTGAAATCGGTTACTTGGGTTCGAAGAACACGCGCCTGGGAGTGCCTGACGTCAATATAAATCAGCTACCCGATGCAGACCTGGCCTTGGGGGCGGCGTTGCTGGCCAAGGTTCCCAATCCGTACTACGGCCAGATCCCCGCCTCGTCCTCGCTTGGGAAAAAAACTCTCACCAAACAGCAGTTGCTACGGCCGTTTCCACGATTCACCACGGTAGCTCTGTTCCGGGATAATGTCGGCAATTCGAGTTACGACGCGTTAGAGGCGAAACTGGAAAAGCGGTTTTCGAAGGGTTTGACGTTTACGTTCGCCTACACTTTTTCGAAGCTGATTGATGACGCTTCCAGCGTTTTTTCCAACACGATTTTCACCGGGCCGATCGCGAATACCGGCGTGGCCGACAGCTACAACCGCCATCTGGAGAGGGATCTTTCGAACGGCGACATTCCGCGTGTATTCTCGGGCGGCTGGGTCTATCAGATTCCGCGGTTGTGGAAGATTCGGGGATGGGAGATTGCGGGACTGGTCCGCGTGCAAGCGGGGGATACCGTGGCAGTGTCTCAGGCCACGAATTCCAATTCCAATCTGGGATATGGCACGCAGCGACCAAACCGCGTGAGCGATCCCAACTCTTTGGCGGATCGGAGCGTGTCGGAGTGGTTCAATGTAGCGGCTTTTAGGTTAGCGCCGCAGTTTGCGATCGGGAACAGTTCTCGGAACCCAGCGCGAGGGCCCGGATTACAAGAGGCAGATTTGATGCTGGGGAAAACCTTTCGCATCACGGAGCGGGCAAGCTTAGAGTTTCGTGCAGAGGTCTTCAACGTCACCAACACTCCGCCGTTCAATGATCCGAACGGAAGTTTCGGCTCCCCCGCCTTCGGCACAATTACAAGCGCGGGCAACCCCAGGGATTTCGAGTTTGCATTGAAAGCTCACTTCTAGATCGTCAACGAGCGTCTCGGGTTCGTCATGTCAGTTCAAAAAACTTACAGGTACAAGAGGTGCCGCACGACGGGCGTACGGAGCGTGCAGCTGAGCAACCGGTCTTCAAGCTGGCTATCGGCCCGAGTGAAACGGTCATGCTGACGGAGGTGTTCTGCCCAGGAACTCACCACAAATGTTTCGACATAACGGTCTGCGTTCTCGAGGTCCCGACAAATTCCCCACCGCGATGCGCCGTCGCGGCGTCTCACGCGTCCGTATTGGCGCATGGTCTTGAGGAACTCCGGTAGTCGCTCGGCATCAACGTGGTATTCAACCGTTACAAGGACCGGACCGGCGGCATCCGCATTCGCATCGTCGAACGCAGGCAGGCGCCAGTGATTCCAAGGCGTCAAGTCAACGCTCGCTTGGGGCATGGGGAGAAATAGTCCCAGCCCTGTCGTCAAGATTACTCCTATGCCCGCGCATAGCAGCGCTGTGTTCAGGCCGGCCCGGGCCGCAACCGCACCCCAAGTTGCGCTTCCGCCGGCAACAGCCCCTTGAAACACCAGCATCGAAACCGCGAGCACACGGGCCCGCGCCCAGTCCGGTGCCTGGTTTAGAACCTGGACATTGAAAAGCGAGATGAACGAGATCCAGGCCGCGCCTCCGATTAACATGATTGCACCTAGGAGCGGTAGATCGCGCAGAGATCCGGCTGTAATTGTCGCCAGACCGAAGATTGCAATACCGGCCGATACCACCACGTCGGCCGACCACCGTGCTCGAGCGCGTTGCATCACCAGCGCACCAAGCACTGCGCCACAGCCGAAACAGCCAAGCAGAACTCCGTATCCCACCGGACTACCATTAATGCGTTGAGCGACAGAAGGCAATAACGCCAGAAGTCCGCTGGCGAAAAACATGGCGGTTCCTGCTCGCAACAGCACCGCGCGAACCGCCGGGGAGTAGCGAACGTATCGGATCGCTGCTACGGTTGCACCAGTCACTGTCTCAGGCGGCGTTGTTCGCCGGACAGCGGGCCGCTTCCAGCGAGCCACGACGAGGATTACCCCAATGAAAGACACTGTGTTCAACAGGAAAGCCGTACCAATCCCCGCCAGTGCAATAACGAAACCGGCCAGCGCCGGCCCCACTGCCCGGGCAAAATTGAATTCGATGCCGTTGAGCGCCGAGGCCGCAGGGAGGTCCTCCTTTTGAACCAGCTCGGGCAAGACAGCGCGCCAAGTGGGTGTTTCGAATGCGTCTCCAGCCGACAGAGCAAAGGTCAGAATGAGAAGTAGCGCCGGAGACATCATTCCCGCGATGGTCATCACAGCGAGCGCAAGCGCCACCACCACCATCCATGTTTCGGTGAGCAGAATCAGTCTGCGGCGATCGACGATGTCCCCGATCGCGCCTGCCGGCAGAGCAAGGACAAAGAAGGGTAAAGCCGATGCGGTCTGGATAAGGGCCACATACATCGGCCCGCCGTTGAGTGATACCATCAGCCAAGCGGCGCCAACGCTTTGCATAAATGTCCCCACATCCGAGACCACGTCCGCGATGAGCAAGTTGCGGAAGGTCGAGGATTTTAGGGGCCGCCAGAGACTGGCCGATCCCTGATTCGACGAAATTGCCACTGCCTCCACGTTATCAGCATCTCATTCGACGCCGTGGCTGGGCGAAAATCTTCGGGTTCTGATCTACTGCCAGCCTCCACCCAAAGCCTTGTAGAGTTGCACAACGCTGAGCACCTCACTCAACCGAATCTGCGAGAGAGCGAGCTGAGCCTGGAAGAGATCCCGGTCGGCATCCAGCGCGTTCAACAGCGTGTCCACGCCGCCGCGGTAACGCACATAGGCTAGCCGCTTCCGGTCTGCAAGGGCGGTGACCAATAGCTCTTGCTGCACGCGGCTTTCCCTGACCCTCTGATGGGCGATGAGTGCATTAGAGACATCGGCAAATGCAGTTTGGATCGCTTTCTGATATTGGATCAGCGCGCTCTGCCGCTGGGCCTCCGTCAACTTCACATTCGACTTGAGACGACCGGCGGTGAAGATCGGCTGCGTTACCTGCGGAGTCAAAGTCCACACGCGGCTCGGTGCGCTGAAAAGGCTCGACAGTTGCGTGCTTTGTCCACCCAGGAATCCGCTCAGACTGATTTGTGGGAAATACGCGGCCTTTGCAACCCCGATCTCAGCATTAGCGGCGATGAGATTCTGCTCCGCTGCGCGGATGTCGGGGCGGCGCTCGAGCAACGCGGAAGGCAAACCGGTGGGCACTTCGGGTGGCAGCTCCTGCTCGGTCAGGCTGCGTCCGCGGACGACTTCACCGGGATTCCTCCCTAGCAACAGGCTGATCTGGTTCTCCGTCTGTTCGACCCGTTGCTGTAACTGCGGGATTGTTTCGGCGGCTGTGTCCACCAGTTGTTCTCCCTGGCGCAGATCGAGCAGCGTCGCCACGCCGCCAGCTTGGCGGGTTTGAATGAGGCGCAGCGACTCCTGGCGGGTGCCGAGCGTTTCCTTGGAGATCTCCAATTCGTAGTCCAGCTCGCGCAGGCTGAAGTAAGAAGTGGCCACATCACTCACCAGCGTCGTAACCACCGCCTTGCGGTTTTCTTCGGCGCCAAGCAGATTGGCCCGTGCCGCTTCAGTGGCTCGCCGCAACCGTCCCCAGATGTCCAACTCAAAGGAGAGCAGGTTGAGCGTCGCCTCGCCAAAAGTGCGATTCTGCGAGGGCACAAACGACGCCGGCAGGGGCAGTTGGCCACTTCGGGAGAGCCGGGTCGTGGTGAGATCCCCGCCGATCTCCGCATTTGGAAACTGCTCGGATCTCGTGATGCCCAGGTTGGCCCGCGCCGCCTCCACGCGCGTGACTGCATCCCGGAGGTCGTAGTTTTCGACCAGCGACGCCCGAATCAGCTCTTGCAGCTTTTCATCCTTGAATACCTCCCACCACTTGAGATCCGCCAGGGATGCCGCCTCGGGCGTTAGTTGCGGGGTTGGCGCACGAAATGTTGACGGCGTCTGCACCGCGGGCCGGTGGTAGTCTGGGCCAACCGCGCAGCCGGTGAGCAGAGTCGCAAGAACAATGAATGGTGTCTTCACGTCAATCTCCCTCCGCCGGTGCGGGCGTCCGCGGCAGGACGCCGGGCGCGCCTTCTCGTCCGGCGCCCGAGACCTTCTCCACCACATAGAAAATTGCCGGGATAAAGAAAATGCCGATCACGCTTGCGGCCAGCATGCCCCCGATCACCGTGGTGCCCATAATCTGGCGGGCCACGGACCCTGCGCCAGTTGCCGTCCATAGCGGCACGCAGCCCAGGATGAACGCAAATGACGTCATCAGGATGGGCCGCAGACGAAGCCGGGCCCCTTGGAGCGCGGCATCTATCAGTGGTTTGCCCTTTTCAAATTCGTCTTTGGCGAACTCGACGATGAGAATTGCATTTTTCGCCGCGAGGCCGATGAGCATAACCAGGCCGATCTCTGAGTAGACATCGCTTTCGATCTGCACCATGTACGCCGGATAGAACCAGCCGAGGACGACACGGCGCAGCCACAACACCCCGAATGCGCCAAAGACAGCCACCGGCGTACTCAGCAACACGCTGAATGGCAGGGTCCAGCTTTCGTACAGCGCCGCCAGGATGAGAAACACAAACAGCAGTGAGAACCCGAATATGACGGTTGACGACACGCCTTCCTGGGCCTTCTTTTCCTGAAACGACATGCCCAAATAGTCGTAACCCATCTCGCGCGGCATGGTTTTCGCGAAGACGTCTTCGAGGGTATTCATCGCCTGCTCGGAGCTGTAACCCGGCGCCGCGCTGCCGATAATCTGAGCGGAACGATAGAGGTTGTAGCGCATCGTGAACTCCGGTCCGGAGCGCGATTCGAACTTCGTAACGGCAGAAAGCGGCACCATTTCTCCGCCGCTATTCCGCACGTAGAACTGCCCGACATTCTCGGCCCTGGTCCGATAATCGCCCTCCGCCTCGATATAGACCTGCCACTGGCGTCCAAAACGGTTGAAGTAGTTCACGAACAGCCCACCCATGAAAGCCTGAATGGTGCGGTAGACATCGTTGAGTGGCACACCCTGCTTGATGACTTTGTCGCGGTCGACGTCGACGAACTGTTGCGGCACGCTCGGCACGAAAGTGCTGACCAACCCACCGATCTCAGGGCGCTTCCTGGCAGCGCCCATGAATTTAGCTAGATTGTCGGCCAGGAACTGGACATCCTTTCCGGCACGGTCTTCGAGAACGAACGTAAATCCGCCGGAGGTGCCGACACCCGGAATGGCAGGCGGCGAGAAGGCGAAAGCAAATCCCTCAGGGAGCTTGCTGAGCTCATAGTTCAGGCGCTGCAGGATTTCGTGATATTGCTCCTCGCGGGTTTTGCGATCTCCCCACTCTTTCAAAGTGATGAAGAACAGCCCGTTGTAGCTGGTCCGCACAAAGCTGAGTAGGCTGAAGCCCGCGACGGTAGTCGTGTATTTCACCCCCGGCATTTTCGCCAGAATGTTTTCGATCTTTCTGCACGCCGCGTCCGTGCGTTCGAGGGAAGCTGCGTTCGGAAGCTGGAGATGCATGAACAGATAGCCCTGATCTTCGTCGGGCAAAAAGCTCGACGGTACACGGCTGCTGAAGAAGCCCGCCGCGAGCCCGAAGCCCACGAGCAGAACCAAGGCCACCGCGCTCTTGTGAATGAGCGCTCCCGACCAACGCACATAGCCTTCCGTGGCGTGACCAAAGACGCGGTTGAACCAATTGAAGAACCGTCGGAGCAGCCCGTGGCTCTCTTGTTTCGGCCGAAGTATTAACGCCGCGAGAGCAGGGCTGAGAGTGAGCGCGTTGAATGCCGAAAGAATCACCGAGATCGCGATCGTGACCGCGAACTGCTGATAGAGCCGCCCGGTAATTCCCGGTATGAACGCCGTCGGCACGAACACCGCTGTGAGAACTAGCGCAATGCCTATCACCGGCCCGGAGATTTCTTCCATTGCTTTGAAAGCGGCTGCTTTCGGCGCCATACCCTCTTCGATGTGGCGCTCCACCGCCTCGACCACCACGATGGCGTCGTCGACCACCAGGCCGATTGCCAGCACCAGGCCGAACAGAGAAAGCGTGTTGATCGAGAATCCGAACAGCGGAAAGAAGACGAACGTGCCGATCAGGGAGACCGGCACCGCCAGCAGTGGAATGAGGGTGGCGCGCCAGCCTTGGAGAAAAACATAGACCACCACAATCACGAGCAGGATCGCGATCACCAGTGTAATCACGATCTCCTTTATGCCTTCGGTCACCGCCCGCGTGGTGTCGAGCGACACCACGTAATCCATGTCCTCAGGAAATCGTTTCTTTACCTCGGCCATCAGCTTCTTGACGCCCGCCGCGGCCTGCACCGCATTGCTGCCGGGCAATTGGTAGAGCGCGATGATGGCGCCCGGTTTGCCGTTCAAGCGCCCGATGATAGTGTAATCCTGCGCGCCTAACTCTGCGCGCGCCACGTCTTTCACGCGCACGATGCCGCCGTCTGGTGTCTCGCGAACCACAATCTGCCCGAACTCCTCCGGCGACGTCAGGCGGCCCTGCGCGCGGACGGAGTAGGTGTACTCCTGGCCTTTGGGCACGGGCGCGCCACCGACTTGCCCCGCTGGATTTACCGTGTTTTGCGCCTGAATGGCGCTCACGATTTCCGGCACCGTGATCTGGAGCTTCGCTAGTTGGTCCGGCTTGACCCAGAGCCGCATGGCGTATTGGCCGGCGCCAAAAACCTGCACGCTGCCAATGCCGGGCACGCGCGTGAACTGGTCGTTCAGGTTGATGTACGAGTAATTCGCCAGGAATCGCGCGTCATAGGTTCCCTTTGGCGAGTAAAGGCTGATGAGCATCAGGGGAGCCGTGACCGATTTCTGCACCGTGACACCAAAGTTCGTAACCTCCACCGGAAGCTGCGAAGCAGCTTGGGTCTCGCGCATCTGGGTGAGAATCTGATCGGTGTTTGGGTCTGTCTTCACGTCGAAATTCACGATCATGGTCATCTGACCGTTGGACGCGTTCAACGAATACATGTAATTCAGGTTGTCCACGCCGCTCATTTGCTGCTCGATGGGCGTAGCCACGGACTGTTCGACGGTCTGGGCGTCGGCGCCGACGTAGTTCGCCTGAATCTGCACCTCCGGCGGGGCGATGGCCGGAAACTGAGCTACGGGCAACCCCGCGATCGTGACCGCGCCGACGATCACCAGCAGAATCGAGATCACCATGGCCACGATGGGCCGGTTGATGAAGAATTTCGACATATGCGCTACCTTCCCGCCGCTTGCCCGGCCGCGGCATCCGCAAACGGCAGCGGTTTCACAGTCATGCCGGGTCCAACTTTCTGGACTCCTTCAGCCACAACCCTTTGACCCGGCTTCAGACCTTCGTCGATGATCCACATCCTGCCGGTACGGTCTCCCACTTTGACGGTCCGGATGTTGATCTTGTTCTCGCTGTCGACAACGGCCACCTGGTACGTGCCCTGCAGCTCGGTGACGGCGCGCTGCGGAACCAGTAGTGCACCCACGTGCGTTCGGGTCGACGTGCGGACACGGCCGTATTGTCCGGGGCGTAGAATGTTTCCGGCGTTGGGAAACAGTCCTGCGATCCGGATCGCGCCGGTGGCCTGGTTCACCTGCCGATCCGCGAAGGAGAATTTCCCGGGGTGGGCATAGACAGTGCCGTCGGCCAGAATGAGCTCGAACAGCAATCGCCCCGTCTCCGCGTTCAGGGTGGCTTGCGTTGGGAACCGTCGATTGAAATCGAGATACTCTTGCTCGCTGACTGTGAAATAGACTTTGATCGGATCGACTGTAGACACCGTGGTCACAGCTCCGCTGGCCGGGCTGACCAGCGCGCCGACCTGCTGTTGCGCGAGACCGGCGATGCCATCAATGGGCGAAATGAGGCGAGTGAAATCAAGATTGAGCTGCGCGGTTGCCACCGCAGCCTTGGCCGCTTCCACGGCCGCGTTCGCCGCCTGAATCTGGGCCTTGGCGGTCTCCACTCCGGCTTTTGCCGCCTGGACCTGCGCCTTCGCGGCCAGATTGCCCTGTGTGGCGTTGTCAAGGTCCTGCTGGGTGATGGCCTGTTGTCTGGCGAGAGGGATGTACCGGTCTTCATCCAGCTGGGCTTTGTGCTGATTCGCTTCAGCCGCCGCGAGCTGCGCTTCCGATTGGACCAACTGGGCCCTCGCTTGCGCGGAACCTCCGCTGGCCTGTGCCAGCTGCCCCTGGGCCTGATCAAGGGCGGCCTGGAAGGGCCGGGGATCGATCTCAAAAAGCAACTGCCCTTTCCTGACGAAGGAGCCTTCTGTATAGCCCTGCTTCATTAGATATCCCGCAACCTGAGCCTTGATATCCGCATTTACCAGCCCGTCCAGCGTCCCGATCCATTCGCCGTAAATGGGGACATCCTTTTGTTGAACCTCCACCACCTGGACGCCGAGCGGGGCGGGATTCGCGGCAGACGTGCCTTGCGAGCATCCCGCAGCAGCCAGCGCAATCAAAAGGATTGCGCAAACTATCACCCATATCTGTTGTTTAGACAGTATTTGTACATTCATGGAATATGCTCCCTCGCACATATACATTACGCTACTTGATGCTTGATGACTGGTTTTGGGTTCGAGCGCGCGGACGCATCGGAAATAGAGATCACTCGGCATTTTGAGATCCCCCGGAAGGCCGCAATTTCGTCTCAACGCTGCGGACCTTATCCTCCATCGTCTGCCGGCGATCGGTGCGAGTACCGACTCGAATCGTACTCGAGATCCTGGGCACGCCCATGGCGTGTACCGCTTCGTGGCAGCGCTTTATGGCACCGAAAACGGCGTCCCACTCACCTTCGATATTGGTGCCATAGGCGTGAAGCCTGGTTTTCAATCCCGCCTCCGCCAGAATCCGCTCGCACTCTGCAACCTCCCGTGAAACGGAAACTCCGATCCCCATGGGTATCACACACAGATCCGCAATGACTTTCATGAATAAACCTCGAAATTGAAGAAGTCAAGACATGGGCCAAACTGCCTTATTTGCGCTGGAGGATCGGTACGCCGGCACTGTTTGGTTTTCGGGCCAACTGCGTTCCCGTAAATCGGGCAAGGGTCAATTCAGCGCGGTAGAGGACACGGCAACCCTTTTCCAGATGTCCGCCGAAGGCTCCACGGGCGCCCGATAGAGTCAAGTGAAGATGAGGCTCGCCATTCGCAATGATCCCGTTGATATTGAGGATCTCCATCGGTTCCTTCACGGTGATGAACTCGTCCTCGGGCTTTTCGCGGTCGATTTCACGCGATGATAAGTGCACTCCTGAAGGGAACCAGCGGCCGACAACACGGCGCCATCCGCAATCCCGTACTTCTGAATGGCGTTCTCTATCGTCTCCAGCAGCAGGTCGCCGCGATCGAGACGAATTCGGTACACCTCGGCGATTAGCGCGCCCCCAAAACCCTCCGCGGCTACGCAAGGCAGGACAAGCCACAGCCAGACGAACGCTACTTTCATGATCGGCTCCTCCGAGCCAGTGTACGCCCAAAGTCGACTGCTCAAGATGCAGCAGATTCAAGCCAGGTCGCAGGCGATCATTCGTATCTTAGGACTTCGGTGGGGGCCAGGCGGCTGGCGCTTCTTGCGGGGTAGATGGTCGCCAGGAAGCTGATCAGAATCGCCACCGCAGCTATCCAGACTCCGTCCGCGGCACGCGGTTCAAACGGCACATAGTTGAGGGCATATACCTGCTCGTCCAGCCGGATCCAGCGATAGTGGTCGGCGAAATAGCACAATGCGTAACCCAGGACCAGCCCGATGGCCGTGCCCGTGATACCGATCAGCAATCCCTGGAGCATGAAGATCTTCCGGATCTGATTCCGGCGCGCGCCCATGGACATCAGCACGGCGATGTCACGATATTTCTCCATCACCATCATGACCAGCGAGATCAGAATATTAAGCGCCGCAACCAGCAAAATCAGTCCTATAGTGATCATCGTAACGAATTTTTCCAGGCGGAACGCGTTGAACAACTGGTGGTTCTGCTCGATCCAGTTCGTCGCGTAGAGCCGTGGCCCGATCACCTGTTGCGCTTCTTGAGTAACCTGCGGGGCCAGATACTGGTCGTCCAGCTTGATCTCGATTTCGTTCACTACGTCTGGCAGTGAGAGCGCCCGCTGGGCCGCCTCAAGCGTCGTAAAAGCCCACAGATCATCGTACTGGAAGAAGCCGGATTCGAAGATACCAACTACCCGAAACTTGCGGATGTTGGGTGTGGGACCGAGCGGCGTTATTTGGCCCTGGCTGACAGTCGTCACAACGCCATCCAGCATCATGCCGGTGTTTCGCGCCAGCCCTGAGCCCAGAATGATGCCCGGGAACCCACCAGGGGCCATCAGCCGGCTGACCGATCCGGCCTTGAGATGTTTCAAGATATCGCTGACTTGCAGTTCCGATTGGGTGTCGATCCCTTTCAGAATTCCGCCGGTGGAAAGCATCGGCCCCTGAAAAAACACGGGACTGTAGAGAGCCGGCGCCGCGCCAGTCACGTGCGGAAGCCGGCGCAACCTGGGGATGAGTTCCCGCCACTTTTCGATGCCATTGCCCGACTGCCTTTCGAGGACATCCACATGCGCCGTAGCGCCCAGAAGGTTCTTTTGCAGTTCGTTGCGGAAACCGTTGTTGACCCCGAGGGCAATGATCAGCGCCATGACGCCCGCCGCCACGCCGACTACCGAGATCGCCGTGACGATCGAAACCACGGCCTCTTTGCGCTTGGCGCGCAGGTAGCGCCGGGCCACGAATACTTCGAAGCGCGTGGCCACGGCGTTCACGGCTCGAGCGCGCGGAGGCGCTCGGCGATGCCGATTTCGCCTTCCGGCCGGAGCAGCGGAAAAAGGATCACGTCTCGGATGGTCCGCGACCCGGTGATCAGCATGGTCAGGCGGTCGACGCCGATTCCCTCCCCTCCGGCCGGCGGCATCCCGTAGCACAGGGCGCGCACGTAATCTTCGTCCATCTGGTGCGCCTCTTCATCACCCTTCTCGCGCATGGCAAGCTGCATTTCGAAACGCCGGCGCTGTTCCTGCGGGTCGTTCAACTCCGTATACGCGTTGGCGATCTCCATGCCGCCGGCGAAGATCTCGAACCGCTCCACGAAATCCGGCTCGTCGGGTTTGGTCTTGGAAAGGGGCGAGGTCTCCACCGGGAAATCGTAGATGATGGTCGGCTGTATGAGCTGTGACTCCGCAACTTTTTCGAAGACGTCGGCCAGCGCTTCGCCGGGCGTGCTCTTCTCCGAGTGACGTTTCAGCCATTCAGGATCGCGCACGTTGTCCAGTGCGGGGCGGTCCGCCCCCTGCCAGAATTCGATGACCGCCTCACGCATGCTGAATCTCCGCATTGTGCCGAAGTTGAGCTGCGCGCCATCGTACTCGACCTCCACGGAGCCGGTCGCATCGAGGGCCACCTGCCGCAGCAATTCCACCGAAAAATCCATCAAGCCACGGTAGTCCGTGTATGCCTGATAAAACTCCAGCATCGTGAATTCCGGATTGTATTTGAACCCCAGCCCTTCGTTCCGGAAATTGCGGTTGATCTCGTACACCCGCTCCAGGCCCCCAACCACCAGGCGCTTCAGATACAGCTCTGGCGCGATGCGCAGGTACAGGTCGATATCCAGCGTGTTGTGATGGGTAATAAAAGGCCTGGCTGTCGCGCCGCCATAAAGCGGCTGCATCATCGGCGTCTCCACCTCGATGAACCCCCGCTCTTCCATCTGCCGCCGCAAGGACGCGATAATCTTGCTGCGCGTCACGAACACCTTTCGGGATTCAGGGTTGGCAATGAGATCGAGGTAGCGCTGCCGGTAGCGCATCTCCACGTCTTCGAGGCCGTGCCACTTTTCGGGCATTGAGAGCAGCGTCTTCGCCAGGAACTCCAGCCGTTCCACGTGTACCGTCAGCTCTCCGGTGCGCGTGCGGAACAGATAGCCCTCAGCGCCGATCAAATCACCGATGTCGAGGATCTGGAACAGGCGGAAATCGTTCGCGCTGACCGCGTCACTGCGCACGTAAATCTGGAGTTGCTCGCCGTTTTGCGCCAGGTGGGCGAAACCGGCTTTGCCCTTGCTGCGGATCGTTTTCAGTCGGCCCGCGATCCGGACCTTCAGGTCTGGGGACAGTTCCTCGGCCGCCTTCGCACTGTACTCGGCCAGGATCTGCGGGATAGTGTGGGTGAACTCGTATCGCCCGCCGTACGCATGGTGGCCCAGGCTTTCGATCTCGGCGATGCGTGCCACGCGCTGCCTGAGCAGCTCGTCTTCCAGGGACAAACCGTTCTCCTTTGGGGGAAATACGTTATTATAATCGCTTTGACACGCTCCCTCTCGATTGTCATCCCCGCGTACAACGAAGAAAGACGGTTGCCCGCCACGCTCGACCGTCTGCTTTGTTATCTCTCCCGCGGCGGCTGGGAGTTCGCTGAAGTGTTGGTGGTGGACGATGGGTCACGCGACCAAACGTTGCGCATCGCGGAGGATTTTGCCGCGCGAGCGCCGTCCATCCGCGTGCTGCGCAACCCCGGCAATCGCGGCAAAGGCTATTCGGTGCGCCACGGGATTCTCGAAGCCAAGGGGGAATGGGCGCTCTTCACCGACGCCGACCTCTCCTCGCCCATTGGAGAATTGGAAAAGCTCTGGTCAGCCGCGCAGGAGTCCGGCGCTCAAGTGGCGATCGGCTCGCGGGCCCTCGACCGATCCCTGATTGGCGTGCACCAACCGCTCTTGCGGGAATCGGCCGGCAAGCTGTTCAACCTGGCGGTGCGCGTTATCACCGGTTTGCCGTTCCACGATACGCAGTGCGGCTTCAAGCTTTGCGAGACACGCGTGGCCCGCGATGTTTTTAGCCGACAGCATCTCGAACGGTTCGGCTTCGACGTTGAGGTGCTCTTCATAGCGCGCCGGCGCGGCTACCACATCATTGAAGTGCCCGTGAAGTGGAATGACGTTGCAGGCACCAAGGTCAGTACGCTCGGCGGGCTCTCGGCGTTTCTCGATCCGCTGCGTGTCCGACTGAATCAGTTTAGAGGGAAATACCGCTGAAGCGATTATCGTCTTACAATCACTTCGCGCAATTGTTCCCGCGTCAGGAAAAATTTCACGGATTCAAATTTCTGAAAAAGCTTTTCCAGGCTGCGATTGTTGAAGATCTGGGCGGGCTTTCTGGTGCCGCGCTGGGCGAGCAGTAAATTCTGCTGGTCCTTGATCCGGAAAGAGTAATACGGCACCTGCTGGGCCTTCTCATCGGAATGGAAGTAGGCCAGCAAATAGCTCTTGGGACGCACGATGGTGCGCAGCCGTTCGAGCGTCGCCGTCAGCAGAGCGGGCGTCATGTACTGCAGGACATCCCACACCAGCACGCCATCGAATTTATCCTGTTCGAAGTTTAACGTCTGCCGCAGGAACTGGTCGATCAAGCTTTGGTGGGTCTGGTCGTTAGGGTCCTCTTCGCCGAAGACGTCGTCCAGCGTGCGAACGAAATCTTCGGAGTATAAGCGGTGTCCCAGGTTGGTGATGTAGTTGATGTTTTGCTGGCTGGCCCCGGCGAGATCCAGAATGGAAAGCCCCACCTGGCCGCGCACATAGGTGAAGAACTGCTCGAGGCCGCGGCTTGGGCGCGATGTCACGACCTCTTTTCCAAACAGAGTGGTGGCTGGCGAATGATTGACAGGCACAACAACCGACGGACCAGGGGACACCAAAGCGCCTGGACGACGGAGCATGCTCCTCAACCGTTCGTTAATCAACTACCCAGCCCCCCTTGACTAAACTCAGCGCTTCACTTCGGCGGCAACAGCGGCTCCCTGCGCATTAGCAACAGCGGCAGGTGCGGTCTGCGGCCGGGGCGGCGCGCTGGCGGCGGAGGACTTGGCCGCTTCGGGCTTCACGATATCAATGCTTCCCTTGAAGTAGGCGCCATCCTCGATGATGATGCGCGCCGTCTTGATATCGCCGACAAGCCTGGCATCCTTGCGGATTTCGAGCTTGTCGCTGGCATCGACATTGCCCTGGATATTTCCCAGGACCACTACCTCGCGGGCCTTCACGGCGGAATGCACCTTGCCGTTGGGGCCGATGGTCAGCCGATGCTCCTGCAGTTCGATTGTTCCTTCCACGTCGCCATCGACGTATAGATCCTCTTTGCTATAGATCTGGCCGTTGATCTTCACGGCCTTCCCTATGCTGGCCTGGCCGCGCGTGCTGTCTGGCTCAGGGGTTTTGAACGGCATGCTGGACAATGGTGTTGCCTCCTTCTTCGGTTCAATGGGATTTGACGGCGGAGCCGCCGTCGGCCGTGGCGCGGGTGGAACCTCTTCCTGACTGCGTTTGTTGAAGATGCTCATTATTGCGGTCCTCCCCGTTTATTAAAGTTCGAAACCGACAATTCGACCGTCCTCTTAGTCTATAAGGGATTTCGGAAAAAAGGCAAACTACCCATTGGGATATCGTCCTTTTTGCCCGTTATAATTGCAGTTCGGGCGGGCGGCCCTACTGGTGTGAGCCCCCCGGAGGCGCGCACCCCTTGAATTCGCCGTGCGCCGGCCCATCATACCCCAGCTCGCGCATGCCAACCTCCGAGCTATAGAAAGCGCGAGAAATCCAGTCCTTCAATCTGCCAAAATGCGCGTGCCCTGGAAACTCCCCAGACGCATCGCTCCCCCATGTGCCGAGAGCGTGCGGGAAGGCCAGATAACCGAGAAGTTCCTCCTGGCTTTCGCGCGCCAGATAGCGGAAGGCGCTACGGTATCGAGCCATCGATTCACCATCCACGTAAGCCAGGCTGTCGAGAAACTCACGTTGGACTTGAGGCGACTCGGCAGCCAGCACCTGGTCGATAAAACGATTTACTAGCGCCTCCTTGGCGCCGGGAGTATCGGTCTTGGGGATGATCAAGTCGCTCAGCGCGGTCAGCGTCTCGTTCTGATGCTCGTCCAGAAACGCCGGCTTCCAATCGGAACGCGCCAGTTCTTGGGAAGCATCGTAGCCCGCGGGAAATTCCCGCGCCAGAGCATCCGGCGTCGCGCCGGCGGCCATCCCGGCTGCGCCCCACAACGTTCGGCGGAAAAGCTCGCGGCGATGCACGTCACCTCCCGGTTCCTGAAGGGTCATCATACCGGACTTGCCGGTTCGCCGCCAGAGTGCCAACATGACATTTTCAGTCCATCAAAGGGGAGGTCCGCAATGCCGCAGGATTCTCAGCCGGAAATCTTCGACGCCGTCGTCGTCGGATCGGGTGCGACCGGAGGATGGGCGGCCAAGCGTCTGGCGGAGGCGGGACTCAAAGTGGCGCTGCTCGAGGCCGGGCGCAATATTTCGCCCAAAGAGTTCACCGAGCACATGCCCGCCTACAAACTGCAGTATCGCGACATGTCGCCCGAGATCGCGCGCACGCGCCCCGTGCAGAAGCAATGCTACGCCTGCATGGAGTACAACTACGACTGGTTCGTCGACGATCTCAAAAACCCTTACAAAACTCCCGAAGGCAAGCCGTTCACCTGGCAGCGCCTACGCATCGTAGGCGGCCGCACGCTCGTGTGGGGGCGCCAGAGCTACCGGTTAAGCGATCTGGATCTCAAAGCTGCCTCGCACGACGGCTACGACCAGGACTGGCCCTTCTCCTATAAGGATCTCGCGCCATACTACGACATCGTCGAGCGCTACGTCGGCATCAGTGGCGCACCCGAGGGGAACGGCGCGCTACCGGACGGCCAGTTTCTGCCCCCGATGAAAATGACCTGTGGCGAGGTTCGGCTTCGTGAGCGCGTTCAGCAACACTTCGGACGCACCGTGACCATCGGCCGCACCGCCATTCTCACTCAGAACCACAACGGGCGCCTCGCGTGCCATTACTGCGGACCATGCGAACGCGGATGCGTCACGTACTCTTACTTCAGCAGCCCGTTTACCACGGTGGCGGATGCGGTCAAGAGCGGCAACTGCAAACTGATCACCAACGCCGTCGTGGCCCAGGTCGAAATGGACAACGCGGAAAACCGCGCGCGCGGTGTGAGCTACGTGGACCGCCTGACGCACAAGACCTACCGGGTGCGCGGCCGGACCGTGATTCTCTGCGCCCAGGCTCTGGAATCGACGCGCATTCTGCTGAATTCTTCCACGCGCGAGTATCCGAAAGGGCTCGCCAACTCGAGCGGCGCGCTGGGGCATTTCCTGATGGACCACGCTGTCGGCGCGGGCGCGGCGGGCGAGCTGGTAGAATTCATCACCAGCCATAGCGCCAGCGAGCCTCACCGGGCGAATGGTATTTACGTGATTCGCTTCCGCAACTTGGCCACCGGCTCCCGGCATCCTCGCTTCATCCGCGGCTACGGCTATCAGGGAGGCGCGGGCATGGGCTTCCATTTCAGTGCGGAGGGCTTCGGCGCTTCCTAT
>Ga0075426_10000834_pt1 | contig 21677 bp, 20 predicted proteins | sample SoiMethybrSBSTD5_FD_75304 | JGI IMG/M metagenome (GOLD analysis project Ga0075426, IMG submission 75304) | Bulk soil microbial communities from a Populus tree surrounding site in Tennessee, USA - Soil MetaG P. TD hybrid SBSTD5 | ecosystem: Environmental > Terrestrial > Soil > Tree plantation...
TAAAATGTGGAGAACCCCACATTCTCCACTTGGACCCTTCGGAAGCCTACTCCCCACCGCCTGTTGAGCGCACGACTTCAGAAACTGGTTGAGCTGAACTGTCAGCGACAGTTGGATGACCAGCTAGCGACAGACTGTCAGTCGATATCGCGCAAGCGGCCTTCAAAAACGATTCGGCCTTCGCCACGTAGTGACGGAAACCAGCTGTCGTTTTCGCGGCGCAGCGTGACTGTCAGCGGCAAGGAAGATCGCGTCCAGAGGGTGGTCTCCTTCCCCGACTCGCCCCAGTCCGAAAGCATGATCGCAGTCGCAACAGCTCCAGTTCCACAGGCGAGGGTCTCGCCCTCGACGCCACGCTCAAAGGTCCGATAACGGAAGCCGCCATCGCGACCCTTGCTGACAAAATTCACGTTCGCGCCATCCGGCAAAGCCGGATGATGCCGGAGCTCGGCGCCGCGGCCATTGAGATCGACTCGCTCGAGATCCGGCACCTCGACCACCACATGCGGAACTCCCGCGACCGCATAGCCCAGGCGCGCCTCGCCGGTTTTTCGACCCAGATCCGAGGCGTCTGCCCGTACCTCGGTGACGGGCTCGAGATCGACTTCCGGAAGACCATCATGCAGGCGCGCTTTCAGCGAGCCCGCGGCGGTATGGAGCAGAAAACCAGTTCCGGGCACCATTCCCAACTCCACCGCGAGTCGGGTGCTGCAAAGGCTCGCGTTTCCGCATAGAGCGGCCTCGGAGCCATCGGCGTTATAGTAGCGCATGCGCACTTCGCCGGCGTTGACTGCCTCGATGAACACGACTCCGTCAGCTCCGACGCCGGTCCCGCGAGCCGACAAGGACTGAATCGTCTCCGCGTTCTCGAGGCGGCTCGCCTGGCCGTTCGTGGAGTCGAAGACAACGAAATCGTTGCCCGACCCAGTCATTTTGTAGAACGGCTGGCCGTCTCGCGCCATCAGATCCTCCCGGTCAAACCCCACCAGCGCAGACGCCAGACCATCCAGATCGCTTCCCGGACGACCTTCTTGGACATCTTGCTCTCCCCTTCGGTGCGATCGACGAAAATGATCGGAATCTCAACGAGCCGAAAGCCGCGCTTCCAGGCCCTAAAGGACATCTCGATCTGGAACGCATAACCGTTTGAGCGGACGGCGCTTAGATCGATGGACTCGAGCACGTTACGCCGAAAGCACTTGAAGCCGGCGGTGGTGTCGTAGAGTGGAAGGCCGGTGACTCCACGAGCATACAGGTTCGCACAATAGCTCAGAAAGAGCCGGCTCATTGGCCAATTCACGACACTGACTCGCCCCTTCTGATAGCGCGAGCCGTGCACGACGTCGCCGTCCTTTATCGCTTCGAGGAGCTCGGGGAGTTTATCCGGGTTGTGTGAAAAGTCGGCGTCCATCTCGAGGATCAGATCGTACTTCCGGGCGAGTGCCCATCTGAAGCCGGCGATATACGCCGTGCCCAGCCCGAGCTTCGACTCACGGTGAATGATGTGGACGCGGTCGTTGTTGGCGGCGATAGCGTCCACTACGGCGCCGGTTCCATCCGGGGATCCGTCGTCGACAATCAGGACCTCAAAGCACGGGTCCTGAGCGAGGATCGCCGGAATGATCCGGGCGACGTTGAACCGTTCGTTGTAGGTCGGAACGATTACGAGAGCGCGGTCAGGCAAGGCGCCTCCGATCGCGCCAGGTCCCGCCTCCGAGCATCACGAGGCCGAGAAGGATTGCTAGCCAGGTAATCACCTTTCCGCGCTCGTAACTCGGGCTCGTAAAACGAAGCGAAACCGAGCGCGCTCCCTGCGGCAACTCGACGCCGATCATCGTATAGTCGGCGCGCCCGATGTTGGCGGGTTTTCCGTCGACCGTGGCCAGCCAGCCGGGATAATAATTCTCCGAGACAACCAGTGCAGATCCGGAAGGTGCGGGCGCGCTGAGATTGATATCAACTTTGCCCGGCGCGTAGGACCCGACGCTCGCGGTAACCGGAGACGGCGCCGGAAGCGCCTGAACGTTTTGGGCCGATGCAACGCGCGCCGAGGTGTCGAACAAGGCCGCGCGCGTAACATCGAAGCGCGGATTCAGGACAGTTCCCAGAACCTGGTCGTCGGGTGCTTTGACGGCGATGGGTGCCACCCAGGCGTATGGGTTTGAACTATTCAACCGAAACAGGTAGGTCGTGTCTCCCGAGGCGTTCACCACTGGCCCCTGCACGCGCGTGAGATTGCCGACGAAAGGAATCTCGGGAATGTTCGTGAGGAGGTACTGCGTATTGGTGACCGCCAGCACGTTCGGTGACAGCGCTTGCTGAGGATCGGGATAACCAGTCAGCGTGTTGTAGCGCCCGATCTGGTTCCCGTGATAGCCCCAGACGATTCGCAGGTTGTGCGACATCAATCCGTCGCCGCTGAGAAACACATCGCGGCCTGGTATTTCACGCACTTGCAGGGTCAATATCCGCGATGGCTGCGGGTCTGCCTGAAGGGCCTTCGTTATTGCATCCCCGGCATAAATCGTTTTCGCCGGTGGCGAGAACATCCAGTAGAGACGCTCGATACTCCACAAGTCGATCACCGTCACCAAGGCGAGAGCCCAGGCGGCATTACGGACTGTGAGCTTCCCGCGCGTGTAGGCGAACCAGATCGCATCCACCATCGCGACGAACAGCAGCGAGCGCCAGGCACCGATGAACAGGTCGCGGGCGTTCTCCTGCACTTTATCCACCCATTGCGGAATCGCAAACGATACTGCCACAGTCGAGAGCCCACCAACCGAAGCCAGCACGGCAATCGCGCCGCCGAAAATCAACCAGCCGAGCAGATATTTTTGAGATACGCGTCCTTGTAGGAATCGCTCGACCCCGCTCGCAACAAGAACCGAAATCGCGAGCGTGCCGACGAACCAAATCGTAGCTGGCGCTCTGAAAAATTTGGTACCCGGGACAATCGCGTAAGGGATGTGATAAAACGGCGTCGCACCGCCCAGCGACCAGAGTAAGGCGATGACCAGTGCGCCCAGCCAGAAATAGATCTGTTTTTTGCGCGGATCGGTTCGCAAACCAATAAACGCCGCGCCCGCCAACATCAGGACGACAACACCGATGTAGTCGCTGTGCCAGTGAATGGCGTTGACGCCGAAGTACTTGTCCAGCATCCCGGTGAACTGCGGCAGATACGCGTTCAACAGCTCGCCAGGTGGCCAGGAGTAAGAGGTCGCCGCGTCGTAATCACCGAGGCCGCCCGCACGTGGTGACCACTTCACGTACTCGCGCACCGGCAGATACTGCACTGCGCCGATCGCCAGGCCAACGATCACTGCAAGCAATGCCAATCCAAGTCGCCGCATCGCAACATTTCTCGGCAGCTTGATCCCGTCGACCGTCGCAAACGCGAGAAACAATGCGTATGCGCCCGACGAGAGTAACATGTACTGCAGCAGCTGTGGATGGGGACTCAAGACGCAGAGACCGACGAGCAGCGCAAAGGCTCCCCAGCTCCAATTCCTGCCGCCCCGAATTCCCCGCTGCAAAAAGAAAAGGCCAAGTGGATAGAGCGCGCTGACGAAAGTCTTGCCGTCATGCCCCGGCGAGACGGCCGACGCAATTTGTCCACTCATCATGTAGGCGAGCCCGCCAATCAGCGCGCTGTAAAACCCGTAGCCCAGTCCCCGCAGGAAAACGTAGGTGAAAAGTCCGGCGAGAAAAATGTGGATGATGAATCCCCACGTCATTGCGACATCGGTCGGCATGATCATCCGCAACAGGAACGTGGGATAGAAAATGTCACCGTGCATCGCAGCGATGTACGGCATTCCACCGAACAGGTACGGGTTCCAGAGCGGGAAATGACCTGTCGTGCGGAGCGTGTGCGCGGCGAACTCGCGGAAGGCGTAGCCCGCGATGTATTGGTCGCTGTGGGAGTTGACCAGGAATTGCCCGGCCAGCGCGGGATATCCGAGGATCAGCACCGCCAACAGGTAAACGAGCGCGGCCCACGCCAACGCGAAACGCGGCGCTGGAGGCGCCGCGCTCTGTTCGATCGTGTTTGTTTGATGCCGGCCCGGAGACTTCTCTCGAGGTTGAGCCATGCCTGTCAGTTCGGAAGTGATCGGCGTGTCGTGCCCGCGGCAATATACAACGCGCTGGGCACTAACTCGACGATTGTGAGCCACAATCTGGCGGCCAGCGCGACGAATGCCGCATCTGCCTCGGTCGCCAGACCCAGCTGAGTCATGAAAGCAGCGAGGGTAAACTCCCGCACGCCAAGGCCGGCGGGTGCGATTGGTGAGATGAAGCCCAGGATATAGGCAGCCGTGTAGACCGCGATGTACGACGCAGTTTCACCATTCGCGCTTCCCAGTACTCCGCGCACGAAAAGCTGGAATGCCACTCCGTAGAAGAGCCACGAGATGCTGCTCGTAATGCCGGCAATCCAGATGCTCGTCGGGGGAATCGATGGGGGACTGACTTCCCTGCCGATTAGACCGGCAACCCGCTTCACCACGGGCGGCAGGAATCGCGGCGCCGTTAGCAACAAAACGACGAGCAGCGCGACGGTCAGCCCGACGAGCAGCGGCTGGCCAAGCAGTTTCGCGCCCGTGACGAACACGACGCCAGTACCTGTGGCAAGACTGACTGTCTGCATAATGACGGATGATCCAGCGGCCGCCATCCCGGACAAGCCGCGACGTCGGGCCATCACGCCCATCGCCGTCAGCGACCAGATATTGCCCGGAACGTACTTGCCAAGGTTCGACAGAAACCAGATTCTCGCGGCGTCACTGAACGGGAGATGCGAATCCCAGCCAACCAACACCCGCCGCCACCCTTCGATCAGCAGCACGTAGGACGCAAGCACCAGAACCGTCGCCGCCAGGATCCACACCCAGTGGAACTGGAGATGAGTGAGCCGCGATCCGACTTTGTCCCATTGACCAATAAGCGAGCGCGCCGCGAAAAACAAAACGGCCGCTGCGAAAACCCACTGGGCTATCCTGAAAAGGTTACGACGCGTTACCGCCAAGCACTTGCCGGTAAATCTCGGCGTAGCGGCGCGCTGCCGATTCAGGCGCAAACGTCGAGAGTGCGTAAAGACGGCCAGCCTTGCCCAGCTGTGCGCCGTGTCCGTCGCGCGAAAGCAGATCGTCGAGGGTCTTCGCCAAAGAAGCGCGATCGCCAGGCTGCACGAGCAAGCCGGTCTTCTCGTGCTGGATCACATCGCGGAGCCCACCTGAATCAAAGGCGACGACTGGCGTCTCGCAAAGGAGCGCTTCGACTGCGGTGAGGCCAAGTCCTTCGTCGATCGATGGCACGACGACCGCTGCTGCCTGTCGATAAAGTTCGGGCAGCGCGGTCTGCGCGACTTGCCCGTGCCAGCGGACGCGCGACGTGAGTCCGAGATCGAGCGCCAAACGAACGAGATCCTCGCGATCCGGCCCATCGCCTACAATATCGAGCGAAGCTGGCGTCTTCATCGCGGCGAGCGCGTGTAGCAGATGGTCGACTCCCTTCTGCTGATTCAGTCGACCGACGAACAACAAACGTTGGCCATTGCGCGACTCACCAGGCTCGAACAGCTCAGTCGAGACTGGCATCGGCGCGACCACGGGCCGAACTCCCGGCACCATCGCCTGCGTTTCTTCCTGCAGCCAACGGGAAACTGTCGTCACTGCCGCAGAGTGCTTGAGAACGTGCGAGAAAAGCGGCTTCGCCACTCCCACCGAGCGGGCGAGTCGAACGTCAGTGCCGTGAAGCGTGGTAACCAGCGGCACGTGCGACAGGCCCCGGACCCAGGTTCCCACAACGCCGCTTGGAAACCACCAGTGCGCGTGGATAATATCTGGCTCGAAACTGCGCCGCGCGCGGACTGCGTGTACGAAGTCGGAGCCGAGGAAGCCGACGAGCGCTAGCTTCGCGGTCCACGAAGATGCGACGTCGTTCGCCATGTTCCCCGTGTACGCGAGACTCTCGTAGCGGCGCGGTGCGTAACGGAAGCGCTCGACCGGAACTCCCTCGAGCACTTCGGCCGACGGCAATCCTTCACCAGCGGGCGCGACGACCCGGACGTTGATGTCCTCATCGCGCAAGGCGACAGCGAGCCGGAGGATGAACGAGCCGGCAGCGTCTCCCTCTCCCTGCGGGAAGGAGTGCGTGAGGAAAAGTACGTTCATTTTCTCAGCCGTCGGTTTCTTCGCGTTCGCGTGACAGATCTTCGATGCGCGAGCGTAGCTGGCTCAGCTCCGCACGTTGCGCTGCAATCAGCTCACCGAGCAAGCCGGTTGCAAAGAACACACTGCCAACAGTCACGCACGTCTCCACAAGATTGACCAGTGGCCGGAAGCCAACGCCGCCGATCACGCGCCACAGAATCGCGACGATACCCACAATCACACCGACGATGAACAGCGCTGCGCCGAGGAGCCCGAACAGCAGCAACGGCTTGCGCGCGAAGCGAAGCTCGAACCAGACCGCGAGCATGTCCAGCACACCGACCGGGATGCGGCCAATGCCGAACTTCGACTGACCAGCGTTGCGCGGATAGAGAGGCACCGGCACCTCCGAGACCAGGAACCCACTGGCTGACGCCATCACGACCATGTAGCGATGCCAATCAGGACGATTCGGCAGCGCCTCCATCACCTCTCGGCGATACGCCTTAACAGAGTTGAGATCACGGACCCGCACGTGGAATAACGAGCGGCTGAGGCGATTGTAGATGCCGGAGACGAAAGCTTTTTCGTACTTCCCTTCCTTGTAGCCGGCGACCATGTCGGACTCACCAGCCAGAATCGGGGCGACGATGCGCGGAATGTCTTCCGGCTTGTACTGGAGATCGGCGGGGTAGAACACCAGCACTGATCCGCGGGAGTGCAAATAGCCCGTCCGGAGGGCATCGGCGATCCCGCGTCGCATCCCGTGACGAGTGACACGCAGGAACGGGTATTTTGCCGCCAACCGCTGCAGGACGTCCCAGGTATCGTCGACCGATCCGTCGTCGACCACGACCACCTCGTATCGGTGCGAGGCGTTTCGAAACGCCGCTTCCGCCTGCTCCATGAAGAGCGGCAGGTTCTCGGCTTCGTCCTTCGCCGGGACTAGAACGCTGACATCGGGACGACCAGCCACCGGCTGAAGCGACTGGCCGCTTGTGAATCGCTGCGCCCCCGCTTCAGCCCGTGGCGCGGAGGTCATACGCGCTTACGCATCCTTGCCGACAAGACGCCGAGCTGATCGCGGTATTTGGCGACGGTACGCCGCGCAATCTGAACGCCGCTCTCACGCAGAATGTTGACGATCGCCTGATCGGTGAGCGGATGCCGAGGATCCTCCTCCTGCACCAGCTTCTGCAGCTGCGCCTTGATGCCGCGGGCAGAAACATCCTCGCCGTCTGAGGTGGCGAGGCCCGATGAAAAGAAAAATTTCAGGGGCAACACACCGCGCGGGGTCTGAACGAATTTCTCGTTGGTGACGCGGCTTACCGTCGACTCGTGCATGTTGATGACTTCGGCAACTTCGCGGAGCGTCAGTGGCTTGAGGTGCTGAATTCCCTTCTCAAAGAACTCGCGCTGCCGCTCGACGATGTAGTTCATCACCTTCAGCATCGTCTGACGCCGCTGCTCGATCGCCTGGATCATCCAGTTCGCCGAGTTCAGCTTGTTGGAGATGAACTCCTTGTTCTCGCCGTCGAACTTCTTCTTGTCGCGCGCGATCTCCTGATAGGCGCGGCTCAGCTTGAGTCGCGGAAGATTGGCGTCGTTCAGGAAGACGTGATATTTGTCGTCGATCTTTTCGACGATGAGATCCGGGATGATGTAGTTGTCGTCGCGGGAGCCGAACTGCAGGCCTGGCTTGGGGTCGAGCTTGGCGATCTCGTCGGCCGCCTTCTGAACGTCGGTGGCGCTGATGCCGAAGCGCTTGGAGATCTCGCTCCAGCGGTGGTTGATCAACTCCTCGAAGCAATCGCGAACGAGCCGGTACGGAACCGACTGCTCCAGGCCCGACTCCTTAAGCTGGAGCAACAGACACTCGCGAAGATCGCGGGCACCGACTCCCGGCGGATCAAGACTCTGAATCGTCGTCAGCATCCGATCGCCTTCTTCGCTGGTGTAGAGCGGGAGGTTGTCGGTATCGCGACCCGCGCTCTCCGCACTCTTGGTGACGACGTCGTTCAGCGTGGTGATGATATCTTCAAGACTGCAAGCGAGATAGCCGTCGTCATTAATGTTGCCTATGAACTCGTCGGCGAGCACCATCTCGCGCGGAGTGAGCTCGAGCAGGCTGACCTGATCGCGCAGGTGGTCGCTCAGATCACGCGACGCGACCGTGACCGGCTCGAAGTACTCCTTCTCTTCGTGTTCTTCGCGGCGACCGCCGGCAGTGTCAAAACCGTCGAGAAGGATCTCCTCCCAATCGATTTCGCCAGTTCGCTCATCTTCAGCCTCGGTCTGGGTTTGCTCCTCGACCTCGGACTCCTGCTCCTCTTCTTCCTCTTCCTCGGCTTCGACCAGATCGAGGAATGGATTATTGAGCAGCTCCTGTTTCAGGTGTTGCTGAAGGTCGAGCAGCGGCATGTAGAGCAGATCCATCGCCTGATACAGGCGAGGATTGATCTTGAGCTCCTGCCGGAGCTGAGTGGACTGATTAAGACCTGGCTTCACGCAACTGCCCCATCATTTTTCTCGCGGGAGAAACGCTCACGGAGCCGAGCCGTGAGGGTCGGACCAAGATAGATATCTGCAACTTTGTCGTCGAAAACGAGATCGCGAACAGTGCCGGAAACAGTGACCTGGCCATCGTACATAATGTATGCACGGTCCACGATGTCGAGCGTTTGTTCCACGTTGTGATCGCTGATTAGAACGCCAATTCCGCGGTGCCGAAGGCCAGCCACGATTGTTTGAATGTCGTGGACTGCAATCGGGTCAACGCCCGCGAATGGCTCGTCAAGCATCATGAACTTGGGATCGGTTACCAGGGCTCTGGTGATCTCGAGTCTCCGCCGTTCGCCACCTGAAAGCGCGTAAGCCTTACTGTGTCGAAGGCGTTTAATGCTGAGCTCGTCGAGCAGGCGTTCCAACCGCTCTGAGCGCTCAGCGGACGAGATCGGGAGCGTCTCCAGGATCGCGAGAATGTTGTCTTCGACCGATAGCTTTCTGAAAATCGAAGGTTCCTGTGAAAGATAACCGATACCTCGACGCGCCCGCTGATACATGGCCAGCTTTGTGATGTCTTGCCCGTCGAGCAGGATTCGTCCGGAGAGGGGCTGGATCAGTCCGACGATCATATAGAAAGTCGTCGTTTTCCCAGCTCCGTTCGGTCCAAGCAGCCCTACGATCTCGCCCTGCTGCAGGCTGAGCGCGACATCGTTTACGACTTTACGACCCCGGTAGATCTTGGTGAGCCCCGCTGCTTCGAGCCTGCTGCCACCGATGGTTGACGGTCTCGGCGGTGTCGACAACGAAAGCCGGGAGTGCTCACCCGTCTCCCGCATTGCCTCGGCGAACTCGCTCCGATACGGGGCAATGTCACGCCAGAGCTTAGGCGAAAACCGGACCGTCGCGACATCGCGCTCCAGATCTCCATCCACCGGAAGAATGATCCCCCGCTCGGCGAGTCGAGGCAGGATGGAATTGGTCAGGAAACCGCGAACCTCGTCGTGACCGAGCCTGCCAGCTTCGCGCTCGGCGTCGGAGCCCTTCACGCGAAGAGCGCGCAGATAATCGTCGCGATAATTGGCCGCAATGTCTTTGACTTTGGCGACGCCTTCGTCGTCGGAAGCGCGGACAATCGCGTGGATCGCCAAGCCATCGACCTGCTGGTTCTGCGACGAGCCGCCAATCAGCGACCTGACGCTCTCAGGCAGTCGTTCGAAGTCGCTCATCGTCGAATCGGTGGCTTGGGAGGCGTCGTCGGTTTGGCCTGCTGGTTGGTAGTAGCCGCGGGTTTGGCGGTTGCCGCCGCCGTTACTGGTTCGACCATCACGCCGCTCGCCTGGTCGGTGACGGTAACAGTAGCGACTTTGCGCTCCTCGAACAGGATGTCGATGATTCTGCCGGTGACGTAGTTGATCGACGGCTTGTTGGCCGGCGCGTTCGAGCTTTTCATCTGGTAGAAAGACTGAGCGTGTCCGTCAGCTACGATCTCCCGCACTTTTGGCTTTGTCGCGGTATCGCCCGGCGCGAGAGAATCGAAATGCGCCACGATGGTGTCGCCGCGCATCCAATCGCGCTGAGTGGAGACGATTCCAGAGTCGGGAGTGCTTTCGGCGTATGCGTTACGAACCGCACGCACTTCGCGGATGCGTTGCTGCGGCATTATCGCATCGATAGAGTCAGCGAGGATCTCGCGGTCAGGAGACACTGCCCGGGCGCGCGTCTTACCCCACGCGACAGCTCTTTGCAGCTGATTGCCCTGGACGCGCAGATCGATCGAGTCAGCGACGAGCTCGAGATCCTGACTGAGGGCATGACCCTTTGGCGTTGCCACCACCCGCTCGACCTGGCGATTCCTGGAGTAAACGTCGATGACTTCGCCGGTAAGAGTGAACTGCCTCTGACCCTTGCCTTGTACCTGGGGCTCGCGCATCAGTCGCGCGAAGTCGCGACCGCTGTCGAGAAACGCGGAATCTCCATTGGCCTGGAGATCGGGCCGGGTGATTTGCACTTTGCCCGCTGCGTAGACGAGGCTGTCACCGTCCATCGTGATCTGATTGGCGATTACATGCGCGGTGTCAGGCGGGCGACCGCGGCCGGTCGTGTCTTTCTGCACTAGCAGGATGGTTGGTCGCCCCGGCGCATAAAGCCGCGTCAGTGGACGCGCGGGAGTGACTCGATAGTAGTCGGCGCTCGGCCCGCGCAGTACGCTTCCACTTGATGTAACCGCGACGACGTTGCCTTCGGCGTGAAGGTGATTGTCGTTCTGATAGTACGTCATCGTGTTCGACGTAACTGTCGCGCGGGGTTCAGTGTAGTGAACGTTGCCGACAAGGTACAGCCTGCCCTGGGCCTGGTAGTATTCGGCGCTGTCAGCAGTCAGGTTATTCCCCTGTCCGATGCAATACGCGCGAACGCCTCGGCCGAGGTAGATGACAGTGTTTCCCGGGGCGAGTTCCACCTGCCGCGCCTGGGTGTTGGTGCCAGTGGGAAATTCCAGGTCGCAATTCTTTGGTACTTCCTGCGCTTCGAGATTACCAGCACAGACCAGGAATGCGGCCAGGGATAAACCGGCTGAGGCACGCAACATCTTAGTGGCGTGGCGGCGTGGATGAAGCCGACGACTTTGGACGTGGTGGGACAGCAGCAGGCGCAGTCTGTGACGCCTGCCCGGTAGGTGATGCCTGGCCGGTCGAAACGCCACGCACAAGTCCACTAGCCCCCTTCAAGATGAGGATGTTCTTCATGTTCGGATCGGACCGAAAGCCAATGCCCGACACCTGCCGGTTGGGCTCGGTCAGCAAAAAAGCACTGTCGCTGCTGATCTCATTGCGCTGCTGATTGTAAATCAGCTCCTCGGTCGTCAGGCGGCGTCCGTCCTCCGATACCACTACGACGTTCTTTCGGGCGATCATGTTGCTCGTCCGATTGTTGTAGGTGCCGTGACGGGAGGTGAGTGTGGCATCCTTTGCGCCGGTTGCGGTAAAGAACGTCACGACCGGGTTTTCGAATTCCATGCGCGTATTGTCATCAAAGAAATACGCGGTGTCCGAGTGCATTTGAGCGCGGTTGATTCCCAGATCAGCCAGGACGAATCGCGAGTTGTACATCACCTGGTCAGCTGAATCAGCAAGCGGAGAATGGTTGGCTACCGGCGGCTGCTTCTTCGATGTGCACGCGACCAACGCCACAACGATGCCTGCCACAACAGCGGCGCGCATCAGACGACACCGGCCCGCATCAGGTCGTGGAGATGAACCACGCCGACAATCGCGTCCTCGCCATTCAGCACCGGCATCGCGATGATGCCGTGGGTTTCCATCCGATAGACGACCGCGCTACCGAGCTCGTCGGCGTGCGCGACCTTCGGGTTGCGATTCATCACCCGGGTCACCGGAATGGGGAAAACGTTCTCCTCGTGCTCCATCAGTCTCGACAAGTCACCGGTTGTAATAACGCCGCAGACCATCCCCTTGCTGTCGGCAACGATTGCGATTCCCCGCCGCTCCGCCAATTGCACGACCGCTTCGCGCATCGTCGATGCCTCGCGCAGTATCGGCAGCTTCTCGGTCACCATCACGTCCGCGACCCGGGTCAGCAATCGCTTGCCGATAGAGCCGCCAGGGTGCAGCCGCGCGAAATCGTCGGCGTCGAACCCCTTCTCTTCCAGCAGCGCGATCGCCAGTGCATCGCCGAGCGCCAGTGCAACCGTGGTGCTCGTCGTGGGCGCCAGGTCGTGCGGACACGCTTCTTCCTTCACCCAGCCGTCGAGCGCAACATCGCTGTGTCTGGCCAGTGCCGATTTCGCGTTGCCCGTAAGGGCAATGGTAAATACCCCAAGACGCTTCAGGTGATCTAAGAGGCCGAGCACTTCGGCGGACTCGCCGCTTTTTGAGATGAGAATGGCGACGTCTGATTCGTCGACGATGCCGAGGTCACCGTGCACGCTGTCGGCGGGATGAAGAAAGGTTGACGGCGTCCCCGTCGACGTGAGGGTGGCGGCGATCTTCCGACCGATAAGGCCCGACTTGCCGACGCCGGAAACAATGACGCGACCGTCGGAGCGTGCGATGCTCTCGACTGCTTTCGCGAACTCCTCGCCAATGCGGCGCTCAGCCTCGGCTAGCGCGTCGGTCTCCATCCTGAGGACACGTCGCCCACGCTCGACGATGTCCTTGTGGGTCATCGATTGATCCGCGTCCAGACGTCGACGGCGCGATTCATCAGCCCGTCGATCTCCGACAGCGGCAACATGTTGGGCCCGTCACTTGGCGCGCAGTCGGGATCTGGATGCGTTTCCAGAAACAGACCCTGTGCACCGGCAGCGATCGCTGCCAGCGCGAGGATCGGCACGTATTCACGTGCCCCGCCGCTCGCCCCCTCAGGTCCCTGTCCCGGCCGCTGGACGCTGTGAGTCGCGTCGAAGATCACCGGCGCCTTGCATGCTTCACGCAAGCGAGTGAACGATCTCATGTCGACGACGAGATCGCCGTAGCCGAAGAAAGTGCCGCGCTCGGTGACTGCGATATCGCGCGATCGGCCGTTGGTGTTGGATCCGCCCCTGATCTTCTGCACTGCTCCGCGCATTCCTTCAGGCTGCAACCACTGTCCTTTTTTCACGTTTACAGGTTTTCCAGTCGCGCCCGCTGCTTCGAGCAGGTCCGTCTGCCGGCACAGAAAAGCCGGAATCTGCAACACGTCCACAACTTCGGCGGCCGGTCCGCATTGATCCGGAGTGTGGACATCGGTCAGGACGGGAAGCCCAGTCGCTTTGCGCACGCGCGAAAGTGCTTCGAGTCCAGCGTCGAGTCCTGGTCCGCGAGCCGCGCCGCGATTGGAGCGATTTGCCTTGTCAAAGCTCGCCTTGTAGATGATTCCTCCCGGAATCTTCTCGGCCAGACGCGCGAGCTTCTCTCCGACACGGAGGTTCAGCTCATCGCTCTCGAGAACGCACGGCCCCGCGATGAGAAATAGCTTATCCGCCGGAAAGTGCTCCGTCACAACTACTCTGCTTCGCTGTGAGCGCGCTTGCGCGTCGATCGCGTGGGCGCCTTTGACTGCACCGCGGCGCCAATGAAGCTGGCGAACAACGGATGCGGCCGGGTCGGACGCGACTGCAGCTCCGGATGGAACTGGCAACCTACGAACCAGGGGTGGGTCTGCACTTCCACCATCTCGACGAGGGAGCCGTCGGGAGAGAGGCCGCACAGGTTGAGACCGTGTTCGATGAAGGCATCGCGATACTTGTTGTTGACCTCGTAGCGGTGTCGATGCCGTTCACTTACCTGAGGCACACCGTAAATCTGCGCGGCAAGAGTTCCGGTCCCGAGCCGGCATGGATACGCGCCGAGTCTCATCGTACCCCCCATGTCGGTGACGTGCTGCTGATCTTCCATGAGAGAAATAACGGCGTTGCCGCATTCAGGCGCGAACTCGCTGGAATGGCTGTCCTCGAGACCGACCACGTTGCGCGCAAACTCTATGATCGCCGTTTGCATTCCCAGGCAGATTCCAAAGAACGGCAGTCCCGATTCGCGGGCGTATCTGATCGCTTCCAACATGCCTTCGACCCCGCGCACACCAAACCCACCCGGCACCAGCACGGCGTGGAAATCGGCGAGCAGCTCGCGCGTTTTCTCTCTGGATGTGAACAGGTCGCTCGCCAGCCACGAGATGTCCACACCGACATCATTCGCGCATCCACCATGAATCAGCGCCTCCTGAATGCTCTTGTAGCTGTCGACGAGACCCGTGTACTTGCCGATGACGGCGATCTTGACGCGACCATGCGGGTGAAGGATCCGCTCGACCATCGCTCTCCACTTGGAGAGATCGGGCGACCGACGTCCGAGGAGACCGAGTTTGTGCATCACTCGCTCATCGAGCCCCTGCTCGTGGAAGAGCAACGGAATCTGATAGATGGTTGGTACGTCCCGGCTCTCGATGACGGCGCCAAACTCGACGTTGCAGAACAGGGCGATCTTCCGCTTCACTTCTTCCGACAGCGCTCGCTCGGTGCGGCAAATCAGAATGTCGGGCTGGATTCCGATTTCCATCAGCTCGCGGACGGAGTGCTGGGTCGGCTTCGTCTTCACTTCGCCGGACGCGGCGATGAACGGCACCAGCGTCAGATGAATGAAGATCGCGTTCTCGCGGCCGATGTCGTGCCTGAACTGACGGATTGCCTCGAGGAATGGCAGCGACTCGATGTCACCGACGGTGCCGCCGATCTCGACGATCACGACATCGCTTTCGGGCGCGAGCCGCTTCATCGCCGCCTTGATCTCATCGGTCACGTGCGGGATCACCTGGACCGTGGAGCCGAGATACTCACCCCGTCGTTCTTTCGTAATGACGCTGAGATAAATGCGGCCGGTGGTGATGTTGTTAGCCTGCGACAGCGACCTGTCGATGAATCGCTCGTAATGACCCAGGTCGAGATCCGTCTCGGCGCCATCGTCGGTCACGAAGACTTCGCCGTGCTGAAAAGGCGACATCGTACCCGGATCCACGTTGAGGTATGGATCGAACTTCATGATGGTCACGCGCATTCCGCGCTCGACCAGAAGTCGCCCGAGTGAAGCAGCGGCGATTCCCTTGCCGAGCGACGATACCACGCCACCGGTCACGAAGATGTATCGTGTCTGTTGATTGCTACCTTGCATTCGTCAACGCTCCCGCCATAAAGGCATCCCATCGCGCGTTGGCGCGCTCAAGGTCTTCTTCGGTATCGATGCCGCTTGCCGGCGCTTCCTTCGTGACAGCCACTCCAATTGGCAGCCCGGCGGCCAACGGCCGGAGCTGCTCGAGACGCTCGATCTCTTCGAGCGGGTGTGGCGGCAGTGAAACCCATTTGCGCAGTGCCTCGCGCGAATAGGCGTAAACTCCAATGTGTTGCAGCGTGCGCTCGGCGAGCCTGGCAGCGTCTGCCATATCCCGCAAAAACGGAATCGGGGCTCGCGAGAAATACATCGCTCTTCCATCATCGCCGACAACGACCTTCACCAGACTGGGCGTGTCGAGGATTTCGGTGCTGGCGCGTGAAGCTGAAGTGCCCAGCGGAAACTTTCCACTGGCAACGAGCTGAGCCGCGCCGTTTACTGCTTCACGACCGATGAACGGCTCGTCACCCTGAACGTTAACGATTGTACTGTAGCGCTTGAACCGTGGGATATCCGCCACTTCAGCCACGCGTTCGGTCCCTGAGTTGTGCTCCCTGCTGGTCATCGCGCAATCCGCGCCGGCGTCCCGAACCGTCGATGCGATCGATTCATCGTCGGTAGCGACGACGACGGCATCAGCGACGTTCATTTGAGAGATTCTTTGCCAGACCCGGACGATGAGGGGGAGTCCGGAGAGGAGTCGGAGGGGCTTTCGGGGGAGGCGCATGGCGCCGAGGCGAGCTGGAATGACTACTAGCGGCCCCATTTACCCACCGGTTTTCGCGCAACAGTATGGAAAAGTCACGCTCAGTAATATACGAACCGGGAGTGGTCCGAGCAAACTTTGTGTCGAGTTTCTAGAAGGAGAGATCGGCGCCGAATGTTACGGCGCTCTTATGCGACACCGGCGAGCGGTTGCTGGCAGGATCTATGAAATAATCGACTCTTAGAATGCTCGCGCCGATTCCGACCCCGAGGTTCTGGATCAGCGATGGCAACTGCCCGATTCCAGCGCTGCCTGCCGTATAGCTGAGAGCCAGGAAAGGATTGCCAACATAGGGCAGCTGAATCTTCTCGAACGGGATGACATAGTCGCCGTTCACGTAAAGCAGGTGGTCGCCGCCGAGCGCTAGCTGATCGACAGTGGCAATGGTCCCTGACCCGCCGAGATAGGCGAAACGCTGTGCGGGAGCGATGACGCCGCCGGGCGTCCACACGCCGTGCCCTCTGAAGGTGAATGTCTGGCTGCCGAATGTTGGAAACTTTACGGTCCCGTCGAGAGTTGCCTGAGTGAAGGCATCGCGCGGGCTCGTGCAAACAACTCCAAATCCGTCGAACACACAGTCGCCATCGTACTGGGTGGCAATCGAGCGCTCTAGTTTAACGTCAAGCTTCGAGTCCACGCCGCCAGTAGCCAGTTCTGCTCCGGTCCCAACCAGAAACGAGAAGATGTGACCTCGATCGATTGGCGGGTTCGGTCTACGCATCCGCAGCCGTCCCCTCCGCCCGTAGAAAGACCAGGGCGATTTGGTCGGCACGAGCGATCCAGTCGACCAGTCCCGCTCGTAATTCAGTCCAGCGTACGGTGTGAAAACCGACCCGCCGCTCACAATAGCGCGAGCGAGCCGCGCGGAGGCCTTGTCACTCCGATAGAAATTGCGGGCGTCGCTTCCGGCCAACAGCACAGCGACGGAGTTAGCAAGATCGCTGCGAATCCAGTCTTCGTTGCTGAACGTCCCACGTCCGACGAACAAGTTCAACTCGTTCGCATCGCCGGGGCGAAGGAGACCTTCGATCGATGGATCCCATTTGCCAAGGTTGGACCGATAGCGAACGAGGGCATCGAGATCGATTCGGCCATTCGACGTCTCGATCTTTGGTCCCCACGGGAGAGTGACTCCGTTGACACGGTCGTACGTTGGAATGCGCAAGCCCACACCCAACGGCAGCGAGATTGGCGAATCGGAATACTCCACGTAGGAGGTATCGACAGCTGTCGTATCCTGCGCGCGCGCTGCGGTCGGGCAAGCGATAACAGCCAGTGCAAGAATTCCTGATGACGTACGGTTCATGCGATCGAGAGAAAGTTGCGGAGGATTTCCCTGCCGCACTCTGTGAGAATGGATTCGGGATGGAATTGCACACCCCATACCGGATACTCGCGATGCTTGACAGCATGGATCTCGTTTGGATCATCACTCGACCGCGCGATGATTTCCAGATCCCTGGGCAGCGAGGTGTGCTCGATCACCAGCGAATGGTAGCGCATCACCGTCAGCGGATTGCGGACGCCTGAGAATATTCCTTTCCCGTCGTGTGTGACCCGGGAAGTCTTGCCGTGCATCAACGTCTGAGCGCGGACCACCTTGCCGCCATACGCCTCGCCGATCGCCTGATGCCCGAGACAGACGCCAAGGATCGGAATCTCGCTGCCCCACTTTCGAATCGCCGGTACGCTGATGCCAGCCTCTGTGGGCGTGCACGGGCCGGGAGAGATCACGATCCGGCTTGCACCCATCTTTCCGATGTCGTCGACTGCTATCTCGTCATTCCGCTTTACGATGGGATCCTCACCTAGCTCGCCCAGGTACTGGACGAGATTGTAGGTGAAGGAGTCGTAGTTATCGATAACGAGGAGCATCGCTAATACTAAGCGGGATGAGGGATGCGGGAAGCGGGATGCGGGATTGAGGACACGAAGGCCTTACGGACGCGGGTGAAATTGCTTGTGCACCGAGCGCAGATATTCGCGGTCGACATGAGTGTAGATCTGCGTCGTCGAGATGTCGACGTGTCCAAGCATCTCCTGCACCGCTCTCAAATCCGCCCCACCCTCGAGCAGATGCGTCGCAAAGGAGTGTCGCAGGGTGTGGGGCGTGACCGGCTTGGTGATCCCGACCTGGTCAACGTACTTGCGGAGAATCTTCCACGCCCCCATGCGAGACATCGGCTGTCCTCGCGCGTTCAGAAACAGAACGCCTTTGCCTTCGCCTTTTTCCAGCTTCGGACGCAGCTCACGCAAATAAATCGCGATGGCGCCAATCGCCCGGCGGCCAATCGGAACCAGCCGCTCCTTTGCGCCTTTGCCAAAGACGCGCACCAGGTGATCCTGTAGCATCACATCGCGCACTCCGAGGGAAATCCATTCCGAGACCCGGAGCCCCGCGCCATAGGCCAGCTCCAGCATCGCGCGATCCCGAAACGCAAAAGGCTCGTCGAGCGAGGGTGCTGTCAGCAGCTTCTCTATCTCATCGACACCGAGGACGTCGGGCAGGGTGCGCCACTTTCGAGGCGTTTCCAGCCGCTCGCTCGGATCGCGCACGACGTGCCCTTCTCCGACCAGGAACCTGAAGTAGGTGCGCACTGCGGAGACGTTCCGTCGAATCGAAGCAGGCGAAAGCCCGAGATCTTTCAGATGAAAGACGTACTCGCGCAACGTTCGCGCGCCGATATCGACGGGAGACTTCGCCCCTTTTACGCTGACGTAGGTGACAAAACGAGCGATGTCGAGCTTGTACGCTTTGCTGGTCTCGACCGAAGCGCCCTGCTCGAGCGCGAGAAAGTCATCGAAGCGCTCGACGTAGAACGCGCGAACGATTGCGTCGTCGACGGTTGCACTACTCATTCTTCCTTGCGTCGCCTCCACAGCCAGAAGCCAACCGCGATCAGGACGATCAGGATCGCAACGGCGCCAGCCACCTTCCCCGAGCGGACCATGTACTTCTGCAGCAGATCCCAGTTGTCGCCGGCCCGGAACGCCAGAAACGTAATCAAGGCGAACCAGACTGCAGACGCGGCGCCGACTGAGAACATCACTCGGAAGGCGGGTAACCGCATCGCACCGGCGAACGGCGGCACAATGGCGCGGACGCCCGGCAGGAAACGACTCACGAACAGACCCACCACACCGTATTTCTTGTGAAGCTTCCGGATTCGGTCTTCGGCATCCGGGCCCGCGAAGCGCTCGATGCGACGCAGGAAAACCTTTGCCCCGAATTTTCGCCCAAGAGTGTACGTGACTCCGGCGCCAGCGACGTTCCCCGCCCAGCCGAGCAGAAACACTGTAAACGGCGAGCCGTGCGCGCGATCCGCGAGCAGGCTGCCGATCGCGATCACCGCATCAGAAGGAAATGGGGGGAAGAAATTCTCGAATGCCGACAGCGCGAAAATCGCGGTATACAGCGAGCCAAGCGGCAGGTCGCCCAGCCAGGTTGTAATCGAATGCAGCATTCGTCAGGAAGTCTTTGTCAGTGTTGCAACGGCGATGCAGGCGATGCCCTCCTTCCGCCCGATCCAACCCATGCCTTCGTTCGACTTCCCTTTGACGCTTACGTTCGCTGAATCGATACCGAGTGCGGCGCCGAGTCGTTCGCGGATTTCTGCGCGATGCGGCTCGATCTTAGGCGACTCGGCGACAACGGCGACATCTACCTGGTTCACTTTCAGACCGGCGGCGGCTACTCTCTTCACCGCGGAGGCCAGCATCTCGATCGAATCCCGATCTCGGTTGGCCTGATCGGTGTCGGGAAACATCTCGCCGATATCGCCAAGTCCCGCTGCTCCAAGAATGGCATCGGTGACGGCGTGACAAATGGCGTCAGCGTCGGAGTGTCCGGCGAGGCCGATCTCCGACGGAATCGTGACCCCGCCGAGTTTTAGTGGTCGACCCTGCGCGAAACGGTGGGAGTCGTAGCCTATGCCGACGCGGATACTGGCCGCGGTCTCACGCGGCATCCGCTTGGACGGCGGCTGCTGCTACGGGAGCGGTCGAGGTCATTCCCAGCGGCGCGGTAACGCCAGCAGGCTCGAGCAGAGTGTAATCCTGCTTGCGACGCGCCGGCGTGAAACCGGCATCGCGAATCAGTCGCTCCATCTCGGCGATCGAAGTGCGGTATGTGGTGTTCGCGGCCGAAACGACGTTTTCTTCGAGCATCAAGGAGCCGAAGTCATTGCAGCCGAAACGCAGCGCCACCTGTCCGATCTTCATTCCCATCGTCACCCAGCTCGACTGAAGATTCGGAACGTTGTCGAGCACGACGCGGGAGAAAGCGACCGTGCGCAGATACTCCACCGAACCGGTCTTCGGCTGATGCGACATTGTCGGAGTGTTCTCAGGCTGCAACGGCCAGCAAATGAATGCGGTGAAGCCGCCGGTCCTCGCCTGCACTGCCTTCACACGTAGCAAATGCTCAAGACGCTCCGCCAACGTTTCGCCCAGTCCGTACATCATCGTGACCGAAGTCTTCATCCCTTCGCCGTGCGCGAGCTCCATGATCTCCAGCCACCGATCTGCGCCAGCTTTCTTGGGCGCGACGATGTCGCGAACGCGCTGCACGAGTATCTCGCCACCACCACCGGGAATCGAGTCGAGACCCGCCTTCTTCAGCTCGCGAATAACCTCTATCGCTTCCATCCGGAAAACTTTGGAGAAGAAATCGATTTCGCTGGGGCTGAACCCGTGAATGTGAATGGGGTGATTGCGCTTGATGTAGCGCATCAGATCGAGGTACCAGTCGAACGGGATGTACGGATTGTGTCCGCCCTGGATCAGGATCTGTACGCCGCCAAGCGCTTTTACTTCGTCGATCTTGGCCCCGATCTGCTCGAAGGAGAGCGTATAGCCTTCGCCGTGCTTGGGCCGGCGAGCGAATGCGCAGAAGCCGCAATCAGCCACGCAGACGTTCGTGTAGTTGATGTTGCGGTCGATGATGTAGGTGACTGTGCTGCCGGGATGCTTCTGCTGACGCACCCGATCGGCGGCCATTCCCAGCTCGAGGAGTGGAGCGTTGGTGTAGAAATCGAGCAGATCCGTTGCTTCGCTCATGCGGCCGGCAAGAAAGTTAGAGTTCCGTTTGGAATCCGCCCTCGTTCGACCAATCGGCGATAGAACTCGGTCAGCCCAGCTAGGTGAGGATACGATAAACCGTAATCCAGACCCGAAAGATATTCTTGGCAAATTCCCGGGCTCACGCCAGTCGCAGTGTGAGCCTGATCGGCGAGCGCTGCCAGATGAGCCAGGCCCCAGTCACGCGATGCGATCAAACCGGCGTGCGCGTTCAGCGCCAGGCGCACATCGGTCGAGCGCTGCGCGACCCAGACCGCGAATACGAACGGCTGACCGGTCCACTCTTTCCACATCTGGCCGAGGTCGTACACGAACGGATAGCGATCTCGCTGATTGTTGCCGAGGACGAGAGCCGCGTCGCCGATGACGAGGCGGGCATCGGTCGCGTCGTCGTCGGACTCGATGATGTCGCGGACCTCCGCGTCGCCGGGGACGAAGCGCGGCGAAGCATGCCAGACGTTCTCGAACAACAGCTCGAGCAACGCCACACTTGTCATCGAGCTGCGGCTA
>Ga0075426_10000835_pt1 | contig 21668 bp, 15 predicted proteins | sample SoiMethybrSBSTD5_FD_75304 | JGI IMG/M metagenome (GOLD analysis project Ga0075426, IMG submission 75304) | Bulk soil microbial communities from a Populus tree surrounding site in Tennessee, USA - Soil MetaG P. TD hybrid SBSTD5 | ecosystem: Environmental > Terrestrial > Soil > Tree plantation...
TCTCAGCGCCACCGAATTTGTCTTGCAACCGCCAAGCGGTCTAGGCAGAGTACCGTGGAATGAGTCAGCGCTCTTCCAGTTTCCCACGTCGCGGTATCGTGCCCGCTTTGGCTCTTGTTTGTGACTTGTTTTTGTCTTACTTCAGCGTTCGATGCGCGATCGCCGCCCATTATTCCGGTCTGCAAACTCACCAAGGTTATGAGCGGGCCACGCGCCTGGAGCCGCGCGACTTCCAGAACTGGCTTCTGCTGGGCCGCTATTGGCAATACAACCTCGAAGAAACGGAGACGCCACGAGCCCTTCAGGCCTACAACGTAGCGCTGTCTCTCAATGCTCGTTCCGCGGAACTTTGGTCGGACGTGGGAACCGCCTACGAAACCGAAGGAAATGTTGCGGCCGCGCGAGATGCATTTCTTCACGCGAAGAGTGCCTATCCTCTTTCCGCTGAAATTTCCTGGCGCTACGCCAATTTTCTCCTCCGCCAGGGCGATTTGGACGCCGCATTTCTCGAGATGCGCCGAGCCGTCGAGACTGATCCGAAACGCGGCGCCGAAGCTCTTTCCCGCTCATTGATCGCCGAGCCGAACATCGACCTGGTCCTTGATCGCGTGCTCCCTCCGCTGTGGGACGCCTATACCGGAGCAATTTTTGACCAGGTTAGCGAAGGCCATACCGCAAATGCCGTCCGGGTCTGGAATAGGCTCGCAGCCCTTCATCCCAAGCTGCCGCTGGAAACCTATACGTATTATTTGGTCACTGCATTGCTTCGCGAAAAACAATTCTCAGAAGCTCAGCGCGTATGGAAGCAAGCGGCGGATCTCGCCGGCTACGCAAACCTGCCCGGCCCGGCGGGTTCACTTTTGTGGGATGGCGGATTCGAGTCGGGTATCTTTGGAAGCGGCTTTGCGTGGGCGCTTCCGGGAGGAGGGCCGGTCCAAATCAGCTTCGACACACGCGAAAAGCATTCAGGAAATCGTTCGCTGCGTCTGCTATTTAATGGAAGATACAATCTCGGCCTCAACGGGCCTTGCGCCGAGGTCGCAGTCCAGCCCTCAATGGCGTACCACTTCTCTGCCTGGCTACGAACCCAGTCCATAACCACGGAGCAGGGCATCCGGTTCCAACTCCGCCCGATTGGAACGCAAGACCATTCGAATGTTTCGACCAGCGATCTTCGCGGAACCCAGCCCTGGACCAACATCGAGACATCATGGTCCTCTGGAAAAAATGTTCAGGAAATGCAGGTTTGCGTGGCCCGCCTGCCCAGCCAGGAATTTGACGACAAAATTCAGGGTATTGCCTGGGTGGATGACGTCGCGCTGGTTCCCGTCTCTGCGGAGCCTCGCAAACCATGACATTTTTGCGAGTGGGCCTCTGCGCCTTGATCATCTTTGCCGTTGCCGCTCATGGTGGCGTGGAAGACTGGGCACGCGCCGTTCTGGAAACCGGCGTTGGGTTTCTTTTTTTGATCTGGGCCTTGCGTTTTTATTACAACGAGCAGGAGCAGCTCGCTTTTTCGCCGCTGCTCCCGCCGCTCGCTATGTTTTTTCTCGTCGGCCTGAGCCAGTGGTTTTTTCGCGCGACCGTATCTCCTTACAGCACGCGCATCGAGTTGTTACTGCTGCTGGCTACGTTGCTTTTTTTATTTCTGTGCGTGCAGGTCTTTCGCACGCTCCAGGACTGGCGCAGCTTTGTGTGGTTTGGAATGGGCTTCGGCTTCTTGGTTAGTGTGTTCGGCATTCTCCAGCACCTCACCTTCAACGGAAAACTCTATTGGGTCCGCGAGCTGCGCTACGGGGGCATACCGTTCGGCCCGTACGTCAATCGCAACCATTTTGCCGGTTTGATGGAGCTCCTCATCCCATTGGTCCTGGTCCCGCTGGTGCTGGGAAAAGTGCGGCGCGAGCGCCTCGCCGTCGTTGCGTTGTTCGCGGTCATGCCTATCACCGCCCTTTTTCTGTCCGCCTCCCGCGGAGGCATTGTGAGCTTTTGCGTGCAATTCGCCCTTCTCGCTTATTTGCTTCTTCGCCGCCGCGGCTTGGCGAAGCACCTCCTGGCTGTTGCGGCGGTGTTGCTTGCGGCGCTGATGATCGTCACCTGGCTGGGTGTCGCCCGGATCCTCCAGCGCTTTTCGTCGCTGCAGACGCTCGAAGTAACTGAGGGCAAGCGTGCCGCCATGCGTAAGGGCGCTTGGCATATTTTTCTTGACCATGCTTTCATCGGCACGGGACTTGGCACCCTGCAAATCGTGTACCCCCCCTACGAAACTCTTTATGACGGCAAAGTCGTCGACCACGCGCACAACGATTACCTGGAAGCTCTTGCCGAGACGGGCGTGCTGGGCGGTCTATGTTGTGCCTGGTTCCTCGGGGTTTTGTTTCTCAAATCTTTCTCTCTTTTCCGGCAGAGTGATTTTTCGTTCCCCGGGGCTCTGCAACTTTCCGGAATAGTTGCATGCGCGGGATTCCTGGTGCACGCTCTGGTTGACTTCAACTTCCACATCCCTTCCAACCTTTGGCTTTTCTTCCTGATGGCTCATCTGGCGACCACGCAAATCGAACAGACTTCCTCAATCCCACCGGCTCGCCGTCACCGCCATGGCTCGCGAAATCCTGATTGACTTCTTCCGTATCCTGTATAATTGGCCGGGGGTCATTTATTCTCATGCAGCCAGCCAGACTGGGTGCGAGGGTGGGGTGTCTGCTATCCGGAGCCTTGCTTGCATTGCTGCCGCTACCTCCGGCTTGCCACGCACAAGCTGGCCACGGGCAGCCCGTCCTTGAAACTCCGCAACAGGTGAACGACCGCATTCATGAGCTTTCCACCACTTTGCGGATGATGCCGCACGACTATGTGATCGGTCCCGGAGATCTCCTCGGCATTTACGTTTTTGACGTGGAAGAATTGAGCCGCGACGTGCGCGTCAGCCAGACCGGCACGATCGGCATTCCTTTGATTCCGGTGCGCCTGCACGTCGCCGGGCTGACTGAAATGCAAATTGAGCAGAAAATCGCGGAGATGCTGGAAGCCAACGGCTTGGTGACTCACGCGGATGTGAGTGTCAGCGTCAAGGAGCACAAGAGCAAGCCCATTACGGTTGTTGGCGCCGTGGTTCATCCGATGGTGTATGAAGCCGACCGCCCTGTGACGCTACTCGAAGTTCTGGCGGAGGCGGGCGGCATTGCCAGTGATGCCGGCGACACGATTATTGTCTCGCGACCGTCGCAGGACGCCCTTCCGGATACCAGGGAGCCGCCGGAAATCGGACCGGAGCAGCCAGTTCCGGCTAAGGCTTCTCCAGCCGATGCATCCGCCGCGCGTGCTTCCACAGCTTCGCAAGACACGACGAAAGATCCAGGGCCCGCCGCCTCTTCCTCTGCTTCCGGCGCCGCAGCGGCTTCGTCCAATCCTTCCGCAAATCCTGAGCCGCCTCCTCTCACGAATACCATCACCATCAACCTCACCGATGTCATGGAAACCGGCGACACCAAGAACAATATTGCTCTCCAGGCCGGAGACGTTGTCACCGTTCCTCATGCGGGCGTCGTGTATGTGCTCGGCGCCGTTGGCCGCGCCGGCGGCTACGTTCTTTCGAATGACCGCACGCAATTGACGACTTTGAAGATTCTTTCCTTGGCAGGTGGGCTGACGCGAACGGCTAAGTCCGACAAAGCAGTCATCGTCCGCAAGGACAACATGGGGCAGCAGCATGAAGTCCCAATTGATCTAAAGAAGGTTCTTAGCCGGAAGGCGGAGGACTTGCAGCTTCAGCCGAGCGACATTCTGTACGTGCCGGAAAGCGGTTCGAAACAGGCCCTGTTCCGCGCGGCCGAATTTGGCCTCGCGCTGGGCTCGGGCGTGGCTCTGTACCGGCTGGCGTATCGCTAGAAAATGGCAGACGAAAACAAACTCGTTCCCCGAGAAGATGGCTCGAACGGGCACGCGGAGTTAGTGCCCGTCACCGGTCGTTTCGCCACGTTCGATCTGTCTCCTCACGAGCCTCATCTCTACGATTACCTGCTCATTCTTCGCAAGCACCAGTGGCTCATCCTGTCCTTCATGCTCTCCGTGGTTACCATCGTGAGCATCGCCACTTTCCGCATGCGGCCTGTGTATGTCGCCACGGCCCGCATCGAAATTGACAAGGAAAACTCCAATATTCTCCCGTTTCAGGGCGCGGATTCTTACGACGTCATGGTGGACACGGACAATTACATTGAGACCCAGGCAAAAATCCTTACCAGCGAAACGCTTGCGCTGCAAACCATCCGCAACAATGGCTTGGCTCTTCGTCCGGAGTTCGCCGGGTCCAGCGGTATTTCGGAGGCTGTCGCCAACGGCAATCTGGCCAACCAGAAACGGCCGCCCGAACTCGCCGAATTCCTGGGCAACCTCAGCGTAAAACGTGTTCCCAACAGCCGCTTGATGGATGTGAGCTTCGAATCCACCGACCCGCAGCTTGCGGCTCGCACCGTCAACGCCCACATCGCGACGTACATCGAGCAGAATTACCGCAGCAAGTACGAGGCTACGTCTCAAGCCTCGGATTGGCTCGCCGACCAGCTGCGCGATTTCAAAATTAAAGTGCAAAAATCGGAAGACGCGCGCATCGCCTATGAACGCCAGAATCAAATATGGACGCTCGACGACAAACAGAACATGACCACCCAGCGGCTGAGCGACATCAACAAGCAGTTTACCGATGCACAGGCCGAGCGAATGAAAAAGGAGTCGCTCTACGAATTTGCAAAAGCGGGCGACCTCGACGCTGTCCCCCAGCTCGACAGCAACTCCGCCCTAACCGAGTTGCTGAAGAAACGAGGGGATGCGTCGGCGGATTATGCGGACGCCCTCCAGCAGTACGGTCCTAATTTCCCCAAGGTGCTGCGACTCAAGGCCCAGTTGAAAGACATCGACGACAACATCGAGAAGGAGAAAAAGAAAATTCTCGATGTCCTCGAGAGCGATTATCGCGAAGCTCGCCAGCGCGAAACATTGCTGGCGGACGCGCTGAATGAGGCCAAGGCCGAAACCAATCAAATGGCCGAGAAAATGGTGGAGTACAACATCCTCAAGCGCGAAGCGGAAGCCAACAAGGCCCTCTATGAAGGCTTGATGACCAAGATGAAGGAAACCGCGATTTCCGGCGCCTTGCGCTCGTCCAACATCCGCATTGTCGATCCTGCAATGATCCCCGCCACTCCGGCGCGGCCCGCGAAAGCCAAGAACATTATTTTGTCTTTGCTCGTTGGCCTGGTGGGCGGTATCGGACTGGCGCTCTTGCGCGAATACCTGGACAACACTGTGAAGTCTCCTGACGACATTGAAACCTTAACGCGCCTGCCTTCCCTCGCGGTTGTTCCGCAATTTGCCGGCTCGAACGGGAGCAAACGCCGCGGCTTGCTGACGGACTTTTCCGAAAATGGCCACGATAAGCGCATGGAACTAGTAGCTCAGCACTTGCCAAAATCCCAGGTGTCGGAGGCTTTCCGGGCACTCCGCACCTCGATTCTGCTTTCGCAGGCCGAGCACCCCCCGCAGGTGATTCTCGTTACCAGCGCCTTGCCGCGGGAAGGAAAAACTACAGCGGCCGCGAATCTTGCTGTCACTCTAGCGCAGCTCGGGGACAGCACCGTACTTGTGGATGCCGATCTTCGCAAGCCGGGAATAGGTCGTTTGCTCAATCTTGGCACTGGGAAGTATGCGGGTTTGAGCTCTTATCTCGCAGGCGTATCGAGTCTGGACCTCGTGTCCGTCCCGCATCCCGCCATTCCTAATCTGGTCGCCATTCCTACGGGGCCTCTACCGCCCAATCCGGCGGACCTGCTCTCTTCGCACAAGCTCGCCGACGCCATCGTGGAATTGCGCTCGAAATTCAAATTCATCGTAATCGATTCGCCTCCGGTCATGGCCGCGACCGATGCCGTAATCCTTTCTGTGCAGGCCGACGGCGTGCTCTTGGTGGTTCGCAGCGGCGAGACTCCCAAGGTGGCGTTCACTCGAACGCGCGACCTACTGACAAGCGTGAAGTCCCGCATCCTCGGCGTGGTGCTTAACGCCGTCGATCCCAGCGCCCCGGATTATTACTACTCCTATCGGTATTATCCATATTCGTATGGTTATGGTCCTCAGGAAGCCGGGGACGCAGCACAGGGCGAACTCTCGAAGTCGGCGAGTGAGACTATCTCCCGACATCACGACGACGATTCGCAGGCTCTTTAAGGAGGGCTCGTTGCGCTTTCTGATCACTGGTGGTGCCGGTTTCATCGGGTCGCACCTGGCTGAACGCCTGCTGGACCGCGGCGATCGCGTGGTCCTGCTCGACAACCTTTCTACGGGCAGCGTCGAGAACATTCGTCACCTCAAGTCTTCCCCCCTGCTGGAATACCACCTGGACAACATCGAGAACCGCCAGTTGCTGGCCGAACTCGTCGACGATGCCGATGTGATTGTTCATCTGGCTGCGGCTGTTGGCGTCAAGCTCATCGTGGAAAGCCCCGTCAGGACCATCGAAACGAATGTCAACGGCACTCAGTTAATTCTCGAAGCTGCTTGCAAGAAAAAAAAACTCGTCCTCACCGCCTCCACTTCCGAGGTTTACGGCAAAAGCACCAACATTCCTTTTCGCGAGGACGCCGACCTCGTCCTCGGCCCCACCACCAAAGGCCGCTGGAGCTACGCCGCCTCCAAAGCCCTCGACGAATTTCTGGCGCTCTCCTATTGGAAAGAGAAGAAGCTTCCCGTCATCGTTGCGCGTTTGTTCAACACCGTGGGTCCCCGGCAGACCGGGCGCTATGGCATGGTGCTGCCCAACTTCGTGAAGTCCGCGCTGGACAATTCCGCCATCACCATCTACGGGAATGGCAAACAGTCCCGGTGCTTTTGCGATGTGCGCGATACCACCGAAGGTCTGATTCGCCTGATGAACACCGGGCGCGCCATCGGCGAAGTCGTGAACGTGGGGAACACCGAAGAAATCACCATTGAAGACCTTGCCTGCCGTGTAAAAGAGCGGACCGCCAGTTCTTCCGCCATCGAATATGTCCCTTATGACAAAGCCTACGAACCCGGATTCGAGGACATGATGCGGCGCGTCCCCTGCGTGGACAAGCTCGACGCGCTGACCGGCTTCCGCCCTCAGACTTCTTTGAACGAAATCATCGATCGCGTGTCTGAGCATTTTCGCCAAAAGAGCGTTCTCGACAGAGCTTGCAAGGTCGCTGCCGGGAGTGCTGCCTGATTCTCGGCCATTCTGCTCACAAGCTCTGCTTTGGACCTGTTTTCCAGCTCTCCCCCGTTTTCCGTTCGACCGCCCTTCGGTCCAATGGAGTCTTGTGCCTTTCAATTTCACGGGAGCCGCGCCTCTGATAACATGAAACTCAAAATCAGTTGGACGTTGTTCTGAGCATACCCTTGCCCGAATCGGCTAAGACACGGGATCGGTCAGGCCCGCCCGGGGCTCCCGGCACGAACGCGCCTCCGCTAACGCGGACTGGCTCCGTGCGTTCATCTGCCGGCAAAAGTGTGCCGGCCCGCTATCAGCGAATCCTTTTCATTCTGTTCCTCTGTTCGCTCCCCTTGATCAACCCCATCGTTCATGGCGATGGCGTTGGATATTATGCGTACGCCCGCGCTCCGTTGATTCAGCACAACCTTCGTTTCGAGCAAGACTGGCTCCATGCGAATCTTCTCTTCTCTAAATCGAGAACGCTCCCGAACGGACAGCTTTCCGCGGCCGAGTACACGGAAACGGGATACGTCAGCAATTTATTCAGCATTGGACCGGCCCTTCTCTGGGCGCCGTTCCTGCTCGCGGCCCACGTCATCGTGCTACTTTGCAATGCCCTTGGAGCGCACGTTCCCGCAGATGGTTTTTCGCTTCCTTATCTCCTGGCCATGGCCTTGGGCACCGCGGTTTATGGTTTCCTGGGCCTGCTGCTTTCCTACTCTCTCGCACGGAAATACGTCGAAGGGTGCTGGGCCTTCCTCGCCACGCTGGGAATTTGGGGCGCCAGCTCGCTTCCCGTTTACATGTATTTCAATCCGTCGTGGTCACACGCGCATTCCGTCTTTGCCGTGGCCCTTTTCCTTTGGTACTGGGATCGCACCCGTGGTTCGCGGACGTTTCTCCAATGGATTTTGCTGGGCCTGATTTCCGGGCTTATGCTCGACGTTTATTTCGCCAACGGTGTTTTCCTGATCCTTCCTTTGATCGAATCGCTCGTGGACTATGGGGACGCTTGGAAAACGCAGGAATTTCGTGAAGCGGCCTCCCTCTTCGCCGCAAACTTCTGCTTCCTGCTCACTGTGATCCTCTGTTTTATTCCCACGCTCATCACGCGCTACATCATTTTCGGCGGATTCTTTCGCTTCAGCTCCTACCAGCATGCGGCATGGGATTGGACCGCGCCTCATTGGTATTCCATCCTCTTTTCTTCCGAACACGGCATCCTGCTCTGGACTCCCATTCTCGCGCTTGCCATCATCGGCCTTGTTTTCGTTCCGCGACGGGCAAAGGTTCTCACCTCCTACCTTTCCGCAGGCGCCGCCGCGTTCTTCTACTTGATCTCCTGCTATCCCGATTGGGCCGGCATATCGGCTTTCGGCAACCGCTTTTTTATCTCCGTCACGCCTATTTTCATTTTTGGTCTGGCGCTCCTGCTCCAGCGTTTCGGCGGGTTCTTCCGCTCTTCCGCTCGGGCGTTCTCCCTGGCCGCTTCCGTCCTTTTTTTGTTCATTGTCTGGAACGCCGGCTTCATTTTCCAATGGGGCGCGCACTTGATCCCCGTGCGCGGTCCTGTCTCGATTTCCGAAGTTGCATACAATCAAATTTTTGTCGTCCCTCGGGAGCTTTCCTCCGAACTCCGGCGTTACTTCTTCAAACGCAAGGCGTTAATGCAGGAGATAGAAGATCGCGACATTCGCCAGAGGGACTAGAAATGCCAGATAAATTAAGGCAAAACCAAATCCGAGGCCCCATACCAGCCGGCGCACGTCTCGGTCGCTGGGCGACGTGCCGTACTCCTCTTTCTCAGGGAACGATTAGCCCGTCTGCATGGATGATCGCTCGGGGAGTAATCGGTCCATCCCGGAATTGCAAATAGCGCAGCGTGTTTTAATCGAGGCTACTGCGCATCTGCGGACCGCTTCCTTTGCTATCGTGAAGTCAGCACCTCTTAGGGCGCAGAATCTGTCGCCCGAGCCTGAGTAAGAAATTGGACATAGTAACCGGTGTCACCGACATTGCGCCAAGCTGCGCGAATGACCGGCGGTTCCGCGAGTACCAGAGCTTTGATGCCCCTTGCATGCAGCCGAAACGCAATTTCTTCTCGTTTCTCAGAACTTGCAATCCAATAGTCCTGCATGGCTTCCAGGGGGATATCGGCCGTCACTTGCAGGCCGGCCAAATGAGCCCAATAGTCCGCGACGGTCGAGTGACCGAGGACGGCAACGTGATCTCCGGGAGCGAGACCCATTTTTAGCATGCCTTGCGCAACGTGCCATTGGACGTGATTTTCGGAGTGCATGCAGTCGGCCAGATTCGTCAGTCCATCTTTGACCAAGGCCAGCCCACTCGTAGCGGCGACGGCAAATACCACAGCTACGCTAGTGCTTCGCAGTGAATTGGCAGGCGGCGAGAGCGCCGCGACAAACAGTGCGACACAAATGATAGCCAACGCTGCAGCAACGTAGCGGGGCTCGACTAAGACTAGCGCGTAAAGCGCAAGGGCCGCCACGGATGGCAGCCATATAAACCATAGCTTGAAAGTCAGCTCCGACGTTTTTCGCCAGTCACCAGCAACGAAAAGGAGGACAAGCCAACCGGCGATCCACTGTTTTTCGGTGGATATGATCCGAAAGTAGCTTGAGAGCGCACGCGCGATGGCGGCGAATTGATCACGCAAAACAAAATGTGGCTTCACACCCTCCAGCCAGTAGCTCCCGTCGTACCATGCGGGATAGGTGGAAGTAAAAGGAGTCTCGTAGGCATACACAGGGGGCGCATCAAAGAGTTGCTGAGGGCGATGGGTAAAGGTGGACGAGGCGAGCTGCGCTAGAGACATGGGTGTAACTTGGTTGAAATAGGCGGTTTTGCCCGTCTCGCCAAAGGTGAAGCGGCCTTTGGCGTATGATAGTGCGACCGCGAAGGGCGTGCTGACCAAAAGAAATCCGACAACGGAGGCCAACGCTCGCCATTCGAGCTTTTTGAAGCCGCGGCGGGCAAAGGCGGCGGTCATGATAAAAACCAAAGAGAGAGGCAACATCACGCTCTTTGCGAGATAGCCGAAGCCCAAGATCAATCCCAATAAACCATAATGCAGCAGATTGCGATCAGACTGTGCCAAATCGATGAGGATTCCAGTGGCGAAGAAAATAATGGCAGCCAGGGCCATGTCCGGGTTATCGCTGCGGAGGGTAATCATTCTGAGCGTGCAAACGAGGAATGCCGAGTAGCCGAGAACCCACCAGACCCACTCCGGCGTGGTTTCCCTTGCATCTGCTTGCGGATTAAGACGGTTGCTGAGCGAAACGAGGCGAGAAAAGAAAAACTCGAAGGCAGCAAGCGCAAGCAGAAACAGAACAAAGCTGAGCAAATGAAGAGATGTCGACTCCCAGTAAGGCGAGGGGTGGAACGTCCACTGAATTAAGGCAAGCAGCCAAGACAAGAGCGGACTCCAATAGGCATTCAACGCATTGCCCCAATCGCGCCGCAAGTAGGCTTGTGCAATGTCGAGGTAATTGACGCCGTCCGGTTCGATATAGAAGCGGTATGCCCAAGCCTGAAGAAAACCAAGTAGAAGCGCCACGACACGAAACGTAGTTTTGACTGCTCTGGTCGAAAAGGTCATCGGGCAACGTATTCTACACGCCTACTGCAGGTTGCCACCACTGGCGGTATATTGGGCGGAATCGTTATCCCATTTCATGCTTTGGCGCTACATTTAGTCGTTGAAAAGGATGGAAGGGTCGGCCCGCAAAGCCTCCATCCGCTTTCTTTGCTATCCTATTTCGGGGTTAAACCTGTCCCGCGCCCGCATTCACATTTTTTCTTAGAGGACTTCGCTCGCAACGCATGGCTTCGCTTACGGCATCGCCACAATCCGCTCCCCTTACGCCTCGCCCCGGCGCCTCCGCTATCATCCGCATCGAGCCCCCCCGCAGCCTCTTCGAGCTGCGCCTCCGCGAAGTCTGGGCCTACCGCGAGTTGCTTTACTTCTTCGTTTGGCGCGACGTCAAGATCCGCTATAAACAAACCGCCATCGGCGTCCTCTGGGTCATCTTGCAGCCCGTCCTCAACATGCTCGTCTTCACTCTCTTCTTCGGACGCCTCGCCAAGCTCCCCTCCGACGGCCTCCCCTATCCCATCTTTTATTTCGCCGCGCTTGTCCCCTGGACCTATTTCGCCACCTCCCTCACCTCTACCACCAACGTCGTCGTCGAAAACCAGAACGTCATCACCAAAGTGTACTTCCCGCGCCTCATTCTCCCCATTTCCTCTGTTCTTTCCGGCCTTGTAGACTTCGCTATCGGCTTCGTGGTCCTTGCGATTTTCTGTTTTGCTTATGGGATTCTCCCCACGCTCACGGCGCTCTGGCTTCCCGTTCTGCTTCTTCTCGCGCTTTTCACCGCGCTCGGCGTCGGCCTTTGGCTCTCCGCCCTTAACGCGCTTTATCGCGACGTTCGCTACGTCATCCCGTTCGTCATCTCCTTCTGGATGTTTGCCTCTCCCGTCGCTTATGCTTCGTCGCTCGTGCCTGCGCGTTGGCGCTGGCTCTACGGCCTCAATCCCATGGCCGGCGTCATTGACGGCTTCCGCTGGGCCATCACCGGCCGCGGACAAGCCCCCGGATTGCTTCTGCTCGCTTCCGCCTCCGCCGTAGTTCTCGTTCTTCTCGGCGGCGTTTTCTTCTTCAACCGCATGGAGACCACCATTGCCGACCGGGTCTAACCTCAGCTCCCGGGATCGCCGCGTTCCTGAGCTCGACGGTCTCCGCGGTTTCGCTATCTTGATTGTCGTGCTCGTTCACTACGGCTATTACGAGGGAACTGCAGGACCTCCTTTGCTCGTTCACATGCGCAACGTGTTTGGTCTCGGCTGGACCGGCGTAGACCTGTTTTTTGTGCTATCCGGCTTTCTCATTGGTGGCATTTTGCTGGATGCAAAGTCTTCCACTAGTTACTTCAAGACATTCTATGTCCGCCGTTTCTACCGGATTATTCCCATCTACTACTTATGGATACTGTCCTTCCTCGCGCTGGTTGTTTTCGGCGGCAAACTGCTTCAGGCTCGCACTCACTCCGGGGTCTTGCCACCTCTGGGGTTCGAACTCTTCAAGCATTTTCTTTTCCTCCAAAATACGTTCCTGTCCAAGCAGGTAAGCCTTACGGGTTCGTGGTTCGGTGTTACGTGGTCCCTTGCGGTCGAAGAGCAGTTCTATTTGGCCGCGCCCTTGCTCATCAAATTTTTTAACGCAGCCAGGTTGCGCATCTTGCTCATACTGGTCATCGTGCTCGCCCCACTTCTGCGAACATACTTTTATCTAACCGAAGGGGCAACGTTCAACCACGCCTACACTTTGATGCCGTGCAGGGCAGATGCTCTCGCTCTTGGCGTGCTCGCGGTTCTCTTGTGGCGGGATGAGCGCTTTCGCGCGCTGCTTTCCGCCCATCGGACTCACTTATTCCTCCTCCTGGTCACGCTGTTCGCCGGAATGATCGTACTTTGGTTGTGGTTTCCAAACCCCTTTGAAGGACTTACCTCTACGGTTGGCCTTTCGTGGGTGGGCTTGTTCTATGTGGTGGTTCTGCTGTCCGCGCTTTTAAGCCCCTCGGGGCTCCTTGCGAGATTCACGCGTCTGGGGCCGCTTCGCGAACTGGGACGCGTATCTTATTGCGTGTACCTGATTCACGTTGCTGTCGCTTACATGATTTTCAATCTCATCGCGCGCACCACTCCTTACCTCTCAGATCTCAAAAGTCTTGGCATCACGCTCCTCTGCGCCGCAATTACTTATTTAGCCGCGAAATTGTCTTGGATTTTCTTTGAAGGTCCCCTCGTTCAGATTGGGCATCAAACAAAATACGCCGCGATTCCGGCCGGCGAAGCCACACGTCTGAATCAGGTGGGTATCGCCACCAGGCCCAAACCGGATCACGCATGAACACCACCGTGATTCACGCCGACTCTCTCTCCAAGCGCTATCGCCGCGGGTTGGAAGTGGACACCGGCCTCCGTCATGCGCTCGAAGCGTTTTTGCGTTCGCCGCTTGCTTGGCTGCGCAGGAAGAAAGACGAGACATTCTGGGCTTTGAAAGACGTTTCCCTCGACGTCCACGAAGGCGAAGTCCTCGGCCTCATCGGCCGCAATGGCGCCGGCAAAACAACTCTTCTCAAAATCCTCTCCCGCATCACCCGCCCCACTGAAGGCTGGGCGGAAATTCACGGCCGCGTCGGCTCGCTCCTCGAAGTCGGCACCGGCTTCCATCCCGAGCTCACCGGCCGCGAAAACACCTTTCTCTCCGGCGCCATCCTCGGCATGTCCAAAGCCGAAATCGCCCGCAAGTTCGACGAAATCGTCGCCTTCGCCGAACTCGACAAATTCATTGACACTCCCGTCAAGCACTACTCCTCCGGCATGTACGTCCGCCTGGCCTTCGCCGTCGCCGCCCACCTCGAGCCGGAAATCCTCCTCGTCGACGAAGTCCTCGCCGTCGGCGACATCAAATTTCAACGCAAATGTCTCGGCCGAATGAGCGACGTCGCTCGCGCCGGCCGCACCGTCGTCCTTGTCTCGCATCAGCTCAACCAGATTCGCCGCCTCTGCCACCGCGTCCTCTGGGTCGATGGCGGGGCCGTCCGGCAGGCAGGCGCGACTAGTGATGTAGTTGGTGCTTACGAGGCAGAAATGTCTGACTCGGGCCTGGCCGGTCACAGGGTTTCGGGCGGCAGGGCACAGTTTCTTCGGTGGAAGTTGAATGGCTCAAACCGGACTTCCGATCATATTCTGCCCTCCGAAGGGGAAACCTCCGTCAGCTTTCTCTTGCGTGTCAATCAGCGTCTCGACGGTGTGCATCACGGAGTGGCTCTCTACGACCAGGACCGGCATATCCTCTGGGGGAGCCAGCTCGACGGCGTCATCCTTGATCCCGGCCTATACGAATTCCGTTATACCCTTTCTTCGCTTCCACTGCGGCCTGGGGTCTATTCCTGGCGAATCGCTCTTTACGATGCAGGTGAGCGTGTGGACGACTGGGAGTGCCTTCCGCAAATGCAGGTGAGTACCCTCCCCGCCACGCATTGCCGCGATGAATCTGCCGGCATTCTCAACATTCCGGCAAAGTTTGCTATTGTCTCCGTTGCTTCCCCATGAATGCATCTGAAATAGCTCCCAAAGTGAGCGTGTACATCCCCGCCCATAACGCCGGCGAATTCCTGGCGCGTTCCATCGAGAGTCTGCTGGCACAAACTTTGCTGCCGGATGAAATTCTCGTGATTGACGATGGTTCTCGCGATAATTCTGCGGAAATCGCAGCCGCATACAAAGTCGTCAAATTGATCCACCACACGGTCAACAAAGGCCTGGCTGCTGCCCGCAACACTGCCGTGCAGGCGGCACGCAACGATCTTGTCGCTTCGATTGACGCGGATTGCATCGCGCACTCGTCCTGGCTCTCCGAGCTTGCAAAAAATATGCATGATCCCGGGCTGGCAGGAGTTGGCGGGAAATTAACCGAAAGCATTCAAGACACACTCGCCGATCGCTGGCGCGCCGCGCACATGCCTCAGGAGTGGGGAGACTCGCTTTTGCGCAATCCGCGCTTCCTCTTCGGCTCCAACAACCTGTTTCGCAAATCCGCCGTGCTCGAAGTAGGTGGATACGATGAGAGGATGCGCACTAACGGGGAAGATACGAGTCTTTGCGCGCGCCTGAAAGAAAAAGGCTGGCATCTTCTCTATGACCCTTCCGCCCGCGCTACTCATCTCCGCCACGACACGACTGGCTCAGTCCTGGACGCCTACTGGCGTTGGTGGCGCTTTGGCGTCAATTCTTACGCCCATGGGGTGCGCTTGCGCTCCGTGATTGGCCACGCGCTGTTTGTTCATTTTCGATACACTTTTCTAAAGGCTGCTCAAAAGGACTTTCAGGCTTCCCGCTGGAGTCTGCTAGCATTTGATTTATTGTTGCTGGGCTATTTACCGTATCGGGATTTTTGCCTCTGGCTGAACGCAAAATCCCGTCCCATCTCTAACCAGTAACAAAGGAGCTTCATTTCTTGCATGTTCTTGTCACCGGCGGTTGCGGGTTTATCGGCTCACATCTGGCCCTTCACCTGCGCGCCAACGGCCACAAAGTTTCCGTGATGGACAATCTCGCTCGGCGCGGTGCCGAGCGAAACATCCCGAATCTCGAGCGGCACGGTGTTTCCTTCTTCCACGGTGACGTCCGAAACCCTGAAGATCTCGCCAGTCTCCCGCCGGGTATCGACCTCATTTGCGATACCAGCGCACAGCCTTCCGTTGTTTCGGGCTACGCCAATCCGCTCTTCGATATTACTAACAATGGCCTCGGGGCTATTCGTGTTCTTGAGTACGCTCGCCCTCGCCGCATTCCCCTGATCTTCTGGAGTTCTAATCGGGTCTATGGTGCGGACCGCTTGAACGCTTTACCCCGCCGCGAAACCCCTACGCGTTTTGAGTACGATCTCGATGCCTGGAGTCGCCTCCCCATCGAGCAGCGCCCCGTCGGCTTCCATCCAGTCCACGGTGTCTCCGAGGACTTTTCTATAGACGGTGGTCAGCGCAGCATCTACGGCCTCAGCAAACTCATAGCCGACGCAGCTTGCCAGGAATATGCCCAAGCTTATGATCTGCCCGTCGTGGTCAACCGTTTTGGCGTAATTTCAGGTGCAGGCCAGTTTGGGCACACGGACCAAGGCTGGGTCGTCTGGTGGGCCGTCGCACACTGGTTTCAGTTGCCGCTGACTTATCTCGGCTGGCAGGGGAAACAGGTGCGCGACGTTCTCTTCGTCGAGGACATGCTGGCGCTTTTGGACCTCCAGATTGGCCAGATCGCGCGGTTCCGGGGCGAGGTTTTCAACCTGGGAGGAGGCGCCGCTAACTCCATTTCCCTCCGCGAAGCCACCACCTGCATGCAGGAAATTTCTTCACGCACCGCGCCCGTCACCCAAACCGATAAGGCGCGCCAAGGCGACATCGTGCTCTATTGGACCGACAACCGCAAAGCCGGACAACAATTCGGCTGGAAACCGAAAACCGATTTGCGTTCCGGCTTCACGCGCATTTTCGAGTGGATTCGCGAAAACGAGGCCGAGCTTCGCTCTCGCTACGTTTCTTCAAAATGAATCCCGCTCGGCAGAGTCCATGGCGTAAAAGAGTTCAATGAAGCTGACCGTTTACATTCCTTGCTACAACGCGGCGCGATTCATCGAGGCCTCCATCCAAGCTCTTTTGGTTCAAACTTCCCCACCGGATGAAGTCCTGGTTATAGATGATGGTTCATCGGACAACTCCGTGGAGCTTGCCTCGCGTTTTCCCGTGCGCATTATCCGCCACGAGAAAAACCAGGGTCTTGCAGCCGTGCGCAACACCGCTTTTGCGAATGCAACCCATTCGCTCGTGGGAGCCATCGACGCCGATGTCCTTCCCGATCCCACTTGGCTCGAATATCTTCTCGCGCACTTTGTTGCCCCCCATGTGGCAGGCGTCAGCGGCCGTTTGATAGAGGCTCATCGCAGCAGGCCGGCCGACGCGTGGCGGGCCGAGCAGATGACCCAGGATCTTGGCCTTAAGAGGATTGACATCGAACAACCTTCGCACCGCCGCCTTGGCGGCTTTGGCACGATTTTCCGCAAAGACGCCGTCCTGAGCGTTGGCGGCTACAACGAAAAATATCGCACCAATTATGAAGATGTGGACCTGTGCGGCAGGCTACTCGCGGCTGGCCACAAACTGATTTTCGAGCCTCGCGCCGTTGCCTTCCACCAGCGCCGTGACTCCATCCGGTCCGTGGTCCGCACTTGCTGGCATTGGGACTTTTATGTTCACTACTTTCAAGGCGGCTACAATCGTATCTGGCTCAAAATCCTCTTTAACTTCCGCATGGCCCGAGTATTGGTTTGGAACCATCTTCGCTCAAAGAGATTCTCGCTTCTCTTTGTGGATATTCCTTTGCCTTTCATCCTCTCCGCCATGGACTTGCGGTATCATTGTTCTTCGCGTCGTCTTCCCAAAATAGCCCCTCAGCCCGCGCAATTCGACATCTACATCCCTTGGCCGTTCCGGAAGCTAAGAAATGGGCGGCTACAATGATGCACACTGCCGTCTGGTAGAATCTGCCCCTTCACAATGACGCCTTCGTCACGAACGGTCAGGATTTCGTTTCGTTTTTTTGCAATTGCGCTTGGTTTTCTTCAGGCCTGGGCAAAGCCCTGGTACTCGCCGAACCCCCGCTCATTCGCACAGCCTGGCGCAATGTCGGTGAAACCGGTTACTATGTCCAATTGCTTATTCAGTCTCGGGCGACAGATACTGCGCCCTAAGAGGTCTGACAACTTCTTCCTCTCTCCGTCGCGCCGACGTTGTTCGCTAGCTTCCTTGATGTTCGTCAAATGACGGAGGAAGGAGATTTTTCAGAAGTCTCGATGAAAATCCCAAGATCGAGTGTCTTCTCCTGCCTTCCTAAATGCAATGCATCGATTATGGGGCGAAAGCCCATCACTGTGAAGGAGTTGATACCAAGCCCTCGACAATTTACGCGTTCCGTTGAGACGCAACCACCGCAACGGGTGTCGTGTCACGACATCAGCAGAAGGAAGGCATCCGACGACTTCATAGGCACGATTCCGAACGATGAAACGTGCCAACTTCCACACGCTGGGGAAGTCGGTGTCGTCAAGCACCACCAATCCCCCTGGTCGGAGCAACATATCAACATAGAAAAAGTCGACGCACGCGAAATCGAAAGTATGCCAGCCATCTATAAACGCAAAGTCCAGCTTTACATCATTCTCGACCAACAACGGGAGCGCTAAATGTGACGGGGCGTCGTGGAACTCAATCATTTGTTCATAGCCCGCCCTACGAAGATTGTAAAGTCCTATCCCTTCATAGCAGTCGTGCTCAGGACCCGAAGTCGGCTTGAATTGATTCGGATCGATGACTATGTGTCTTGGCTTGTTTGTGCCCGCGAGTCCCTGACAGATGAAAAGCGTTGAAACTCCGTAGGCGAGGCCGACTTCGAGGCTTACCGTTGGCTTCACTTCCGTCACCAGACGTTCCAAGAACAGTCCTTCCTCCTTGGAAATGTGGGAGCGAATTCTATGAACATTCCCATTCTCCGAGACCGCGCAACCTGTTTCAAGCAATTCCGTGAGAACGTGATTCACTCCATCCTCCCTAAGTGGAATCTGATTTTTGAAAACAACACCAGTCTCACGCTGGCGACCAACGCGATACTATAAGACACAATGCTCAAGCAAGGAATTCAGAGATTTGTCTCGATGTTCGGGTACCGGCTGGTGCCACTCACCAATATGCCACTTTGCAGTTTGGAGCGATTTTTCCCGCTGCTGAAACGTTCCGGCTTCACCCCAGAGCACATCTGGGATGTGGGGGCCAATCAAGGGAACTGGACCCGTGCAGCTATCTCCTACTTTCCCGACGCGGAATACACGTTGGTCGAGCCACAGGACGCGCTGAAGGCGCATGTGCAGGACCTGGTCCGCAGGGGACACAGGCTTCGCTGGATTAGCGCAGGGGCGGGGAACCAGGCGGGAACGTTTCCTCTCTACATCGCAACATATGATCATAGCAGTTCGTTTCTGGATGTTTCCCGAATTAAGGAAGAAGCGGTCCAGTGCGTCGAGGTTCCGATGCGCACGTTGAATGAGATACGCACGACGCTTTCTTTGCCCGTTCCGGACATGCTGAAGATCGATGCTGAGGGCCTGGACCTGAAGGTGCTTGAGGGCGCCACGGATCTCTTGGGCCACACGGAAATTGTTCTGGCCGAAGGTTCGATTGGCCAACTTGATTTCGAGAACAGGGCAGGAGCGCTGATTGACACTATGGACGATTACGGTTACCGCCTGATCGATATTACCGACGTGCTGCGCAGCCCGAACAACGACGCCTTGTGGCTCTGTGAGTTTGCGTTTCTGCTAAAGTCTAGTGAGCTTCTGAACCATGCAGCACGGTTTTGAGCCCAACCTGCAACGTTCAAACCTTCCAACCATCTCCTAACCCCCAGCATCCAACTTTATTATTCCCTGGTGACGTTCCTAAGTGCCTACCGCTCGCCATCCACGCCGACACCCTCTGGCTTGGTCCAGCCCCGCCGCGCCCTTTCATCCCACAAATCATCAACAACTGAACTATCCGATGAGGATAGTTCATCCCGAGCGCAGCGAGGGATCTCGCTTCTCGATCAATTTTCAACAACTTACGAATTGCCTCAAATTTGCCACACATTTTGAAGCCCTTTCTTTTCAACTACTTCCAACAATCAAATTTAGTAAGCCCTTTATGTTGATAACGATGCAAATTGCCGGGGGGGTGGGGGGCCCTCCAATCTTCCGTATGGTCCTTCCGGCGCGCTATCTGCGCGGCTGGCTTTATGGCGCCTGGTTTTCTCTGCTCAACCTGACCCGGCCGATTCGGCACCGGCTCGGCTTGAAACAGGAAACCCTGGCAAAAAAGAGTGGCAGGTGACTCCGCATTCTATTTGCGCTAGTCTATGAACCCCCGGCAAAAGTAGGTGAATCACCGATGAAATACATTCTTTCGCGTTCCGCTCGCTTTGCTTGCCCCAGTTGTGGAAGCTCTCAACTCTCCAAGTCCCATGGGAAGGGTGTTTTCGAGCACTTGCTCCACTCCGTTTTTCAAGTGAAGCCGTACCGCTGCATGAGCTGCGACTACCGCCATTTCCGTTACCGCCCCTCGAGCACGCATAGCCATAAAGTCTTGCCCTCCGCGCCCAAGTAGCCTCTGTCGGTTCTTTCACGCTTTTAGATGAGTATATGAAAGGAAAAACGGTAGCCTGAAATTTCTCGATGGGCAAATCGGGAGGGCTAAACTATAGGGAGTCATTCCGTCTAAGTTTGCATTTGAATTCGCGCTTCGCTCCTGATGGGGTCAGAAGAAAGCATGCCGGCCTCTCGCAAGATCTTTCTCCTTTCGGCCACGGCACTGGTCTGTCACATCGTCGCGCTCGCTTTTCATTTGACGATCGCCAGCAACGTGATCGAGTTTGTGCTGGTGGCGCTTGCCGCGGCAGTTTGCTTCGAGGCGGCGAGGCGCTCAGCCGGTTATGCACGCAGATTCTGGCGCCTGATGGGTGTGGCTCTTGTGCTGTACGCCCTCGGGCAGGCCATGACCACGTATTACGACAGCATTCTCCACGCCTCCTTCGAACAATATTGGCCGAGTGACATTCTTTTTCTGTTTCACGTCGCGCCGATGGCGCTGGCCTTGTTCCTTGGGGGCGACAGCCCGGAATCGCGAGTGTACCGCTGGCAGAGGTGGCTGGACTTTCTGCAAATCGGAATCGTGACTTTTTCCGCCTACCTTTTTTTCCTTTACGTTCCGACAGTGGCGGGCAACGCCGGCGAGTCATCGAACGAGCTTTACTGGAAGGTGGAAACCGCCCGTGGCGCTTTGCTGACCATAGCCTTTGTCTTGCGCGCTGGTTTGACGGACTCGAGGCTAGTGAGGTCTCTTTTCGGGCGAGTCGCAGTTTTTCTGGCCATGTTCACGGTAGGTGGCTCGCTCTATGTTTATTTGCAGACCTGGTTTCATTTGCCTTCGGGAACTTGGTACGAGCTGTTGTGGACTGTGCCGCGCGTGTTTTTGATTTGGACGGTAGCAACCTGGGCCGCTCCGGAGCAAAGAGAGCCCAAAGAAAGTCCGCGCGAGGCCTTGCTTCTGGCTCAGTTTGCCCACATCGCATTTCCATTAATTGTCCTTGCCATGGCCGCCTATGCCATGAAGGGACAAATGAAGATCGCCATCGCCGCGGTTCTGGCGTCGTTCGGATGTTCGAGCGCGCGGTTATTCCTGGGGCAGCGTGCACAGGATGAATTGATGGCTCAGCAAAAACGGAGCGCGGAAGCCATGAGACTTGCAGAAGCAAAATTCCGCGCGCTGCTGGAATCCGCTCCGGATCCCCTCGTGGCGGTCAATCGAGACGGGCGGATTGTGGTTGTCAACGCGCAGGCGGAAAAAACCTTTGGTTACAAACGGGAAGAGCTGTTGGGACAACCCATGGACATTCTGGTCGTCGAAAGGCTCCGGGAGAAGTGCTCGCAATATCGAGCCAGTTTTTTCAACGCACCGAGCAAATCCCCCGCCGGTGCAACTCTGGAGATCTTCGGACTTCGCAAGGATGGAACGGAGTTCCCCGTGGAAATCAACTTGAGCCTGCTGGCAACGGAGGAGGGATTGTGGGGCTCAGCGGCGATTCGCGACCTGACGGAGCGGCGCAAGCTGGAAAGCCAATTTCGTCAAGCGCAGAAGATGGAGTCCATCGGGACCTTGTCCGGAGGTATTGCGCACGACTTCAACAATTTATTGACGGTGATTCTGAGTTACAGCAATTCCATGGTCGAAGAGCTCGCCGGAGACTCGAAACATCAACGTGCGGCGGAGCA
>Ga0075426_10000836_pt1 | contig 21656 bp, 22 predicted proteins | sample SoiMethybrSBSTD5_FD_75304 | JGI IMG/M metagenome (GOLD analysis project Ga0075426, IMG submission 75304) | Bulk soil microbial communities from a Populus tree surrounding site in Tennessee, USA - Soil MetaG P. TD hybrid SBSTD5 | ecosystem: Environmental > Terrestrial > Soil > Tree plantation...
AGGGGGAAGAAGGCCACTACTCAGTACCCAGGGCAACCTCCCGTGTCTTCAGGGCCGAAGGCCCGAGATGCCTCAGCCCAGGGCACCGCCCTGGGTTTGGGCGGCAGGTTTCCCACCCCCTCTCCCGGGCGGTGGGAGGGCGTGTGGGAGAGGGGGCAGGGGGTGAGGGGGCCCGCGTACCGCGCACGCATCACCTGCTGCCGCAGCCCGGCGAAGATCCACGGCAGGGACTTCGCGGTAGCGCGGTCCATGAGGCGCGAGGAAAGCAGACCGCCGGGGTCCGTCCAGATCCGGCAGGTGGCCTGGGTTCCTCCCGGCGCCGCCACCAGGGTCCACGAGCCGCGCAGCCCGGCGACGTTGCCCGAGCCGGGCACGTAGCTCCACTCCGCCCGCCAGACCGGCCCGTCGGGCGTCCGGTCGATGCGGCTCCCGAACCGGATGCGGAAATGCCGCTCGCCGAGCGGGAAGGGGAGATCGAGCCGCTGGTCGCTGAGCACGGAGCTGTCCTTCTGAGCCCGCGCGTCGGAGGCGGTGAGAAATGGCATGAACTCGTGCCAGCACGCGACGTCGATGACGGCGCGAAAGACCCGTTCCGGCGGCGCCGCGATGAGGCCACGGCCGATCCCGATCTGAGGCCTGCCCGCACCGGCCGGCTCGAGGCGCACTTCGACCGGGTCGCGGCCGGCCGGCGCGCCCGTGACGGTCCATCCGGTCAGCGCGGCAATGGCAAGGAAACGGCGGAACGCGCGAGCCATTCAGCCTTCAAGGACCTCGCGCTGGAGGCCTGCGAAGAACGCGGCCTCCTCGGCGCCGAGGGGAATGCCCGTCTGCCGCCGCTCGTCGGTGCATGCGCTCTCGAGGTCGCCCGGCACGATCACCCGTTCGCCGGCCATCGCCGGCTGCTCGCGGGTGCCGGCCATCAAGCGGCTCAGGCTGCGGCGGAAGCTCGTCGGGTCCAGGAATGCCGCGAGATCGATGGCGAGGAAGAAATGCGCCACGCGGCGGGGCTCGTCGTACGGCTCCGCGAAGAGATGGCTCAGCTCGTGATCGAGGGGCATGCCGGCGAGAAGGGCGCAGAGGATCTCGACGATCATGTTGAGGCAGTGGCCCTTGTGGCCGCCGAGCGGTTGCAGGGCGCCGATCTCGCCGCCGGCCTCGGAAGCCGCGGCATCGCCGCCGTCGCTCGTGATCGCCCAGCCGGGCTCGAGGGGAAGGCCCGCGGCGCGATGGTGCCGTACCTTGGAGTAGGAGACCTGGCTGGTGGCGAGGTCGGCGCAGAACAGATCGTCGTCCTCGCCGCGGACCGCCATGGAGAGAGGATTGGTGCCGAACAGCGGGCGGATCCCATGGTGGGGCGCGACCAGCGCGTCGCTGTTGGTGAAGGCGAGCCCGAGGACCCCGGCGCGCGCCATCGCCAGGGTGTAGACGGAAGCGGCTCCGAAGTGGTTCGAGTTGCGCACCGAGACGGCCCCCACGCCCTGCTCCCCCGCCAGGCGGACCGCCTCGGCGCAGGCGATCCGGCCGGCCACCAGGCCGAGGGCGCCGCCGGCGTCCAGCACCCGCGCCGCGGGCCTGTCGCCCGACCACGCCAAGTCCGGCCGCGCCCGGCTGCGGCCGCCGTCCAGCTCGGCAAGGTAGGTCGGGAAGAGACGCACGCCGTGCGTGTCGACGCCGCGCAGCGAGGCCTCGATGAGCCCGTCGACCACGTAGCCCGCGTGCTCGGCGGAGAGGCCGCGCCGGCGCAGCGCCGCGTCCATGAGGGCGGCGATCTCGGTGGGATTGGCTCTCATCCTACGGCGGCCGCACGGACCGCCGGCGTTCCAGCGGCGACGCGGTCGCGCACGAAGCGGGCGAAGCGCCCGATTCCCTCCTCGATCTGCGCCTCGTCGACGTAGCTGAAGGAGAGGCGGACCTGGTGCTCGCGGCCGGCGGTCAACGCGAAGTGGCTCATCGGGCAGACGACGACGCCGTAGTCGCGGGCGCAGTCCTGCAGGCAGGCGTCGTCGAACCGGAACGGCAGGCTGACGGTGAGGAAGAAGCCGCCCGCCGGACGGTTCCAGCGCACCCCGTCCACACCTCCGGCGCCGCCCAGCTCGCGTTCCAGGCAGCCGAGCATGCGGTCACGGTTGCCCTTGTAGAACGGCAGCTTGCCGCGCACGAGGTCGCGCAGCGAGCCGCCGTTGGCCAGCAACTGCGCCCCCACCACCGCCTGGATGACGGGCGCGGTGGTGACCGTCGTGAGGCTCTTCACCTTGGACAGCTCGGCGGCGAGGGAGGTGCGCCGGCCGCCCGTGCCGACCACTTCCTGGTCGGCGATCAGATAGCCGGCCCTGAGCCCCGGGTAGAGCGTCTTCGCGAAGCTCCCCAGGTAGACCACGACGCGGTGCTCGTCCAGCGCCTTCAGGGTCGGCAGCGGATCGGCGTCGTAGGAGAACATCCCATAGGGATTGTCCTCGAAGAGCAGCACCTGCTCGGCGCGCAGCACCTCGAGGAGCGCGCGGCGGGCGGCGAGCGGCATCTGGGTGCCCAGGGGATTGTTGAAGTCGGGGACGTCGTAGAGGGCTCGCGGCCGCTTGCCGGCGCGGCGGACCGCGGCGATGGCGGCGGCCACGGCGCCCGCTTCGAGCCCGTTCTCGCCGGTGGGGATGGGCACGATCTCAATGCCCAGGATGGCGGCGGGACCGGTGATGCCGATGTAGGTCGGATCGCTCACCAGGAGGACGTCCCCGGCGGGATCGAAAAGCCCGAGCAGGAGGACGGCCATCGCCTCCTGGCAGCCGTGGGTGATCATGATCGACTCCGGCCGCACCCGGATCCCCTCGTCGCGCTCGACCTGCCTGGCCACCAGATCGTTGATGATGCCGTTGGTCTTGTTGTACTGCCCCAGGTCGTTCCACACGGCCTTCGGGGTCCACCCGGTGACCGTAGCCCGGTGCGCCACGAAAGCCGGCGTCTGCGCCAGGCTGCGCTCGACGTCGAAATGGCGCTCTGCGGGCCGACCGGGGGCGAACGAGATCGCCCCGGGGTAGCGGACGACGACCTCGTTGAGGAAGTTCATCACCTCCAGGAGGGGGTCGCCGAAACAGCTCTTCAGCTCGACGTCCATGGCGGGCCTTCGTCGCTCAGAAGGAGTCCTTCTTCTCGAGCTGCTCGAAGAGGCTCTGGACGCTGGCGTCCGAGAAGTCTCCCCCCATCCGCTCGATGAGCTCGTACATCATGCCGGAGCCGGGATCGCGCGCGGTGAAGATCTGGCGCAGGCCGGGGCTGCTGATGACGTTGGTGTCGAACTCCACCCCCGCTCCCTTGAGCTCTTCGGCCAGCGTGGGGAGGTCCTCGACCGCCACCGCGATGTGCTGCACGCCCGGGCCGTAGTGCTCGACGTACCTGGAGACCTGCGACTCGGGAGTCGTGCCTTGGAGCAGCACGACGGTGATCGGGCCCGCCTTCATCACCGCCGAGATCATCGCCGTGGCCTTGCCCTCGGTCCGTCTGCGCTCATGGAGCTGGAAGCCCAGCACCCGGCTGTAGAAGTCGATGGACTGTTCGAGGTCGTTGACCGCGACGGCGATGTGGTCCACGGACTTCGCGTGCTTCCCCAGCAGAGACAGGCCTTCGGTATTGCTGCTCATGCGAATGATCTCCTTCGCGAATTGCGCCCCCGTCGGCGCGACCCGCGGCATAGTTTAGCCTCAATCGATGAGATGATCGGCAAGATGAAGAGGACCGAGCCGCCGGCGCTGCGGGCGGTGGTGCTCGGCGCCAGCAATCTGAGGATGGGCCTCCCGCTGGTGGCCGCCCGCCTTCGCGGCGCCGCGGGAGGCCCCATCGAAGTGCTGGCCGCCTGCGGTCACGGCCGTTCGTACGTGCAGTGGAGCCGGATCCTCTTCGGCGTCCGCGCGCTCCCCGGCGTCGCGGACTGCGGCCTGTGGCGCGCTCTCGCCGCTCTCCCCTCTCTCGCGAGCCTTCCGACCGTAGCGCTGGTGATGGACATCGGCAACGACCTCCTCTACGGCCGCTCCAGCGAAGACATCGCCGCCGGCGTCGGCGCCTGTCTCCGCCGTCTGCAGGCCGTGGGGGCGGACGTCGTCATCGTGCCTCTGCCGATGGCGAGCCTCGAGAAGGTCTCCACCTTTCGCTACCATGCCGCCAGGACGATCCTGTATCCGGCGCGCGGGGAACCCTGGGCGTCGCTCCGCGCACGCGCCCGAGATTTGGACCGGCGCCTCCGCGAGCTGGCCGCCGAGCACGGCGCCCGCCTGGTGGAGCCGCAGGCCGCCTGGTACGGGATCGATCCCATCCACTTTCACGGACGGCGGAGACGCCAGGCATGGGATCACATCATCGCGCAGTGGCTGGCGCGCGTTCCGCGGGCCATCGCCGCGGGGCCGGGGGCCTTCCGGCTCCGCGTGCCGCCGTTGGGAGCCGCGGAGCTGCGCCTCTTCGGGACGCTGCGGCGCACGCCGCAGCCCGCCTGCCGGCTCCCGGATGGAAGCACTGTAGCGTTGTATTGAGCAGCGCCTCCAACTGCTCGGGCGAAGATTTCTGAAAAAACTTGTCAGATCAGCGCTCCGAAATCCGTCTTATAGAGGGGTGAGGAGGAATCTCACCGATGCGAGAGCGACTTTTGAGCGAAACCGAGGCGGAAGGAACCGTTCTCGACTGGACCCGGCAGTGGCATGACGAAGGACGGCGGCAAGGAGGCGCCGAGCTCCTCCTGCGCCAGACCGAACGCAAATTCGGACCCCTCGGCGCGCACGACCGGATGCGCATCGAGCTCGCCACCCCCGACCGCCTGTTCGACTGGGGCGAGCGCCTGGTCATGGCGCGGTCACTGGAGGAGGTGTTCCGGTGGTGAGCGAGACGCGGTCGGAGGACCACGAGATGCTGTTCTACACTGGCGAACGCGGATGGTCGCTTCGCCGCTGTCTGCCCGCCCGGTTCCCGGGCGCCAGAATCCCAGCCATCCGAGATTTGGAGGAGGTGAGACCAATGTTGCGTGAGACCGTGAAGGAGTGGACCCAACAGTGGCTCGAGGAGGGGCGGCAGCAAGGGCGCCAGGAGGGCGAGGCCGACTTGCTGCAAGAACAACTGGAGCACAAGTTCGGGCCGCTGGATGAGGGCGATCGGCTCCGGATCCGGAAAGCCGACCGGCCGCAGTTGCTCGCGTGGGGCAAGCGTCTGCTGACGGCCCAGACCCTCGCCGAGGTTTTCGGCGAATGAGCGCTCTCGCTGACACGACAGCCGTCCAGCCGACTCTCGCGGCGGCGCGCGAAGCCTTGCACACATCCTTCGGCTACCGCGACTTCCGCCCCGGCCAGGAGGCGGTAATCGGCCATCTCCTGGCAGGCGACTCCGCGGTCGCGGTGTTTCCCACCGGCGCCGGCAAGTCGATCTGCTATCAGCTCCCGGCGCTCCTCCTGCCGGGGCTCACGCTGGTGGTCTCGCCGCTCATCGCGCTCATGAAAGACCAGATCGACCGCCTCCGTGGCAGGGGGATCGCCGCCGCGCGCCTCGACTCGACGCTGTCGGCCGACGAGAGCCGGGAAATCTTCGCCGCCGTCCGCTCCGGCGCGTTGCGGCTGCTCTACGTGGCGCCGGAGCGCTTCAACAACGAGCGCTTCCGCGAATCGATGCGGCAGGTCCGCATCTCCCTCTTCGCCGTCGACGAGGCGCACTGCATCTCGGAGTGGGGACACAACTTCCGCCCCGATTACCTGAAGCTCCCCGACTTCGGCCGCATCTGCGGCGCCGAGCGGGTCCTGGCCCTGACCGCCACCGCGCCGCCCCAGGTGCTCACCGACATCTGCCGCGGCTTTGGCATCGCCCCCGAGCACGCCGTGCGCACCGGCTTCCACAGGCCCAACCTCAAGCTGCTCACCACGCCGGTCCGCGCCGTCGAACGGGACGACCTCCTCGTCTCCCGCCTGGCCGGCGGCGTGCCGGGCCCGACCATCGTCTACGTGACCCTCCAGCGCACGGCCGAGGACGTGGCGGCTCTCCTCGCCGAGGCGGGGCTCCCCGCCCGCGCTTATCACGCGGGCATGGAGGACGAGGAGCGCGCCCGCGTCCAGGACTGGTTCCTGGCCTCGAAGAACGCCGTCGTGGTGGCCACCATCGCGTTCGGCATGGGGGTCGACAAGGCGGACATCCGGCGGGTGATCCACTACAACCTGCCGAAGAGCCTGGAGAGCCATGCTCAGGAGATCGGCCGCGCCGGCCGCGATGGGCTCCCTTCCACCTGCGAGATGCTGGTCTGCCCGGACGATCTGAACGTCCTGCGCAACTTCGCCCACGGCGACACGCCGTCGCTCACGGCCGTGGAGGACCTCCTCCGTGAGATCTCGGCCAGCCCGGATGCGGAGCTCGACCTCAGTCTCTACGATCTTTCCAGCCAATGCGACGTCCGCCCGCTGGTCGTGCGCACGCTGCTGACCTATCTCGAGCTCGACGGTTACCTGCAAGCCGGGACGCCGCGCTACGCGCAGTACCAGTACCAGCCGCTGGAGAGCCCGGAACACATCCTCGACCGTTTCTCCGGAGGGAGACGGGACCTCTTGGACCGGCTCTTCCGGCAGGCCCGCAAAGCGAAGACCTGGTTCCACGTCGACCTCGACCACGCTGCCCGTGCCTTGGGCGAGCCGCGGGATCGCCTGGTGCGCGCCCTCGACTACCTCGGCGAGCAGAAGCTCCTCGAGGTGCGCAGCGCCGGCCTGCGCCACACCTACCGCTGGTTGCGCCGGCCGCAGGATCTGGAGGCCCTTGCCAGCGACCTCCACCGGCGCACCCTGGACCGCGAGCGCCGCGAGATCGCGCGCCTGGACCAGGTCATCGAGCTCGCCGCCCTCGACGGCTGCCAGACCGGATTCCTGAGCGCCCACTTCGGCGAGCCGCTCGCCGCCCCCTGCGGCCACTGCTCCTGGTGCCTGAACGGCCAGACCGCGATGAAGGTACCGCCGCCGAACGCGGCGGACATCCCGGAGCCGGTGTGGAAACAGGCTCTCGATCTCCGCCGGGAAGAGGGGGCCGTCCTCGCCGATCCCCGCGCCTTCGCCCGCTTTCTCACCGGCCTCACCTCGCCCCGCCTCACCCGCCGCAAGCTGAGCGGCCACACCCTGTTCGGCGTCCTGGCGGACGTGCCCTTCGCGGAGGTGCTGCAGAAGGCGGAGGCGTTAGAATCCTCCCCGTGAGCGACCCTGATCTCTACGACGCCCTCGACGCCCTGGTCATTGGCGGCGGCCCCGCCGGGTCGACCGCCGCTCTCGTCATGGCCCGCGCCGGGCTGCGCGTGAGGCTGCTCGAGCGCGCATCGTTCCCGCGCCTCCACGTCGGCGAGTCGCTGCTGCCGCGCAACATGGAGCTCTTCCGCGAGCTGGGCATCGAGGCGGTGCTCGCCGGGATGCCCAAGGTGGACAAGCACGGCGCCGAGTTCATCATGGGCAACGGCGGCGAGCCGTCCCTCTTCCCCTTCACCATGAGCCTGGTCCCCGGCGCGACCTCGGCGTTCAATCTCGAACGCGCGCCGTTCGACGCCCGGCTCCTCGACGCCGCCCGCCAGGCCGGAGCGGAGGTCCGCGAAGGGACGGCCCTGCGCAAGATCACGCGCCTCGAAGAGGGGCGGGTCGAGGCGGTGACGGACGAAGGCGAGGTCGCGGCCCGCTTCCTGATCGACGCGAGCGGCCAATCGACCATGGTCGGCAAGCACCTGGGCATCCGCCGTGTGCTCCCCCATCTGAAAAAGATCGCCTGCTTCGGCCACTTCGAGAACGTCTGGCGCCGGCCCGGAGACGCGGGCGGCTACATCGTGATCGTGGTCTGCGAGGAGGGATGGTTCTGGCTGATCCCCCTGGACGAGACGCGCACGAGCATCGGCCTCGTCATGCATGCCGACGAAGCGCGCCGCACCGGGCTGCCTGCCGACCAGATGCTCGCCTGGGGGATCTCCCGGTGCCCGGCTGTACGCGAGCGCACAGCCGCGGCGGCCTTCCCCACCGAGACCCATGTGGTGGCCGATTTCAGCTACCGCTGCGCTCCTTACGCCGGCCCCGGCTACTTCCTGGCCGGCGACGCCGCGACCTTCGTCGACCCGATCTTCTCCACCGGCGTCTGCATGGGCATGATGAGCGGCGCCGAGGCGGCGCGGGCGGTCGTCGCCGCCACGCAACAGGGCGCGGACACCACGCGCCTGCGCCGGCGTTACATCCGCTTCATCGAGGAGAGCTCGGCCACCTTCTTCCGCCTGGTCGACCTCTACTACGACCACTCGTTCCGCGAGCTCTTCCTGACCGGCCAGGGACCGCTCCAGGTGCATCGAGCCGCCATGTCGATCCTCGCCGGCTACGTCTTTCCGCGCCCGTCCTTCGCGCTGCGCTGGCGCTTCGAGCTGTTGAGCCTGTTCGTCCGGCTCAACCGCCACGTCCCGCTCGCCCCCCGGCGCCGGCGGTTCTCCCTGTTCGCGGATCCGGCGTGACTTTCCACCACCGCGTCGAGATCCCGGCGGACAGCCCGTTCTTCACCGGCCACTTCCCCGGCCACCCGGTCCTCCCCGGCATCGCCCACCCGCTCCTCGTGGCGCGGGCTCTCGCTGCGACGGCCGGCGGTGCCGTGCGCATCGCGGAGATCCCGTTTCTCAAGCTGCGCAGCCCGGTGCTGCCGGGCGACGGGCTGGAAATTTCAGGGACCGGACCTGGCGATGACGGCATGGTGCGCTTCGACCTCCGGCGAGGTGCCGAAGCGGTCAGCCAGGGAACCTTCCGGATCGCGCCCGCGGAATGGGACGGGGCGGCGCCCCTTCCCGTCGCCGTCCTGGAGACGGAGCCGCGAGCCTATCCAACCGTCGCCACGCTCGTTCCGCATCTGCCGCCGGCACGGCTGATCACCGAGATCGTGGACGCTTCGGCCGATGGGCTGACCGCGCTCGCCGCGATCCCGATCGCCAGCCCTTTCGTCGAGGATGGCCGCGCGCCCGCCTTCCTGGGCCTCGAAGCTGCAGCCCAGGGCGCCGCGGCCCTGGAGGCTCTGAGCAGGCGTGATGCCGCCGGACCCCGGATCGGCTATCTGGTGGGCTTGCGCGACGCGTGCTTCCAGACCGCCTGGCTGCCCGCGGACCGCCAATTCCGCATTGCGGTCCGCCTGGCCGGCGGCGCAGCGGCGCTGTCGATCTACGAGGTGACGGTGGAGGGCGAAGGAGGCAACGAGCTGGTCCGGGGGACCATCAGCACGTACATCACGGCCTTTCCAGGTCCCGCCACACCCTCCTGAAACAGAACCACTGGTGCGGCCGATGGACGATGGCCGCTTGCAGCTCGGCGGCGAAGGCGTGGGAGGCGGCCTCGAGGTCGGCGGTGCGGTCGGCGGTGTGGGCGACCTGGATCGGGGCGCGGATCGAGCTGCAGTAGCGCAGGCGCCCCTCGCGGAAGACGAAGACCGGCAGGATGGGCACGCCCGCCGCTCGGGCGAGGGCCGCGGGGCCGATGGGCAGCGGGAAGGGGCGGCCGAAGAGCTCGGCCTCCGCTTTGCGTCCGCCGGCCCGCGGACGGTCCCCCTGAAGCGCGACGATCTCGCCCTGGCGCAGCGCGTCGAGGAGCTCCATGCCGAGCTGCGGGTCCTCGGCGAAGTGGGTCACGTAGAGCTCTCCGCCGGCCTGGCGGACGAGCTCGGAGATGAAGGCCTGCGCCCGTGGATCGGTCTCGGCTTCGCGGACCACGTGCACCCGGCGCGACTGCAGCGCCGCGGGCATCATGGAGCCGACCTCCCAGGCGCCGATGTGCGCGGTGACGACGAGGAAGCCGTCGCCGGAGCCGGTGAGCGCTTCCCAGTGCTCCATGCCCTCGGCCGTCACGTCGAAGCGGCGATCCGTGCTCAGGCGCTCGTAGCGCTCCGTGAGGCACCAGGCGAAGGTCCACAGGGTGCGGAAAATCCGCCGCTGCCGTTGCCACCAGCCGCACGGCCCCAGCACCGGCACGAGATTGTCCGCGACGGCGGCACGGATGTTGCGCAGAGCGACGAAGAAGAAGCTGGTGAAGAAGAAGATGGTGACACCGATCGCCCACTGCGGCCAGAAGGTCATGCCCCAGCGGTGAAAGCGGAACCAGAACACACCGGTGACGTAGAACGGGCCGAGCAGGCGGCGGATCCAGCCCGCCTCCGGCGCGTGGGGTGGAGCGGAGGGCGCGTTCTCGCGCGGCGCGACGACTTCCATGCGATTCTCGGCCGCCGGTCAGGGCGGCGATTGCGGCTCGGAGCTTTTCAGGTGGCTCCTGTCCATTGTACGACGGCGAAGGAGCGACTCCAAAGCCGGCAGCACCACGAAGGTGGCGAGGAGGCACGCCGTGACCCCCACCGCCACCATCGTCCCGGCGCTCTGCAACCCCGGGACCTGGGAGCTGCCCAGGCTGCCGAAGCCCACGCCGGTGGTCAGGGTGATCAGGAGCATGGCGAGGCCGGACTCGAGGACCGTGCCATGGATCCCCTCCTCCGGCCGCATGCGGCCGCCGTGCACCGCGTGGACCCCCAGGTCGATGCCGGTGCCGAAGAGGACCGGCAGGGTCGAGATGGCCAGCAGGTCGATGCGGCCGCCGAAAAGGCCCCACAGCCCGAAGGTCCACAGGCAGCCGAGGGTGAGGGGGATGAACGACAGGATCGAGTCGCCGAGGTGCCACCGCACCGTGACCACCACCACGGCGGCCACCAGGAGGAAGGCGAGGATGCTCGAGCGCTCCAGGTCCTGGATGGCCAGGCCGCGCAGCTCGCTGCCCACCCGCGGCACGGAGGCGAGGGCGATGTCCGGCGCGATCTTCTTGAGATCCTGCGCCAGCGCCTCGGGCTGCGTCTCCTGCGCCTTGCCCAGGGGCACGCGCACGTGCACGGCCACCGCCGGCGCATTGGGTCCGCTGGTGCGCACCAGCTCGGACATCCAGCGCGGCCACGCCGCCGGCGAGGGCGCTCCCGGGTCTTCGCCGCGGCCGAGGGCGCGCAACGTGTCGAGGGCGGGGGCGAAAGAGGCCACGTTGAAGCCGGCCGCCGTCATCTCGCGGGCGAAGTCGTCCGCCACCCGCGCGAGCGGCAGGGCGCGCAGCTCGGCCAGCCGGCGGTCGCGCCGCGCGCCCAGCACCAGCCAGTCGGCGGGGGTGGTGATCTGGGCCGGTTGACCAGGACCGCCCATCCGTGCCGCGAGGAGCGGCCTGACCTGCGCCGCCTTGTCCAGGGCCTGGGCGAGGTCGTGGCCGCGGGTCACCACCGTGAAGGTGTCGAGGCCGAGCGAGAACTTCTTCACCAGCAGGCTCTCCGCCCGCGCCGACGGGGCGTCGTCCGGCCGCAGGGAGCGCAGGTCGGTGGAGAGGTCGAGGCGGAAGAGCCCCCACACCGACACCGCGGTGAGGAGGACGACCCCGGAGAGCACGATCACCGGCCGCCGCGCCGAAAAATCGACGGCGGCGCGCAGCACCGGAAAGCCGAAGCGCTGCCACGGCTTGGGCGGCGCGCTCACCTGCACCCGCTTGGGGAAGATCATGAGGAGAGCGGCCCCCAGGGTGATGCTGGTGACCAGGGTGACCAGAACGCCCACGGTGAGCACCTGCCCCATCTCGCGCAGCGGCCGGAAGTGCGCCAGGCAGAGGGCGCCCATGCCGGCCGCCGTGGTGAGCGCCGAGGAGAAGATGCCCGGCCCCGGATCGCGGAAGCTCTCGATCAAGGCCGGCCCCGGCTCCCAACCCTCCACCCGGAGCTGGCGGTATCTGGCGCCGCCGTGGATGCCGTACTCGACGCCGACGCCCACCAGCGCGGCGATGAAGCCGATGCCCACCACCGAGATGCTGCCCAGCCAGAGAGCCGCCGCCGCCACCGTCCACACCGTGCCGAGGATCACCGAAAGCAGGATGGTCAGCGGGATGAAGGCACCGCCGAAGCCGAGGAGCAGGAGGACGGCGACGCCCAGGGCCGAGCTGATGGCCGTGAGGCTCAAGTCGTGGCGCAGCAGGGCCTCGTCCTGCGCCGCGTAGAGCGGCCCGCCCACGGCCTGGAAGTCGAGCGGCACCTCCGACGTCTTGCGCACCGCCGCATAGGCCCGGCGCAGCTCGCCCAGGAGGACGCGGCCGCTCGCCGGATCGATCTCCGGCCGCGCCGGGGTGATGATGACCAGCGCCGCATCCCCCTGTGGCGACACGAAGGAGCCGGTCATCGGATCGAGAGGCAGCGAGGCGGAGGCGCTGCCGATCAACCCCTCCGACAAGCCGAGAGGATCGGCCAGGAAGAGCTGGCCGGCGGCCTTGCCCGCCGGGCTGCGCAGCGTCTGGCGCATGAAGGCCACGCGCGCCCGCACCGCCTCCGGGGTGAGACGGGGCTCGAGCTGCGCCCGCCAGTCGTCCCCCAGCAGGAGGGGCATGCGCGGCGCCACATACCGGAGGAAGAAGCGTTCGTCGTCGTCGGTGAGGCCCGAGCGCGCCTCGGCCACGTCCGGGTTCCTGCCCATCTCCCGCGCCAGCTCTTCGGCGGCCTGGGTGAGCGGCCCGGGGTCCGCCAGCTTGCGGCCCGGCGACTGCACCAGCACGAACACCTTCTCGAAGCCGCCAAAGGTGTGCAAAAAGAGCCGGTAGTCCTCCGCCCCCGGCGAGCGCTCCGGAAGGAGGGACGTGATGTCCGTGTCCACCCGGAAGTGGGCGGCCGGGTACAGGGACGCGAGGGTGAGGATCAGCGTGACCGCGAGCACAGTGCGCGGCCAGCGGACGATGAGCTCGGCGATCCAGCGCGAAATCTTCATGGCTCAGGCCGAAGCGCCGGCGTCGACCACCAGGGTCTGGCCTGTGATCGCAGCGGCCCGCTCGGAGAGCAGGAAGACCACGGCGTCGGCGACAGCTCCCGGCCCGGTGCCCCCGGGCAGGCATTCGCCGGCGCGCAGATGGAGCGCCGCGGCCTCGGGGAGCCCGGCCGTCAAATCGGTGGCGACGAAGCCGGGCACCACGGCGTTGACCCGCACCCCGCGCTTGCCCACCTCCCGCGCCAGCGACCGCGTCAGCCCGAGGATGCCCGCCTTGGAAGCGGCGTAGGCCGCCTGCCCGGCCACGCCGTGGAGCGCCGACAGCGACGCGACGTTGACGATCGCCCCGCGCCGGCGAACCATCATGCCGCGCAGCACGGCCCGGCAGCAGCGGAAGAGCCCGCCGAGATTGGTGTCGAGCACGGCGTCCCAGTCCTCGTCGGAGGTGAGGGCGAGGAGCGACTCGCGGCGGATGCCGGCGTTGTTGACCAGTCCTTCCACGGGGCCGAGCGCCTCTTCGACCTCGGCCACCAGGTCGTCCGGCCTGGCGCGGTCCCGGAGGTCCAGATGGAAGGCGTGGAGGCGCCCGTCCGACGCTGCCACGAGCTGCCGGGCCAGGGCTTCGGACGCGCTCCACGTGAAGGCGATGCGCCGGGTATCTCCAGGTGCGGCGTCGGCGGCGAGCGCCTCCACCACCGCCCGCCCGATGCCGCGGCTGCCGCCGGTTACGAGGACCGTGCCCATCCCAACATCTCCAGCCGTGCGCGTGTGACCGCGCCGGCGATACGCAGACTGTCGATCAGCGGCCGGTAGTGACTGGTGGTCCGCCCGTCGGCGAAACCGAGCCGCACCGGCACGGTCACCACCCGGAAGCCGCGCCGCGCCGCCCGCACCACCACCGCGCTCTCGGCTTCGAAGCGCGCCTCCGGAAAGCCCACCGTCTCGATCAAGCGCCGCGAGTAGAAACGGAAGCCGGTCTGGATGTCGTTCAGCCGCTGGCCGGCCGCGAACGAGATCGCTTTCGACGACAGGCGGTTGCTCGCCCTGCGCACAGCGCTCATGGCGCCGAACAGATGATCACGGACTCCGAGCACGAGATCGTCGCCTGCCGCGGCCGCCTCGAGGAGCTTGGGGATCTCCTCCGGCAAGTGCTGGCCGTCCGCATCCAGCGTGATCACGCCCGCGTGGCCGCGGCCGAAGAGGTCGGCGAACGCCGCGGCCAGGGCGGCCCCCTTGCCGCGGTTGGACGGAAACGAGATGACCCGTGCGCCGGCCCGGGAGGCCTCTTCGGCAGTGCCATCCGTCGAGCCGTCGTCCACCACCAGGACCTCGGAAACCTGGGCCAGGGCGCCGCGCGCCACAGCGGCCACCGAGGGCCCGGCCTGATAGGCGGGGATGGCGGCGGCGATCTGCGAGACGTCGAAAAGATCGGATCCCGTCATGGCGCTCCCAGGACCAGCCACGAAGCGGCGCCCCCCGCCGCCACGCTGGTGACCAGGATGGCCCCGCCCCCTGCCACTCCTGGCGTGCCCTCCCATCCCAGGGCGTTGCCCTGGGCTAAGGAAGCCCGGACCTTCGGCCCTTCCACCCGCCGGGATTTGTTTTCAGGCCCAACGGGCCATCCTTCCTCAGCCCAGGGAAACGCCCTGGGTTGGGAGGGCGGCTCTCCATCCTCTTGTTCATTCCCGCCTGGGGAACGCAGGCTCGGCACGATCCCCAGCTCAGGATCGACCTCGAAGCCGCTGGCGACCGGTCCGAACCGGCAGCCCGCCGCGGCCAGCACCGCCGCGCCCAGGAAGCCGCCGCCGTATTCGCCCAGCAGCCCCTTGGGCGCCAGCACCGGCGGCAGCGGCCGGTCCTCCCAAACCGCGCGCAGCATCAACCCTTCGAGGCGATCGCCACCCCGCGAGCCCGAGGCGCCGGCGACGATCCGGCCGATGGCCCCGAGATCGATTCCGGCTCTTGCCAGTCCGCGGCGGAGCGAGCGGGCCAGGCGGTCGTGGCCCGTTCCCCAGGCCGCCTGAGGCGCCGTCGGGTCGAACGCGCTTCCCCAGGCCAGAACGCGCGCCAGGGGGCGGGCTCCCCGCTCCGCCGCGCTGCCCGCGGTCTCCAGCAACAAGAGGGTCGCCCCTTCGGCGGCCACGAATCCGGTGCGGCGGCGATCGAAAGGCAACGCCTGCTCAGCCTGACCCGCAGCGACGGGCCGGGCGAGAGCGCCGAAACGGTCGAGCAGCGCATGGAGGAGCGGCGTCATCTCGTCCACCGCTCCGGCAAGCGCCCGCGGCGCCCGGCCGGCGGCCACGTCGGCCGCCCCCTGGCCGACCGCCTGCAGCGCACCGGCCTCGTGCTGGCAGATCGTGACGCTCGGCCCGCGCGCCCGGCAGAGGATGGCGATCTGCGCCGCCGGAGCATTGGCGACGCTCTCGGTGAACAGGAACGGCGATGCCGCCTCCGGACCTTCGAACAGAATCTGCTTGAGCAGGGCTTCCGAGTAGGACGACGGGCCGAACACCGTCGAGATCGCCACCGCGGTCTCCTCGCGGTCGCAGCGGCGGTCGGCGAAACCGGCACAGGCGAGCGCCATGCGTGCCGCCGCCACCGCGAGCTTGGACGGCGGGCTCATGCGCCGCGCCTCGCCGGGAGCCAGCCATTCCGCCAGGCTCACAGCGCCGGTGAGGAGTGCGCGGCGGGCGCTCCCCGGACGGTGGTAACCGGCCGACCGGTCGATCTCGGACGACAGGCCCAAGGGATCGGGCGCGGCCAGCGCCCGGCGCAGGCTGTCGCCGCCGCAGCCGTAGGCGCCGACCGTGCCCAGACCGGTGACCAGGATGTCGCTCAACCGGCGCCGCTCTTCAAGCTGCCCGCGAGGCGGCCTGGCCAGCGCGAGAACACCAGGGCGGCGTTCGAGCCGCCGAAGGCCAGGCTCGTGGACACCGCGGTCTGCGCCGCGGGCAAGGGGAGGGGGCGATCGAGCACCAGGGAGAGGGGAAGATCTTCCGGCTCGCCCGCCCGTATGGCCCCCGCAACCTCTCCCGGCGCCGGGTGCAGCTCGCCATGGCGGAGGCAGAGGATGGTGACCACCGCCTCGATGGCGCCCGCCGAGCCCAGGAGGTGGCCGAGGATCGCCTTGGTGAGAACGATGGGGATCGTCCGCGCCCGCTCGCCAAAGACCAACCGGAGCGCCTGCCACTCGGCGGCGTCGTTCAACGGGGTGCCCGTCGCATGGGCGTTGACGAAGTCGACCGCGTCCGCGGAGAGCCCTGCGTCGGCGAGCGCCGCCGTGAGCGCCGCGGCGGCCCCGGCGCCGCTCGGGTCGGGCGCGGTCATGTGGTGAGCGTCACAGGCGGAGCCCGCTCCGGCCAGCTCGGCGAGCGGGGTCACGCCGCGCGCCAGAACGCGCTCGAGAGGCTCGAGGACCAGGACCGCCGCGCCCTCGCCGAACGACATGCCCGCGCGGCCGGCGCGGAATGGCAGGCAGGGTCCCTCGTCCACCGACCGCAAGGCGTTGAAGCCCGCGTAGGTGAGTTGGCAGAGGGAATCGGAGCCGCCGGCGACCGCGATGTCCACGCTGCCGGAGCGGACCGCTTCCAGCGCCGCTCCCAGGGCCAGCGCGCCGGAAGAGCAGGCCGATGAGATCGTCTGCACCGGTCCAGTCACCCCGAGGTCGCGGGCCACGGCGTCGCCCGGCCCGTTGACCTGCTGGGCGGCGAGATCGCCCAGGCGCGAACGGCGGCGGTCGGTGACGAAGTGGTGGAAGAATCCCTCGCTCTCGAACATGCCGCCCGTGCTGCTGCCGAACCAGACGCCGGCCTCCAGGTCCGCGTCTCGCCCGTCGAGGGGAGCCGCGAGCCTCGCCTGCCCCACCGCCTCGCGAGCCGCGAACACCGCGAAGCGGTCGGCCATCGTGAGGCGGCGCTCCGCCTGCTCTGGCGGAGAGTCCATCGGCACCTCCGCCGCCAGATGGGTGCGATGCAGGGAGGGGTCGAAGCGGCGGAACGGCCGGATCGCGGTGCGCCCCGAGCGCAGGCCCTCCCAGAGGGGACCGGTGCCCCACCCGAGGCCGCTGACCGCGCCGACGCCGCTCACCGCGACGCGGCGGACCGAGCCGGCGGCCCTCTCATCGCTCATCTGGAGATTCCCGGATCTAGGTTCGTCCTGCGATGAACTGCGACAGGCTGGAGACGGAGGAAAAGACCTCGCGGCCCAGCTCCTGGCTCTTGATCTTGATCCCGAACTCCTTCTCGAGCGCCACGACCAGCTCCAGGGCATCCACCGAGTCGAGACCGAGCCCCTCGCCGAACAAAGGAGCCTCGTCCTCGATCATCTCGGGCTGGATCCCTTCGAGGTGCAGGCTCTCGACGATCAGCCGTTTGATCCGGTTCGGGACGGCGATGACTTCCGACATAGACGAAACCTCTGGACTCGATTGGCACGAATCGTTCCACGCCGTGCGGTCGGCTCCGAATTGTCCGTCCACCGGGTCGTCAATGCTAGCGTGCGCAGGTGTGCGCTGGCAAATCGAGCCGTGGCTTTGCCCGCGGCCGGCCCAGCCGGAGATAATGGGCCGATGGCCAAAGTCTCCCCAGCGGTTCTCGACGCGCTGCGCGAGCGGCTTCTACGGCGGCCGGAGATCCTGGAGGCCTACTGCTTCGGCTCCTCCGCCCGAGGCGAGGCGTCGGCTCACAGCGACCTCGACCTCGCCGTCTATGTCGACCGCGACCGGGTGCCGCCGTCTCCGTGGGGATATGCCGCCGGGCTCATCACCGATTTGAGCGCCGGTCTCGGCCTCGTCGAGCTCGACGTCGCCGTCCTCAACGACGCTCCACCGCTCCTGTACCACCGTGTGCTGCGCGACGGCGAACGCCTGTTGAGCCGAGACCTCGCCGCGACCACAACCCGCGAGGGCCGCGCCCTCTCACGCTACTGCGACTACCAGCACCAGCTCCGCAAGATCGACCGCGAGCTCGCCAGGCGCCTGGCGGACGGCAGCTTCGGACGTTGAACGCCCGCGTTCACCGGGCCGCCGAACGGCATTGGCTGAATGATGAGAATTGCGCTGCGGCGGCTCCGGTGCAACGCCTTGTTATGCCGTCTTTCCGAACGCCCATACGTCCTACGATCAACATCCGCACGCAGGAGCTAGACAGGTGCCGAGCGAGCACTTACCTGCGCAGCCTGCATTGTACAAAGCCAAAATCTCGCAAGCCGTCAGCGCGCGATTGTAAATGGTCACTTCGTCTATAGCACCCTGGAACGGATTGGTTGAATTGCAGGGAAATCGCCGCCCGATGTTATCCAATTTCGGCCCCACGTTTGACAGTGACATGGTAGTCGTATCGATTGCCGATGCAACCTGAACACCGTTCATGTAAAGCTGAACTGTCTTGGGCGAACAGCTCGCATCGCGAACGCCGACCAGGTGAATCCACGCACCGGTCGGAACCGGCCCCTGAGAAAATACATACACCTGGTTGATGCTTGGGTTTGCGTCCCGGATCTGAAAAAACGCTTTTCCCGTCCCTGCTTGGATTGCTAGCACCTCGCATGCCGGAGTGAGTTGGGTACAGCTGTAGTTCAAGGAAACGATGACCTGACCGTCATTCCCTGTCTGAACTGCTAGAGTTTTAACTCTGACCCACGCTTCAATTGAGAAGCTGCTTGTTGCAGTGAAGTTGAACGCTGGCACGTCATTAGGCCCAAGACTCACGCCATCATTTTGACCGCCAGGAAATTGAAATGCCTGGTGCACTATCCCAGGTCCAAAAGACACGCTGCCCTGAATGACACCGTTATGGTTGCCTATGACGTCCTGCGCATTGCCCTCGCCCGGATACCAACTGATTATCCCGTAAGGTGCCGGAACACAGGTTTGCCCCAGGATCGGAGTCATGGCAAGTAGCACAGCTAGAGCGGCAAAGATTGAACGGAACATTTGTTACCTCCATCTTGTCAGTGGGTTGGCACGAAATAGTTTCCTTCGCATATAGACCGCATTGTTTATGACGTTGACATCAAATAAATAGTCGACTAAGGAAGAGAACATATCAGATGCTGGAAGCAATCGAAAGTGAATTGTATCTTATATAGAATTGAGTGCTGTACCCCTAAGCCGGGAAAGTCAAGTAGCACACGAGATGCTGTGGTTAATAGGCTAAAGAGCTAATTCATGTCCTCTGAGCCATGCTCTTTTCCGGCTTAGGGGTACAGCACTTAGAATTGCGGAACGGCATAACGCTGCAGGGACTAAGCGGCACCGTCAGGTGTCCGCTTCAGGCCCGGGGTTGGGCGGTTGAACTCCTGTTCTTCGACGTTCTGCAACTCGAGCATGACGAGTTGTTTCCTCATCTTCAGCACTGCGACGAGCGCAAGACCAGTCCAGAGGGCAACACCGATAGCATAGGAAGGGATCTCCGTCTCAACGTTAACAGAAAGGCGATGGCTGGGGTAGGGCTCTCCAGGGAGATCAACGATGGAGACTGTGGAGCCCACTCTGTGATGTAGATAGACCTCCTTCGAAACCGGGATCTCGTAACCGGTAAGGAGGGTCCCGTCGCGAAGTTCCCATTCGCCACAACAGCGTTCCCTAACAATCAGCCGATATTCAGTCCGTCCCTCAAACTCTCCTCCGCCATCTCCAGTGCGTACCCATTCGCCGGTGTCGTATGAAAGCTTGTGGGCAGTCGCCAAGCTCCTCTCAGTGCTCTCCCCAATCCAGCCCAGCGCACGGGCACCCTGATAGGCCTTTCCCGCACAGTTACCCGCCAGTAGGCACGGAACTAGAGCAAGCCACGCAGATGTCTTTCGAAGCTGCCTGACGTTTAGATAGCCCCCAGCAAGCAGCTGGAGGATAAGGAAGCCGAGAACTACCGCGCCAATCTGGCAGAATCCGCCCCTCTGCCACCATTCCTCCAGTTTCCAAGCTATCGGCCAAGTGCGATCTCGCAGGAGGATGAGGAGACCCACGAGATACACAGATAGAATAGCAGCAAGGCTAAGAACCCAATTACGAACTATAGTGGCCTTGAGTGATCTATCCATTCTACTCTCTACTTACAACTCGTCTGCCGGAGGTGCCGCCCAACGGATCGTGAGCTCAGCGGCCGCGCCCGACGGCAGATGCGCACGAGCCAGGCGTGCTACTCAGCACGCCTGGCGGCGGTGCCGAGCGGCGCACCGACCCACCAACGCTGCGCGTGGAGTGACGCCGGCGCGGTCCGCTGCAGCGAATGGTTAGGCGGCTAGTCACAGCCGGTTCAATGGTCTGAAATGCCGGAGAGCAGGTATAAGAGCCACGCCACTCGTGCCATGCCCAAGAGTAGGAGGGTCAATGCCACTCGAAACAGCACGCGGACCAGCGGCATGTGGCGGTAGGGGATGACCGAGAACGCCCAGAGGGACACTGCGTACGCTACGGAAAGCGCGCTCAAGGCCAGCGCGACAATTTCGGCGACGCCGCGGTCCTGAAAGCCTTCGGGCGCGAGAAGCCACGCCGCGACGATGCAGACGATAAGGAGCACCAACGCGACCCCAAGGGGCGTGCGAACAGGGTGAGGCGACCACGCTCTCAGCGAGCGCAGATCGGCTGCAAATCGCTCGTACCAGCGAGGACGAGCCGAATCCGCAACGACCTTCGCGCTAGACATTCAAGCCCTCGAGCGAGCGACGCTTGATCCTCGACGAGGACACCGAAGGGTCGAGACGCCCGACAAACCGCGGAGAGACTCCTGGGGCTGATTCATCGGCGCAGCCCGAGGCGCCGAGGAGGCGCCGAGCCACGACCCTCCTTTGCGCCCGGATCCTGCACAGGCGGCTCGATCTCGGGTCTCGGTCTCGCACCGACGTCGCGCCGTGGGGATCTTGAAGCATTCGGAGCCTGGACGCCTAACGTGGTCGGGCTTCAGCGACGGCGTAGCCGCTCGCTGCAAGCCCCGGGTTAAACGCCACTCTCGCCTCTTTCCTTATCGCTTGGAACCAAATCATGGTAAGTGGCCTTTGTGTCCTGAATGCATGCATAGGCGAAGTAGCTCGGCCTTGCAACATGAGCCTCATCAACGAACGTTGCGAGTATGCAATAGAAAAGCAGGAGAAGGTCTTCCGCCTCGCTGTGCTCTGTGCAGTAAATGTATTGGGCCTCCATTGCCGAAGGATAGAGGTGATTCGGACACTCGTAAGAAATCAGAAAATTGCGCCAGTCGCAGTATAGATTAATCCAGAGTCGACGCTCATTAGCTGAGTTATACGCTTGAAGCTGTGAGATAAGATTGTCCTTGGAGAGCGAGGCGCTGGTAAAGATGAACCCGAACACTTGATCTCTGTGCTTAGTGGCGGGATCGAAATTCATTCCTTGTATTGATATGCCGGGGCCCGTGATAAGTAGATTACGACCACCATTGCTTCGGTCGAGCGACTTCACTGATTTTATTTTGGACAAAGCATCTTCCACCTTATCTGATGAAGCTATGGCAGATTTAATTTCTCCCACGGCCACGACGGTCTCACACGGGAAAAACTTCACTCCTCCTGCCTCAAAGACCGTTCCCACCGTTCTGTCGTAAATGATGAGGTCAATCTGCTTGCTCTCGCCACCCAAGGCGTCGATTACGAATCCTCTATCGACGCCGACCCTTGTCGGGAGGTATCTCCTGAGCAACTGCGCTAAGGCCGACTCGCGAGACTCTCCAGAGGTCAGGTTGTGAGAGACCTCTCGAGAGAGTTCATCGAACTCTGCTGAGAATGCCTTAGCTACTTTCCTGAAAGTCGAGTTTAGTCTCATCATGGTCCTGGCGTTTAACTTAGGTGTCTACCCCCACTCCCGGCCTCGGTTGGCTGCCTTAGCGCCATGCGCCGGGCTCTCGAAGCGTCTGTAAGTCACGGCTTGCATATCGCTATGCTCCTGCGCTCATTG
>Ga0075426_10000837_pt1 | contig 21634 bp, 19 predicted proteins | sample SoiMethybrSBSTD5_FD_75304 | JGI IMG/M metagenome (GOLD analysis project Ga0075426, IMG submission 75304) | Bulk soil microbial communities from a Populus tree surrounding site in Tennessee, USA - Soil MetaG P. TD hybrid SBSTD5 | ecosystem: Environmental > Terrestrial > Soil > Tree plantation...
CCGAGCACGTCTACAAGCCTGCAGGCATGACGTTGACGGCCTCGCTCGCGGAAGGCCAGGCGGTGCCGGGCCGATCCGTGGGCTACACGCAGTTTCGTGAGCAAAGTGCCCAGGGAGGCGCCCCCGCCCCCGAATCGTGGCGGCCCAATACCGACACGTTGCCCTATCGCGGCACCTCAGCCGGAGGCGGTTATTCCACGGTAGAGGATCTGTTTCGTTTCGCCATGGCTTTAGAAAACCACAAGCTGCTGGACGCCGAACATACGGAGCTGCTGACGACCGGCAAAGTGGACACCCCCGGCGGCGGAAAGTATGCCTATGGATTTGGCGACGAGATGATCAGTGGAATTCGCTGCTTTGGCCACGGTGGCGGCGCTCCTGGCATGAATGGTGATTTGAAGATTTGCCGAAGCACCGGCTATGTCGTGGCCGTGCTGGCCAACCTTGATCCTCCGGCGGCATCGCGCATCTCTGAGTTCGTGCTTAATCGACTGCCCGAGAAATAGCAGTTTTCACTGCGGTTGTACGTTAGCGCCCGGGGGATGCCCTCATGAAGGACGAATGACAAAGACGGTGCGCTCGCGCTTGCGGAACATTGCGAAGAAATCGAGCAGTTGCTTCCAGGGAAGATATTTTCTATTCAGCAGCTGCATTCCATGCGCCGCTTCGATGCCGGAGAGAATTTCCGCGCGCGCAGGAACCCAATCACCGTCGACGTCCCCACGCATGTTACAGGGTGCAATTCTTACTCCCGGATTGTTGCGAATACGCTTCACTTTTCCAGAAACGCCAATGGTGTAGATATATAGCTTTGCGTCGTCTGAATCGAGTTTCGCCGACGGATCCGCCGCAAACCATACGGGTGTCTTTACCCCTTGGCCGTTCTTCTTGAACGTTTCCAGGTTCAGGTACTTCTGACCGGCAAATCCCGCGAATCCCATCGCCATCACCCCCTGTCGTCCGCTGGATGGAGCAACTGTCTTTGGATGCCCGCCATTCTACAGGCGTCACAAACACAAAGGCCAGGCGCGTGGCCTGGCCCTTCAATACAACGCGGAAGTCGATATGGGATTTACTTCGTGCGGATATACGTCACATCTTCCGTGAAAGCGTCTTTCTGGTCTTTGCGGAAAGTCCACGTAGTCTTGAAATGGTCGCTGTCAATAAAAGTATATGTGGCGTGATGCATGTGGCCTTCATTGGCGCTCTTCAAATTGGAGATGCTCACCAACTCGAAAGTCAGCGTTTTCGTTTCTGGCGAATACGTTCCTCGCATGGTCGGTTGATTGCCGGCCATGCAAAAGTGGGTCAGCTTCACGTCGCTGCCGTCGAGATAGTACAACGTGGTCATCTCGACGGGCTTGCCGTCTTCCGCCATGTGAATCTTTTCAAGGACAGCCGTACCGCCCGAGGTCAATTCCAGGTCCAGCGTGGCCTTGTTCATGTTGGTTTTGTCCATTTCCCAATGCCCGACAAGAGACTTCAGCTTTTCGAATGCTTCGGCTCCGCTGCTGGGAGCAGCGGTCGTTCTTACGGATAAGACCGCAATTCCAAGAGTCAGCAGGCCAAGCGCTTTCGTCATTGTTTTCATCTTTTTCTCCTTCCTAGAGTGTTTCTACAGCTTCATCGCGCCGCAGATGCTTCCACTCGCCTTCCGAACTTCTGCGTCGCGAATCCCACAATCACTCCGAGCAGCATGCCCGGCAGCATGATGTCCCAGAAGAGGCCCATTCCGGCCTTCAGGATTACCAGCAAACTCAAAAGCGCGGCGATGATGATCCCTGCAAATAGTCCCAGGGGCATCGACCGAACACGCTGCGAAAAGAAGCCAATGGCCAGGCCGGAAAGAAGACCCTTCAGCATGGAAAACGTAATCACGCTGCTCATCACCGGGGCGAGCGAAGGCTCGAGGAATCCACTCAGGCCGTCCAGCAGACCCAGCGTGCCTCCGGTCATCAATCCCAGCATTGGTTTCGAAAGGTTCATCTTCTTACGCTGTCCTTTGGTTCGATGAGGCTATCGCGCGACGCTTGTTGTCGCGGGACCTGCGCCATGTCTTTGCGTCGCGTAACCTACGATCATTCCCACGATGCTGCCGGGCAGGATAATCTCAAGGTAGTAGCCGTGCTGCATGTAGGCCACAATAAAAGCCAGCACAAAGCCCACGGCAAGTCCAAACAAGATCCCAAGAGGTACGGAATTGACCTTGCGGGCAAAGACTCCTGCCGCCACCCCGGCGATCAAGCCTTTGATCGTGGAACCTACGACAATGCCCACCATCATCGAGCGCACCGCCGGTGTGAACCATGCAGTTCCTCCGTCGATGGCACCCAAGACAGCACCCAACAACAGTCCCAGCAAGACTTTATTCATGCCTTCCTCCGTCCCGATGACTTCTAACTGTCCTATACAACGCTTTCCTGGAATCCTTTAGGCCTACCGGTGCAGAAAAAAAAGAATCAGCACCCGCATCACCAAGTAGGCCGCGATGAGCAGAATAAAGAAGCGGTAGCGGCGATAAAACCGCGCCAGCTTCTCGAAAACACTCTCCCGGTGGGCTGCCACCGCCAACCCATCCAGATAGCGTGAAACGTCCAGCGCTAGTTCGGAGACGCTCGGATACCGATCCTCAGGACCCGGAGCCGCAGCCTTCGAACAAATGGCTTCCAAGGCTTTGTCCAGGTGCTGCTTTCCAACTGCGTTTGCTGTGGAATCCGAGTTTTTGGCAAGTAAGAAGCGCAGGAGCGCACCCAGCGAGAAAATATCGCTGCGCGCATCCAGGTGCTCGACGTCGCCGCGCGCCTGCTCGGGCGACATGTACCCGGGCGTGCCCATTACGGTTCCGTGACCGGTGGCAATGGTTTGCACGACTCCGTTCGAATCGCCTGCCTTACTCGGTTTCTCGAGAATTGTTGCGTCAGGATCCGCAATCTGGGATTGCCTGCCAGCGTCTTCTTGCAACAATTTTGCAAGGCCCCAGTCCAGGACTAAAACTTCGCCAAACGATCCAACCATGATGTTCGCGGGCTTCAGGTCGCGATGCAGCACTCCATGCGCGTGGGCGAATGCCACGGCGTCACAAATGCGAAGGAAAAGCCGAAGGCGTTCCGTGACGGACGAGACGGTCTCAATGTATTGGTCGAGCCGCTGGCCCTTGACAAATTTCATCGTATAGAAAACCCGGCCATCGTTGAGCGTTCCCACGTCGTGAACGGGCACGATTCCCGGATGTTCGAGCCGCGCGAGCACCAGCGCTTCACGAATCAAGCGGTTTGCGAGATCGCCGTCCGCGCCGGGCACGTCCAGAACTTTGAGCGCAACGCGACGCTGCAATCTTTCATCTTCGGCGGCATACACCACGCCCATTCCGCCGCGCGCCACGCGCTCCAGCAAGTGGTAGCGCGTTCCGGTCAGGTCGGGAATTTCTGCGCCCTCGCGCAGGCGTTCTACAGCTTTATCGGAAAGGAATTTCATCTGGTATTCCCGCCGAATGTGGCGCGAGCCTCCCGCTGAAATTCTTCGTCGCTGCCGCAGAGTTCGCGCAGACGTTCTAGCGCGATTTTGCGAAATTCGCGCCGCGCCCAGGCCAGCGCGTTGGTCACGTCAGTCACGGCGATCGCGTAATCCTTTGCCAGTTGCTCATAGGAAATGTTCTCGTCGCCTTCGAGGTCATACGCTTCGAACAGGCGAAAGGTGCGCTCGCGTTCACGGGCTTCGCAAAATTGACGCAGCTCCTCGACCGCCAGGGTGAACAAACTGCGCAGCCATTCTTTTTCGAAGAATTCCTCGAGCGATTCCGGCGAAGGAATCGTGGCGGGATCCATTACCGTTCCGCCCAGTTCTTCTTCTGCGGCGGCGAAGTCCAAAGCCACGTGCGCGACGTTGCCCCCGCGCTTCTGGCGCAGGCCGGCCTTGTCTTCATTCGAAACGAAGCTGTCCACGCAGACGCGCAGGTAAGTCCGCAGGCGGGCTTTCCTCGCATCGAACTTTTCAAGCAGTTCGCGCTCCAGCACTTCTACAAAAAACCCCTGCGTCAAATCCTGCGCTTCCTCGGCAGGCCGGTTCCAGCGCAGGCGGATGTATTTGTAGATGGGCCTCCAGTACGCGGCGCAAAGCGTTTCGAGCGCGCGCTCCCGCTCTTCCGCGTCCATGCTGCCTACCGCTTCGATCACAGACCGCCGTGTCGGCGGAAAACGGTCACCGCCGGGTTGGAATTCGTAGTCGTTCATGGCCCTGGCCTGCTGAAGCACATCAGAAAGGTCGTAAGAGTCTATGCAGGAAGGTCGAAGCTTACAAGCGGCGGCTTCTTAGATTGCATGGGGCTGAAGAATACTTTCTCGACAGACATATCGGGAAGAAAAAGGGCGGCCGGGTAAACCAGGCCGCCCGAACAGCAACCGTCGCGCCGATGAGGCGCCACAGAAGGAAGTTAGAAGGTGAACCGCAAACCCAGACGGATGTTCCGGCTGATCTGGAACAGAATGGGCTTGCCGTACTGGCTGTTGAGCGTGATAGGACCTGTGCCGGCTGAGGTAGGCGCATTGTTCAGTAACGCCTGCAAGTTGTAGGCATGCTCAGCGGCAGAGTAGAAGGGTGCGCCATCAAAAATGGCAAACCCGCCCGGAGCGATGAATTGCGAGCTGAAGTTAGAGTCAACCTGCGAATAGTATGCAGTGACGGCGCGCCGGTTGAATAGGTTATCGAAGGTGGCGAAGAAACGGATGTTCTTGCTCTCTGTGATTTTGAATTTCTGGCCCACGTTCAGGTTGGTCTGCGCAAACCAGGGAGTGCGGAAGGTCCGAGGACTGCCGACGGTTATAGCGCCCGTGGTCGGATCCTGCGTGATGTCCACCCATTTTCCGCGGCCCGCCACTAACGTCGGGAATGCGCCGGGGAATGCGAATCCGACGTCCGCATAGCTCGTCTGCGGTGACCCGCTGTAGAGGAAGGAGAAAAGGCCAATGTCCGTAGCATTGTATTTGCCTTCGTTCAGTTCGTAGTATGTCCATCCTTTGAAGGCATTAGGGCGATCGGTGGGCATCAGTCCGCTGGCGGATTGGCCCGTGTCTGCCCAGGAGAAGAATGGCTCGTCAAAGGCACGGCTGTTGTTCGGCGAATTGCGGCCGCCGCCAGCGTCGCCCAGGTCGGTGCTGGTCAGGCCCGAGTAGTTGCCCCACAACCGGCTATAAGTATAGGAAAACATGCCGGCCCAGTGGCTGGTGTACGCCTTGGTCAAGCGTACTTCCACGCCATCGTAGTTGCGTTGTGCCGGAATGTTGTCCGGGCAGGACGGCGTGCTTGTGGCCGTACAGCCGCTCGAGACGCCATAGAGGAATTTGTAGAAGCCGTCGAACGTTTTGTTGACGCCCTGGCCAGGGTTAACGATCACGAAGGTTTCCGAACCAATCGCTGGGTTGAAGATCGCCGAGTCTTCGATCGCGTGATCAAGACGGCGGCGGTCCCAACGGGCTTCGAGGGCCAGATTCTTCGAAAGTTGATAGTCTGTGCCAATGGCTGATTCATGCTGCCGGTAGGGTTTGAGACCCTGAACCACGCCCTCCTGGGTTGCCGTGCAAGTTCCGCAGGTGGTGGGGAAAGTGCGAAAGTTCTGGTTTTCAAGGAACGTGAGTCCCGCGGGTGTAGAGCCGCCGGCCCAAGTGGCCTGACTCGAAGCATCCGGGCCAGCGCAGTAGCGCCCCGCGCTGTTAAATGCTGGGACGAGCGTGCTGAGGTTGGACGTGTCTAACGCATAATTGCAGTTCTGCCAATACTGTCCGCCAAAGGAACTGATGGCCAGGTTCAGCTTCATCACATCGTTAACGACCGCATAGCTGCCGAACACTTTCAATTTTCCGCGTCCCCAAGCTGCGCCGATGCGGGGAGCAATCTTGTCGCCCCAGCCGAAATCAATAGGTTGAGACGGTGCGCCAGAAGGTTGGTTTTCCGCCGGCAGGTTTTCTTTCTCGAACCGGATACCCGCATTGATGGTTAACCCCCGGCCGAGTGTCCAGGAATCCTGAACATACAGACCGTGATTGCGGCTGAGTGCGTAGCCATAGGAACCGTAATCTTGCACTTCCAGCCAGCCATACCGGCCTTGACATTGACCGTAGAGAGCTACGAATGGTGCGCAGTTGGCGGCACCCACGGGGCCTGCGGGAGCATAAGGTGAACCGGTTCCAACAAAAAGATTGATATCCGGCTCGTTGAACCGCTGGTAAATGTTGTTGGAGAGCTCGTTGAGCTGGTAGCCTAACTTAAAATTGTGAGTGCCCAATAGTCCGCTCTTGAACCATGCCAAGTCCTGATTGAACTGAGCGTGCTTGTTGGCATTTCGGACGGTGTTGTTGATGTTATTTGCGACATTAAAGAAGCCCGCCACCTGCGCTAAAGAAGCCGGCAGGGCGGCGCCAGTTCCGTCTTTGACTGTGCAAGTCGGATTCTGCGGAGTGGCGCAATTGCCGCTCGTGAACCATTGAAGGATAGTGCCCCCGCTGGGATAGCCGAAGTCGTGATAGTTCTCAAAGAAATAGCTGAAGTGCGTTGTTGCCACCAAGCGCGGTGTAACGGTGAAATCCGCGCCGACGGTCGTCGTATGATTGGGAGCCGCAAACCCCAGCCCATGCGCAAAGACAAATGGCGGTGCGGTTGAGCTGACGTTCAGCAAACCGTTTCTTGAGTCGGCGAAGGGAAGAGCCTGCCCATTCTGGCGCTGATATTGGTAGAGCCAGGAGGCATACAGGCGGATCTTGCTCGTCACGCTGGCATCGAGGCGTCCGTTTGTGTAATACGTTTGGGTATTGGCGTCGAAATTCAACGAGCCTAGCCCCTGAGAGCTGAAATCGACTGTCCGGCGGTCCTTGATGAACTGCGGCTTGAAGCCGGCGAAGAACCACAGGCGGTCCTTCTTGATGGGACCGGCCACCGTGAAGCCAGGGAAGAAGTCCTTGGTGGTGTCCTTCTTCGGATTGAACAGCTGGGCACCTGGATCGAGGCCACCAAAAGTCGGGCACGCTCCTCCGCTGAGGCCTGTTCCCCCTGGAACGCAACCACTGTCAGAAGGGTTGTACCGCAGATAGTCATTCGGTGAGCCGTTCAACGCCGACGAATTGTATTCAGCGATGACCGTGCCATGCAAATTGTTGCCGCCTTTCTTCACGATCACGTTGCTGACGCCGCCCAAAGCGCCGCCGTGCTCGGCCTCGATGCCCGTGGTCTTGACCTGAACTTCCTCGATGAAATCAAACGGTACGTTCGTGTGCGAGTACCCACCGATGTTGTTCGCGGTATCCTGACCTTCTACGAGGTAGGAGTTCTCCGAGTCCGAAGCGCCACCCACCTGATAACCGGCGGCTTGGCCGTTTGAACACCCTGTCGGAGAGCACCCCCCTGTTGCCTTGAAATTTGATGTACCCACGCCACCCATCAAGGGCTCATTGCGCGCGGAAGGAGCGAATTGGATGATCGACTGGTAGGACTCACCATGCGGAACATACGCTATAATGTCATCAGTGACGTTCGTCATCGTCCGCGAAGTAGTAGTGTCAATCAGTGGCGGCGCGGCCGTAACTTCCACAGTCGTCGCCGTGGTTCCCACTTCCAATGTAATGTCGAGAGAAGGAAGGTGTCCTACTTCGATTATCAAACCCTGTTGTTTGACAGTCTTAAAACCTTTGGCGCTCACAGTGATGTTGTACGATCCTGACGGCAGATTTGCGAACCGGTAATAGCCGCTGCCGTCGGTATCAATTTCCTTAGTTCCGACCAGGGCCGAGCCGCTGACTACGACGTGGGCATTGGGCACAACCGCACCCGAAGCATCCTTCACCGTGCCCTGCAGGCCGCCCGTGGTTTCCTGAGCCATACCCACGGCGACAAAAACCAGAGTCAACAAACAAGCTTTCCATAATGAATTGAAGAAGCGCATTTCTAACCCTCCAAGAAACATTCCCTTTTTGAACTTGCAGATGCCTGGTGCCCTGAGGTTCTACCAAGTACTGGAACCAAGCTGAGAATAGTCAGTCACGCCCCTTTGACCGTCTCGCTCCATGGAGTGACCCCAACCTAAGACACGAGCAAGAGATTTGCCATGATTTATATAAAACTCATCGAGATTTATCAATAATTTAGTCGCTGGCGCAGCGGACTACACCCACGCCGATATGTTTTTGCGAAGCTGGCTACAGAATTCTATATTCCTAGAGTGGGGAACAAGGAGGAAGTTCCATCGACTAATGTCGAAATAAGTGAGACGAACGGGCGGCGAAGGTGAGGCCTATCCCTGATGGCGGATGCGCTCGGCCAGAGAGCGTGCGCGCTGCCGGGCAATATCCACGAATTTGGGATCACCGGCAATTTGTTCCAGCATGGGCAGCAGCCGCTTCGGTTCCGGGAGCAGGCTGCGGTTCAAATCCGACTCGAATTGCAGCAAAGCATCGTTGACGCCCAGCCGGTCGTACTTCATGCGCCGCGAAATCAGGTCCGCATTTTCCTGCTGGCGCGCCAGGCCCTCAAAAATCTGCAATAGCCGCGACGCTGCCGGATTCATCGTGTAATTGAATTTCGCTTCATGGACTTCCCCACCGCAATCCCAGTGAAATGTTTTTTCTCCCAGGTAGGCAATCTTGTGGTGCACATCCAGGTCCTGCCCTTGGAAATGTTTTAGTTCCGCAGCAAGATCAAACATTTTTGTGCGTAACGCTGTGCCAACCTGGAACGGCGAAGCGCCCGCGTCTTCATCCAGTTGGCGAATTTCGTAGCCGGCAACGTCAGAATCCTCTCGCACGCTGATTTCGATAAACTCCGGGGAACTGCCTTTGAAAACGCGGCGGAACGTCAGTTTGGCCGCGCAGGGCGCGGGAGCCGGAAGCGTGGAGCACGCCATAAGACAAGCTACTGCACTCACCAAAAACAGTCGCAAGAAAAAAGTTCTCTTCATCTCGTCTGCTATTCGCTCACGCCGTTAAGATGCGCGGCGGCCCGCTGCGCGTTGCGCGGTTCATTCGAACGGCGCCCGCCTCATTTCCGGAGTTCCCAACCGCTGGAAGGGACCTTGGTCTCGCAAGCTCTTTTTCTCCTGGCAACCCGAACCGCCTCCGCGCCTGCTCCATCTGCAAATGGCACAACGCCACAGCTAAAGCGTCGGCGGCATCCGGCGGCTCGGGAGTGGCGCTCATCGAAAGGATGGCGCGCACCATAATCTGCATTTGCCTCTTATCCGCGTGCCCATGGCCCGCGATGGTGGCTTTCACTTCCCGCGGCGCGTAGCTGTGAACTTCCACTCCATGTTGCGCCGCTGCCAACAAAACTACTCCGCGCACTTCCGCCAGACGCAAAGCCGTTCTTACATTCAGCGCGGAAAAAATGCTTTCTACTGCCATCACATCGGGAGCAAATTCCTGAATCAATCGGCAAAGCAAAGCGTGCACTTCCTGCAGTGCCGCGCCCTCGCCTTCCTTTTGTTTCTTGGCGGTAATTTTCAGCGCTCCGTAATGCAGCATCCGGCATTGCCGCCCGTCGCTTTCCACGATTCCGTAGCCGGTTGGTCCCGCGGCGGCTGGGTCTACTCCCAGTACGCGCATCCAGCCTTTCGTTAATCCCGCTTCGCGCGAAGTGGTTGCCGCGTTCATTGCTGCAATTTTACGGCGAACGCCTTTCCCTCGCCACCTCTTTGTACACTCTGAAACAAAGCGCCCTCGACTTTACACGCCAGGTAACTGCAACCGCATCTTTTATTGACGACATTCAGCAGGAATTCTAAAATAGAGTGAAGTAATCCTCTCGCAGTTTTCCCTTCCTTTGACATGTCGCCGGTCTATGTCCCCCGGCGGAAAGAATCATCAAATGATGAAGCAATACCTGTCCGAAAATGATGTCGTGTTTCGCGCTCTTGTCGATTCGGCCCCCGACGGAATCGTCATTGTCAATCAAGAAGGACGCATTGTCCTGGTTAATCTTCAAACGGAAAAGCTTTTCGGGTACTCGCGGGACGAACTTGCCAATCAGCCGATTGAGATTCTCGTCCCCGAGCGGCTCCGCGGACGGCATCGCGGTCACCGCGCCAGCTTCATGTCCGGCCCGCTCCTGCGCCCCATGGGCGCAGGCCGGGAACTCTACGGCCTCCGGAAAGACGGCAGCGAGTTTCCCGTGGAAATCAGTCTCAGCCCGATTAAGACCGATTCGGGGCTCTTGGTCTCCAGTGCCATTCGCGACATTTCTGATCGCAAGCGCGCCGAGCAGCGGATTCTTTCTCTGCTCGACTCCGCCCCTGACGCCATGGTCGTTGTGGGCGAGGACGGAAAAATCTTTTTGGTCAACAGCCAAACGGAAAAGCTTTTTGGCTACTCGCGCGCCGAACTTCTCGGCCAGCCGGTTGAAGTGCTCGTCCCGGAACGCTTTTGGAACGAACATCGCAGTCATCGCGCGAAATACATGGACCACACCCAGGTCCGCCCCATGGGGATGGGCTTGGAACTTTATGGCCTCCGCAAGGATGGCATCGAGTTTCCCGTGGAAATCAGTCTCAGCCCGCAACACACCGAAGATGGCGTTCTGGTTTCCGCAACGATTCGCGACGTCACACAACGCAAGCGCGTGGAAGACTCGCTGCGCCAGTCTGAAGCTTCCTTCCGCGCTACGGTCGAGGGCAATTACGGAGTATATCGCGCGGCGCCTGATGGCTCGGTCCTCATGGCCAACGCAACCTTGGCCAAAATGCTCGGTTACAGTTCAGAAAAAGACCTTCTTTCGCTGAATGTCGCGACGGACGTTTTTCAGCCCGGGGAATACTCCTCGCGTCTTTTCGACCAACCTGGAAGGCTCAAGCAAATTGCACGCGCCGAAACCAATTGGAAGCGCAAGGATGGAAGCCCCATCAGCGTGGAAATCAGTGGTCGCCCGGTGTCAGATAGCCAAGGCAATGTTCTGTATTTCGAAGTCATCGCCGAAGACATCTCCCATCAGCGCGGCGTCGAGCACCGCCTGCGCCATGTCCAGAAAATGGAAGCTATCGGCCGCCTGGCGGGCGGTATCGCGCACGACTTCAACAATGTTCTTGGTGTCATCACCGGGTATTGCGAAATGCTGCTCGACAAGCTGAACGCCGACCCCGCTCTCTCGCTCTTGATCACTCACGTCCTCAAAGCCACCGAGCGCGGCGCCTCGCTCACCCAGCAGCTCCTGGCTTTCAGCCGCCAGCAAGTGCTCGAACCCCGTGTCATCAACATTCAGGAGCACGTAAAGGGTTTCGAAACCTTGCTTCAGCGCGTGCTTGGCGAAGACATCCGGCTCACGGTAGATGCCGGCGACCACCCCGTTTGCCTCCGCGCGGACCCCACGCAACTCGAACAAGTGATCATGAACCTGGTTGTGAATGCGCGCGACGCCATGCCCAGCGGCGGAAGGCTCACTCTCGAGATCTCTCGCGCCCATCTCGATGCCGATTACTGCAAGCACGCTCCAGACACGCATCCGGGAGATTACGTCTGCATTGCCGTCAGCGACACCGGTTGTGGCATGAGTGCGGACGTGCTCTCCCGCATTTTTGAGCCTTTCTTCACTACCAAAGAAACCGGCAAAGGAACCGGGTTAGGCCTGGCGACCGTCTACGGCATCGTCAAGCAGAGCGGCGGCAATGTCACCGTCTACAGCGAAGTGGGCCACGGCACAACCTTTAAAGTGTATCTGCCTCTTTCCGAAGAAGAGGCCGCGAAGCCGGAAACGCCCGCAATCGAAACTACGGCGCCTGAAGGAACCGAAACTATCTTGCTTGTCGAGGACGAGAATTCCCTGCGGGAAGTCACTTGCGAATATCTCCAAAAAAAGGGCTACACGGTTCTTGTGGCTTCGGAAGCGGAGTCCGCTACAGAGGTAGTGCAGGGTTGCGCCAGACCGATTGACCTTCTGCTCACCGATGTGATCCTGCCCGGCGGTAGCGGCGTGCAGCTCGCGCAGCGGCTCGCGGGCGACCATCCCCAAATGCGTGTGCTATACGTTTCTGGCTACACCGCGGACGCCATAGTCCATCATGGAGGCCATGACTCCAATTTTGCTTTTCTCTCAAAGCCCTTCTCGCTGCCCGCCCTTGCGCGCAAAATTCGTTCGATTCTGGACGCCGAGCAACCGCAGTCAACTCAAGCGCCTTCTTTGCCTCAGGGCGCGCGCAAATGAAAAGGGCCACTGCGTCTTCGCAGTGGCCGTTCCTGACAAAATGTGTGGGAAAGTTTTGCTGGCTGTTAGTTCGCGGCCACGGCCGCCTGAATTTCCGATTCGTCAATGTCGAAGTTGGCGTACACGTGCTGCACGTCGTCGTGTTCTTCCAGCGCTTCCACCAGCCGCACCATTTGCACGGCCTGTGGGCCGGTCAGCTTGATATAATTCTGCGGCACCATTGCAATTTCCGCGGACTCTGGCTTGATCCCCGCCTTCGTAAGCGCGTCCTTCACCTTCTCCATCGCTTCCGGCGGCGTCACGATATACCACGACGAGCCATCGTCCTTCAAATCTTCCGCGCCCGCATCCAGCACCAGGTCCAGCAACTTGTCTTCGCTCGCCGCTTCCTTGGGCACCGAAATCTCGCCCTTGCGGTGAAACATCCATCCCACCGCGCCCGCTTCCGCCAGGTTCCCGCCGTTCTTGCTCATCAGGTGCCGGAACTCACCCACCACGCGGTTACGATTCGTCGTCACCGCTTGAATCAACATCCCCACGCCGCCCGGCCCGTAGCCCTCAAAGGTCACTTCCTCGTACTGCTCGCCTTCGAGTTGCCCCGTGCCGCGCAAAATGGCGCGCTCGATGTTGTCGTTCGGCATATTCTCGTTCTTCGCCGCGAGGATCGCCGTGCGCAGCCGCGGGTTGGAGTTCGCGTCGCCTCCTCCGATGCGCGCCGCAATTGTGATTTCCCGGATGATTCTCGTGAACGCTTGGCCGCGCTTCGCGTCGGTAGCCGCTTTCTTATGCTTGATGGTGGCCCATTTTGAATGCCCGGACATGACAAATCCTCGTTTTTCGTTTGGCCCGGCTCCGGCCTGGGCCACGATTTCTTGTAATTTCGCGCCGCAATGGCGTCGCACAAAGCCGCCCATGTACGGTCGCAAGGACAACGACACCAATGCGGAAACTTTCGGTGAACCGCAAACCCCTGCGGAACTGCCTTAGTCTAGCATACCCGCCTCCCTTCCGAAACGGGGTATACTTTCTCCCCGAGGCTTCCCTTTTGAACAATCCAGGTTTCCTCACGGCCCTTGTGGCCCCCGTGACAACCATACCGCGCGCAAAAATTGCTCAATCGCACCATGCATGATCAACGCTACCGGGTTCTGGTCCTGACAACGCACGTTGTTCCATACGCATCCCCGCTCTATCGTACGCTTGCCAACGATCCTCGCCTTGAAACTCTGGTTGCGTACTGCAGCCTGCAGGGAGCAGAGGCGGGTTTCGACCCGGAATTCGGAGTCCAGGTTCAGTGGGACTTGCCTCTTCTTGACGGTTATAAATGGGTCCAGGTGCCGAACAGGTCTCTTCGTCCGCGCCTCGGCCATTTCTGGGGTCTTTGGAATCCCGGTCTCTGGAAGCTCGTTCGCAAGGGGAATTTCGATGCGGTCGTCATCTACACGGGATATATGTGCGCGAGTTTCTGGCTGACCGTGCTTGCGGCTAAGAGCGCGGGTGTGCCCGTCTTGATTTCCACTGATTCTACAACCTTGCACTCCCGTGAGGGGAAACGCTGGAAGGAGTGGGTCAAGCCGTTTGTTGTTCGCCGGGTCTATTCTTCCGTGGACTTGATCATGGCTGCATCAAACGCGGCGAAAAAACTCGCCATGACACTCGGCGTTCCCGAGAAGCGCCTTCGAATCATTCGTAGCGGGGTGGACAAAGAAGGGTGGGTAGCGTCTAACGCAAAATGCAATCGTTCTGCCGTGCGCGCGGGCTGGAAAGTCCCGGACAGCGCGCATGTCATTCTGTATTGCGCAAAACTGCAGCCCTGGAAGAGGCCGCTCGATCTCCTCGAAGCATTCGCCAAGGCCAATCTGCCTGGCGTTTACCTCGTTTTCGCCGGGGACGGCCCGCAACGCAATCTGCTTGAGTCTCGAGTTCATGCGTTGGGCTTGGCCGACCGCGTTCGCGTCATGGGCTTCGTAAATCTCTCACAGCTCCCCAGCTTCTACTACGCTGCCGATCTTTTCGTCCTGCCATCTGCATACGACCCCTGTCCCCTGGTCGTTCCCGAAGCCATGTTCTCCGGCTTGCCGGTCATTTTGAGCGACGCCGTGCTCGGGCGTTTGGAAATGATTGACGTCGGCAAGAGCGGTTACCTCTACCCTTGTGGCGACGTCGATGCGCTGGCGGGAATCTTGAAGAACGTTTTTATCGAGCCAGAGAAGCTGCTACAACTGAAAGACGGCGTGCGCCGCCAGATGGAGTCCTGGACCAGGGAAGAGTTTCTGGACTGCTGGGTCGGTGCCGTGGAGGCGGCAGTGCGGCTCAAGCGGAATCGTAAGGAGCGGAGGTGACGGCCACGCGCCCCGTCCGCCCTGTTGAAGTCTGCAGAGATTCAGATTGCCACAGATTGCAGGCGTGGAAGCCGGCATCTTGTATCGCGTGGGTTGCTGAGGGCGAATCGAGGTGAAGCTGCTCCTCTATTCTCATTTTTTTGCGCCCAGTATTGGCGGCGTCGAAACTGTTGTCCTGTCTTTGGCGCGAGGACTCTCCCAACGGCGCGATGCCCAGGGTTTCGCTGAATTCGAAATCACGCTGGTGACCCAGACTCCCGCCGGTAATTACGACGACAACTCGCTTCCTTTTCGCGTCGTCCGACGGCCCGGTTTATTTCAATTCTGGAGGCTCATTCGCTCATCCCATATCGTTCATGTGGCGGGTCCCGCCCTCGCTCCGCTACTTCTTTCCTGCCTGTCGCGCAAACCGTTCGTCATTGAACACCACGGTTTCCAAACCATTTGCCCGAACGGTCAACTTCTTATCGAACCGCAAGGCACGCCCTGCCCCGGACATTTCATGGCCTCCCGCTATCAGGAGTGCTTGCGATGCAACTCCGCCGGAGGCTGGCTTGTCTCCTTCAAACTCTGGCTCCTGACATTTGTGCGGCGTTTCCTCTGCGCGCGTGCTTCCGCGAATATCACTCCCACGGATTGGCTTGGGCAACTGCTAAAACTTCCCCGCGTCACCACCATCCTGCATGGACTCGACGCGAGGTCTGCAACCTCACGAATCGTGCCACCCTCCGGCACCCCCGTGATTGCTTTCATGGGTCGCCTGGTGACCACCAAGGGCATTCACGTTTTGCTGAAGGCTGCAAAAGTCTTGCAGGAGCAAGACCGCCGCTTTGAATTGCTGATTATTGGCGAGGGGCCCGAGCGCGCCGGACTCGAACAGTTTGTCCGCGACTCGCAAATTACGGACCGCGTCCGTTTTGCTGGGCGTCTCGATGGTAATCAACTGGAAGCCACGCTCGCGCACGCCGCCGTTGTAGTTGTTCCTTCTCTTGGTGGAGAAGTGTTTGGCATGGTCGTTGCAGAAAACATGGCGCGCGGCCTCCCGGTTGTAGCCTCCGACCTAGGCGCTTTCGTCGAAGTGCTCGGCAAGGCAGGCTTGACCTTCCGAACCGGCGACGAGTCGCACCTCGCCTCAGTCCTCACGGGCCTTCTGGATGATTCTCTAGCTGCTATTCAAGTAGGGCAACTTGCGCGCCGGCGAGCTCTCGATTTTTTCAATCAACAGAGCATGGTCCAACACCACGCCCGGCTCTATGATCTCCTTCTTGGCATGCGCTAGACTGGTGCTAAAAACCCCCCGTGGCCAACGCTCAGCACTGGTTTTCTGTTACCATTTTTCTCATTCACAATGAGGTCTAGTGACGCTCAATATGCAGCGCGCCGCTGAAATTCAAAGGCAGTACTATGCAGCCACCGCGAAGCGTTACGAGCAGATGCATGCCCATGAGGGGGCGAGTGATGCCTTCAGCGCCAAGCTCCTGCAAACCATCGTTCGCATGGTTGATGCCCAATCTGTCCTCGATGTTGGCGCTGGCACCGGATTAGGCCTCCGTGCGCTCAAAGAAGCGCTGCCTCATCTGAATGTCTGCGGAATCGAACCAGTGCGCGAGCTTATCCAACAAGCCGCCCGGAATGACTCCGCGGCCCCGGGTCCCATCTTTCAAGGGCGGGGAGAGGCTCTGCCTTTTCGCGACGCCTCTTTCGACGTCGTCTGCGAGTTTGCCACCCTTCATCACGTCCCCGATCCGGGCGCAGTTGTAAACGAAATGTTGCGGGTGGCTCGCAAGGTCGTATTTATTTCAGATTCCAATCGTTTTGGGCAGGGATCCCTCAGCAGTAGAATCATCAAACTGCTCTTGTTTAAGTCTCGTCTCTGGGGCCTATTCAACTATCTGAGAACTTCTGGAAAGGGGTTTCTTATCTCGGAGGGCGATGGACTCTTCTATTCTTATAGTGTCTACGACTCGTTTCGACAGATTGCTTGTTGGGCTGACCGCCTCATTCTCATCCCTAACGAAATACAAAAGGTTAAGAGTTGGCTCCATCCCCTCCTTACAAGCAGCGGCGTCATTCTTTGCGCGATTCGCGAATGCAAGTGACCTCGATGCCCAACACCACCACGAATCGCGGCCTTCATGAGTTCGTGGGCGACTTGGTGTTGGGGGCGTACGCTCGTCCCGGTCTCCGGGCCGTGGATCTTGGAACTGGCCCCGGCGGCATGGCCGCCCGGCTCAGCGCCATGGGCTGCGACGTTCTTGCCGTTGACCGCGACGCTCATGGATTCGAAGCCAAAGTTCCCCACATTACCGTGGACTTCGACCAGCCGGATTTCGCCTCGCAATTGGGCGTGGCCTCGTTCGGACTTGTTACCGCCGTCGAAGTCATCGAGCACGTCGAAAGCCCGATCGGGTTCCTTCGCAATGTCCGCCGCCTACTGGTTCCTGGAGGAGTGGCGGTACTCACTACGCCTAACGTCGACTCCCTCCCAGCGAGGTCTAAGTTCCTTATCAAAGGAAAGATCCGTACTATGGACGAACAAAGTGAACCTACTCACATCTCCCCTATATTCTTCGACTTGCTGCGGCGTCAGTTCCTTCCCCGCGTCAGCCTGCGCCTTCGCGAGCACCTGGTTTTCCCTCCCCGTGGCTACCAACTGACCCGCAAGCCCTTGGCGCAAGTGTTTCGTCTAGCTTCTCCGTTTTTTGCAGGGGATGCGCTCCTTGGTGATAACCACATTTTTGTTCTGGAAATCGCACCATGACGCGAAACTACTCGGCCAAGCAGATATCTTTCTTGTCCAAACCATGGTCTGTGGCCCTTACGAAAACTCCTTCTTGGAAGTGATGCAATTCATGGCCGGCGCCGGATACCGCCTGATTGACATTACCGGCCTGGAACGCAGCCCAAGACACGGCGTCCTCTGGCTTTGCGAGCTGGCTTTCCTCCAAAAAGGATCAACCTTGCTCGACAAAGTCGAGTCCTTCGAGTAGGTGCTCCATCCACGATTCCCCGATTCTCCTTCCCAACCTGCAACCTTCAAACATTCAAACATTCAAACCTTCTAACCTTCCAACCACCTCCTAACCCCCAGCATCCAACTGTATTATTCCCTGGTGACGTTCCTAAGTGCCTACCGCTCGCCATTCACGCCGACACCCTCTGGCTTGGTCCAGACCCGCCGCGCCCCTTTGTCCCGCAAATTATCAACGACTTACGAATTGCCTCAAATTTGCCACATATTTTGAAGCCCTTTCTTTTCAACTACTTCCAACAATCAAATTTAGTAAGCCCTTTATTTTGATAACGATGGAAATTGCCGGGGGGGTGGGTGGCCCCCCCGCTGCCGTGGTGAAAGTAATACTTGAAGTGCCGGCGCAGCTTTCCAGTCTTTCGTATATCCTTCCAAGTTATCTATACTCTAAGCCGCCTATTTGTAACTCCTACTCAAACTGCCGGGGTGTGGGCTATTCTTCCCATCTTGGAACTGCGGTTCCATCGAGCGGATCTTACCTTTGCCTTCAGCTATCAAACTTTTGACTCTCAACTCTCCTAAGTGGTTTACAATGCGCAGTCCCGCGATTTCGTGCGCTAGGTCTTTTAGAATGCGCAGTTCCAAAAATGCGGCCTTGCAAGTCCTTTAGAATGCGAAGTTACGAAAAAAGGTGGGGGGAGGGGGCCTGACGTGAAACTCGTTGCCCAAGCTCTCTCCGGCAATCTCCGCCGCAATCCCCTCGTCGTTCTAGGGTTCGTTGCCCTTTTCGCCCTTGCAGCCTACAAGGCAGCCGGATTTGTCCTGGCTGCCGACATGACCGGCCTCGCACTGGCTGCCATAGCTGTCGCGGTCTGCGCCTTGGTGGTCGCCATCCTCAATGACTGGCGGAAGGGACTCTATCTCTTCCTAGTCTGGCTTCTCTTTGAGGATTTTGCCCGGAAATACCTTGGCAACAACATGGCGATTTATTTCGCCAAGGATTTCCTGCTCTTGGTCGTCTACATCTCTTTTCTGGCGGCCTATCGCCGAAAGGAGGTCACCGGGTTCCGCCCGCCGTTCCTTGTTTCCCTGCTCTTGTTCGTGTGGTTCGGCGTCGCCCAGATTTTCAATCCGGGGTCCACACACATCGTTTATGGCCTTCTCGGGTTCAAATTGTTTTTTTATTACGTTCCTCTCATGTTCGTGGGCTACGCCCTCATCAATTCGGAAATCGAGTTGCGCCGCTTCTTTTTCTTGAGCCTTGCCCTTGCTGCCATCATTACATCGCTTGGTATAGCGCAAGCCATCCTGGGTCATACGTTTTTAAATCCATCTAACCTCGCCTTTGAGATTCGCGAGCTAAGCACCCTTTATCGAACCTCGTCTTCCGGAATAGCCTTCTATCGTCCCAACTCAGTGTTCGTTAGCGCCGGGCGCTTTGCGGATTTCTTGTTGGTGTCCTGGCTGATGATATTTGGGTATGCAGGCTACCTTTTGCTCCGGCATAAGCGCGGAAGAACGTTCATCTTTTGCACCCTTTCACTCACGGCCGTGGCTATAGCTCTGTGTTCTTCCCGTGGGATCGTTCTTTGGAGCATCGGGTCTGCGCTGATAGGCGGTCTCGCTTTTGTCTGGGGTGCGCCCTGGCGTCAGCGGGAAGTCGTGCGCGTTCTCCGCACCGTTCAGCGCGCCGCCATGGGCGTCGCTCTGGGCGTCACCTTGTTGCTCTTCCTCTTTCCGGAAGCCCTCTTATCTCGAGTAGCTTTTTATACCGAGACTCTCTCTCCCACCAGCAGTGCGAGCCAGCTTCAGAATCGCACTTGGGATTACCCGGTTCGGAATTTCCTTGGAGCGTTCGGTTCTGAGCGCTGGCCCTACGGCTACGGCATTGGCACGAGTTCTCTCGGCATTCAGTATGTAGCGAAATTCTTCGATGCTAAGCCGTCTCCCGTTATAGTCGAGAGTGGATTCGGCACACTCGTGGTTGAAATGGGAATTGGCGGCCTTCTCCTCTGGCTCGTGATGTCCTTTGCTATTGTTTTCTCGGCGTGGCGCGTGGTGAAACAACTAAGAGGATCGCCCTGGTTTCCCATTGCCTTTATGATTTTCTGGTACGCCGGGCTTATCCTTATTCCCATTACTTATGCCGGAATGCAGGCCTATCAAGATTATGTGTTGAATGCTTACCTATGGCTGCTCCTCGGCATCTTGTTCCGCCTTCCGACGCTCGCGGCCTCTTCACAGTTCGCTGCTGTCCAGGGGGGGACGCAGTCACTACAATCTCCTTTTCCATATCATCCTTGGAGGCGTTGACTTGCGGGCCATCCGTCACTCGGCATTTCTTCCACTGGTTATTCGGGAAACGCCTTTGCGTCGATGCCGGGGACGAGCTTCAACGCGTTCTTGTAATACACCTTTTTCAGCACTTCGTCGGGCACTTGAAAGCCGTAAATGCGCCAAAAGGCATGCCGCGGGCGGTAGTATTCGAAATACTCGTCACGCGTCTCAAGAGCCCGGAAATACCATTTGTATTCATTCACGTCGTAAATGTCTTTGCCCATCAACACGCGGTCCTGATACTTCACCAGGAAATCGTGAGCGGAGTACGGCTGCCGGCCGAGTTCGGCCAGCACCGCGGCGATGTCCACGTACATATTTGGCAGCGCATCGAGCGTTTTCCCAAGACGCTCGAGATCATTGCCGTGAAACGCCAGGTGCGCGGCGATGAAATTCGTTTTCGGATGCTTGGCGAAAAGGTGGTTGCGCTCGGTCATCAGCGTTTCAAACGGCGGATATTTTTCCGGTGGTCGCGCGCGCCCGGGAAACTGCTTCAACTCGAGCCATCGTTCGTTGTGATAGTCCCAAGGATCGAAAAACGGCAAAGGCTCGGCGATGTGGATCAGAACGGGAAGGCCCAGCTCCGCGCATTTGTCCCACACAGGATCGAATTCCGGATCGTCCACGTGGACGCGCTCGCCGGTGGCGTACTTCAAGTCCATCCCGAAATTCTTAAAGATTTTCAACCCTTGCGCGCCGCTCTTCTTGACGTCCTGCTCGAGCCGCGCCGCCGCCCGTTTTCCGTAACCGGGCGTGTTGATGTCGTCGTAGCTCAAGTTGGCGAACACCACGAAACGGTCGGGATGCCGGCCTTTCATCGTCGCAACGGTCTGCCGCAACTGGTCGCCGGTACCGCCGCTCAGGTTGACCATCACGCGCAAGTTGATGGTGTCCATCTCGCGGACCAGGCGGTCCACTTCTTCGGCGGTGGGGTTCCAGTGATGGCTGTGGATATCAATGAACGGAAACTTCGCGCGTTCGACCTTGTGTTCTTTTGTGACCAAAGTGGACTTGGGCTGATACTCCTCGATAGTCGGCGTTTGGGAATATTTCTTTTGGTCCTGCTGCGGCCCTCCCGCACGCGCGCGCGCCAGCAGGAAACTGAAAAGCGCAGCAGGAAGTGCGAGAGCAAAGAGGATTCTGCGGATTCTCATGAAGTTCCTTTTGGTCATGATGGTTAGACTTATGAAACCACAAAGCCGTTACCGTCGGCGAGGAATTGCCTGAGTCTCTCCTGCGGGGCGTTCTCAGTTCGCAGGGCCGGACTCGATTTTGGAGTTTCGATGTAGGACATCTCTTTGGGTTCGCCGGCGGAAGCGGGTTGGAACAGCCCTAGAATGAGACGTGATGCCGCAGCACGCGCTAGTTCGCAACCTGCTTTTTGGGGGCCTGGGCCTGGTGGCAGGCTTCCTGGCACTCGCAGTGGCTGTGCCACTCGAACCACAAATCCCGGCGCCGCTCCTCGTCCTGCTCTCTCCGGGTCTGAAAGTCGCGGAACTGATTATCCCGGATACCCACGGCTCGCTCGCCTGGACGTTCGGCTGGTTCCTGCGCATCGCCATCCTTGGCAATGCAGTCTTTTATTACGGCATTCTTGCCCTGCTCGCGCGCCGCAGAGCAGAAAGCCGCTGATCTCCACTATTCTTCCGCGCGGAGCGTCTGCTCGCTGGAAGTTAAATTAATTTGTGACTTTTTGAACAAGCAGTGCCCAGAAGTTCGCAAAGCGCCGACTAGCAGAAAAATGAATGCAGCTTTCAAATCACCACGCAGATTCAGCGGGAAGCCAGAAAAGTGCGCGGCGCTTCCTTGGATTCCA
>Ga0075426_10000839_pt1 | contig 21608 bp, 14 predicted proteins | sample SoiMethybrSBSTD5_FD_75304 | JGI IMG/M metagenome (GOLD analysis project Ga0075426, IMG submission 75304) | Bulk soil microbial communities from a Populus tree surrounding site in Tennessee, USA - Soil MetaG P. TD hybrid SBSTD5 | ecosystem: Environmental > Terrestrial > Soil > Tree plantation...
TCAGGGCGAGCGGCTCGACAACATCGCCGCCCAGTACCTCGGCGACCCCGAAGCATTCTGGCGGCTTTGCGACGCCAATAATGCGATGCGTCCTGACGAGTTGACGGAGACACTTGGCCGACGGCTGCGCATCACGCTGCCAGAAGGGATACCGGCGCAACGCAATGCTTAGAGGGTTCTACTTAACGTTGTTGATGGGGCCGATGGTGCCAATCCCTGCGCCGCAGCCGGTGGTTGACGCACTGACCAGCGCCCAAATCACCACCAGCGCCGGATCGGCGAGCGGGTTTCAACTCACTTTCGCGATAAGCAAAAAGTCCCTGCTGAACCAGGTGTTGTTGCCAGCAGGGTTCTTCGACCCCAAGATTCGCGTGATTCTGGTCCTCACTATGAACGGGCTGCCGACCGTCCTGATGGACGGGGTAATCACCCAACATACTGTGACTCCGAGTAATGATCCGGGGCAGTCAACCCTGAGTGTGACCGGCCAGGACCTCACGCTAGTAATGGATTTGAAAGACGAGAAGATGTGTTTTCCCGGTATGCCGGCGGAAGCTCGCGTTGCCCTGATCTGCCTTAAGTATTTTCTGTATGGCATCGTGCCCTTGCCGATACCGACCGTGCTGATGGACATACCGAACCCCATCGAGCAAATTCCCGTCCAGTCCAGCACCGACCTCCAGTACATCCAGGCGTTGGCCGAGGAAGCGGGGTACGTGTTCTACATCGACCCCGGCCCGCTTCCAGGGATGAACATTGCCTATTGGGGCCCGGAAATTCGCATTGGAATTCCCCAACCTGCATTGAACGTGAATATGGATGCCGAGAGCAACGTCGAGTCGCTGAGCTTTACTTGCGACGGACTGGCGAAGAAACAGATGGCGGTCTCCATCACCGAGCCGAATACCAAGATCACGATCGACATTCCAATTCCCGATATTGGCATTCTGCGACCACCCCTGGCTGCACGTCCGATCTTCCCACTCCGCACTAAGCCGGTGCCTTGCTCGTCGAAGTGGAGTCCGGTACAGGCTATGCTGCTGGGTCTCGGCCAGACCGCGCAGGCCTCGGACTCGGTCAGCGGCAGCGGCCAGCTCGATGTTCTGCGCTACGGCCATATTCTGAAGGCGCGGCAATTGGTCTCGGTTCGCGGCGCTGGCCTTGCCTATGACGGGTTTTATTACGTGAAAAGTGTGACTCACAACTTAAAGCGCGGCGAGTACAAGCAGAGCTTCTCGCTGGCACGCGATGGAATGATTTCATTAACTCCACAGGTGATGCCATGAATGGAAACGGGGATGACTCGGACAGCAGTTGTGGCCCGAAAGGTAAACCAAAATTCTGGGGCCGGTACAAGGGAACCGTGTTCAACAACGTGGATCCTATGCAAAGGGGCAGAATTCTGGTCTCGGTGCCAGATGTGTTGGGCAACGACCCGTGTCTGTGGGCGGAGTCAGCCAGCCCGCTGGCGGGGTCGGCGATGGGTCTCTACTTTGTCCCTCAGATCAAGTCCGGTGTCTGGATCGAGTTTCAGCAGGGAGATATTGACTACCCCATCTGGACCGGCTGCTGGCGCGGCAACACCCTGGACTTACCCCCGATCGTGAAAACGTCTCCCCCGGTCACACCGCCCATTGTGCTAGGCACCTCCTTGCAGAACCTGATTCAGATCAGCGACGTTCCGGGACCTACGGGCGGGATTTTGATCAAGCACATGAGTGGGGCATTCATTTCCATAAGCGACCTCGGGATCACGATCTCCAATGGCAAAGGTGCCATGATCACGATGGTTGGTACCAAGGTGGACGTCAATAACGGCGGCTTAACGGTGTTGATGTAGGCAATTCAGGAGGCAGTCGATGCCGGGCTTTCTGCTTCACAAGTTGGCTGGCGCCCAGTGTCCGCACCAGGCGCTGGTAATTATTACTCCGACGCAGACTCGCGTTACTGTGAGCACCCAGTTTGTGGCGACGGCCAGCAGCGCCCTTACGGTGGCTGGGTGTCTGTTCCAGGTTCCAATTCCAGCCCCGCCAGGGACGAAGCCCCAACCCTGCGTGCGGGTTCAATGGGCACTGATGTCGGCTCGAGTCCGGGTGAATTTTGAGGCGGTGTTGCTGCAGCCTAGCCTTGGCTCGGGACCTGGCTCTTGCCTGAGTGTCGAGCAAATTCCGGCTGGGCCTCCGACGGTCAGCGCTATGCAGCAGCGAGTGATTGGATCATGAGTCTATGAATATTGACTACCCATTTCGCTTCGATCGACGCGGTAGCACCGCCACCGCGAATGACGAAAAGCATGTGCGCGACATGATTGAGGAGCTCTTGTTCACTAACCCTGGAGAGCGAGTAAATCGTCCTGATTTTGGAAGCGGCGCCATGCAGTTGGTGTTCGCGCCCAACAGCCCGGAACTCGCCGCCGCTCTTCAGTTCACGGTGCAAGCGGCGTTGCAGCGCTGGCTGGGGGACTTGATTGAGGTGCAGAAGTTGGAAGTCACCAGCGAAGATTCAACCTTGAACATTGAGGTCCAGTATGCCCTGCGGCGGACCAATCAAGTTACGACGGCGCGGTTCACGCAAACGGTGTAACGAATGATTCCGAAACCTGACGCAATTTGCCTGGACCCGCAAAGGCGGGTGGAAGTGCGCACCCACGGGCTCAATGGAATCGACTACGTGGAAGTCAGCGACGACCAGCTTACGCTGACCGTATATTTCTTGCGCCAGGCGCCTGAAAACATCGAGAAGGAAAACATCGTGATCAGCGGCGGTACGCGCAGCCAGGGAATCCGGGCAGTGGATCTGCGCCTGTGCTCGGCTGACGATCCCGATCAGGATGATTGCATGCTGGTGATGGTGGACAAGGCGGGCGACTTTTCCACTTACACGTTGCGGCTGGCGGAAGTGGATGAGCAGGGACAGCCGACCAGCAAGCCGCTTGCGGGACTTGATCCCCGATATGCTCAGATCGATTTTACTTTCTCTGGGAGCCGTCACAGCGATCTGGACTGCAAACAGGAATCCACCTGTCCGGCGCCGCAGCTTCCTGCACCTGACATCAATTATCTCGCCAAAGATTACGCGAGCTTCCGGCAGCTGCTGCTTGATCGCCTGGCGCTGATTATGCCCGAGTGGCAAGAAAGGCATGCGCCGGACGTGGGTATTGTGCTGCTCGAGATCCTGGCGTATGTCGGAGACTATCTGAGCTACTACCAGGATGCGGTGGCGACAGAAGCCTATCTGGACACCGCCCGTCAGCGCATTTCTGTCCGCAGGCATGCACGACTGGTGGACTATCGAATGCATGAGGGCTGCAACGCGCGTACTTGGGTCTCGGTGGAGACAACTTCTGAGGCAGCAGAACTTGGTCCGCGCGACATCATTTTCATCGCCGGCTTTCCCATTGCTTCTCCGCAACAAGGAGTCGTGCTTAGCGACGCAGACCTTGCCCGTGCCAGCAGCGATAGCTACGAAGTTTTTGAACCCGTGACTACAGGTCCCATCCGCCTTTACCAGGCCCACAACGCCATACATTTCTACACCTGGCGAGATCGGATTTGCTGCCTGCCCGCAGGCGCGACATCTGCGACTCTCCGAGATGAATGGGAATCGGCTACGCCCGCAACTCATGAGACCGCGCCGGAGGCGCCAACCCCGGTAACGGGCCGAAAGAAGCAGCCGCGTTCCGCCGATCTCGCAACTGGGACTTCCCAACCAGATGCAAAGAGCTCTCCCGATCGCGCTCGAAAACTCCAACTCAAGCCCGGGGATGTATTGCTCTTCGAAGAAGTAATCGGTCCACATACGGGTTCTCCAGACGATGCAGACCGCTCACACCGGCACTTCGTTCGTCTAACAACGGTCGAGCCGAGCATCGATCCGCTCGATGACACTCCAGTCGTCGAAATCAAATGGGCAGTGGATGACGCACTGCCATTCCCGCTTTGTCTTTCAACCATAGGGCCGGCACCGGAATGCGCTTACCTTCATCATGTCAGCATCGCTTGTGGCAATGTAATTCTGGTCGATCATGGCCGCTGGACTGAGCAAGAGGAAGTAGGAACGGTCCCGCTGGCGTCCCAAAACCAGACTTGCCGGCGGGCAAAGCACCCGTCCGACTTGCAAATTGTGGCTGGTAAATTCCGTCCTTCGTTGAAACTGGCCCCTTTAACATTTCGAGAAAGTTTTAAGGAAGGAACGCCGGCCGCGCGTTGCCTGCTGCAGGATCCGCGATCCTCAATACCTCAGATTGAATTGACAAGCATTGCACCTCGTCCCGATGGCACTGGTCCCATGTTCAGTTTTGGTGACCTCAATGATACGTCGGCAAATCTGGTCGAGAAGTTGGCGGTCAGCGCAGACCCTGCTTGGCAGCTTTTCCGTCAAAGTCTCTCAGTCAGTACACAGACGGCACTGAACCACTATGACTCCGCAAAAGACGATCCCAAGAAACTTGCCGAAGTTCTGCGCAATGAGATGAACAGTTTTGTCCGCCACTGGACTCCTAAACCCGATCTGTTGCGAAGTCGGTCGCAAGACCGCGACTTCGTGGTGGAAATGGACGATAGCGGAACCGCACATTTGCGATTTGGCGACGGTGAACTAGGCCGCGCTCCGGAAGCAGGAGAAAGCTTTACTGCAACCTACCGTCTGGGAAACGGACCGTCCGGCAATATCGGCGCCGAGACCATTGATCATGTTTTCTTTCCCGGTACGCCGATTGACGGGTTCACTCCGCAAAACCCGGTGGCGGCGCAGGGCGGCACTGCCCCGGAATCACTGGATGAAGTGAGGATGTTTGCCCCGGGTAATTTTCTAAAACAACTGGAACGTGCGATCACCGCCGATGACTACGCTACTCTGGCCGAGCGCCACCCTAAAGTACAACGAGCCGCCGCCGTGCTCGAGTGGACGGGAACCAGATACGAAGCGCGGGTTGCAATCGATCCTCTCGGCACTGACGAAATGCAACCTCTGCTGCTGGATGACGTGCGAAAGTACTTGTACCGCTACCGCCGCATTGGGCATGATTTGACAGTTGCGCAAGCGACCTACGTCCCGCTGGCGCTTGAGATAAGTATTGGGGTCTTGCCCGACTATCTGAGCGCGCATGTAAAGTCCGCGCTGCTCGATGTTTTCAGCAACCGCATTCTGAACACCGGGGCCAAAGGATTTTTCCATCCCGATAGCTTCAGCTTCGGTGACGCGGTCTATCTCAGCCGTTTAGTAGCAGCCGCGCAGGCAGTCACCGGTGTCGAGAGTGTTGTTGTCACGCGGCTGGAAAGAATGTTCGAGGGGCCGAACTCCGAACTGGAAAACGGTCTTCTTCCGATTGGGCCTCTAGAAGTTGCGCGTTTGGACAATGATTCCCGATTTCCGGAGAACGGCACACTGATTCTCAGCCTGCGAGGTGGGCGATGACACTGCCTTGTGGATGCTGCCAGGGAATAGAAATACTGAACCCGCTGCGGACCGCCAATCGCCCTGGCTTAGACAAGCTCGCCTATCGGGTCGGCACTTACGGTTCTTTCTTCGAAACGATGTTGGCCAGGCTGTCGAGTCAGGACTTCACTGTCAGTTTGGCAACGGCGACACAGATTCCCGTCGCGGGAGGCGCACCTCCCGACTCGGTTCCAGGCACGAATACACCCCTCTCGCTACTAAAGACCCGGGCGACGAATGATCCTGCCATAGCTCTGCTCGATGCCTGGGCGATCATTGCCGACGTTCTGACTTTGTACCAGGAACGTATTGCGAACGAAGGCTATCTAAGGACTGCGACCGAACGGCGTTCGGTTCTGGAGCTGGCGCACCTGGTGGGGTATAGCTTGCGCCCCGGTGTCGCAGCCAGCGTGTTCCTTGCTTACACACTGGATCAAGACAGTGAAGCCACCATCCCTGTCGGCAGCCGCGCTCAGAACCTTCCCGCCCAGGGTGAGTTGCCGCAGTCGTTCGAAACCTCCGCCCCACTGTTTGCCCGTGACGCATGGAATAACTTGACGCCGCGGTTGACCCAGCCGCAAATGATTACGCGTGAGTCCACGGAGGTCTATGTCGAGGGAACTAATGTAAACCTGAAACCGAATGACCCGCTCCTGGTAATAGCCAGCCCAGGGAAACTGCGCCGCGTGGCGAATATAGATGTCGATTTCCAGAAGAGCCGGACAAAGGTAACGCTGCAAGATGGACCGCCGCCACCACCAGATCTTGCAGCCCCAAAATCTTCATTCGTTAACGTAGTAAATCTAGTCTCGCCCAGCGCGCCCCTCATCCAGGCGCCGGCGGAACATCCTGCGAGTTCCGCGCATTTGCCGCGCAGCGTTTCGAAAACCTTCACACCGCGGGCTGACATGACCCCAGCGCTGCTCAAAGCTTTCCACCCCAAAGTCGGCCAAGATCTTTATACAGCGTTAGAGAATGCCAGAGTCACGGTGGCGCCTGCCGCTCAAGTCCATGCTTTTCGCGTGCAAGCTGCGCCATTTGGCAACAATGCGCCATTAAAGCCGGTCACTAATGATAAAGGGATAGTGATTGGAACAGAAGAATGGCCGCTCGAGGATAGCTTGACCATCAGCATCGAGATGTCTTCTGCGGCCGAGCACGAGGTTTCTGGCGGGCGATTCACGGCAGCGCTCATGTCTGTTGTCGGACACGCCAGTGCGTTGATCAAAATCATCCGAGGCGCGGACACCGCCAGCGCAATGGTTCCCCTTTCACAGAAAGAAACCCCGCTGGGAAACTGGAAGGTCATCACCTCGACCGATCAGAAAGCCATCACGTTCGATTTCCCGGACTTCAAGGTCACCTACACGATCAGTCCCGAGCAGAAGGGCGCATTCGTTGATGTAAGGGTGAATACGAGTAAGCCCATTCGCGTTCCGGATGGACAGTCAGTGACGTCCTCAACCGGTGACCATCGCATATCTATTTCTCTTTCCAAGATGCTAACCATTATCGATGAGTCGGGGGTGGAGCCACTTCATCCCGACGTTATGCTTCTCGATTCGGTGTACGACCAGATCGTCAACGGCAGTTGGGCAGTGATTGAGCGTCCGGACTGGGAAGAGGCGAAGGTCGTCAAAGTCACTGACGTTCAGAAAGTCTCAGTGACGAAGTACGGGATGTCTGCCCGGGTGACTCAACTTAAGTTCGATCAGCCCTGGCTTGATCCGGCGCACTATCCGCAGGACCGAAGCTTAACAGTAACTCGCACTACAACCATTTCCGCGCAAAGCGAGCAACTGGCGCTGGCCGAGGAGCCAATCTCCGACCGTGTTTCAGATTCGGAGATTGAACTTGGAGCTCTCTACAGCGACTTGCAATCCGGGCGATGGCTCATCGTTAAAGGAGAACGCACAGATATACCCGACACTAGCGGCGTAACTGGAGCTGAGTTAGTAATGCTGGGAGGTGTTAAGCAAGGGGTCAAGCAAGTGCCGGCAAATGCCACGACTGCAAGTTCGGTTCCCGTTGATCCTGCCAATTCTGGGGCCTTGGCCGCAACTCAGGACCTTCCTGGAGATTCAACCCATTCTTTCCTGCAATTGGCGAACCCGCTCTCCTATCAGTACAAGCGCGAAACCGTGACCATCTACGGAAACGTGGTGAACGCTACCCACGGCGAATCGCGCAGTGAAGTCCTGGGTGGTGGGGACAGTTCGCAGGAGTTGCAGCAGTTCACTTTGCACCAAACCCCAGTTACGTTTGTGGCTGCACCCACTCCTGAAGGCACCGCAAGCACGCTTCAGGTCCGCGTGAATGATTTGCTCTGGCATGAAGTTGACACATTAGCTGATGCCACTCCCACCGAGCGTTGTTACGTTACCCAGACTGATGATGATGACAAGAAAACGATCATCTTCGGGGATGGAGTACACGGCATGCGATTGCCGACAGGGATGGAAAATGTAAAGGCGGCATATCGCAGCGGCATCGGCTCCGGTGGCAACGTAGCGGCCACGAAGATCAGCCTGTTAGCCACGCGGCCTCTGGGCGTGAGGTCCGTGATCAATCCGCTGCCGGCCACTGGTGGCGCGGACCGCGACACTCGCGATCAGGCGCGTCGTAATGTCCCCATCGCCAGCGCCGCGCTAGATCGGCTTGTTTCCGTCCAAGACTACGCCGATTTTGCCCGCACCTTTGCCGGCATTGGCAAGGCTAGCGCTACACACATATCGGACGGCAAACGCCAAGTCGTGTTTGTGACCGTTGCAGGCGCGGAAGACATTCCCATTGGCGACGACTCCGACTTGAAGAAGAGTTTGGTTCAGGCCTTCCAGCAGTTCGGCGACCCGTATCTCCCACTCGAAGTGGAGGACCGTGAACTCATGGTCCTGGTGATTAGCGCAAACCTAAAAGTGCTACCCGATTACCTGTTTGAGTCAGTGGCCCCTAAGGTCAGAGCCAGTCTGCTCGAACAATTTGGTTTCGACCGCCAGGAACTCGGGCAATCAGTGCCGTTGAGCCAGATAATCAGCGCCATCCAGGCAGTCGAGGGCGTGGCCTACGTGGACGTTGACGTTTTGGAGGGTATCAGCGAGGCAGACACTACGGACCCGGATCGCCTGGCCGCGAAACTCAAAGCTATCGCTCACGCACGAGCACCGAAACAACGCATTGACGTACGTCTCGCGGAATTGCCGTCCGGCTCCGACTCAATCAGTCCAGCACAGTTGGCCTATCTCAATCCCAAGTTGCCGGACACGCTAATCCTCACGGAGATTACTTCATGAGCGCACATACAGATCGACTGTACAACCTGGTACCGATTGCCTATCGCATGCGGGACGCGCAGCAGGGATATCCGCTTCAGATGTTGTTGCGCGTGATTGAAGAGCAGGTAGATGTGGTCGAGGACAATATTACGCAGCTCTATGAGAACTGGTTCATCGAGACCTGTGAAGATTGGGTGGTCCCGTACATTGCCGACTTGATCGGCTACCGGACTCTTGACAATCAGGAGACGCAGGATTCTACGGTTTCCGCGCTCGAAAAAGTGCTGGTCCCGCGCCGACTGGTTGCCAATACAATTGGCTATCGCCGGCGCAAGGGCACTCTGGCATTACTCGAAGATTTGGCCACCGCAGTCGCAGGATGGCCGGCCAGAGTCGTGGAATTTGAACAGCATATCGGAGTAGCTCAATCTCTGAAACACCTGCGGTCACGGCGCGGCCATACCGCTTCACTGCATTCAGCGGAGGCCCTCGATCTGATCGCCAGTACCTTTGACTCCTTCAGTCACACTTTGGATGTGCGCAGGATCAACTCGCACCGCTCGCAGAGAATGTACAACTTACCCGAAGTCGCTGTCTTTGTTTGGCGGCTGAAAGTCTTTTCTGCAACTCACACACTCGCTAATTGGGTGGAGGGAGAAGGCGATTGCTTTACTTTTAGTATTTTGGGCAATGACGTCGCGCTCTACAACAATCCTGTTCGTGAAGTCGAGCCCAACCACATTGCCAACGAACTGGATCTGCCTACGCCTATCCGCCGCCGGGCCTTTGATGAAACCAGCACTCAAGACGGGGTGGAACACCATCAGGCGAGTTCGAAGTACTATGGTGCCGACCGAAGCTTGGCTATCTGGGCGGGAAATTGGGCAGGGCTTGATCGCACTCAGCCAATTCCAGCCGCCAGAATCATCCCCGCGGATTTAAGTGATTGGAAATACCGCCCCAAAACGGGGCATGTAGCGCTCGATCCTGAACTCGGTCGGATCACATTTCCGCCGGCCCAATTACCCAAGCACGTCTGGACTTCTTATCACTACGCGTTCAGCTCAGAAATCGGCGGCGGGGAGTATGAACGCCCAGTCATTGTTCCCGTCGGCTCAAAAATCACATACTCCGTGGGTCCTGGCGCATTTTCCAGCATTCACGAGGCATATCAAAAGTGGGTGAGCGACAATCGTCCTCACGCAGTCATTGAAATTACCGACAGCGAAGTTCACAAGGGCCAGGTCAATATTCATCTCGGGAAGGACAGCAGCCTCGAGTTGCGTGCCGCAAACGGCGCCCGTCCCGTCCTTCTGGCAGACCGGCGGACCGCCCATCCGGATCCCCTGCTCATAACGGGAGAAGCGGGCAGCCGGTTCATACTCGATGGAATCCTGGTCGCGGGACGCGCCCTGGAAATTCGCGAACATGTCGACGAGGTGATTATTCGCCACTGCACGCTGGTTCCAGGATGGTCGCTACACTCTGACTGTGAGCCTCACCGCCCCGGCGAACCGAGTGTGCTGCTGATGGAAACATCCTCCAGGGTGCAGATTGAGCACAGCATTCTTGGCCCGATCGCCGTGTTCCAGAAGGAAGATGCACACCTCGATCCCATATCGCTCACCATCAGTGACAGCATCATCGACTCGACGAGACCAGACCTGCCGGCGATCAGGGCTCTCGAGGACAGGGTCGCACCCTTCGCGCTCACCATCCAGCGCTGCACGATCATCGGACAAGTTCAGGTGCATGCCCTCAGCCTTGCGGAGGATTGCATCTTCACGGGAGAACTGCTAGCCGCGCGGCGTCAGCAGGGTTGTGTGCGATTTTGTTACGTCCCGCCAGGCTCACGTACTCCGGGACGCTATCACTGCCAGCCGGATCTCGTAGAGGAAGCCGCACTAGCTCTCGCCAGAAAACACCAGCTCACACATTCGGAGAAGATCGCGCTGAGGGATGAAGAACGCCGGCGCGTGGAACCCTCGTTTGTCAGCATGCGCTTCGGGGACCCCGGTTATTGCCAGCTGGGGCAGAACTGCGCAGATGAAGTGAAGCGCGCTGCCAGCGACCGATCCGAGTTGGGCGTTTTCCATGACCTCTATCAGCCGCAGAAAGAGGCAAACCTGCGCACTGGACTTGATGAGTACGCGCCCGCTGGCATCGATGCCGGAATTGTTTTTGTTACTTAGATGAGGAGAGATTATGAACGGCGATTTTAGTCGCGACAGCTTCAATCCGGCCAAGCATTTCACCCGCGTCTTGATGCAGCAAGGCCGAGTGCAAATCGATGCCGACTGGAATGAACAGATTTCGATTTTTTGGCAGTTCTGGCGTTCCTTTGTTACCGATTCAGTGGGTCCGCACGCCGGCCCTGAGAAGGACTGCGGTTTCTACATCGCAGCCCTTGGGGACTTGCAAAAACTGCAGGTCACCAGCGAAGAGCGAAGGCGGCTGCAATCCATCCTCGGTAGACAGGGTGATTTCTTGATCTCGCCAGGACGTTATTACCTCGATGGAATCTTGTGCAGTAACGGTGAGTACCTGCTCTACTCGAATCAGCGTGGCAATCCAGAACCTCTCGTGACCAACGGGCCCCCATACTTGATTTATCTGGACGTATGGGAGCGTCACATTACACATTTCGAGGACGATTCTATTCGGGAAGTTGCTCTGAATGGTGCTGACACCTGCACCCGGGCCAAGGCTGTGTGGCAAGTGCGCGCGGAGCCGCTTGAGGGCGAATTGCCCCCCGATATTGATCGCCGTTTCGTTGAGGAACAATGGACAAAGATCGTAAACAATTGGCAGCCGGGCAACCGCGGACACTTGAAAGCCAGGGCCAAAGAAACTCAAGAGGACACCGCCCCAAACATCGTCTCACCTGAGTCTCGATATCGCGGCCCCGAAAACCAACTGTATCGGGTGCAGATTCACAATGGCGGTACGGTCGTCGGGGACTCAGCCAAGAATGGCCCCACGTTTAAGTGGTCCAGAGACAATGCCAGCAATACTTATGGAGTAGTGTTGGTGGAGGGCGCCGTCGTCACGCTCGACAATGTCGGTCGTGATGCTGGCTCCGGATTGCGGCCCGGAGATTGGGTGGAGATCGTCGATGATAAGTACGGTTGGCAGAACCAAGTCGACCCTCCGCCACTCTTACAAGTGGAGAAAGTTGACCGCGGACGCTCCCAGATCACACTAAAAACGCAGAGCAGCTACCCTTTCGACAAACACTCGCACCCAGTGTTGGTGCGCTGGGATCAAAAGGCAGGCGACCCCAGGAAAGGCGACACTGAGCTTTACCACGGGGCCGCACTTATTCGCGAAGAAGCCGGCGATAGATTCTGGCTCGCCTTAGAAGATGGCGTCCAAATTCAATTCGAGAACTCCGATCCGCCAAACACATACCGTACCGGAGACTATTGGCTGATTCCAGCTCGAACCGCGACCGGAGATGTCGAGTGGCCCCAGAAACACGGCAAACCGCACGCCATCTCACCGCATGGCATTGAGCACCACTATGCGCCGCTGGCCATTGTTAAGTTTGAGGGCAACGTCTTCAGCAATCAGGCAGATTGCCGCTACCAGTTTAAGTGGCATCGTACTCATGCCGATCTGCCTCACAGTTGAGAAGTCAGGACTGCATGCGAAAGATACAAGTGACCAGCTTGTACTTCTCCCCGGTGTTGGGGGAAGTGGGAACCACAATCAACGCTTCTTTTGCAGCAGGAATTCTCTTATCGCTGGATCTTCAGCCAGACCGATGGCTCGGTCATAAGCGTCTGAAGCGTCAACAGTTCTTCCCAGGCGTTGCAGCAGATGGGCGCGAACCGCCCAATAGGGTTGATAAGCAGAGACCACATCCTGATCGATTGCGTCCAGAACTGCGAGGCCCGGTTCCGGTCCACTTGCTTCGGCAAGAGCAGCGGCATATCCAGTTTGCCGGCCGATTGTCGGCGATATGCGGATCAGCTGGGCGTAGAACTGAACAATCGCGTTCCACTCAACACGACGGCCGCGTGCGCGTTCAGCATGTACCGACTGAATTGCCGCTTCGAGTTGAAAACGCCCGAGACGCCCATATTTAGACGCCTCTGCAAGATGGCGCTCCGCCTCTTCTATTAAAGTGAGCGACCACAGTTTCGGGTCCTGCTCTGACAGCGGAACGTAACGACCATCTTGGTCGCGCCGGGCGGCGCGCCGCGCTTCACAGTGCAGCATGAGCGCCAACAATCCTTGAACCTCTGCTTCGCCAGGCATTTGCTCAAGAAGAACTCTCGCGAGCCAGATGGCTTCTTCGGCGAGTCCGCGGCCGTGCTGATCGGCGCCCGCCATGTCGTCCCAGCCAATGCCGAAAGCTGCATAAATCGCTTCCAGGACCGCGTCCAGCCTCGGTGGCAGTTGCTCTCGCTCCGGCACTTCGAACCGGATGCCGCCGTCACGGATCTTGGTCTTGGCACGCACCAAACGCTGTCCCATAGTTTTCGGTGAAACCAGGAAAGCACCGGAGATGCGGACCGCATCGAGGCCCAGAACAGCTTGCAGCATGAGCGGCGTATGCATGGCAGGATCAATCGCCGGGTGCGCGCAGACAAAGAGTAATTTCAGTCGCTCGTCGGGATAGTTCGTTTCCAAGGGGTCCGCCGCTGAGTTTTGGGTAAGTAGCAGGAGGCTGGGTTCGCTGTCTGACACTACTCGTTGATGACGGAAGAAATCGATGATCGAGTTGCGTGCTGTCGTGAGCAACCACGCTTCAGGGTTTTGGGGCACACCGTCTCGTGACCACACGGTGAGCGCCTTGAGCAAGGCCTCGCTCAGAGCATCTTCGGCGCCCGCCAAGTCGTGGGTGTGCACCGAGAGATAGGCCACGAGGCGCCCGTATGACTCGCGTGCCACCCGCTCGACGGTTCGCTGAACCTTCTCGCCATCACTTCCATTCATTCCACGATCCTGCGCCTGGTTTCGGAAGCGAGCGGGCGCACTTCGACAGCACCGTACGAGGCAGCCGGGCAACGCGCTGCCCACTCGAGAGCTGCATCAAGGGATGGCACCTCTATGATCGTGAATCCTCCCAGCTGTTCTTTGGTGTCGGCATACGGACCGTCCTGCACGCCGCGTTTTCCGTCTTTAATTTTTATCGTGGTTCCCGTTTCCGGTACCTCCAGCGGATCGCCTCCGACGAACACGTCTGCCTCGACGAGAGCCTTGTGGTAAGCGCGCCAGGCGCCAGTGTAGGCGTCACTTCCATCGTCTTTCCGTGACGCGAAAGCATTAGGCGACTCGTAGATCAACAATGCAAACTTCATCATCTGCCTCCTTCTAGAAGATAGTTTTACATTTCCCTGATCGTATGACGTACAGGAAGCGGAGACTTCGACAGCAGATTATGAAGAATCTGACGATCTATGGAGTGTTCTTGGCAAACCGGAAATTAGCCGCCTAAAACCTCGTGCTTCCGCTTTCGCAGATAGGTTATTGGTCACCCACGGAGCCGCGTAGCACCGTAATCGATGCCATCGGAAGCTTGTAAAGTGTTTCTGTGCCACCGGTCACTTTCGAATGGGAGGGTGGGCCGTCGGGATCTGCATGACCACGCTCCCCTTCGGGGTGCCACTGGTATTCGGCGGACCCGAAAGTAATCCGGTCCACTTGTCCGGAGAAATGGCGGCTGCGTCTGGTGTCCGGATCGTTGAAAACCACCTTGACCGCATGTTCGTTGTACTGGTCGCGGTTGACCAGCATGACCGACCACTGTCCATCTGGCCGCTCGACCGCATAGGCTGTCACCAGCAATGTTCCCGCAGCGTCGGTTACGTCGCTAGAGACTTTGAAGAGTTTGTGCGGCGCATCGATGGGTTGCACCCACTCTTTCGTGATCACCTGTGACGCCATGTACTGCGGAGGGTAGCCCGTCACGTTGTAATTCTCATCGATTAGAAGGAGCGGGTAAGCGCCGTTGTTGCGGCCTGGATAAGGCATGTAGTGGAAATAGTAAGTGGCCCCGGCGCCCGCGGTCATCATCGATCCGACATAATCAGCCAGCCATAACGCGCCCTTCACTGTAGAGACTCCAGCACCGCCTCCTATGTTGCCCTCGGTCATAAAGAAAGGAATATTCGGCGGCAGGCCGTTGTCCTTCCAGACTTGAACGATGTGAGTGACGTATCCAGGCTCCGGGTACAAGTCGGCCCAAGAATAGTTGGGCTTGTCCTGATAGGGATAATGCTCAAAAGAGAAGAAGGTGAAATCGTTCAGCCGGCCGTGGGCTTTGAGGTAGTCCACGAACCGCCCGAGCCAGGAGACTTTGCCGGCTGCGTCCGGCCAAACTTCAACGTCATCAAACGTTCCCTCGAAGGGCGGTCCACCTAGCTTTGCCTCGGGTACGAGTCGGTGAATCGCGGAGGCGAATTGGAGATACAACGCGCCGTAGTCTTCGGGCAACATGTGCTGCCCGTCGGCCTCCTCTCCCATTTCGATCCAGGAGATCGGATAGTGGCGTTTATACAGATAGGCGATCTCGTTCGCCGCATCTTCGGGCGTGGAATACAGCATCGAGATCGGAACCATGGTCGGAAGTCCGCGGGTGACTCCGCTGGTGAAGAAGAAATCAAATCCGACCTGGTCCCCTCTCGATTCGTCCATATCGGAGGCCGCATGCCACGGGTCCACAGAAGAAGGCCAGGTCACGGTCTGATTGCGGCTGGGGAAGTGAGTCACGTAATCATTGAACGCGCCATCTGCCGAGAGCGCCCCGGCGTAGAGTTCATTGATTGCGTAACCCACACAGTTTCGCTTGTCGGCCGAACCGTGGCTGTCGCAGGTATTAGAAGACTCCGTCATCCAGATACGCAGGTACCTCACGGGGATCATCCAGGAAACCAGCTTTAGCGTGACGGTGCCACCTTTGCCCTCGGTGATTGTGCCCAGCGGGAAAGTTTGCCATGTGCCCTTGGTGGTTCCGTCGTAGAAGGGCTCCAGTTCACCGGTCCAAAACTGGACCGAGTAATGCCTCGCATAAGGCTCCGCCCAGGCAATCCGTATGGCGTTGACAGGAACTTTGCTGCCCAGATCGATCATCACCCACTGCGGGTGCAGCGAGTCGTCTTCGCCAGTAAACGCTTTCGTGAGGTACGGATTACTTTTCCAGTAGGATTTTGGGTCACCGTCGGTGAGGCGCGACCAGCCATTCCCATCGCCCCGGCTGAAGCCACGGTGCGGTAGCGGAGCCGCCCACGAATGGCGAATCATCTCCGCGGTGGGATCCGCACTGCCTACAAAGTAGCCCCGTTGTTTCTCCGAGTCGCTCCACTTGCCGCGTGGGTTCCAGTGCCATGCCTCAACCATTAATTCTGTATTTTGCCGATAGGTGACGGTTTGCCATCCTGCGCCGAGAATCTCCTTGAGAACCGGGTCGGTCAGCAAATGGTCGGGCGTTCCAGTTTTCAGTCGATCAATGGCCGCCCCCAGAGAGCGGACAGGACTGAATGTATTCGCGACGTGCGAAGGGGCTGCGTCGACTATGACGGTCTGCGCGACCGCCGCAGGGGTGGTACAGAGGCTTGCGGCCAAAAGAAAGAGCGTAATCCTAACGCAAACTTCAACGCCTCTGCCGTTGATGAGTGACGCCATCCCCGCCTCCTTGCATTTTCTGGCCTCGAAATCGTTACCGGTGGAAACCAACGATACCAGCTTTCATTTCAAAAGCCGATTCATCGAGAAGCGGTTTGGAGAAAGGGAGACGGCGCAGATCCGCACTAATGCCTTCCCCAAGCCCTGTAATTTTCCGTTGCAGCCGTTCGGCTCAGGCGACCTCTTGTCGTTGCGGCCGTATTTCAGCTTCCATGGCGGCCTCAGCCTGCAAGCTTCGGAGATCTCGCGAGATGGTCACGATAGCGAGCGTGCGACCACCTTTCTTGTAGGCGACGGCGCAATCGCGCGCATCGAGGCTCCCATCGATCTCGACAGCGTCCCACCTCTCAGCGTGGCCCACGTAATTTATAGCCACGTCGTAGTGCTGACTCCAGAAGAATGGGACAGCGTCAAATTTCTCGCGACGGCCAAGAATATTCTTAGCTGCTACTTGCCCCATGCGCTCAGCAACCACCCAGTGCTCGACGCGAATTCTCTCGCCGGTGTGCGGGTCGGGCCAGCGGGCGGCATCGCCGGCAGCGAAGATTCCAGCCACGCTGGTTTCGAGGTATTCGTTGACTGAGATACCGCGATCTATGGTGAGCCCGGCTTGCTCGGCCAAAGCCAGTGATGGACGGACGCCCACGCCCAGGACAAGGAAGTCTGTGTCCAAAGTTGTTCCGCTGGTTAGTGTGACTGTACGACCATTCACCCGGCTGACAGTCTCCCCCAAATGAAAAGTTACGCCGTGAGCTTCGTGAAGCTTGCGGACGAAGTCGCCAACCTCAGCTCCCATTACGCGTTCGAGTGGATGGCGATCAGGCGCTACTACATCTACGAGGATTCCGCGGGCGCGCAGCGATGCGGCAACTTCCAAGCCGATAAAGCTGGCGCCGCAAACCACCACACGTTTTGCTGAAGCCGCCTTGGCAATGATGGCCTTGCTGTCAGCGAACGTGCGGAGATAATGGACCTGAGAATCAGTCGCGCCTTCAATCGGCAAATGGACCGGGTCGGCACCCGTTGCGAGCAGCAGTGCGCCAAATTCGAGCGCCTTGCCATTCTCAAGCAGTATCCGCCGGTTTTTTGTATCGAGCGATGAAACTCGCGAGTGAAGCAGAAGATCGATCCGGCGATCGCGATAGTAGTCCGAAGGCCGCAAGGGAATCCAGTCTTCTTGAGCCGTGCCTGCCAGGAAATCCTTGGAAAGGTTCGGACGATCCACTGGCGGAGAATCGTCGGCACTCACCATGGTAAGAGGACCGTCGTAGCCCTCACGCCGCAGCATGTCGGCCGCAGCCAGACCCGCGGCGCCTCCGCCCACAATCACAACCGAGCTCGGACCGTCCGCTCCGCGCTTCGGAGACGGTGGCGAGACTTTCTCACGAACAAAAATCTTGTCGCCCAGTCTTTCAACTCGCCAACAAGCGACCGGATCCAGCGCGGGTGCATGCAGCGCCTCGCCAGTCCGAAGACTGAAACATGCATGGTGCCAGGGACAGCGCACGGTGTCCCCGACGATTAAGCCTTCTGCGAGCGGGCCACCGTAGTGGGTGCAGTGGGCGGCGAGGGCAAAGAATTCATCCCCCCGGCGGGCCAGCACCAATTCCTCGCCGTCGACCTGGCCCGATATCATGCTGCCATCGCCGAGATCGCGAATCGGAAATCCATTTCTGAAATCGGGTTTGTTCGTGTCTGGTGTCTCTGCCATGACTAGCCTCTCGAGCCGATTGATACCACTGTAAATATTAAGATGCTGTCTTCCGTCGAACTACACTGCATCACAATTCAATATTGCTTATGCGGTTCGGGAGAGGGTTGCACGATAATCTGCGGCGAATTTCTCAATGCCCTTGCGTGTGAGCTCGTGTTGTATATCAAACGTTTCCCACGACTGTTCCAAGTCAAGCTCTTCGTACGGGATCGGTTTCCCGGAGGACTTGTATTGAAACTGTTTGTCGGGCATGGGGAAATTGCTGTTCGCCCACAGTTCCAGGACCTTCGCAGGCACGGTTACGAGCTCGCTTTCGAGCGCAAAACAGTACAGCAGGTGTTCCAGGCTACGGATGCTTGCCGCCAGTACCAGAACATGGCCGTCACCCTTGCGGAACATCTGTTTTATGTTCTTAATGACGTCCATACCGTTCTGGCCGATGTCGTCTAAACGCCCAACAAAAGGCGAAACGTAGGCAGGCTGTTTTGTACCCTTGGTCGCTGCGTAGACGGCGGCCGCCTGTTGCTGCGAAAAACAAAGAGTGATATTGACTCGCATATCTTGCCTGACTGACATCTGTGCCGCACGCAGGCCCTCTGCCGTGCACGGATACTTGATGTAGGCATTGGGAATCCACGTAAACATTTCCCGGCCCTGGTCGAACATCTCTTGCGCTTTTGTCTGCTCGTCTGAGAAAACTTCGATGGACACTCCCGCATCGCCGACCAATGGAGAAATTGTCTGCACGATTTTCTTGTATTCGTCCAATTCTTCGCGGTTTGAAAGTTTGTGCCCTGATGCGATTAGTTCCCTGATGTGCGGGTTCTTGGCAATCAAAGATGGGTTGGTGGTCTGTCCATCGACAAACCCCAACAGTTCCTTCGCCCGCCGAGTCTCCTGCGGGTCGCCACCATCCACCAATATTTTCGTCTTGGGTCGAATCATTGGAATGCTCCTTCTCTATGTGAACCTCAAGCCTACGCCAATTCTGCCATTTCCTTCCAGCGCCCCGGAACGAGATGAAATTTCATTGCGGCTACCAACGACGAGCGTGAGCGCCTCATCACCGCGGCGGGCCAGAACTACGCCGAGCTACTCGATGCCACAGCAGATCGAAGTTGGTGGCACTGCTATTTGTTTCGTGCAATCGAGGCCGCTTCCTCACTGGCCCGCTTGTTCCATCCGTGGAAACGCGAGAAGTCACCCGCATTCCACGCCTCGCGGAGTCCGGGAGTACTCAGATCCCAGTCTGGGCGGATTTCACTCGTCACGGCGCGCAGATCGTGCCAAAGATCGATGACCGATGGACGCCCCCAGAACCAGTAGCCGTTATACACGCTGTAGATCACGAGGCCCGGCTTGAGCACGAGCGTATGCGGGACCATCGGATTATGCTCGGGGTCGGTGTACTCCTGGATGTCGAGATCCTTCTGAACCGTTCGCTCGGGGTCCGAAAGGAAGGTCCATACGGCGCCAACTGACGCCCGGAATTCCTGCAGAGTATGGTGATCGTCGGTAGCGATCGTGGCGATCTGAGTGTACGCCACCGCGATCTTCGCGTAGAACGCGGCGAGTTCCAAATGTTGTTGGTGCTCCTTTGGGCAATAGTGGCCGCGCGCGAGCGTGAGGATTAGCGGATCATCGCCCTGTAGCTCGCTGAGCTTGCGCACTGTGCCTGTGTGATCCGGCAGTTGGTAGTCGGGGAAAATGCCTCCGGGCGCAATATCAGAACGCATGAATCGACTCCTCCCGTTTCTCTCAAAGATATTCTCTCAGAGATCCAGAGTGACACCCGCGTTTGGCTGGGCACAGCATACGAGCACGCTCCCGGGAGCGGGCCTCTCCAGCGGCTCAGGGTCATAAATAACCGATCCGCCAATCAGACCAGTCATGCAGGTGTGACAGACTCCGGTCCGGCACGACCATCTGACCGGAACGTCGCACGCTTCCGCCAGTTCAAGCAAACTGGCAAACTGACGATCCCAAGCGGCGGTAATCCCGCTGCGCGCGAACGAGACTGGGGGACCAACTCCGGGCGGCCCTTGTGGCAGGTGAGGGGTGTGAACAACCTGCGCCATACCAGGCGTAATTCCCTCAAGCGCACCGAAGATTTCCGTGTGCACATTCTCGGCGAGCACACCCCAGTTTCGCAGCCCATCGCGCATGCTCTGCAGGAATGAAGATGGTCCACACAGATAGAAGTCACTATCCCGTGACACTCCGATTCTCGCCAGCAAAGCTGTGTCAATGTGCCCGGTAGCATTAAAGTCTGCCCCGACTTGGTCGATTGCAGCGGGCCTGCTGTACACGATGTACTCTCGTCCGCGAGAGAGCTGTTTCAGTAATGAACGCGATTCTTCTGCAAATGGATGGTCGACGCGATTGCGCGCTCCATATATCCACCAGATCTCTCGTTGCGATTTTCCGGCGGCGAGTGCGTGCAGCATCGACATCACCGGTGTTGCGCCCACCCCAGCGCTCAGCAGAACCACAGGACTCTGGCTGGGACGCAGAGTGAAGCTACCCCGCGGCGCACTGACATCCAATACATCGCCCTCTCGCGCACGGTTGCACAGAAATGAACTTCCGATGCCGTTCAATTCGCTCTTAACGCTGATGCGGAAGTGATCGGCTTCGGGCAGATCAGACAGCGAATAGCTGCGAAGAACCGGCGCTTTGTCCGGCTCGAGATGCAAGCGCAAAACAACAAATTGACCCGCCTGGAAGAGAGGAAGAGGCTGCCCGTCGATTGGCTCGAGAATAAAGGAAGTTACGCTGTCGCTCTCCTTATTAATATTCGCGACTCGCATCTCTCGAAAGCCGGGCCATGCCGGTGCTTGTTCCTCATTCGCGAGCCCCGGATTCCCTGCCACAGTTGTGGAGATCGAATCCTGTTTGAGCATCGCCTGAAACGAACTCTGCCAGCCCTTGCTAAGCGCAGGAATCCGCAGCGCGCGTTGCAGTTGCTCGTGAGAATGTCCTGGCAAATACAAGAGGGCGTCAACCTCGGCCACGCTGATTCGCTCTGGGCCGTCAGCAAGTTTTACGATGTCATCGCCTGCACCAACTTCTCCCTCCTGCAAAACGCGAAAGTAGAATCCTGGTCTGTGATGAGCTACCAGCAGCGCTGGCATTCGAGGTTCATTCATGCGAATGCCGACGCGATAGCACGTCACCCGTGGCTGCGTTACTTCAAATATGGCGCCACCGATGCGGTATCGATCACCGATGCACACCTCGCTATCAGGAAGTCCGTCGACGGTGAAATTCTCTCCGAACTGGCCGAAAGTAAAATTGTTGCGGCCCAGAAAGCGCTCCCAGTAATGGTAAGAATCCATCTGGTAGACGAATACGGCGCGGTGCTCCCCGCCGTGACCGGCGAGATCGGCTTGCGCATCACCATCGATATCGAGCCTGCGCACCATTCGCCGTCCATCAACTGGAGATTTCCAGACGGACGTTCGGACAGTCTTACCGTTCCATGTCACGTCGCGCGGAAGGCCGACATTTACTGAAAGCAATCGGGGCATTCCTACCTCGTCGAAGTCCAGCGT
>Ga0075426_10000840_pt1 | contig 21570 bp, 21 predicted proteins | sample SoiMethybrSBSTD5_FD_75304 | JGI IMG/M metagenome (GOLD analysis project Ga0075426, IMG submission 75304) | Bulk soil microbial communities from a Populus tree surrounding site in Tennessee, USA - Soil MetaG P. TD hybrid SBSTD5 | ecosystem: Environmental > Terrestrial > Soil > Tree plantation...
CGAAATCAGCACGCCTTTCTTCATCAGGCTGGTTGCGTAGCTTACCCGGGCCACGTTGCGGCTGCTGGCCTCGACGCTGAAATTGTCCAGGTCCACCCGCCGAAACACGATCCCCGAACCGGCCGGGGCGGGCAACATGCGCAGGTTCACCGGGGCGCCACTGTGCAACCCTACTCCGTGGCATTCCACGGCGTGGCGAATTGTCTGTTCCTGTGGCAAAGCCCTCCAAGGTATCTGTTTTCTGATGAGCAGATTACAGCCCTGGTTGCGGGTCTGTCTGTGGCAAAAAGGCCACACTTCGTGGCCCCTGTAGGTCAGGTACCAAGCGCGTCATCAGCAATTGAGACCGGCGCCGAAAACATAACGTACCCTGGTAGGCCACCGGCTTTGTACGTTGCAATCGTCAATCTTCCAATCTGCAATCCTCAATACCAAGTGGTAAGTTGTTGTTATGGCAGGGGTCTCTCTCTCACTCCGAGGACGGGTGGCACTCATCACCGGAGGTTCGCGCGGCATAGGCGCCGCCACCGTCAAGATGTTTGTTTCTGCGGGGGCCAAGGTGGCCTTCAACTACCAGAAAGCTAAAGCAGAAGCCGAAGACCTGGTGCGGCAATGCGGCGCGGAAAACTGCCTGGCACAGCCCTGCGACCTGAATGCGGTTGAACCAGCGGCCGAACTGGTCGCCGCTACGGTGGACCGCTTCGGCCGCCTCGACATCCTGGTAGCGAACCATGGGATCTGGGTGGCTGATTCCGTGCCTGTGGAGCGAATGAGCGACCAGCAATGGCGTCGTACCCTGGCCGTTGACCTGGATAGCGTCTTCGGACTCATCAAATATGCCGTGGCGCAGATGAAGACCCAGGAAAAGCGGCATTCCGCGGCTGGCAGCATCGTGCTGGTCAGCTCCACGGCCGGCCAACGCGGCGAGGCCTTCCACTGCGATTACGCGGCGGCTAAGGGCGCCCTGATCAGCATGGTCAAGGGCCTTTCCACCGAATTGGCTCCCTCCGGCATCTATGTCAACTGTGTGGCTCCGGGCTGGGTGGAGACGGACATGTCCGGACCCGCTCTGCGCGACCCTGCCAGCCGGGAGGCCATATTTTCCGTTATTCCATTGCGCCGGGTAGCTCGTCCGGACGAGGTCGCCGCTCCCATCCTCTTCCTTTGCACCGAACATGCCGGCTTCATTACGGGAGAGATCTTCAACGTCAACGGGGGCGCAGTGCTGGTAGGCTAATAGCAGGCTGACACCGAAGTCTTCGGTTGCGCGGAGGGTGAAAAGGTATTGGGTCTCCCTCAAGGGGGCTTCAGGCAGACAAGTGCCTACGGACCATAAACACTTCATGAAACTGCTGATCGCCGTTCTTCTCCTCAGCCTCGGCGCTTTCGCCCAGGCAGCGCCGTCTTCTCAGCCCGCAAATTCCGCGGCTCCGGCCCAGTCCGTCCCGCAGGACGAGAACGCGCGCAAAGCGCGGGCCCTGATTGATCAAGCGATCCAGGCTCTGGGCGGCCAAGCCTGGTTGAACATGCAGGACATGCGGGAGGAAGGCCGCTCCTGGAGCATTTATCACGACCAGCCCACGGGCACGGCGCAGTTTTGGCTATTCTGGAAGTATCCCGACAAAGAGCGCGTGGAACTGACCAAGAAGCGCGACTGGATCATCATCAACAATGGTGACCAGGGCTTCGAAGTAACCTTCCGCGGCACCGCCCCCGAAGAGCAGAAGGCACTGCAGGATTACCTCCGGCGCCGCAAGTACTCGCTCGTCTGGGTGTTGCGCAAATGGCTCAAGGAACCCGGAGTCGCCCTTTTCTACGACGGCCAGGTCATCGCGGCCCAAAAACAGGCGCAACAGGTGACCATCATGAACGCCCAAAACGAGGCGGTCAGCATTGATCTGGATTACGACTCCCACCTGCCCATCAAGAAGTCGTTTATCTGGCGCGACGCCGACCGCTATCGCAACGAGGAAGTGGAAATCTACGACAACTATAAGATGATTCAGGGGGTGGCCACGCCGTTGAGTGTCAGCCGTTTCCACAACGGTGACATGGTCAACCAGCGCTTCATCAGCAACGCCTCCTACAACCAGAACCTGCCCGACTCCCTGTTCCAGGCTAACGTCACCTGGAACCCGAAAGACCTGCCCCCAGCCAAGAAGCGCTAGCCCTCGGTTCGGTGGCGTTCTGTGCTGACTTTCAGAGCGCTACAAGCGATAGGACGGGTGGCCCACTCAAGCCCGGTTTTGGCTTGAGTGGGCCACCCGGCACCGCAGCAATCGGGACCGCTACTTTTTGCCGGCGGAGGCGGTCCTGGTGAACTGATCGGCGGTAATGGACGGCGCCACTTTCTTCACTTTCTCCAGAATGCGGTTTCGATCCGACTCCGAACTTGCGGCGCCAAACCGCTTGCGCAGCAACGTGACCTTTTCCTGGCGGGCGCGCCGGCGCCGCAGCTCACTTCTCCTGCTCGGTGTGCTCATGACAAAAGCTCTCCTCTGGAACGTAGAAATTCGTATGGCAACAACTCTCTTATATATCGCCCGCCGCACCAACCGCAAAAGCGGTAAGCCTTGGTCCAAAGTTGCGATCAGATGAAAGCGCGCCGACGTCGTACTCAGCTGCTGCGGGTGGTGGCCTTCTCCGCCTTGAGTTGGCGCGCCAGGATGCGCACAATCATGCCGTCGAATTGGGTGCCGCTCATGGCCTCCAGTTCCGCCATGGCGGCTTCGGGGCTGCGGGCAGCAGCGAAGGGGCGCTCCGTGGTCATGTTGACGTAGGCATCGGCCACGTGAAGAATGCGTCCGCCCAGCGGGATTTCCTCGCCGCGAAGCCCGCCGGGATAGCCGCTGCCGTCGAAATTCTCATGATGATGTTCCACCCACTCCCGCAGCCGCCGGCTTCCGGGAACGGTGGCTAGGATCTCTCCTCCCACCTTGGGATGCATTTTCACCAGGTAGTATTCGTCGCCGGTCAGCGCCCCGGGCTTGTTCAGGATCTTTTCCGGCAGGAAGATCTTACCCACATCGTGCACTCGCCCGGCGTAAACCAAGTCGGCCAGTTCGTCCGGTTCCATGCCCAGCGCGCGCCCCACCATGCGGGCGTACTTGGCCACTGACTCGCCGTGACTGGCGGCGTGCACTTCCCGGGTCTCGGCGGCGCGGCACAGAACTTCAATCGCCTCTTTCAGAACTTCCGGATTGCACTCACCTTCCGGCCCGCAGAATTTCTTCAGCGTGACCACCAGTTCTTCGGCGTATTCCGGCCCGGTGTGCTCGCGCTGCAGGAAGCCCTCGATGTAACCGGCGATCAGTTGCCGCTGCACCGCCAGGGTTTCGCCCTCGGCGTATTCTTCTGCGGTGGACACGCGGTTGCCGCCCGCGTGCTTGGAAACGTACATCCCCGCATCGGCCACCCGCAGGCAATCTTCCGCGGTTGAACCGTGCAGCGGAAAGCTGGACACGCCGAAGCTGCCGGTAATTTGGCGTTCGCTGAGCATGGGATCGGTGGCAATCCACAGCCGCAGGCGCTCGGAAAGAATCTGCGCCTGCTCCACGCCGGTTTCCGGCATCAGGATCACAAACTCGTCGCCGCCATAACGCGCTACTACGTTCGATTGGCGGCATTTCTGCTCCAGCAGCCGGCCCACGCGCGCCAGCACCAGGTCGCCTTCGAGATGGCCCATAGTGTCGTTCACTTGCTTGAACTTATCCAAGTCAATCATGACCACGGAAAAGGGCCGTCCGGAACGCGAGGCGCGCCTCCACTCCGCCGTCAGAGCTTCCCAGAAAAACCGCCGCGTCTTGATGCCGGTGAGCCCGTCGGTAATGGATTGCTGCTGCAGCTTCTGGAATACGAAGGCGTTGTGCAGCGCTGTGGCCAGCAGGTCGGCCAAAGTGTTCATGATGAGGACGTCCTGCTGGCTGAAAGCGTTTTCCCGCTGGCTTTCTACGTTGAGCACCCCCAGCATGGAATCGCCGTAGGTGATGGGCAGGCAGAGTACGGAACGAGATTCGCGCAGAATGCCCAACAGGTGCCCTTCATCGGTGTTATGCACCAGCGCCATTTCGTTGGTGCGCGCCACCCGGCCCACAATCCCCACCCCCAGCGGAATGCGCTTGCCCAGCGCCTTGGCGGTGGTGCCCGCCTCTGCCTTGATCTCGATGTCCTTGGTGGCGTAATCCAGAATCCCGATGCCGATGTGATCGAACTGGAAATTCTTTTGGATTTCACTCACGATCTCCGCCAGCATCTGCTCGGCGTCTTCGCTGGAAATCGCGGTCTTGGAAATGTTGTTTAAGAAGGCCAGATGGCGGGCGCGCTCCTGCTGGTCGGCAAACAGGCGGGCGTTCTCCACCGCCACTGCCACCTGCCCGGCCACGGTGCGCAGCAGTTCCAGGTCGCGCTGTTCGTAGGCGAACTCGCGCTCCACGTTCATGGCTGCCATGGCTCCGGCCGGCTTGCCATTGATGCGGATGGGCACTCCGGCAAAACACTTGGCCGGTCGGCCGGGCACAAAACGCGCGCCGATTCGCTCCCGCGTCTTGTCCATCTCCGAGCGCACGAGCAAGGGCTGGCCGGTGCGGATGATGTACTCGGTAATGCCGTTCGCCACCTTACGCGAGCGTTTGCCTTGCTGCTGGCCCTCGGTGAATTCCAGTTCGAAGTGGATCTCGTCCCCTTCCTGGAAGGCGATATAGAAATGGCTGGTGTCGAACAGTTGACCCAGCTCTTTCTGTACTGTCAGCAAGATTTCATCCTTGTCCAGGCGCGAGCTGATGGCCTTCCCGATCTCGGTCAGCAGTTCGTACTCCTTGCTGCGCCGGTGCGCCTCATGCATGACCCCATAGTTTTCCAAAGTCATGCCGATTTGCAGCGCCACCCCCATCAGCAGTCGCGTCTGCGAGGAACTGCACAGCCGCTTGCCGGCATGGGGAAGTACGATCACGCCGAAGTTGTTCTCCCGCGTCTGCAGATTGAGAGCGGTCAGGTTGCTCATACCCTCTTTCAGCAGGGTGTCTTGCAAATGCGCGAGTTGCCCGCCCACGGCCGGGGCAACGGGCTCGGCGCCTTGCGGCAGGTTGCGCAGCGTGGCTACGCCTCCGCCGCGGTAGGCCAGTTCACTCAGGTATTCGCTGGCCCGCAATTCTTCCATTTGGTGCAGAAATTCATCGCTGAAGCCGGTGGAGACGGAGGGCAGCACCGCGCTCCAGCGCTCGTTCACCAGCAGGCATGCTTGCGAAGCCGGCACCAGCCGCGCCAAGCGGCTCAACATCTTCTCCATCCCCGGGCGCAATTCCTCTGGTGAAAGCAGGGTTCTGGTGTCTACTTCCAGAGTGGAGAAGGCGAGCGCATTCTCCTGCACTGCGCGCCGCTCATTTTCGAACAGCACCATCAGCATGCCGATGCCCAGCAGCATTTGCGGCACCGGGCCCAGGAAATGCCCGAACCGTCCGAACAGTTCTTCAAAGCGGTAGTGAAATTGACGGAAAGCGAGCAGCACAGCCCATAGGATTAATGCCAGCGAAAGCAGGTGATAGCCCAGCGAATCGCGCTGCTGCGCGTAACGGTAGAAACGCAGCGCGCAAAACAGCAGCACCGCCGCTATGCCTACTTCCAGCCGCAGATGGGGTTGCGGCTCCAGGTCCAGCCGGAAAACGCCCTGACTATAGCGCGAGATCACGCCCCACAGGGCGATGCCAACCAGCCCGGCGGCCAAAGCATAGTCCGAACGCAACAACCGGAACTTCTGCTCCATCAGCCGCGTGGAAATCAGGATGGCCATGGCCATCGTTACCAGCAGCAGGTCGGAGAGAAAGTAGACCACGACGGAGGGCCGGGCCGCGTAGTAATCCATGGCCACCAGGCCGTAATAAGCGCAGTACGCTCCCCACCCGATCTGCCACGCCCGAAAGTAGCCTTGCCGGCTCTGCTGGTAGAGGTAGGTAAAGACGAGGAACAGCAGCAGGGCAACCACGCCCGGTACGATGACGATGCCGGCCAGTATTCTCTCCATGCGTTTCTGGGTGGCGCCTCCAGTCCCGCGCAGCGGAGGAATTCCCCCCACAGCTTAGCTGTTCCGCCGCCTCACCGCAAACCTGAAGTGCCTTCTTGCTATCAAGCCATACACCTTCAATAGCGCGGTTCCAAGTTGCTGACTTTCAAGCGGTTAGATGTAGAAAATGACCGGTGATAGACAGTTACGGGAGACGTAGCACGCCCGTCCAGCAGGGTAACCACTACCGGGAAAAGTGACCCCTGCAGTGTCACCAAACGCCTATCCGCTAAGTCGGTTCTTTTGATTCCTTCGTGATAGGAAACGGGCGCGCGGTAGCCCAGTTCAGCCCTGATGCGGGAGGTATGATCGACCGCGCATTCCACGAGCGTTCCTGGGCCAGCGTCCTCTTACTTGCTGCGTTGTAGTTCGCGGTACGCCTCACTGCGGGAAAGGCCCAGTTCCTTCGCGACCTTCTTCAGCGCCGCCTTTTCATCCAGCTTCTCCTGGGCCACAATCTGACGAAAGCGCTCGCGAACGGCTGGCGTGCCTGCTGCGGGACGCCCGCCGGCCTCCGCTTTGCCGATCAGCAGCGTGATCTCACCTTTCAACTCGCGGAACTCTGCGGCATCCCGAACTTCCTCCGCTCGTCCGCGAAGGAATTCCTCATGCATCTTTGTGACTTCCCGGGCTATGACCACCGGGCGATCCGGACCTAGCACCGCCACTACGTCTTCCAACGACTCGCTAATGCGGTGCGGCGCCTCGTAAAACACCTGCGTGCGCGGCGACTCCCGGATGCTCTCCAGTAACTCGCGCCTTTGCCCCTGTTTGGCCGGCAAAAAGCCGCTGAAGCGAAAGGAATCGGTAGGCAATCCGCTGGCCACCAGCGCCGCCAGAAATGCCGCCGGACCCGGAATAGGCACCACGGGAATAAGGTGACGAATGGCCAGCGCGATCAGCCGGTAGCCGGGGTCCGAGATGCCCGGCATGCCCGCATCGGTGACCAGCGCCACCCGCGCGCCTTCCTCCAGCTTCTTCACCAGCTCCGCCGAGCGCGTCATCTCGTTGTGTTCGTGGTAACTGATGGTCGGCGTTCCGATGTTGTAGTGGGTCAGCAGCTTTTGCGTCTGCCGGGTGTCTTCGCAGGCGATCAGGTCAACCTCTTTGAGCGTGCGCAGGGCGCGCAGCGTGATGTCCTCCAGATTGCCGATGGGCGTGCCCACCAGGAACAGCGCCGGTTTTTTCTCCCCCTCGCTCATGGCCCGAGTCTACACCGGCACTGAGCCCAGCCGCTGTGAGTTGGCGGAAACCGCGTCCCGATTGACGTTCCGCCACCCCCACCCTAAAATCACAAGCAGAATCTCTCGCTTGCAGGAGTTGGGGTGCCACTTTACGAGTACCAATGCAAGAAGTGCGGGCATCGTTTTGAGCGTATCCAGAAGTTCTCTGACAAGCCGCTGACCGCTTGTCCCGAGTGCAAGGGCAAAGTCGAGCAGGTGCTGCATGCGCCGGCGGTGCAGTTCAAGGGCTCCGGCTGGTACGTTACCGATTACGCCCGCAAGTCGTCGGCGAACTCCAGTTCCGACGGCGGCTCCAAGGCCGAAACCAAGACCGAAACCAAGACCGAAACTAAAGAAGACAAGAAGGAATCGAAGCCCAAAGCGGAGAAGAAGAAGAGCTGACTTCGGAGAGCTGACCACGCCCGAGCTAAAAGTTAAAAAGGCATCAGGCGCGTGCCCTGATGCCTTTTCCGTTTTGCCGCGCGTTTAGGCTACGCGCCGATCGTTGATATCGCGGTCGCGATCGCGAGTCTCGACGTAGCTGGTGGCGCGTCCCCGCCCCTTTGCCAGCCCGAACAATCCCAGCAACCCGACCAGGCCCCACAGGCCCCAGCCCCCGCCGCCATTGTTGCCGTTCGTGTTGTTGGTACTGGCGGTGCCCGCCGGCGGTACCGCGGCCTGATTGGGATTGTTGTTGGGGTTCACGGCGTTACCATTCTGGTCGCTATTGGCGCTGTTGGCCGAGTTGCCGTTCTGGCTTGGCGCTGGCGCGGTGGCCTGATTACCACTTCCGGCGGCGCTGCTGGTCTGCGCCGGCAGGGTCGCCGGAACCAGGGCCAATCCCAGGGCCAGCACGCCCATGCTGGCCAATTTTGAAAACAACGATTGCATACCAATTCTCCTTGTTTTGGCGACGGGTGAGTAGCCCTCGCGGATAGTCTTGAAGCGTAGGATTGGCGGCCATTTGGGCGGGATGTCCTGCACCGTTTTCAGGGCAGCAGGCCGGGGTGAGCCTGTGTGGCCCCGGGTTCCCCGGCAAAACGGGCGATGCTTGTTTCAGGCCGGGAACGAACCCGGCCCGCGCCGCGCCTGAATTTCAATGTACACATTGACCAGGGACACAGCTGCCGGGGTTACCCCGGGAATCCGGCTGGCCTGGCCCAGGGTGCGTGGCCGCACCCGCTGCAGCTTCTCCTGCATCTCGCGCGAGAGCCCGCTTACGTTCTTGTAGTCGAACCACTCCGGAATGTTGCGCTGCTCGGCCTTCTTTAGCCGCTCAATGGAGCGCTGTTGCTGCTCCAGGTAGCCGGCGTACTTGATCTCGGTTTCCACCGACTTCAATTCATTGCGGACACTGGCCGGCAGGGCGGAGCTTGGCTCGGCCGCGCCGGCGAAGGCGCCTGGGTCAACCCCGGTCTCAAAGAAGCGCGGCATCAACTCGCGCAGCATCGGAGCCAGCTGCACAATGTCTACTTCCGGGCGCTTGAGGAGCTGAGCGAAAGTCGCGCCCGCCACGTTGCCCAGCTTCTCCGCCCCCGGGTAGGGCAGGCCGTTCACTCGTGTGGTTTCCAGGAACTGCTTGAGTCCGGCCATGCGTTCCTGTTTCGCAACATAATCCGACCAGGCCGCGTCGGAAATCAGGCCCACGCGGCGGCCGTGCGGCGTCAGGCGCCGGTCGGCGTTGTCAATCCTAAGGTGCAGCCGGAACTCTGCCCGCGAGGTGAACATGCGGTAGGGCTCGTTGGTGCCCTTGCTGATCAGGTCGTCAATGAGGATCGCGGTGTAGCCTTCGGTCCGGTCCAGCGTCAGCGCCGGCTCGCTCTTCACCTTCAGGGCCGCGTTGATGCCCGCCATGATGCCCTGGCACGCCGCCTCTTCGTACCCGCTGGTCCCGTTGATCTGCCCGGCCAGGAACAGGCGCTCGATCTTCTTCGTCTCCAGGGTGCGCTGCAGCTCGGTGGGGTCAATCGAGTCGTATTCGATGGCGTAGCCGGGGCGCAGCATCTCCGCGGTCTCGAGCCCGGGCACCGACTTTATGATGGCCAGCTGCACGTCCACGGGCAGGGAAGTGCTCATGCCGTTGACGTAAATCTCGTGCGTGTTCAGGCCCTCCGGCTCCAGGAACAGCTGGTGCGTTTCCTTGTCCGGGAACTTGACGATTTTATCCTCGATGGAAGGGCAGTATCGTGGCCCGATCGATTTGATCTGGCCGCTGTACATGGGCGAGCGGTGCACGTTTTCCCGGATGATGCGGTGTGTTTCTTCGGTGGTGTAAGCGATGTAGCACGGCACCTGCGAGCCGGCATGGGCTACCTGCCGGGTGCGGAAGCTGAACGGCGTGGGATCGGCGTCTCCCGGCTGTGCCGCGAAGCGCGACCAGTCAATGCTGCGGCCGTCCAGCCGCGGCGGCGTGCCCGTCTTTAGCCGGCAGCCGCGCAGCCCCAACTGCTTCAGCGATTCGCCCAGCAGCACCGACGGCGGCTCCCCGCTCCGTCCCGCGGGATACTGCTGCTCCCCGCAATGAATCAGCCCGTTCAGGAAGGTGCCGGTGGTGATGATGACTGCGCCCGCGCCCACGGTGCGGCCGTCGCGCAGCTTGATGCCGCGGCAGATGAGCTGTCTACCGTCAGCCGCTGGCCCTCGAACGTCGGCGGTTTCAACCACCAACTCCGCCACCTCTGCCTGCTTGACCTTCAGATTGGACTGTGACTCCAGCACCTCCCGCATCTTCAGGCGATACGCCTGCTTGTCGCATTGCGCCCGCGGCGACCACACCGCCGGGCCACGCGAGGTGTTTAGCAATCGGAACTGAATGCCTACGGCATCGGTGACTTCGCCCATGATGCCGCCCAGCGCGTCCACCTCCCGCACCAGGTGGCCCTTGGCGATTCCGCCCACCGCCGGGTTGCACGACATCTGCGCAACCAGGTCCACGTTCAGGGTGTACAGCGCCGTCCGCAGCCCCATGCGCGCCGCTGCCATCGCGGCCTCGCATCCGGCGTGGCCGGCCCCCACAACTACAACGTCGTATTGTTCTGTGAATTGCATCAGCGAAGGAACGTCCCCACTTGCAATGTATTCCATTCTAAACGAGAACTGCGTGGGCACAGGCGCCCTCGCCTGTGCTGGCGGAACGATTAGCGACGCACCGCCAGGGACCAGCCGCCAATTACGATCTCGAAGTTGGCAGCGCCGAGTCCCCCTGATAGATTTATTCGCCATGAAACCCGTTCCCCCTGGCGCGCGCGGCGAATCGGATCTGAAGGTCGCATTCGAGCACACGCTTACTCATCATGACCCGGCGTTGCCGCCTGTGTTCTCCACGCCCCACATGATTGGCTTGATGGAAGTGGCGGCTTTCCGCGCGCTGCAGCCCTACTGTGAAGGCGACGAGATTACCGTGGGCACGGCTATCAACATCGAGCACCGTGCCGCCACCGGAGTGGGCGCTCTGGTCAAGGCGCAGGCCACACTCGAGTCTGCCAATGGCCGGTTCTATGTTTTCCGGGTAAGCGCCCGCGATCATAATCAGGAGATCGGTTCTGGCACGGTGAGCCGCGCCGTGGTCAGCCTGGGAAAATTTATGCAGCGGGTAGCGAAGAGCAGCACTTAGTAGGCCGTTGCAGTCCGCGCATATCCCGAAGAGCTTTTGGGTCGGATCAAGTCGCTTTCAGGCGCTAAGTGCCAGTTGCTAAAAGCTTATGGCCAACATGAGCCTTGATCAGCAAAAATCGTTTGCCACTGCCTTCCGCCGGCTCCATCGCGGTCCGGAAATTCTTGTGCTTGCCAACTGTTGGGATGTGGCCAGCGCTCGGGTTCTGGAGGCGGCGGGCGCGTCCGCCGTCGCCACCAGCAGTGCAGGGATTGCATTTTCCCTGGGCTATCCTGACGGCCAGCGCATTTCGCGCGAGGAAATGCTGGCGGTAGTGGCCCGGATTGCCAAAACGGTGGAAGTTCCGGTTACCGCCGATGTCGAGTCCGGCTATGGCCCGCGCCCTGAAGATGCCGCCCTCACCGCCATGGCCGTGATCGAGGCCGGAGCTATAGGCATGAACCTCGAAGACAGCCAGGACGAATCCGACACTGAGCTTGCTGACCTTTCCCTGGCGGTGGAGAAGATCCGGGCGGTGCGCGAAGCGGGCGGCAAGGCGGGCGTGCCTCTGGTCATCAACGCGCGTACCGATGTTTACCTGAACGCGGTGGGCGCGGCCGAATCACGCTACGATCATGCGCTGCGCCGTGCCCTCGCCTTTCGCGATGCCGGCGCCGATTGCATCTTCCTGCCCGGTGTTAAAGAGTCCGGCCTGATCGCCCGTTTCGTGAACGACTTAAAATTCCCCATCAACATCTTGGCCGGACCTGGGTCACCGTCTGTTTCCGAATTGCAGCGCCTGGGAGTGGCCCGGGTGAGCCTCGGCTCCAAGCCCATGCTCGCCGGACTGGGCACGCTGCGCCGCCTGACGCGGGAACTACAGCAGAGCGGCACCTACACATCCCTCGAGAGTGCCGTCACGTATTCGGAAATGCAGAAGCTGCTTGAGTAGCCGTTGGCGGTTAGCACCTGGCATGTAGCCCGTGAACCGTTTTTCCAATTCAGCAAACAGATGAAGTTCAAGTTCAGGGGCCAACTGCTAATTGCTAAGTGCTAATTGCTTGGTTTGCAAGTGCTGACTGCTCTGACTAAAATCTCCGCCATGCCCGCCTTCCGCACAATCCGCCCGCAAGCCTCGGAATACTCGCCTTCTCACGAACCCTACATCCGTCGCGTGCCCGAGGGCGACATCGTGGATGTCCTGGAAAAGCAGATTGAAGACACGCTCGCCTTCGTGCGCCCGCTTTCGGAGCGCGACGCAAGTTCCCGGCGCAAGCCTGCGGAGTGGAACTTCAAGGAAGTGATCGGGCATCTTTCCGAAGCCGAGCGCATTCTCGCCTGCCGCGCCTTGCGATTTTCCCGTGCCGACGCCCAGCCGTTGCCCGGATGGGACCAGGACGACTACATGCGCGAATCAAATTTCACCGAGCGTACGGTGAAAGACCTGGCTGAGGAGCTCGAGCACCTGCGCCGCGCCAACCTGGCCCTGTTTCGCAGCTGGACTGCGGAAGCCCTCGCCCGCCGTGGCAAGGCTGATGGCAAGGAAGTTTCGGTGCGCGCCCTGCTCTACATTCTTGCCGGGCACGAACTGCATCACCTGGAGCAAATGCGGCAACGCCTGCCTGAACTGCGCGCCGCCAGCTAGCTTTCAGCCCTGCTGGACCGCACAAAATTAAGCCTGTCATCCTGAACCGAGCGCGACTGAGCGCCGCGAGGGAGCGCGAACTGAAGGACCTCTGCATTGTTGCAAGCCAAAGCTAAACGCGAATAGCTCCTCCGCTACAATCTGATCACGCAATGCCGTTCTCCTTCGCCATTGATGCTCGCCTCGGCTCCGCGCGTGCCGGACGCCTGATCACCCCCCACGGGATTGTCGAAACGCCGGTTTTCATGCCTGTAGGCACGCTCGCCAACGTCAAAGGCGTGGCCCAGGATGTGCTGGAGGATCTGGGCGTCGAAATCCTGCTTAGCAACACCTACCACCTCTACCTGCGTCCGGGGGTGGACCAGGTGCGCAAGCTGGGCGGCTTGCATCGCTTCATGTCCTGGCCCCGCGCCATCCTTACCGACTCCGGCGGTTACCAGGTTTTCAGCCTCAGCGATCTGCGCAAGGTGAGCGAGGAAGGTGTGGCTTTTCGCTCGCACTTGGATGGCTCCTCTCATTTTCTGAGCCCAGAAACTGCCACCGCGGCCCAGATCGCCCTCGGAGCCGACATCATCATGGCCTTCGACGAGTGCACCGAATATCCCGCCGATCGCCAGCGCGCACGCGCCTCCATGGAATTGACCCTGCGCTGGGCTGAGCGCAGCAAGCACTACTTCGAGCAGCATAAGGGAGAGGTGCCATGGCCGACGGCTGATGGCCAGCAAGCCCTCTTCGGCATCGTCCAGGGCGGCATGCACCCTGACTCGCGCCGCGAATCGGCGGAGCGGACCGTGGACATTGGCTTTCCCGGCTATGCGATCGGCGGGCTGAGCGTGGGCGAACCGCGGGCTGCGACCGAGGAAATCGTCGCCGCCACGCTGCCTCATTTGCCGGAACACCGCCCCCGTTACCTGATGGGCGTGGGCACCCCGGAAGAGATTGTGCAGTACGCCGCCATGGGCGTGGACATGATGGACTGCGTCCTGCCCACGCGCGCCGCCCGCCACGGCCTGCTCTTCACCTCCGAAGGGAAGCTCTCCATCAAGCAGGCGCGCTTTGCTCAGGACGAAAATCCGCTCGATCCCAAGTGCGGTTGCCGCGTCTGCGCCCGCTATTCGCGCGCCTATCTGCGCCATCTCTATGCCGGCAACGAACTCCTCGCCCAGGTCTTGAACACCGTCCACAACCTGGCCTACTACCTTGACACCATGCGAGCCGTGCGGCATTCTATAAAGCTTGGGGAGTGGGCTCTTCTGTCTGGTGTACGGTCCACACCGAAACCGTAGTAGTCGAATCCCCTGTTCATACTGATTTGAGGATGTAACCGGCCTGGCGACAGGGGTCGCGAGCTTTCCTGCAGGGAATTAGAAGTGATCTCAAGCTCTGCCCAGGCAGAGTACGTCATGCTGAAAAAGAGGTTTAGCCTGATTCCATGGAAACATACCTGGTAGCGGCCTTTTTACAGGCCAAGGATAGCGGTGGAGCGCTGGGCTGGGGCCTGCTTCCGCTGATCCTGATTTTCGCGATTTTCTATTTCCTGCTCATCATGCCCCAGCAGCGGCGGCAGAAAAAATGGCAGCACATGCTCACCGAGCTCAAGGCGGGCGACAAGGTGGTTACCAGCGGCGGCCTGCGCGGTACCATCATCTCGCTGCGCGACGATGCCCTGCAGCTGCGCGTGCCGCCCGACAATTTACGCGTTGAGGTATCCCGTTCGGCTGTCGTTTCCCTGGCCAATCCCGAGGAAGGCGGCAAGTCGTAGGCGGTTGCAGCCGGTGAAAATACCCGGTATTTTCAAGGTAGTCTCCCAGTTTTATGAAGCAAAACCTGCTCTGGAAGTCAGTTTTCATCATCGCCGTCCTCCTGGTGTTTGTGTACGGCATTTTTGGCATCCCCTCCAGCTTCTCTGGATCGGGGCTGGCGGCCTCTCTTCTGCAGCGCATTAACCTTGGCCTGGACCTCAAAGGCGGCACCCACCTCATCCTGCAGGTGCAGGTTAACGATGCGGTGAACGTGGATGCCCAGCAGGCCATTGAGCGCCTCAAGGCCGCCCTGCGCACCAGGAACATCGCTTTTGCCGACATCGCCCAGGCCGACCCAGCCAACAATCCCGACCACATTGTCGTCAAGGGAGTTTCGGCGGATCACAGTTCCGACCTGCGGGACATCGTCAACACCGATCTGCCTGAGTACAACCTGTCTTCCGGCGCCCAGGATACCTACACTGTTTCCATGAAGCCTTCGCAGCTCACCCAGCTCAAGAACCGGGCGGTGCAGCAGGCTATCGAAACCATCCGCAACCGCATTGACCAGTTGGGCGTGAGCGAACCGGTGATCGAAGAGCATGGTCTGGGGCAATACCAGATCCTGGTCCAGTTGCCCGGCGTGGACGATCCCGCGCGCGTCAAGTCCATTATGCAGTCCACCGCTATGCTGGAGATTCGCCAGGCCTTTGGCGGCCCCTACTCCAACGAACAGGACGCGCTAAGCGCCAATAATGGCGTGCTGCCACCGGGGACGGTCTTGTTGCCGGGCAAGAGCATTGGCGAAACCGGCGGCGAGTCGCATCAGGTCTGGTACGTGGTGTCACGTTCAGCCGCCGTCACTGGCCGCGACCTCCGCGACGCCACCGCCAGCCGCGACGAAAATAGCCGTCCTGACGTTTCCTTCCAGCTCACCAATGAGGGTGGCCGGCGCTTTGCCGCGTTCACCGGTTCGCACGTGGGCGACAAGCTAGCCGTGGTTCTGGACAACAAGGTCCAGGAAGTTGCGACTATCCAGGAGCAGATTCACGACTCCGGCGTGATTAACGGCCGCTTCTCCGAGCAGGAAACCAAGGACTTAGCAATGATCCTGCGTTCCGGCGCCCTGCCCGCCAGTATTCATTACCTGGAAGACCGCACCGTCGGGCCTTCTTTGGGCGCTGATTCCATTCGCGATGGCGTGCGCGCGGCCGTGATTGGCATGCTCGCGGTGCTTGTCTTTATGCTCGTTTACTATCACGGGGCGGGCATCAACGCCGATGTGGCTCTCATCCTTAACCTCATCATTCTCTTGGGGTTCCTGGGATATACGGGCGCGACCTTGACCCTCCCGGGGATTGCCGGAGTCATCCTGACGGTCGGCATGGGCGTTGACTCCAACGTGCTGATTTTTGAGCGCATACGGGAAGAGCTGCGCAACGGCAAAACCCCGCCTTCGGCAGTCGAGCAGGGCTTTGGGCACGCCTGGATCACGATCGTGGACACGCACGTGACCACCATCGTTTCCGCTTTTATTTTGTTCATTTTCGGCACCGGCCCGGTGAAGGGCTTCGCGGTCACGCTCACCTTTGGTCTGCTGGCCAACCTGTTTACCGCGGTGTTTGTTTCACGTGTGATTTTCGATTACGTGCTCAACCGCAAAGAGCGTGGAGAGGCATTGAGCATTGGGTAGGTTTCAGGTTCGATTTAAGAAGTCAAATCGGCCAAATTGGAAACTTGAGGGCCAAAGCTAAGTGGAATTCTTTCGTAGTCCCAACATAGATTTTCTCGGCAAGAAGTGGTATTTTCTCGCGTTTTCGCTGGTGTTCAGCGTGGCCGGCATATGCTCCATGCTGTTCTGGCACGGTGTTCCGCTGGGCGTGGATTTCCGCGGCGGCACACTGGTGCGGGTGAAATTTACCAAGACTCCGAACCTCAATGAGATCCGTGGACTTATGGATCGCGCCGGCCTGCACAGCGCGCGCATCCAGCAGTTCGGACCCACCGCCAATAACGAGGTTCTGATTGGCTTGGCGGAAAAAGAAACCAGCGAAGCCGCGCTCGATCAGGGTAGATCACAGATCATCAATGCTTTGGAAACCAGGATGCCCTCGGGCAAGCAGGACCTGAACAACGCCAGCGCGCAAAATATCCAAAACTACTTGCTGTCAAAGGATCCGCTGCACCTGGGCACGGACGCCGCCCAGCGCTACCAGGATATGGCTCAAGCCATCGTGCACCAGCGCGACGCGGTACAGAGCGGGGTGCTGAATTCGGTGGATGATTTGAAAGGGGTTGTGCCGCCACCGGTGCTGGCATCGTTGAATGAGGGCTTTGCCCTCTCCGACTTCGGGGTACGCAACGTGGACGTGGTCGGCCCCCAAGTCGGCAAGCAGCTGCAAAGTCAGGCAAAACTGGCGATTTTGTACTCCCTGGCTGGCATGCTGGTGTACTTGTGGTTCCGCTTCGAACTGATCTATGGCGTGGCTGCTGTAGTGGCTTGCTTTCACGACACGCTGATCACGGTAGGTGCCTTCTCCCTGGCCAATAAGGAGATCAGCCTCACGGTCATTGCCGCCATCTTGACGCTGGTTGGCTACTCCATGAACGACACCATCGTCGTTTTCGACCGTATTCGCGAAAATATCAAGCTTTTGCGGCGGGAGAAGCTGGCCGATATTGTCAATCGCAGCATCAATCAGACTTTGAGCCGGACCGTTCTTACCTCCGGCCTGACTTTCCTTACCGTTCTGTCTTTGTATCTGTTTGGAGGCGAGGTACTTAGGGGCTTTTCGTTCGCCCTGGTGATCGGCATCCTGATCGGGACCTATTCTTCCATCGCAGTAGCGGCGCCCATGCTGGTGGCTTACCAGGATTGGCGCACCCGGCGCGCCAGCAGTGGGCGCCCGATGCCGCCGCCGGTGCCAACCATTAGTCGCCGCGAAAAAGTACGGGCAAAGGCGTAGAATGCTGCGCTTCCCTGGGCGCTAGGGGAAATGCAAGGTTTTTGGGGCCGGGTACTCCGGACGGGAGCAAACTTCGGCCCTGCGGTGTCTAAAAGATAAGAAGACGGAGGAGTTCCATGTTTGAGGACAGCCTAATCGAATCGGGAGGCAGGTTAAGAACCAAGCGGGGAGTGACGACGACCTTGTCGTTCGTGCTGCAGATTTGCCTGGTCGGCATTCTGGTGTTGCTCCCGCTGCTATATACCGAAGCCCTGCCTAAACAGCAGTTGATGACTTTTCTGGTAGCGCCTCCGCCTCCGCCGCCTCCGCCTCCACCGCCGGCGGCTGTGCCGCAGCGAGTGGTGAAGGTGGTGCAGACCGACATCATTAACGGCGAGCTGCGCACCCCGACCAAGATTCCCAAGAAAGTGGAAATGATCAAGGAAGAAGAGGCGCCGCCGCCGGTGATGGCATCGGCGGGCGTGGTGGGCGGCGTGCCGGGTGGTGTGCCCGGCGGGCAGATGGGCGGTGTGATCGGCGGCATCATCAGTTCCACGCCGGTAGCCGTTCCCAAGGTGGCCACGCCGCAGCGCGTGCGTGTTTCCCAGGGCGTTTCCCAAGGTCTGCTGATTCACCGGGTGCAACCCATGTATCCGCCCCTGGCGCGGCAAGCCCGCATTCAGGGTACGGTCGTGCTGCAGGCGGAGATCAGCAAAGACGGCAGCATCGAGAATCTGCGCCTGATCAGCGGGCATCCCATGCTGGCCCCTTCCGCCATCGAAGCAGTGAAGCAGTGGCGTTATAAGCCCTACTTCCTGAATGGCGAGCCGGTCGCGGTGGAGACCCAAATTACGGTGAACTTCACCCTGGCGGGCGGCTAGAAAGAGTTTCTCCGGGGCCCGATTCGGCGGGCCCCGGGGGTTTGAGTCAAGCAGCTGGCGCCCGTGCATTTTGGCCCCCGGACGCGTACACTGCAGGCCACCAACCCTGCGCACGGCCCCGGAATCCAAGACTGGAGCGCCGCAGAGTAGGTCCACTGCTTGATCCTTTGCAATCGCTTGCAGGCCAGGTTTACGGCAGTTCGCGATACCGAGTCACGACATTCCTGAGGAGGAAAAGTCACTCATGTTCGTAGCACACGCAGCTAACGCAGCCCTTACCCATGCTTCCGTGTACGCCTCGTGGATATTCCAGGAAGGCGGCACCGTGGGATGGGATCCTATTTCGCTATGGCACCAGATGGGTATCCTGGCGAAGCTCGTCGTTATCATTCTGTTCATCATGTCGGGCTGGTCCATCGGCGTGATGATTGACCGCTGGATGGCATTCAGCGCCGCACGCAAGCAGTCGCGGGCCTTTGCTCCCGCCGTAGCGGGCGCTCTGCGCGAAGGCAAGATTGACGAAGCCATCCGCGTGGCCGAGCGCAACAAGAAGAGCCACCTAGCCAAGGTAGTGACCGCGGGCCTGCAGGAGTTCCGCGCCCACTCCGAGTCCGGCGACATTCCCGGCGAGCAGATTGAAGCTTCCAAGCGGGCGTTGGAGCGCGCCGAAGCCATCGTCCACGCCGAGCTGAAGCGCGGTCTCAGCGGCTTGGCCACCATCGGCTCCACCGCTCCTTTCGTCGGCTTGTTCGGCACCGTGGTCGGCATTCTGAACGCCTTCAAAGGCATTTCAGAGCAGAAGGCCACCGGTTTGGGCGCCGTCGCCGGCGGTATCGCCGAAGCGCTGGTCACCACCGCTGTCGGTCTGTTCGTCGCTATCCCGGCCGTGATGATGTTCAACTATCTCACCAGCCGCGTGGAAGCTTTCGACGTGGAGATGGATAACTCGTCGAGCGAACTGATTGACTACTTCCTGAAGCGCCGAGGCGTTCGCCGGTAAGCGGACCGGGGCGAAGGGCAAGACCGGCGCAGTCTCTGCCCGGCTGGCCCTCGCCCACGGCAAGCTGACAGCGAATTCCGCGCGAAGGAGAGTAAGCCATGGCAATTAACAAGAGAAACGAAGGCGCCAAGGTCAACTCCAACATCAATGTGACGCCCATGGTGGACGTCATGCTGGTGCTGCTGATCATCTTCATGGTGATCACGCCCATGTTGCAAAAGGGCGTGAGCGTGGACCTGGCAAAGGTGAACAACCCCTCGCAGATGCCGGATGCCGACAAGGAAGACGCCTTGCTGGTGGCGGTGATGCGGGACGGCAAGATCTTTTTCGGCAACGATCAGGTTTCTCCCGATGCGCTGACCGAGAAGATCAAGGATCGCCTGGCCAACCGCGTGGACAAGCGGGTTTTCATCCGCGCCGACGCCCGCGCCAAGTACGGCACGGTGGTCGAGGTGGTGGACAATGTCCGCTCCGCCGGGGTAGATGACCTGGGGTTACTGACCGAGCAACGGAAGAACGCTTCCGGAGCCACACCCGCCGCGCCGGCGCCTGTCGCGCCTACGGGGCAGTAGGGGAAAACTATGGGAATGGCAATTGGTGGTGCGGGTGGCGGTCCTAATGCGGACATGAACGTCACCCCGCTGATTGACGTGCTGCTGGTGCTGCTGATCATCTTCATGGTTATCACCCCGCTCACGCCCAAGGGGCTGGATGCGCTGGTGCCGCAGCCGCCGCCGCCCAACCAGAAACAGCAGCAGAACCAGCCCGACCGTACTATCGTTGTGCAGGTGATTGATCGTGGCCCGGGCCAGCCGCCGGGGCTGAAGATCAACCAGGAAGATGTGACCTGGGACAACCTGCAGCAACGGCTGACCGATATCTACAAAACGCGTGCCGAGAAGGTGATGTTCGTCAAAGGCGATAGCGGGGTTCCGTTCGCTGACGTGGCCAACGTCATTGACATCGCGCACGCGGCCCAGGTGGAGAAGGTCGGACTCATCACCGCCAAGATCGAGGCGGGCAGCTAGACACGCGGGCAGTTTCCGGCTGCGGCGGCGGATGAAAGCTTCCGCCGCCGCTGTCGCTCCCCAGCGGGGCGCGGCTGCGCAAGGCCGGGAAGTCGTCCATCTACCAGGCAAAGGGGGCCCTTAGCTTATTCGGCAAAGGGGACTAATAAAAACACATGAACAGAAGCGTGCGAATACTGATGTTGTCGGCCGCCGCCCTGGCGCTGCTCTTCGCCGCCGGTTGCAACAAGCTGAAAGCGCGCGACCAGCTCAATAAAGGCGTTCAGGCCTACAAGAACGCCAAATACGAAGAAGCCATCAACCGGTTCCAGAATGCGGTGGCTCTGGATCCCTCGCTGCTCAATGCGCGGCTCTATCTGGCCACGGCCTACGCCCAGCAATATGTTCCGGGCGCGGACACGCCCGATAACAACCGCAATGCCGAGCAGGCGATTGACCAATACAAGCAGGTGCTGAGCCGCAACCCCACCCGCGAGCAGCAGATCAACAGCGTGAAGGGTATTGCCTATCTCTACCTGCAGATGAAGAAGTTCGACCAGGCCAAGGACTATTACCGCAAGGCCTCGCAGATTGATCCCAACGATCCCGAACCCTACTACTCGGTAGGCGTGATTGACTGGACGCAGAGCTATCAGCCACGCATGGAAGAACGCGCCAAGCTGGGGCTGAAACCGGATGAGACCCTCAAGGACAAGAAGGTGTGCCAACACTTGAAGGACCTCAGCGGGGCCAACATCCAGGACGGGGTTGACGTGCTCAATAAGGCGCTGCAGTTGCGGCCTGACTACGACGACGCCATGGCATACATGAACCTGATGTACCGCGAAAAGGCTGACACGGAGTGCGACACCCCGGATCAGCAGGCCGCCGATTTGAAGACCGCTGATGACTGGGTGGACAAGACCATGGCCACCAAGAAAGCCAAGGCGGCCAAGGCGGCGGCCCAGCAACCGGGCGGCATCGTGGAACAACCGGCCAGCCAGACGCAGTAAGAGTTCCCTCCTCCTTAGGTCAACGCCCCTCCTGCCGTGAGGCGGGAGGGGCGTTTTGCTTGGTGCGCGAGAGGGGGCCCGCTTGACGTGACCTGTGTGGGCGCGGGGCTCTGCCCCGTGCTGGGCGGGGGCTCCTGCCTCCACCCCACCATGGTGAATTACAATCGCAAATTGGGCTTGGCTGCCCGATCGTCTACCGCCGCATGTTCAAGAAGATTCTGATCGCTAACCGGGGTGAAATCGCGGTGAGGGTAATGCGTGCCTGCCGCGAGCTGGGCATTCCCTCGGTGGCGGTGTATTCCGAGGTGGACCGGGCTTCGCTGCACGTACGCCACGCCGATGAGGCGTACTTCATCGGCCCGGCTGCGGCCACCGAGTCCTACCTGAACATCGAAAAGATTCTGGATGTTGCCCGGCGCAGCGGCGCGGACGCCATCCATCCCGGCTACGGCTTTCTTTCGGAAAAC